>Ga0247727_10001219_pt1 | contig 62436 bp, 51 predicted proteins | sample WisWelCaveWW1625_FD_202498 | JGI IMG/M metagenome (GOLD analysis project Ga0247727, IMG submission 202498) | Biofilm microbial communities from Wishing Well Cave, Virginia, United States - WW16-25 | ecosystem: Environmental > Aquatic > Deep subsurface > Groundwater > Cave microbial mat | place...
TTGGGGGTGCCGGCACAACCTTCACTAAAAGTGAACTTTGTGCCGGAGCCCTCCAAACCGCTCCGACCCCTGCAAACAAAAGATGAATCCAATAAACCATCACGTCACTCACGCATTTTTGAGGTTTAAAGCAAGACCGCACCGTATCCGGTGCGCCGGAAGGAGCCGCAATCCGCGCGGCGGTGCGGGACGAGCGGGAGGGATGGGGTGGCCGACGGGATTTGAACCCGCGACAGCCAGATCCACAATCTGGGGCTCTAACCAGGCTGAGCTACGACCACCAACCCGCGCACAGGCTAGGATTCCGGCCGCACGGCGTCAAGTTTGGGTGCCGCGCCGCACGCGATGTCCCTGGCCGTTTTCCACGACCGATTGCAGCGCTCCGCGTTCCTGACGGCGGCACTTGCCGTCGCTGTCGCGTGCCGGAACGGGACAGTGTTGTCTTTCTCCTGTGCCGCGATCCGTTCACAAAGCGGAGTTGCATCAGCCTGGGAAACTCCCTAAGCTGGCGAGCGGATTGCTTGTTGCATCCTGTCCCGCTGCGCCACGTCCGGGCAAAATTGCGGCCAAGCGGGAAACCGACATTGACCATGGCAACCACGTTGAGCCAGAACGAAGAAGCGCAATTGGCCCAGACGATTGAGATGTTCGAAGTGATCACTCAATCGCAGCCGCACGACTATCAATCGCTCGAGATCCTCAAGGAGGCCTACAGCAAGCTGGGCCGCGAGAAGGATGTCGTAGCGACCTCCAAGCGCATTGCCGAGGCGTACGTGCAGATGGGCCAGCTCTCCTCGGCCATATTGGAATACGAGACCATCCTCCAGCGGTTTCCCGACGATCCGGAAGTCCGGTCCGCGCTCGGGCGCATCACCAGTCAGGCTGGCGGCGGCGCCGCGCCCGCCGTCCTTCCGGAGCCGACTCCCAGCCTTGCCACCCCCGCGCCGAGTCCGACGCCGGCCAAGACCTCCGCCGGCAAACCTCCACCGACCGACATCGAGGATGGCCGGAAGGTCATGCACAAGATCTTTGTGGACACCCGGATGATCACCTCTGCGGATTTCGATCTCTGCTGGTCCACGCCCGATCCGAATGCCCCGCTCAACGGCGTGAAGGAACCGTTCATCCAGATTCTGGCCGACAAAGGCGTGCTGCCGGCGGAAAGGTCGTTGAAACTTCTGACCGACAAGACGCGCGTGGCATTTCTGCCGCTGGACCGGTATGACATAGACCTGGACCTGGCGCGGACGTTTCCTGCGGCCGTCTGCCAGCGCTGGTGCGTGCTGCCGTTCGACCGGATGAGCAAGTCCATCTTGGTGGCCACCGCCAACCCGTTCAACCAGCAGGCGGCCAAGGAGCTTTCCGAAGCCACGAACAGCCGCCTCCTCTGGTATCTCGTCCCGCCCGTGGAACTCGTAAAAAACATCCGCAAAGCTTTCCGCTAAACCCATGCCCCCGGTCAAAACATACGGCGAACGCATCGCCGACGCTCTCGTCGAAGACGGCCTCCTGACCGCCAAGCAGGTCGAGGAATTGATGGAGCAACAGAAGAAGGAAGGCACCCGCTTCATCAAGCTGGTCTTCGACAAGGCCTACGTTAGCGAGCAGGACATGACCGTATCCATCGGTCGCGTCCTCAACGTGCCCCCCATCAATCTGGCCCGCATCAGCATCCCGACCGAGGTCGCCGACTTGCTTCCGCGCGAAGTCGCCCACAACCACAAGATCGTCCCCGTCTCCCGCCTCGAACAGAAACTTTTCGTCGCCATGGCGGATCCGCTCAACGTCCTCGCCATGGACGACGTCAAGCGCATCACCAAACTCGAGGTCGCGCCGCTCATCGCCTCCGAAAAATCCATCCTCGACAAACTCCACAACCTCGATGCGGCCAAGAGCGGCAGCATGGAGGACATCATCATGGACGCCCAGAAGAAGGGCGCCGAAGACGAGACCGAGAACGTCGAAACCGTCAAGGAGGCGTTCGAGGAGGTCAACCTGGACCAGTTGGCGGCCTCGAGCGAGGAGGCCCCGGTCATCAAGCTGGCCAATCTCATCCTCGTCCAGGCCGTCAAGGACCGCGCGAGCGACATCCACGTCGAGCCGTTCGAGAAGGTGCTGCGCCTCCGTTACCGCATTGACGGTGTGCTGCTGGACGCCACGCCGCCGCCCAAACAGATGCAACTGGCCCTGGTCTCGCGCTTCAAGATCATGAGCAGCCTGGACATCGCCGAGCGCCGCCTGCCGCAGGACGGCCGCATGCGCGTGCGCGTCGGCGGCAAGGATTACGATCTTCGCGTTTCGATCATGCCCACGGTCCACGGCGAGAAAATCGTGCTCCGCGTGCTGGACAAGTCGAACCTCTCCGCCAGCATTGACAAACTGGGGCTGGACCCGGACACGTTCCAGCAATTCAAACTGGCGGTGGACGCGCCGCACGGGCTGATTCTGGTGACCGGACCCACCGGCTCCGGCAAGACCACCACGCTTTATTCCGCGCTCAACGAGCTCAACAACCCGATCTACAACATCATCACGGTCGAGGATCCGGTCGAGTTCCAGATCCCCGGCATCAACCAGGTGCCGACCAAAAAGGAGATCGGCCTGACGTTCGCCAACGCCCTGCGCTCCATCCTGCGCCAGGACCCGGACATCATCATGATCGGAGAAATCCGCGACACCGAGACTGCGGAAATCGCCATTGAAGCCGCGCTCACCGGCCATCAGGTGCTCTCCACCATGCACTGCAATGACGCGCCCGGCGCCATCGCGCGCCTGGACGACATGGGCATCGCGCCGTTCCTGATCTCTTCTTCGGTGATCCTCTCCTGCGCGCAACGGCTCATGCGCCGCATCTGTTCGCACTGCAAGGAGCCGGTCACCTACCCGTCGAAGATGTACCAGGACCTCTACATTGACCCGAGCCTCTTCGATGGCGTGACCCTCTATCGCGGCCGCGGCTGTGACCGTTGCAAGAACTCCGGTTACGCCGGGCGGCTGGCCATCATCGAAGCGATGACCATCACTGATGAAATCCGCAAGCTGATCATCGCCCGCGCCAACAGCCGCGAGATGGCCAAGATCGCCATCGGCCAGGGCATGAGGACGCTGCGCATGGTGGCGTTGGACCGCGTGCGCGAAGGCGTCTCGACCCTCGAACAGGTGCTCCTGCTCACGGCGGCGCACTGAACGGCGCCAGTCGGTCGCTGTCCTTTGCTTAATCTTGATCGTCATCGCAGTCTCAATCCCCGTGTAGATGGGAGAGAATGAGATTGAGCAAAAGAACGCCCGCCGAACGTCCTTTTCAAACCTCTGCACCTCCAGGACAATCGTCGCGATGCTCGAAGTGGAAGACGCCGTGCAAAGAATTCTCGACGCCATCCCGCCAGCGCCAAGCGAGCGAGTGCCGTTATCCGGCGCCGCCGGGCGGGTGCTCGCGGAAAGAATCTCCTCGTCCATTGATCTGCCGCGCTTCGACAACTCCGCGATGGACGGCTACGCCGTGCGCGCGGCGGACGTGGCCGGCGCAAAGCCCGACGCGCCAGTTCGTTTGCGGCTCCGCGCGAAAATACCCGCCGGTGAAAACTTCAGTGCCGAACTCGCGTCCGACGAGTGCGCCCGCCTGTTCACCGGCTCGCCCGTGCCGCGCGGCGCGGATGCGGTTGTCATGCAGGAGGACACGCGCACCGACCAGGCAAAGCCGGACGCAGTTCTGATCTGCGACTCCGCGCGGCACGGCGAAAACGTCCGCCGCCGCGGCGAGGATGTCTCCCGCGGCACCACGCTGGCCGACGCTGGCGACGTGATGACGCCGGGCCGAATCGGCCTGCTCACCGCGACGGGCGTGAACGAGGTCAGCGTCGGCAAGCGCCCCGTGGTCGGTCTGCTCGCCACGGGATCGGAACTGCGCGAGGCTTCCGATCGCTCCGAACTGGCGCCCGGCCAGATTTACGAAAGCAACCGCGCGGCGCTCGCCCCGCTGGTTACGGGCGCTGGTGGCGTGCCGAAGATTTTTCCGCTCGTACCGGACGCGCTCAACGCGACGCGGGCCGCGCTGGAAAACGCCTTCACCGAATCTGACGCCGTCGTCACGTCCGGCGGCGTGTCGGTGGGCGAAATGGATTTCGTGAAAGCGGCGTTCGAGGACCTCGGGGGAGAATTGCAGTTTTGGAAAGTGGCCATGCGCCCGGGCAAGCCGTTCGCGTTTGGCCGATGGCGCGGGAAATTCCTCTTCGGCCTGCCGGGCAATCCGGTCTCTGCGTTTGTCACGTTTCTGCTGCTGGTGCGCCCGGCTCTCCTCCGCTGGCAGGGGGCGCGGGATACGGGCCTTCCCGTTCAGCCCGGCGTGCTCGCCGAACCGCTTGCGAACCGCGGTGACCGCCGTCATTTCATGCGGGTCCGGATTGATGCCACAGGCGGAGTCTTTTCCGCCGGAGCACAAGCCTCTCATGCTTTGGCGTCGCTCGCGGTGGCTGACGGGTTGGTTTCAGTCCCGCCGCAGACGGCGCTTGCCGCCGGCCAAAAGGTGGAGGTGCTGCGATGGAACTGAGGGCAGGCACCGTCAGAAGCGGCGCTGCGGGATGCTAAATGTCGTCGGCGGTGTAAACGTGCGCGCCGGTTCCGGCCCTGGCAGAGTGATTTTTACCCCGGACGAAAACGGGTTGTTGACGCTCTCCGGCAACGCCCCCGGCAAAAGCGGAGCGCCGAAGGTGGGCGTCACAGGGTTCAACGAGTTGAAAGTGAGAGGCGGCTGCGCGCTGAACGCTTTGGAGGCGGGCGGCATTGGCGCGGATGAAGCGGCCAGGGGATTGAGCGTCCCACCGGGAAGCCCCGCGGAAGGCGATGGCGAAAACCGCGTGTCCAGGAGTTGTTTGAAATCCGTGGCCCGCGCCTCTTGTGCTTGCGGCGCCAGCGGCTGCGGCGCTGGTTTCTCATCCGACACGAAACCGAAGAACTCGGCAAAACTCCTGGAGCCTTCCTTTTTCTCGTCGGCAATCGGTTTCTCCTCGCGGCCATCGCTCAGACCTTTCAACGTGTGCTCGGCCCTTTTCATTGTGGCATCCAACGGTCCCTCGTCGCGCTCGCTGCCGTCTCCGCCCGCGTCATCCTTGGTTCCCGCAACGTGCGGAACACCGGCCTTCACCGCGTTGGTGATGGTGGATTGTGCCTTCTCAAGCCGCAGATAGTAGCGTTCGAGGGGCGTGAGCTTTTTCTTCTCCATCTCCTCGGGATTGAGATCGGAAACGTGGAGCATTTCTTCGGCCGACAGGTCGGGGGCGTAATCCTCCGGCGCGAGGAAAATCCAATCCTTGCGCTTTTCCTCCTTCTCCCGCGCCTGTTTGCTCTTGACCGCAGGCCGCGGCGGGCGCCCGGGCGGCGGCATCATCACACCGTCCAGCGAACTGCCGCTGCCAAACACCTCGAACGGCTTCTTGAAATTCGCATCCAGGCTGCGGATCGCCGGTTTCTTGACCGTCATGTCGTTGAGGTTGGAAGAAACCGCTTCACTTTTCGGCTGGGAAAACTCGATGGCGCGGCCCCGGCGGGGAACCGTGGATTGGGCGTCCGCGCCGCTGGCGGCGCACAGGGCGAATCCGGCCAGAATCAGAATGGGACAGGGTTTGGAAAAAACCGCGCTCATGTTCCGTCGGAAAGCGTATCGCAACCCACCCGGCTCGTCAAAGCGCAATTACTCACCGGCAATTCGGCGGGTTTCAGCCGCCTGAAGGTGCGTAATTTGGGCTTGCGCCCGCCGTCGCCATCCCTATCCTGCACCCCGCCTGAACGCCGCGGGTGCGGCAGTTCGTTGAGGCTGAGAAACGAAAGTCAACACGCAACCTGACCTTCAACTCCGAAGCGATTCGGTGTTGGCCCCGAAAGCATCCGGGGTAAACCTCCGTTGCCCTGCAACGCCGGGTTAGTTAGGCAATGGAGCTTCGTCGTTCCGCCGTCGCGGAACGCCTGGTCTCCCGCAGTTCAGAAAGTCACCGCATCATGCTCACGATGGAAGAAGCCCTGCGCCAAAGCACCGTCCCCATCCGCTTTGCCGCCGGCGAAATTGTCAAAGGCACCGTCATTGAAGTCCGCCCCAAGGAAGTCCTGGTGGACATCGGCTATAAAAGCGAGGGCGCCATCTCCGCCGTTGAATTCGAGGACATCAAGACCGTCCAGAACGGCGATCAGGTGGATGTCCTGATCGAAAAACTCGAGGACAAGGAGGGCATGGTCGTGCTCTCCAAGGAGAAGGCCGAGTTCAAACAGAACTGGGAACGCATCCTGAGCATCTGCAATGAGGGCGGCCGCATCCAGGGCAAGGTCAAGTCCATCGTCAAAGGCGGCTTGATCGTCAACATCGGCGTCGAAGCCTTCCTGCCCGCCTCGCAGATTGACATCTCGACCCCCAAGAACCTCGCCCAGTATGTGGGCAACAGCTACGATTTCAAGGTCGTCAAGATCAACCAGGAGCGGCAGAACATCGTCCTCTCCCGCCGCGAACTCATCGAGCAGGAACGCACCGAGCGCCGTCAGAAACTGCTCGCCGAAATGGTGCCGGGCGACATCCGGAAGGGCACCGTCAAGAACATCACTGACTTTGGTGCGTTCATTGACCTCAACGGCATTGACGGTTTGCTGCACATCACCGACATGAGCTGGGGCCGCATCGGACATCCCTCCGAAGTGCTCAAAGTAGGCCAGGACATTGACGTGGTGGTGCTCGACGTAAACAAGGAAAAGGAGCGCGTCAGCCTCGGGCTGAAGCAGAAAATGGCCAATCCGTGGGATCAGATCGAGAACAAGTACCCCGTCGGCGCGCGCGTCAAAGGCCGCGTCGTCAACCTCGTTCCCTACGGCGCGTTCATCGAACTCGAACCGGGCGTCGAGGGCCTGGTCCACGTCACCGAACTTTCCTGGACCAAGCGCGTCGCCAAGCCGAGCGACATGCTCAAGACCGGCCAGGACATTGAAGCCGTCGTCCTCGGCATCAATCGCGAGGAGCAAAAGATCAGCCTTGGCATCCGGCAGCTCGAAGCCAACCCGTGGGACAATGCCGAACAGAAATATCCGCGCGGCACGCGCGTCAAGGGCCGCATCCGCAACCTCACCAGCTACGGCGCCTTCATCGAATTGGAGGAAGGGCTTGACGGCATGATTCACGTCTCGGACATCTCCTGGACGCGCAAGATCAATCACCCGAGCGAAGTCCTGAAGAAGAGCGACGAGATCGAGGCCGTCGTGCTCGAAGTGGACAAGGCCAACCAGCGCATCGCCGTCGGCGTCAAGCAAATCTCCCAGGACCCGTGGGAAACCATTGACCAGCTTTACAAGGTCGGCGATCTGGTCAACGGCAAGGTCACCAAGCTCGCGAGCTTCGGCGCGTTCATCGGCCTGCAACACGACATTGACGGCCTGGTCCACATCTCGCAGGTCAGCGAGGAGCGCGTGGACAAGATCAAAAACGTGCTCAAAGCCGGCCAGGACGTGACCGCGCGTGTCATCAAAATTGACCGCTCGGACCGCCGCATCGGCCTCTCGATCAAGGCCGCCAACTATTCCTCCGAACAGCTCAAGGCCGAACAGGCGGCGCTCGACGCCCTCAAACCCGGCGAAGACCTCGTGGCGTTGCAACATGCCTTCGACGCCGCGGACGAAGCGCGCCAGGATGAACCGAAACCGGAGTGACCGCCTCGAGGCTTTCAAATCTGAGATTTCAAATTTGGAATTCACCAACGGGCGGGCCGGCAACGGTCCGCCTTTTTCGTGCGTCAATTCCAAATTTGCCATTTGAAATGAAGCCCCCTGAACCTAGCCTCCTTCGCCAACGAAGCTCATGAGCGCCAAACCCGCTTCCGCCCTCGGCAATTTCGTCACCTCCTTCACCGACCTGCTCAGATGTCCGCGCGCGCTTTGGTTCGTCATCGGCGCGTTCGTCGTCGAATCCATGGCTTACTTCGGCGTGCTGACGCTCATGACCGTTTACCTCGGCGGCGACCTGGGCTGGGGCGACAAATGGGCCGGCGTGACCGTTTCCATTTTCACCATGCTCGTGACACTGTTCATGCTCGGCGTCGGCAGCTTCGCCGAGGGATTCGGTCTGCGGCGGGCCATCCTTTTCGCGCTGGCGATCAGTACGGCGGGCCGTGCGCTCTATTGCCTCGCCCCGAATCTCGGCGCGGGCGCGATTATCCCCGTGGCTGTCATCGCATCGGTGCTCATTGTTGCGGTCGGTTCAGCCATCCTGCAGCCGGTCTGCTACTCCGGCGTCAAACAATACACCGACGTCAAAACCAGTTCGATGGGCTACGGCCTCATCTACGCCATCATGAACCTCGGCATCGTTGGCATCGGCGCGCTCTCCTCGTGGATGCGGCCCGCCGTGCAGGACCTCAAGGACGGCAAGCCCGTCGGGGACGCATTTGGCCAGCCGTTGCTCAATCTTTTCGCCGGCTTTTCCGGCACGGGCGTGCAGGCCGTCAACTGGGCGTGCGTCGCCATCACCGCGCTGACGTTCGTGGCCTTTTTGGTTCTGATGACGAAGAAGGCCGAAGCTGCCAAGCTGCGTCCGGATCGCGCCGAAGAATTGCGCAAAGCCGGCGCCGGCCCGCTCGGCCCCCGGTTGAAGGCGTTCTTTGTCGGCGGGCCGTTCTCCAATCCACGCTTCATCTTTTTCATCTTCATGCTGCTGCCCGTGCGCACGCTCTTTGCCCACCAATGGCTCACGATGCCGCAATACATTTTGCGCGCCTATGACAAGCCGGTGGCCGACAAAATGGAATGGCTCGTCAACTGGATCAACCCGGCGATCATCTTCTTCGGCGTTCCCATCGCCACCGCGCTCACGCGGCACATCAACGTCTATACGATGATGATCGTCGGTTCGCTGGTTTCCGCCGCACCCACTTTCCTCCTGTGCGGCGGGCCGGACCTCACGATGCTCATCACGTACTTCGTGGTCTTCTCCGTCGGCGAAGCGATGTGGTCCGCGCGCTTCCTCGAATACGCCTCGGAACTCGCGCCGCCGGGCCGCATCGCGCAATACATGGGTCTGGCGCAGATTCCGTGGCTGCTCGCCAAGGGCACGACCGGCTTTTACTCCGGCTGGATGCTGGCGACGTATTGCCCGGACAAAACCCCCTTGGCTGACCTGCACACGGGGACCATGTGGTTCGTCTATAGTTGCATCGCGATGCTGTCCCCCATTGGCCTCTGGCTGGCGCGCAAATGGGTCATGGCCGGGATGCATCACAATCCGGCCACGCAATCGGTGTGATGAATTCGTGCGCGCCGCCGGGCGTGGTTGAGCGTCGCTCTCTGTAGTGGCGCAGTCCGTCCCGGCGGCGACCGTCCCTGCGCGCGTCCCGCCTGCAGGCAATCGCATCAGCCGGGACGGACTTCCCCACGACGGTGGCAGTTTCCGCGCTCGTCGGATCGGCAACTCCGTCGCACCTCGCGAGAGAGAGCGCCGACAAATCCAGTATTGGCTATCGGCCATCGGCAATTATCCTCCCGCCCGTGAGCATTCTGGACGAACTTAACTGGCGCGGCTTGATCGCCGATTGCACCGACACGGCGGAACTCGCAAGACGAACATCGTCCGACGCGCCCCTCACCAGTCCTTCGGACACCCTCTCCCCATCGGATGGGGAGAGGGAAGGGGTGAGGGGCGGCGGCCCCATCTCGCTCTACGCCGGCTTCGATCCCTCGGCGGACAGTCTGCACGTCGGCAATCTCGTCCCGCTGCTGGCGCTGAGGCGATTTCAATTGCTCGGCCATCATCCCATCGCCGTCGCCGGCGGCGCGACCGGCAGCATCGGCGACCCCAGCGGCAAAACGCAGGAGCGCCAGTTGCTCACGAAGGAAGTTCTCGACCGCAACATCGCCAGCGTGAAGCAGCAGCTCGCCAGGCTCCTCGACTTCGACACGAAACAAAACCCCGCGCGCCTCGTGGACAACGCCTCGTGGACGGCGGGCGTTTCGTATCTCGATTTCCTGCGCGGCATCGGAAAACATTTTTCCGTCAACCAGATGGTTGCCAAGGAAAGCGTCCGCGCGCGCATGGAAGACCGCGACGTGGGCATCAGCTACACCGAGTTCAGCTACATGCTGCTTCAGGCGTTCGACTTTTACGTGCTCGCGCGCGACCACCACTGCGAACTGCAAATCGGCGGCAGCGACCAATGGGGCAACATCACCGCCGGCATTGACCTGTGCCGCAAGAAACTCGGCAAGACCGTCTATGGCCTCACCCTCCCACTCATCACCAACGCCGACGGCTCGAAGTTCGGCAAGACCGAAGCCGGCGCCATCTGGCTCGACCCGAAACGCACCAGCGTCTATCGCTTCTACCAATTCTGGATCAACACCGACGACCGCGACGTCATCCGCTACTTGAAATTCTTCACGTTCCTCCCGCGCGAAGAAATCGCCGCGCTCGAAGCGAAGCACGCCGCAAATCCCGGCGCCCGCGAAGCCCACAAAGCTCTCGCGAAAGCCGCGACCGATTTGATCCACGGCGAACACGCCACGCAAGAAGCAATGCGCGCCAGCGAAATTCTTTTCGGCGGCAACCTTGACGGCATTTCCGAGGCCACCTTCAACGAAATCGTCGGCGAAGTTCCAACGAAGGAAATCGAGAAATCAAAACTCGCTGGCGCCGGCCTGCCGCTTGTTGAATTGCTCGTCCACTCCGGCCTGTGCCCCTCAAAAGGCCAGGCCCGCAAAGACATCGAAGGCGGCGGCGTGAACATCAACAACGTCCGCGAACCCAGCGCCACCCGCGCCGTGACGACGAACGATTTGCTTTTCGGCAAACACGTCTTGTTGCGCAAAGGCAAAAAGAATTATGTCGTCGTGACGGTGAAATGACGAAGGCGGTTCGGGAGTAACGACGGCTTGCCCGGAACAGTTCCCGGTGCATAATTAACCCCATGAGCGCACAGCAAGTGATAGAAGAGTTCAAGGAACTGTCTCCCGCCGAACGCGCGAAGGTGGCCAAGTTCGTCGTCGAAAACGACGACTCGTGGATTCCGAAAGAGTTCAAGCGGGGCATGGCCGACGCGGAAGCCGGGCGGTTTGTGGACATGGACACGGTCTTGAGCGGGGCGAAGCCGCCGCGGCGGCGTAAATGAACTACCGCTTCAAGCCGACCGAACAGTTCTGGGAGAGTTTCTACGATCTGACCGCCGCCCAAAAAGAGTCCACGCGGCGGGCCTGGAAAATCTTTAAGCGAAACCCGTTCGATCCCCGCCTCCGCCCACACAAAATCCACCGGCTTTCAGCGCAGTACGGACGGATCATTTACGCCGTGGACGTTGAGGGAGATTTGCGCGTTGTTTTTTATCGCGAGCGCAATGTTGTGGTAACCGTGGACATCGGCGCGCACGACATTTACAAAGGTTGAACCTGTTGCATTCCCACGGTTTTCCGGGACAATAATTCCATGGTTGACCGTGATAGAATCCAGTTTGACCTCATCAAACTCGGCAACGGCGAGCGCATCCTGCGCCTCACCGAACCGCAGTCCGGCTTGTCGTTGGAAAAGAAACTCGCCCCGGCGGACGCCGTCGTCCGGCAGAAGGAAAAATTGCTCCACGCCTTTGAAGCGGCCCTGGCCCGCGTCGAATTGGCGGCGGCGTGAACATCAACAACGTCCGCGAACCATGCGCCACGCGCGTTGTGAAGGCGAACGATTTGCTTTTCGGCAAACACGTCCTGCTCCGCAAAGGTAAAAAGAATTACATAGTCGTCACGGCGAAGTAGTGCAAACGTTCCGAGCTCGAAGTGCTCAGCGAAAGTGACTCGCTGCGAAAAGGCCGATCGCGGCCCAATAACCGGCCGGTGAGAAAAGTATCAGTTCCACATGATTTAGCCATCCTGACAAATGAAGTCAGCAGCGCGTCTTTGCTGTGGCACGAGTACGAGCACGACATCCTCGCGGGCAACTCCACGGCGCCGTTGGTTGTTTCCCAAATTTATCGCGATCGCCAGAAGGCTTACATAATCCTCGATGGAAACCACCGGGCTTGTCTTCTCGCCAAGCATAGAAGGCGAATCACGGCGTTGTTGCTCGCCAACACGAAGCAAGCCAGTGAAATCCTGAATCTCGAGGGTGAAGGGGTAATACCACGGTTTCCACACAGAACGTTTCTGGCTGGAGAGATGAGCTTCCGCGAACTGATTGAGGAAGCGATTCGGTCCGCACAAAACCTGAACTGCACTATCGAACAGATGCTTCAGCGATTCATCTGACAAACGACCTGCCGGTTCTGCAAGCGGTCCCAAACTTTCGCAGATTGACGCGTCGTTCGCAGATCGTCAGACGCCCACAGACGCAGGCGAATTGCTCGCCGCTCAATTCAAACTTTGAGCGTGATGGACCGTAAGGTTGAATTGATCGGAACGGTGTCCTTGACAGCGCTGGAAAGCGTCCTTATTGGTGCAACATGGTCATTGAGTCCATCCGCGAGTTCAACCGCACCGTGCCGTTCGTGCCTTACGAAATACGCATGAACGGCGGCGAAACCTACACGGTGCCGCATCCGGATTTCATCTCCATCTCGCCGCGCGGCTCGTTTGTCGTCCTCATTGACAAGCACGACCGTCCCCATCATCTGAGCGCGATTCTGATCGAGCGTGTGTCGCCGCTCAACGGGCAGGCGCGTCACAAAGCCCGCAAACGCAGGGCTTGATGCGCAGTCCCTTGGCGGATCACACCGCCGCGAATTGCGGTTCATCGCGCAGCACGATGAGTTTGTCCGCAGCGATGGAAAGCAGAGCGTAGGCGCGCCCATCCGGCCCGCAATTTCGCACCTTGCCAGTGACGGATGCTTCCCCGAAAATTCCCGGCACCGTGGCCATCATGCCTCCACCCTCCGCGGCGCGCGCCGGCGCGGCTGCTTCCGTCGAGAAGACGGCGGCAGAGTCGTTTTCCGAAGCGAACGCGTGGCGTGACGTGGGCGCAGGCTGGCAGAAACTGTTCGGCAGCTTTCGCGGCACGGGCTACAGCATCGAGTGGCACGACTTTCACGCTCGGCGGGAATTCGATTGGGCGCCAAGTTTTCATCCGCAGTGCGTCGAGTTGTGTCTGAATCTGGACGGCAACGGATTCGTCGAGGGCAACGGCTGCCGGGCCGAGTTCGCGCCGAAGACCGCCGGGTTTTACTACCGGCAAAAGGAGCCGCTGACCGCCAGGCGCGCGGCAGGTGAACGGCACCGGTTTCTCACGGTCGAATTCTCCTGCCCGTTTCTCGCCCGGCATCTCGCGGACACGAAGGCGATGTTGCATCCGGTCGTGCGCGCGGCCATGGACGGATGTCCGTGCGAGCGCGTGACCGGCGAGACGGTGCGGCTGACGGCCCAGCAACTCCAGACCATCGGTTCGTTGCGGCAACCGCCCGTTTATGCCGCGGCGCAGCCGGTGTGGTATCAGTGCAAGGCGTTGGAACTGGCGGTCACGTTTCTCGTGAAGCCGGAGGAGGAACTGTTCTGCACGCGGCAGCAGAGGCTGGCACAGGAGCGCGTAGGACAGGTGATGTTGCTGTTGAAGCAACGCCTTGCCGAGCCGCCTTCCCTGGAGGAGCTGGGGAGGAAAATCGGTTGCAGCCACTATTACCTGAGCCGGATTTTTTCGGCGCAGACGGGCCAGACGATCACGCAATACCTGCGTCAACTTCGGATGGAGCGCGCGGCGGAATTGCTCAAGTCGCGCCAGTTCAACGTGACCGAAGCCGCGCTCGAAGTCGGTTACAGCAGCCTGAGCCATTTCAGCGCGGCGTTTCATGAAACGTTCGGGTGCTGCCCGGGACTGTATCCGCTCAAGACGCCCACCCAGTCGCAGCGATAGCGTTGCCGCGCAGTGCCCCGCCCCGAACGCCGGCGCAAGCCGCCGACAATCTTTCGCAAGCCGCCGTTAGCGTCTCAAGGCTGTTCGCGGCATGATGTCGGCGGTTCGACATGACAACGACATTGAAACCGACATGAAAACAGCACGCACTGCCGCAATTGCCCTGGCGTTCGCCACCCTGGCCGTCACTCCGGCCGGCGCGGACGAACGGTCGTTCACCTACACCTACGAGCCGGAAACCGCGCCGCAGGGCACGCTCGAATTCGAGCAATGGGTCACGGCGCGCGTCGGGCGCAGCAAGACCGTCGGGCAGGACGATTACTACCGGCTGCAATTCCGGGAGGAACTCGAATACGGCGTCACGGACAATTACACGCTCGCCCTTTACTTCAATCACGACTACACGCACTTCGAAGACCCGGCCACGAGCAAAACGACTTCGCACTACCGCCAGACCGGCGTCTCGCTCGAAAACAAGTACATGGTGCTCAATCCCGCCGAGCATGCCGTCGGCCTCACGTTTTATCTTGAGCCGACTTACGACGGGGAGAATTTCGAGCTGGAGCAAAAGCTCATCCTCGGCCAGCGCCACGGCGATTGGAAGTGGGCGCTGAACCTGGTCCACGCGACCGAGTGGGAGGATGATTTCCGCGAAACCGAGGGCGAACTGGAGGTGGACTTTGGCCTCGCCTACCACCTCAGCCCGCGCTGGTCGGTCGGCGTGGAGATCCGCGACCACAACGAACTGCCGGAGTACGAGACCTGGGAGAACACCGCGCTCTACGCCGGCCCGGTCGTCAGCTACCGGCGCGAGCACTGGTGGGCCACGCTGACGGTGATGCCGCAGGTTTATGGCGCCAACTACGGGGACGACCCGGACGGCAACAGCTCGCTCGAACTTGAAGGCCACGAGCGCTGGAACCTGCGGCTGCTCGTCGGTGTCAGTTTCTGATGCGCCGCGTTTGGTACACGGGCGTGGTTGCTCTCGCCGCGGTGAGCGCGGCGGGAGCGGCCGAGCTTTCAGCCCGGGACGTGGCCGACGCCCGCAAGCTCTACAACGCCAAATGCGCCAAGTGCCACAAGTTCTACAACCCGGCGAATTACGACGACGCCGAATGGAACAAGTGGATGACGAAGATGAGCAGGAAGGCGAAACTCAAACCGGCGCAGGCGGAATCGCTTTCGCGTTATCTCGACACATTCAGGAGGCCGGCTGGAACAAACGCCAGCGGCGCGGCGCCAGCGCCAAAGCAGGACGGCCGCGGCGTCCGTCTTACTTCGCCGGCGCCATCGGCTTCATGGTCAGCGGATCGCGCAGCGGCAGTTCGGTGAACTTGCCCCCGGCCAGTTCGGGCAGCCGCTCGGGATGATCGGGATGCCCCTTGAGGATGTCCTCCTTCTGGCCAACAGCGAGGATCACGAGCTTGTCCGGCGTGAGATGCTGTTTTGCCACGCGGAGCACGTCGTCCTTCGTAACTGTTGACAATTTGGCGCGGTAATTCTTCCAGTAATCCGGGTCTTTCGCGTAGCGACCGGTGAATTCGTCCTGCGCGAACGTGCCGGCGATCTGCGCTTTCGTCGAGAAGGTGCGCGGGAAACGGTCCACGAATCCGCGCTTCGAGCCGCTCAACTCCTCGTCGCTCACCGGTTCAACGGTGATGCGCTTCATTTCATTCACCACGATGGACGCCGCGTAGGCCACGGTGCGGGACTTGGATTGGAAGCCGGCGCTGAAGGTGAGCGGAAAATAGACGCCGCCCGGGAAGCGCGAGGAAACCGAATACGCCAGTCCTTCGTCGGACCGCACCCGGTTGACCATGCGCGAGGTGAACCCACCGCCGCCGAGGATGTCGTTCATGACCGTGATCGCGAAATAATCCGGATGGTCCCGCTTGATGCCGGGCAACATCACGGTCACGCGACCCTGGTTCACGTCCTTGTTCACGAGGTAAACACCCGGTGCGGCGAACGCCGGGTTGGCCGGCACAGACGGAGGCGTCCCGCCCTTGAACGGCCAGTCGCCGAAAAGTTTCTCCAGCTTCGCGATCATCTCCGTGCGGTCGAAGTCGCCATTGACCGCCACGACGACATTCGCCGGCACAAACCATTTCTGGTGAAAGCCCTCGACGTCGGCGCGGGTGATGGATTCCACGGAGGCTTGCGTGGAGTACTGATTGTTGAAGAACTTCTCCCCGGAAGCCAGGAATCCGGCTTCGCGGCCTTCGATGTTGGACGAGTCGTCGTTGCGCTCCTTCATGGACTGGAGCAATTGCTGTTTGCGCAGCGTGATCTTGTCGTCCTGAAATCGCGGCGCCGTGAGCACTTCGCGCAGGATTGCCAGGCCTTCCTCCAGGTCTTTGGAAAGCAGGTTCAGACTGACGGAGCCTTCGGTTTCGCCTGCGCCGGAGTTCAGATTGGCCGCGAGAAACGCAAGCCGCTCCTCCAGTTCCTCGGCGGTCTTCGACTTCGTGCCGCCGCGCGCCAGGAGGTAGCCGGTCAGTCCTGCCAGGCCTTCCTTGCCCTGTGGTTCGACATAATCGCCGGTGCGGACGAGGATCGAGAGGTTCACCAGCGGCAACTCGCGGTCCGGCACGACATAGGCGACCGGGCCGGACTTCAACTGGACGCGGAACTGCGCCGGGTCGGGCGGCTGATAGTTCAGGGTGGGGAAGGTGAGCTTCTCAGGCCGGTCGGGAATGGCGTCTCCCGCGGCTGCGCCCACTCGTGCCAGTGGCACGAGCGCGAGACTGAGGAAGACCACCGAGGCTGGGAAAATTTTCTTCATGGCGATCACTTCTTTTCGGCCTCCAACTCGGCGATGCGGGCTTGCATCTTTTTCTTCACGATTTCGAGGACGGACTTCATCTCCGGCGGCGCCTGGGACGCGCCCTCGTCCATGCGGGCGAGCGCGGCCTTGAGCTTGGCCGCGTCGGTGGCGGTCTTGAGCCGCGCAGTCATCTGTTGGACGGCGGCCTTCTGCTCGGAGGTGAGGTTGGCGAGATCGGGGTCCTCCGCGCTGCTCGCGCCCGTGCCGGGTTTGCGCGTGAAGGTGCCCACCGTCCGGTTTTCTTTCGTCAAGTAGGTCGTGGCGACGCGCTTGACGTCCGCGGCAGTGACGGCCTGCAACTTGGGCCCGCCTTCGTTGATCTCGCGCCAGTCGCCCATGCCGTCGTTGACCATGAGTTGGAACAGGATCGCCATGTTGGAGGAAAGCCTGCGGTACTCGCCGGCGGCGAAATTGTTTTTGACCTTCTGCAACTCCCCGGCGGGCACTTCCTCCTTCTGAAGTTTTTCGATCTCCCTGTAGATGGCTTCCTCGACTTCGCCAGGCGTGCGGCCCTCGGCGGCCTCACCGGCGGCGTAGAACATGCCGGCGTACTTCATCGGTTCCTGATTGGCCTGGACATCCGTGGCGACCTTGCTGCCGAGCACCAAGCCCTTGTAAAGGCGGCCCGTGCGCGTCGCGAGAATCTGCCCGAGGATGCGCAGCGCGTAGGAGTCTTTGTGCCCGAAGCCGACCGTCTTCCACATGACCTGCACCTGCGGGTTGACCTCCGCTTCGGCGTTCATGCGTTTCTCGGCGACGGCGGCCACCTCGAGCGTGACCACGTCCGGCGCGGCGCGCGGCCCGCGCGGGATGCGGCCCAGATATTTTTCCGCCATCGCGGACGCGGTATCCGGCTGGAAATCGCCCACGAGGACCAGCGTGATGTTCTGCGGCGCGTAGTAGGTCGCGTAAAACTCGTCCGCCTGCGCCTTGGAAATCGCCGGGATGTCCGAAGGCCAGCCGACCACGGGCCAGTGGTAGGGGTGCGATTCCCAGAACATCGAGTTGAGCGACTCCTGGAACTTGCCGGTGGGCGTGGACTCGGTGCGCATCCGCCGCTCCTCGAACACGACGTCGCGCTCGGCGTAAAACTCGCGGAAGACCGGGTGCAACAGCCGCTCGGATTCCATCCACATGTAAAGCTCCAGCTTGTTGGCCGGGACGGTGACGAAATAGGCCGTGAGGTCCTCCGTGGTGAACGCGTTCATGCCCGAGCCGCCGGCGGAGCGGTACACTTTGTCGAACTCGTTCTTCACGAGAACCTCGCGCTGCGCCTGGACCAGCTTGGCGAATTCCTTTTCCAACTCCTGGTAACGCGGCGTTTTGTTTTCCGGCTTGAGGATGTCCGTGATTTCGCCGCGGCGATACGCGGCGCGGACGGCGGCCTCTTCCTTGCGCATCTGCTCGCGGACGCGTTCCTGCTCGGTGATGATTTCGAGGTCGCGCTGGTAATTGGTCGTCCCGATGGTCGGCGTGCCCTTGAACATCATGTGCTCGAAGAGGTGCGCGATGCCGGTCATGCCGGGCCGCTCGTTGGCGCTGCCCACGTGGGTCACCCAGCCCCCGGAAACGGTCGGGTCGTCGGGACGATGCACCAGCAACAGCCTCATGCCGTTGGGCAGGGTCTTTTCGATCACGGGCACTTGTTGCGCGAGGAGCGAGGCGGCCAGCGCGCCGTGCAGGAACAGCGCAGCCAGGTGGAAGGCGCGGCGGGTAATCGGAGCAGTCATGGGCAAGGCGGACATTCGCTTAGTTATTCAGAGTCGGGCGAGCGTAATCGCCGCCGAGGCCGGCTAAAAGGAAAAAGTGGTCGTGGATGAGCAACGCGTCCCGACGAAGTTCGCCTTATCGGCGTCTTTAAAGCTCAACCGTACATACATGATATGTGGGACTGATTCCATTCTGTGTGCGATCTGCGGGATTGACCCCTTTCCGCCCAAGAATGCAGGGCGGCGGGGTAAAGGTTCGCGACCGGGAGAATGCTCCCGGTCGCCTTGGTTCGATGTCGCAGCGCAACGAAACGCGCGACCGCCGCATCCTACAGCCTGACACGGTAGAACCGCTGCGGATTTCCTGGAGTGACGGGGTAGGGTGAAACGGCTCCCGGTACGTCGGTCCAAACGGTCCCGATGCCTAGCAACGCGTCAGTGTATTGCAGCGTGCCGCAGGCCCACGTCAGCGTCAGGCCACCGGGCGCGGCGGTGAAGGCGAGGCGCAGCCCCACGGCGGTGTGGTAGAGCGTGCAGATTTTCTCCGAACTCAAGGCCTGATCGAAGACGGCCACTTCATCAATCTGACCTTTGAAGTAATTGCCCGCCGCGTCAAAGATGCCGCCGCCGCCAATCTTGAAGGTGAAGCCGTTGTCCGCGGGCAGCGTGCTGGCCCGCGAGCCAGCCAACAACCCGTTGGTGTACATGGTCAGTGTGCCGGGAGAACCGTCATGGACCATCGCGACGTGGTCCCACTCGCCATCCGGGAAGGGATTGGGAACGTCCAGGGCGTTGTCCGTCCAGCATTCGAGCGTGGTGTCGTCAATGTAGCCGAACTCCGCAAGGTTGTTTTGACCGAACAAGCCCGCGCGGCTCGCTTGGACACCGCCGCGGCGCAGCCAGCCCATGACCGTGAAGCTTGGCTTGCTGTTGAGCAGGCCGGGGACGGTCGCGACGAAATCATCCACGCCGTCGAGTTGAAGCGCGGTGTTGTCCGCTTCAAAGCCGATGTAGGCCGGCGGACGGGGCGCTTCCGCGCCGAAGGTGGCACCGCCGAGGTATGAGCCGTTGGCCGCCGCACCGAGACCGCCGTCGTTGAGGGCGAACGTCGGTGGGCAAAAGAAGGTGATGGTGATCGAACCAGCGCCCGCGTTCTGATCAAAGCTCGATGTGGGCGAGGCAAAAGCCGGATCAACATAGCTGCTGCCTGCGGCGCCTCCGCCACCGCCGCCTTTATTATTTCCGGAACAGGCCGGGGTGCCAGCGGAACCGCCGCCCCCGCCGCCGCCGCCGCCATAGCCGCCGCCTCCGCCGCCGCCGCCGGGGATGCTGGGCGCACTGAAACAGCAACACGATTGGCCTGCTCCTCCATTGCCGCCCACCTCACTCGCAGCCGAAGCTCCAGCACTGCCCAAAAAGCTGGGGCACCCGATGCCGGCAGCACCCCCGGATGGTCCGGTGGCGCCGAACCCGCCACCACCGCTTGGGCTGGTGGTTCCATTGGCACCATTGGTGCCACCGCCATTGCCCCCGTTGACTGTGGCGGGTTCACAACCACCCCTGCCGCCACCACCACCGCCTCCAGCGACCATGTACCGATTGGCCACCCCAGTACCTCCGATCCGGATGTCGCTGGCACCACCACCACCGCCGGCATTGACTGATCCGCCGGTCCCTCCGCCATTGTAACCGCCGGCCGGTGTGCCTCCCTGTCCGCCGACGAACAAGGTAAGAACTTGTCCAGGCGTCACGGCGAGAATGCCGGTAGCTTTCGAGCCTAAACCTCCCAGTCCTCCGGAACTCGAATTGCCGCCCGTGGCGCCGGCCCCTCCCTGGGCGCCGTTCGCCTCGATTCCCAACTGGGTAACCCCTGCCGGCACGGTAAAAGTTTCCGGCGCACCCGTAAAAGTATAGGTGCGAGTCTCGAGGATGGTGATGGTGATCGAGCCATCGCCCGCGTTCTGATCAAAGCTGGATGCGGGCGAGGCAAAAGCCGGATCAACATAGCTGCCGCCTGCGGCGCCTCCGCCACCGCCGCCTTTATCATTTCCGGAACAGGCCGGGGTGCCAGCGGAACCGCCGCCGCCGCCACCGCCGCCGACATAGCCGCCGCCGCCGCCGCCGCCACCGGGGATGCTGGGCGCACTAAGACAGCAACACGATTGGCCGGCTCCTCCATTCCCGCCCACCTCGCTCGCGGCAGAAGCTCCGGCACTGCCCAAAAAGCCGCCGCACCCGATGCCAGCAGCACCCCCGGATGTTCCGGTGGCTCCGAACCCGCCACCACCATTGGGGCTGGTGGTTCCATTGGCGCCATTGACGCCACCGCCATTGCCCCCGTTGACTGTGGCGGGTTCACAACCACCCCTGCCGCCACCACCACCGCCTCCTGCGACCATGTACCGATTGGCCACCCCAGTACCTCCGATCCGGATGTCGCTGGCACCACCACCACCACCGGCATTGGCTGATCCGCCGGTTGCTCCGCCATTGTAACCGCCGGCCGGTGTGCCTCCCTGTCCGCCAACGAACAAGGTAAGAACTTGTCCCGGCGTCACGGCGAGAATGCCGGTAGCTTTCGAGCCTAAACCTCCCAGTCCTCCGGAACTCGAATTGCCGCCCGTGGCGCCGGCCCCTCCCTGGGCGCCGTTCGCCTCGATTCGCAACCGGGTAACCCCGGCCGGCACGGTAAAACTCTCCGGCGAACCCGTATAAGTATAGGTGCGAGTATCCAGGATGGTGATGATGATCGAGCCATCGCCCGTGTTCTGGTCAAAGCTGGATGCGGGCGAGGCAAAAGCCGGATCAACATAGCTGCTGCCGGCGGCCCCGCCGCCACCGCCGCCTTTTTCATTGAAGCTACAGCCCGTGGTTCCCGCGGAACCGCCGCCGCCGCCACCGCCGCCGACATAGCCGCCGCCGCCGCCGCCGCCGCCGGGGATGCTGGGCGCACTGAAACAGCAACACGATTGGCCGGCTCCGCCATTGCCGCCCACCTCACTCGCAGCCGAAGCTCCAGCACTGCCCAAAAAGCTGGGGCACCCGATGCCGGCAGCGCCCCCGGATGGTCCGGTGGCGCCGAACCCGCCACCACCGCTTGGGCTGGTGGTTCCATTGGCGCCATTGGTGCCACCGCCATTGCCCCCGTTGACTGTGGCGAGTTCACAACCACCCCTGCCGCCACCGCCGCCACCTCCCGCTACCAGGATCCGGTTGGCCACCGCAGTGCCTCCCAACCGGACGTCGCTGGCACCACCGCCGCCACCGGCATTGACTGATCCGCCAGTCCCTCCCCCATTGTAACCGCCGGCCGGTGTGCCTCCCAGCCCGCCGACGAACAAGTTAAGAACTTGTCCAGGCGTCACAGTGAGAATGCCGGTGGCTTTCGAGCCCAAACCTCCCAGTCCTCCGGAACTCGAATTGCCGCCCGTGGCGCCGGCCCCTCCCTGGCCGCCTTTCGCCTCGATTCGCAACCGGGTAACCCCGGCCGGCACGGTAAAACTCTCCGGCGCACCCGTATAAGTATAGGTGCGAGTCTCATAGGTGCGAGGCTCGGTCACGCAGTCGCTGAACCGATAGTAGGCGATGGGATTGTAACTTTGGACGGCCGCCGGATAGGACGCGGCCGCGAAAGAACTGGCCGGAGCCAGGACCAACGCCAGGAGAGCCGTGATACTTGCGATGGGGAACCAGGCCAGCCGGCGGAGGCATGGAACCTTGGAAACCAAGTGTTGTGTCTGCATCATGGAGACTTTCTTTCACTCAACCAGCCCGGTGCGTCTGGCAAGCACTGCCACCAAGCAGTGAGGCGTTACGAACAAAACGCGGACGCAGAATCGCAGTGAGTTGGTTGGATTGGTTGGTTGGATTGTTGCGGTTTCAGTAGCAATACGAAAAGTGGCTGGCCTGTCAAGAGAATCATTTGACAGTTCAAGGGAATGTTATCCGCAGCGGCAACGATTAACGCGCGGAATTTGACTGGTCAAACCGGCCTTGGCCTCTACACTTGCCGCTGTATCGCAGACCCGATCCCGTTTGCCAGATGAAAAGATTGTTCACCGCCGTTTGGATGATCCTGTTCGCCGCCACTGCCGGCGCGTGGGCGCAACTTGCCGGACCGCCGTCGCTCGGGTTGGATTTCGGCCTGTTCGCGCGGCTCTCAGGCGACGTGACCGCCTATTCCGCGAAGGCCGAGGTGCAGGTCTTCGACAAAAATCAGAAGGTGAAGAACACCACGCCGTTTGACCTGGCGCTGCTCGGCAAGAAGGTGCGCGTCGAGATTGACACGACGAAGATGCAGAACAAGGAGCTGCCCGGCGCGGCCGAGAGCTTGAAGCAAATGGGCATGGACCGGCTCGTCAGCGTGATCCGGCCGGACAAGAAAGCCATTTACATCATCGTCCCGGGCCAGCAATCGCTCGTCAACATGCCGATGCCGCAGGAGGACGTGGACAACTTCGAGAAGCCGCCCAAACTCGAGGAAACCGCGCTGGGCAAGGAAACGATTGACGGGCACGCCTGCGTGAAACACAAAGCCGTCTTCACCGACGACAAAGGCGGCAAACGCGAGTCCACCGTCTGGCGCGCGTCTGATCTGAAGAATTTCCCGGTGCAAGTACTGACGCAGGAAAAGGGCGAAACGGTCATCGTCCATTTGCGCCAGGTGCAGTTCACCAAAACCGACGCCAAGAAATTCGACGTGCCCGCCGGCTTCAAGGAATACAGCGACGTGGAAGCGATGGTTTCCGGCATAGCGATGAAAATGCTGGGCGGGGCCGGGCCGGTGGACAGGTAGCGTGAGGATTTACGATTGACGATTGACTCGGTTTGGGCGAGGCGGTGGATCAGGCTGCATTTGGATTCGGTTTGATTGCTGGCCATTCTCGATATGCGTGTCATTGCACTGCTCTCACTTCTTCTTGGCGTCCTAGCACAGATGCTTTTGGATGGCCAGACGTTCACGCACGCCGTGTTTGGGATCGGGTGCGGCGCTCTTGCGATTACTTGTGGTTTGGTATCGGCGCGGAAGTACGGGGTGAGCGTAACTTGTCGTTGGGAAGGTCGAATCATGGCCATCCTCGGTTTGGTGCTTGTCGTGTTCTGCGCAGTAAGTCTCCCATCGGCGTACCAATTCCAAATGCAGTTCAACGCGAGGAGGGAGCACTCGCAAAAAATGGAGCAATCGACCAAAACGGCCAACGCGATTGATCGCATTTTTCGCGGTGGCGGTTCTCGGCGTTTCGTCGCGCGTTGCCACTCGTAAATCGCAAATCGTAAATTTCCATGCGCATCATCAACCTCAACCCGGACACCGACATCGGCGCCAGCGCCTGGTTCGTGGACCTCGAAGGCCATCGCCTGCTGATGGATTCCGGTATGCATCCGAAACGCGACGGACGGGAGGGATTGCCGCTGTTCAACGCCATCCGCCGGGAGGACCTCGACGCCATCGCCATCTCGCATTGCCACCACGACCACGTCGGCACGCTGCCGGTCGCGGTGCGGCATTTTCCCAAGGCGCATGTGCTCCTGCCCGAGCAAAGCTACTTCATCATCGAGCGCGTGCTGCACAACTCCGTCAACGTCATGGTCCGGCAGCGCGACGAACTCGGCATCCGCGAGTATCCGCTCTACACCCACGACGAGGTGGACGAGATCGCGCCGCTGTTCCAGGGCTTCCGCTACAACCGCGAGGTCGAGTGGGCGGCGTTTCAAAAGACGCGCGCCGGGTTCGCCTCGCCCACGCTCGAGTTTTTCGACGCCGGCCACACGCTCGGCTCGGCGGGAATTCTTTTGCGCGGCCGGAAGGAAACCCTGTTTTACACCGGCGACGTTTGCTTCCACGACCAGACGATTTTGCGCGCCGCGCGCTTCGAGGACGTGAAGGCGGACGTGCTCATCATGGAAACCACCCGCGGCAACCGCCCGCCGGGCAAAGGCGTCACGCGGGCGCGCGAAGTGGAGCGGCTCACCGCGGCGATCCAGCGCGCGCTCAAGCGCCGGGGTTGCGTGCTCATCCCATCCTTCGCCCTGGGCCGGACGCAGGAGATTCTCGCGCTGCTCGCGTTGCTCATGCGCGACGGCAAGTTGAAACGTCAACCTATTTACATAGGCGGCCTGGGCCGGGTGTTCACCGAGATCTACGACCTCCAGGCGCATCGCACGCACCGTCAGCACACCCAGTTGCAACTGCACGAGGCGCTCAACCTCGTCGTGCTCGAAAGAGGCCAGGCCGAAACCATGAAACTCAGCGGTGGGCGCATCTTCGTCCTGACTTCGGGCATGATGGCCGAACACACGGCCGCCCACGATCTCGCCGTGCGCATGATGGGCGACCAACGCCAGTCCATTTTCTTCGTCGGCTATGCCGATCCCGACACGCCCGGTGGCCGGCTCAAGGCGTCGAAGCCCGGCGAGACGTTCGTGTTCAGCCCCGGCGCTGGCCGCGTCACACGCCATTGCGACTTGCAGGATTTTGATCTCACCGCGCACGCCAACCGCGGCGACCTCTTGGATTTCGTGGGCCAGGTGTCGCCGCGCGCCATCTTGCTCGGCCACGGTGGAGACAATTCGCGCCGCTGGTTCGAAGAACAGATCCGCGCCCGCCATCCGAAAATCAAAATCATCCAGCCGCAGCCGGGGAAGGCGGTGGAAGTCTAGCCGCGCAGGGAAGCACATGGCAGCCGACATGGTCAGGCTCTGCCGAATTCCCCCTCTAGAACCTGCTTGAAGAGTCATTTCGGACGCGCCGACCCGGGTTCGGAGTTCCGCTTTCAGGCGGGCCCCCCCGCGCTGCCGCCTGAAGACGGAACTCCAAACTGGGGTTTTCAAACACACTCATAGAGCGGGTAAGCGAGTCAGTAGGTGAGTGGGAAGGTGACGGAGGCTACGCAACCATGCCGCACACGACCAGGTGACGGTCGCTGCTGACTTCCACACCCAGTCCCTGCAGGCCGGCCTGCTGCAACTGACGCCGCATCTCCGCCGGCGTAAACGCCGCGAGCAGGGAGTTGAGGAAATCACGCCGCAACACCGCCGGCTCGCCCGCCCCATACTTCCGCGCCAGCGCGCGGGCCTTTGCGCGCGAGGCCGGACGCCGCAGATCGGGCACGAACACCAGTGTGCCGCGCCGCGCATATCGCCGGACCGCGCGCCACAAGACCTGCGGGTCGTGCAGGTGATGGAGGAAACTGCTTGAAAGAATCACGTCGTAATGCGGTCGCGGGATCGGCGCGCCGGGAATGAAGCCCTCGATCAGCCTGATCCGTCCCGCGAGCCGCGCGCGCTGCACAGCGAGCCGGCCATGCTTGAGCATCGCCGCCGATCCATCCACGGCGTCGAAACGGTAGCCGGCATTGGCAAGAGCGAACCGGATCGTCACGTCGCACGGACCACAACCGAGATCGAGCACGTGCGCGCGCTTTGGCCGCCGCGGGAATTTTTCGGCAAAGAGTTTCGGATAGGCGGCGTGCGCGGCGGAGAAATCCGCGTTCGCGTAGGCTTTCGCCTGGGCGGCGGCGGACATCAATTCGGGTTCGACAATGCGTTTCACGGTGATCGGCGCGCCCTCTCAGAATCTCAAGTGCTTCACCGTCAACCCGCGATTGGCCAGTTCCATCAGCGAGTCAATGCCGATGCGCAGATGCATGTCCAGAAAGTCCTGCGTGACCTTCTGATCGCTCGCCGCGGTTTTTACGCCCTCGGGCACCATCGGTTGATCGGACACGAGCAACAGCGCCCCGGCGGGAATTTCGTTGTGAAAGCCAGTGATGAAAATCGTGGCCGTCTCCATGTCAATCGCCATGCAGCGAATCCGGCGCAGGTAACGCTTGAACCCATCGTCGTGTTCCCAGACACGGCGGTTCGTCGTATAGACCGTGCCCGTCCAGTAATCGCGGTGGTGGTTGCGGATGGTGGTGGAGATGGCCTTTTGCAGACTGAAGGCCGGCAGCGCGGGGACTTCCGGCGGGAAATAATCGTTGGACGCGCCTTCGCCGCGAATCGCGGCAATGGGCAGGATGAGGTCGCCCAGTTTGTTCTTTCGCTTCAACCCGCCGCATTTGCCGAGGAACAGGCCGGCCTTGGGCTGGACGGCCACCAGCAGGTCCATGATCGTCGCCGCGCTGGCGCTGCCCATGCCGAAGTTGACGATGGTGATGCCCTGGGCGGTCGCGTTGGGCATGGGCCGGTCCTCGCCGCGGACCGGCACGCGATGCATCTCCGCGAACATGCGGACATAGTTGGTGAAGTTGACCAGCAGGATGTACTGGCCGAATTCCTCGAGCGGTGTGCCCGTGTAACGTGGCAACCAGTTGGCTACGATTTCGTGCTTCGTCATCATCGCGCGGCCGGGATTGTGTCACACGGCCAGCGCGCGGGAGCAAGCCGGAACGGCGTGGCCGTCCAGCCGCTTCGCTTGCCAACGGGCTGGCGGCTCGGGCAGGCTCGTCGAGTCATGATTCGCGATGTCTTGTTGATGCTGCTCGGTTGCGCGCTGTTCGCCGTGTCCTGTGGCCGTAAACCCTCGCAGACCGCGAACCCGCCATCCTCCACGGTTCGGGCGGAAACGAACGTGCAGGTGTTTCAAGCCAGGGGCACGGTCGTGGAATTGCAACTCGCCGAAAACACCGTCCGCATCCGGCATGAGGAAATCCCCGGTTACATGAAGGCGATGACGATGCCGTTCGAAGTCCGCGACGCGCGGGAGCTGGACCGCCTTGAAGCCGGCGACCCCGTTTCGTTCCGCCTGGTCGTGGCCAGGGACGACGCCTGGATTGACCAGGTGAAAAAGCTCAACGCGCCGGCCAACACCAATCTCCCCACGAGCGGCCCGTTGCGCATCGCGCGCGAGGTCGAAGAGCTGGCGGTGGGCGACGAGTTGCCCGATTACCGCTTCACCGACCACCTTGGCCAACCGGTGCATCTCCAGCAATTTCGCGGCGGCGTGCTCGCGATCACGTTCAGCTTCACGCGGTGTCCCTACCCGACGTATTGCCCGCTCATGTCCAAAAACTTCGAGACCGCGCAGAACTTGCTGCTGAAGCATCCCGGCGCGCCGGCGAACTGGCGCCTGCTCACGCTTTCGATTGATCCGGAATACGACACGCCCGAGCGGTTGAAATCCTACGCGCAGACCTACAACTGCGATTCAAATCATTGGAGCTTCCTGACAGGCACGCTGGTGGACGTGACGGCCATCGCCGAGCAACTCGGGCTGATGTTCTGGCGCGAACCGGGCGGCAGCATCAATCACAATCTGCGAACGGCGGTCTTCGACGCGCGAGGGCGGTTGCGGGCCGTGCTGAAGGAAAACAAATGGACACCCGAGCATTTGGTGGAGGAAATCCTCAAGGCTGCGAAGCCTTGATCCGGCGCGGGGGCTGACGCAGGCAGGATCCGAACTGGCTCAATCGAAGTCCGAACAACTCATGAAGTAGTGGCAGCGCGGGCAGCGGAGTTTGCACTTCTCGTTGTGCAACTCGTGGCCGCAACGCGGACACCAGCGCCAGTATTCGCCGGAAGCGCTGCCGGCCAGTCCGGGACTTGTTTCGCACGCGGGCTGCAAGCCTTCGGCATACATGGAATTCGGCTGCGGGTTCACCGCCGGACTCTGGGTGAACGGCAGCCGGCACGCAAGACCCGGAAACAAACGCTGCTGGCGGCGGCTTCCCCACTTTGGCAGGCTCGGGCATGAAATCGCAACGGCGCCGGCAGTGGATCAAAAGCGGCGTCCGGCTGCTCGTCGGATTGGCGGTGCTGTTCGTCATGTGGCGATGGTTTGAACATAGCCAGGTGTATCATCCGTTCCGGGCGCTCGAAGCGTCGCCCGCCGAACTGGGCCGGGCCTTCGAGGACGTGCGATTCAAAACCGGCGACGGCGTCGAGCTGCACGGCTGGTACTTTCCGGCGAATTCAAATTCACCGCGGGCGCACCTGGCATTCCTCATCTGCCACGGCAACGCCGGCAACGTGAGCCACCGGCTTGGACTGTGCGCGGCATTGCTGCGCACCGGCGCGGCGGTCTTTGTGTTCGATTACCGCGGCTATGGCCGCAGCAATGGGCGCCCCGGCGAGGAGGGCACGTATCGCGACGCCCAGGCCGCACACGCCTGGCTCGGACAAAAGGGATTCCGCGGCGAACACATCATCGCGCTGGGTGAATCGCTCGGCGGCGGTGTGGTGAGCGAACTGGCTCTGCGCGAGAAGCTCGGCGCCATCATCCTGCAAAGCAGCTTCACCAGCATCCCGGACATTGGCGCGGAGTTGTTCCCCTGGCTGCCCGTGCGCTGGCTCGCCCGGATCCGGTACGACACGCACGCGAAACTGCCGCGGATCCAGACGCCCGTGATCGTCATGCACAGCCGGAACGACGACCTGGCGGCGTTTCATCATGCGGAGAAAAACTTCGCGGCTGCCAACGACCCGAAATTTTTTTGCGAATTGAACGGATCGCACAATGATCCCGTGTGGGAGCAAAAGGAATTCGACGAATCCATCGAAGCACTGTTGAAACGGTTGGAATCCACCCCGCCTCGCTGAAAGCTCTTTGGATCGCGCCAACCTGAATCGCGTTGCCGCACCGACCGGCGTTAGGTGGCCGCGAGCGCGGTTCTCGCGGCATCGCGGCGGCTCAGGCGCTTTGCGCCTCTCGCACGATGTAGGGCGCGAACTCGTCGTGCAAATGCGGAGGCAGGCGCACCTTGAATCGCGCGGCCGGCCCGCGATAGCTCCGCGACACCACCTGCCCGACGGCGTGCAATCGCGCAATGACGGCGGCCTGTTCATGCGGCACGCGCAATTCGAGAAACTCGCGCTTGGGCCGCAACTGGCTGCCGATCTCGGCCAGCAACGCCGGAATCCCCTCGCCCGTCGTCGCGGAGATCGCGACGGCGTTGGGATGGCGTTCCAGCAGCCGGGCCAGCGCGCCGCGCGCCCCGTTGCCATCCGGGCTGCCGTCGAGCCGGTCCATTTTGTTGAGAACCATCACCGTCGGTTTCTCGCCCGCGCCGATTTCGGCGAGCACCGCGTTGACCGCCTGAATCTGCTCCTCAGCCAGGGGATGGCTGACGTCCACCACGTGCAAGAGCAAATCGGCCTGCACCACTTCTTCGAGCGTGGCTTTGAAGGCTTCCACCAAGCCGTGCGGCAGCTTGCGGATGAAACCCACCGTGTCGGTGAGGAGCACGTTTTGGTTCGTCGGCAGGCGCAGCCGGCGGGTGGTGGGATCGAGTGTCGCGAACAACACATCCTTGGCCAGCACCGTCGCGCCGGTGAGCGCATTGAGCAGGGTGGATTTGCCGGCGTTGGTGTAACCGACGATGGAGGCGAGCGGCCAGTTGTTCCGCTGGCGCGCCGCCCGCTGGATCGAGCGGTGCTGGCGGACGTGCTCCAGGTCGCGGCTGATGCGATCAATGCGCTCCTGCACTTTGCGGCGGTCGGCTTCGAGCTGGGATTCGCCTTCGCCGCCTCTCATGCCGATGCCGCCTTTCTGCCGGGAAAGGTGCCCCCAAAACCGCGTCAGCCGCGGCAACAGATGCTGCAACTGCGCCAGTTCGATCTGCAACTTGCCTTCCCGCGTGCGCGCGCGCTGCGCGAAGATGTCGAGAATGAGCGACGTGCGGTCGAGCACCTTGCAGTTGAAGACGCGTTCGAGGTTGCGGCTCTGCGCGGGCGAAAGTTCATCGTCGAAGATGACGGTGTCAATGTCGTTGCGGCGGCAGTAGTCGGCGAATTCCCCAGCCTTGCCCTTGCCGATGTAGGTGGCCGGGTTCGGGGTGTCCAGGTTCTGCAAGCCGTCGCCGATGACGTCACCGCCGGCGCTGGCGGCCAGTTCGCCGAGCTCGTCAAGCGAGTCGCTGATGTTTCTCCCGTCTTGGGATTTCAATTCGACGGCCACGAGGAACACCCGTTCGGTCCGCCGGTCTCTGGTTTCAATCAACGCTTTCAACTCGGTTCAGGAAATCCGTCGGACCACTCTAGCACGCCGCGGCGCCGGAACAAGGCGCCATTCGCACTGCGGCGATCCGCGGAAACCGGCCCGGATTCCGGAAAATCTGTTGCGCCGACCTGTGAAACGCCGCATCTTGGCGGCGTCCCGGTAACGGCCACACCCAGGCCGGTTGCGGCCGGGTGTATGCAGGCCAGACGAGAGCCAGTGAGTCCCGTTGCCGCCGTGTTGACCCACGCGGCGGCGGGCGCGGGCTTTGACGGGGACACCACCCGGAGTTGAGGTCACGCTTCGCGATTTGCCGCCATGGAAACCTCTTCCCTCGCCGTCCCTGCGCCGGATTATCATCTGACGGACGACCTGTCGCGACTCTGCCTGCCGCAGGAATACCGCGATGCCAACCGTCGCCTGGCCTGGGTCAACTCCATTTGCGCGCTGTTCCTGGTGATCGGACTCGCCGGACTGAAGCCGCCCAAGCCGCGCATCCGCGAACTGCCTCCGGCCACGGAATTCGTTCCCGTGGTGATCCAGCCGCCGGTTGAGCCGCCCAAGGAGGAGGAGAAACGGCCCGAGCAACCTCCCGAGAACGAGGAAATCATCACCGACCAGCCCGTCGTGGCGACGGTGGTGGCGGCGAACCCCGCGCAAGTCGCGTTCGCAGTGCCGGTGCAGGGACCAGTGATCCTGGCGCCCGCGCACCTGGCGGCTCCGCCGCCGCATGATCTCAAGGCACCGGTCACGACCTCGGGTCCCACCAAGTTCGTCCCCAGCACCGAAGACTGGGGTGGCAAACCCCGCCCCGAATATCCTTCATTGGCCTTGCGGCGGGGCTACCAAGGAAAAGTGGTTCTGGAAGTGATTTTCGACGCGTCGGGCGCTTTGACCTCGGCACAAGTCAAGGAGAGTTCCGGTTACAAGACTCTCGATGACGCCGCGCTGGAACACACCCGCGCGAATCTGCGGTTGCGCGCGCCGCCCGGCGAAACGCGCAGCCACACGATAGACATCATTTTCCAATTGCGCTGAACCGGAAGCCTTTTTCAGACCGATCCACGACCCATTAGATTCGAAACGAAACCAAGCCGATCCACACCATGTTCGCCAACATCCTTGTCAAACACTTCGAAGCCGGGGGCCCGATCATGTGGCCCATCCTGGTCACCGCCATCGTCGCCGTGTCCGTGGTCGGCGAACGCGTCCTGTGGTGGTGGCGCGAGTCGCGCAAACGCGATCCGCACACCTTGGAGAAACTGTTCGCGGCGCTCGAAGCCGGCGACTTTCGCGAGGCGTCGCGGGTTTCCAAGGACGCCGCGGATCCGGTGGTCCGCATGATCTGGCACGGAATGAACCACCACCACTCGTCGTTGCAGGGCGCGCTGACCGTCGCCGCGGGCGCCGAGTTGCAGAAGGCGGGGCGTTTCCTCGTGGTGATGGACACGCTCGTCACCCTGGCCCCGTTGCTCGGGCTGCTCGGCACCGTCTCGGGCATCTTCCGCACGTTCATCGCGCTGGGCAGCGAGAGCGTCGAGGGCGCCATGGGCCAGATCACCGGCGGCATTGGCGAGGCGCTGATCGCCACGATGTGCGGCCTGGCCATCGCGATTTTCGCACTGATCCCGTTCAATTATTTCACCCGCAAACTCGCGCAACTCCAGTTCGAGCTCGAATCCGCGGCCACCAACGTGGAGGTCATGGTCGCCTCCGCCAAGCAGCGCGGTTTTGAAACGCAGATTTTCCGCCAGCCGCAGTGAGTGCCTTGCTGATGAAATCGCCGGATAAACTGGACGCGTCCGAGGTGAACTTCCCTCTCCCCTTCGGAAGGGGAGAGGGTCAGGGTGAGGGGTCGCACCAATACGCAAGGGCAGGCTGCGGCAACCACCTCACCTCAACCCTCTCCCTCTCGACGGGAGAGAGGGGTAACTTCTCGGCCAGGCATTGGTTCAGTCGTCCCTCCCACGCACCCCGCGGTACACACTGCTCGCGCCGCTGCGGAATCCCACTCGTATGAGAATCCGTTCGCCCTTTCCCGAGAAAAAGGCCCGTATCGAGATCATCCCGCTGATTGACATCATGTTCTTCCTGCTGGCGGCCTTCATGATGGCCAGCCTCACGATGATCAAGATGCAGTCCATCAAGATGAACCTCCCCACCGCCACCATGGCCACGCGGGATTTCAAGCCCGACATCCTGAACATCTCCGTGGACAAGATCGGCGACATTTACATAGACAAGAAGCTGGTCTCCCTGCTGGAACTCCACAGTGTCCTCTCGAACAAATTCCGGGTGAACACGAATGTCCCCGTGTACATCAGCGGCGACAAGGACGCCACGCACGGCGCGGTGATCCGCGTGTTGGACACCGTGCGGCGTGAGGGGATTCAGAAGGTGTCGTTCGCGATCTCGCCGCAGACTTCCAAGCCGTAGGCACAACGCGCGACGGGCCGGACGGACGAGCGGCAAGGGGAAGTCTTACTTCTTCGGCGGCGCGTTGGTGCTGGCGGCGGCGAGCGCCGTCTGTTGCTCATTCCATTTGCGGGCGAGTTCGTTGAATTCCTCGACGGTCTTGTTGAGTTTGGTGGCGACCTCATTGCGTTCCTCCGCCAGTTTGCGCACCTGTTCGTTCTGCCGCTTGATGTCCTCGTTCTGGCGCTTGATGTTGTCGTTGGCCTGGTCGAGCGCCGACTTGTACTGCGCGATGTCCTGCAGGTTCTTCTCGATTTCGCCGTCCGCCTTCTCCAGGTCTTTCCTGTATCGCGCGATCTCGACGCGGTTGCTTTTCACCATTTCCGTGAGCGTCTCCTTGATCCCTTCGAGGCGCTTGACCTCTTCCTCGGTGCGCTTCACGACCCCTTCGAGACTTTGAATCTGCTCCTTCTTGCTGAACACGGTGTCATGGAGCGACTGGACCTCCTGCCGCAGCTTCGCCTCCACGTGCCATTGATAAGCCATCAATCCGCACAGGCAGAGCGAAAAAGCGATGAGCAGGTTTTGGAGAAAACTCTTCATGGTGGCGTACGCGATTCAATTCATCGGGCTGCCCACGGTCACATTTTCCCGCGCGGTTGTCAAAGCGTCCGGTGCGGTTGAGCTGGCGGTGGGCGCATCTCAGTTTATTGCAACGCTGCAACCGGATTCTCATTAACACCCAACTTGAGTTGGGTGTGAGCCCGGCGAAACGGAGCTTAACCGCTTTAGCGGTTTCCAGGCCGCAAAACCGCTAAAGCGGTTGGAGCGGTGGACGGCCCTCGTCACCCAACTAAAGTTGGGTGTTAATGGGAGGCCGAGATCGGTCGCAAGCAAGTGAGATGCGCCCGCTGGCGGTGGCGCGACTCGACGCCATCAAACTCCATCTCCTCCACGGAGGGGAGAACAGGCCGGTCGCACCGCAGAGCCGGGATGTGAAGAACACTGCTCGTCATGCGGCGACGGCTTCCACGCTTTCAAAAAACCGCGCCAGTTTCTTTTCGTCGAGATCGCCGTCCGTGCGCACTCCGCTGCAAACGTCCAGACCAAATGGCCGGACCTGCTCGGAGGCCCGTGCCACGTTGTCCGGATTCAATCCTCCGGCGAGAAACACCGGCCGCCGCACCGCCTCCACGATGTTCCGGCTGATGCGCCAATCGTGCGTGCGGCCCGTGCCGCCAAGTTCCTTCACGGCGAGATTCTGGTTCCCGGAGTCGAGAAGCAACGCGTCCACCTTGTCGGACACCGCGACGGCCTCCGCTACCGATTCCGCGCCGGTGACGTGAATCACCTGCACCAGCGCGATGCCGGGCAGCGCCTCGCGCAATTCGCGCAGGCATCGGGCGGAGAGGCGGTCGCAGAGTTGAATGGTGGTCGCGCGTGTGCGGCGTTGTTGCGCGATGATCGCTGCCGCCTCCGTGCGGCTCGTCAACAGGAAGGTCGCGACCGGCGGCGGCACGGTGGCGGCGATCTCGGCGATCAGTTCCTCGCCGATCACACCAGGCCCGCTGGGCATGGCGGAAACCAGCCCCACCGCGTGCGCCCCGTGCCGGACCGCCAACGCCGCCTCGGCCACGCTGCGGATGCAACAAATCTTGATGCGCGGTTTCATCGCCACCTTGTAGCCAGCGGCCTCCATGGAGGCCAACCTAATTGTGAAGCAGTCGTGGCCGACCAGATCACCGGCCTCCGTGTCCGAACAGACGACGTTCATCGCAGAACATCAAGCGGCGCTGGCCGTATCACGCGCCTCGTTCCATGGCGCGTTCCCCAAAACACTTCCAATCAGTTGTGGCCTCCGGACCAAGGAAAGCGACCGTGAGCAACCACGGCAAACTGGATTTTATGCGCGTCCTTTGCCTGGGTTGGCGCGGAGTGCCAGGCCAAAATGTCTGTCAAGTTTGCGGCCACGGCCACCGGCGGCTTCCAGATTACGGAGCTGCGTCGAAGACATTCCCCAATCGTTGCGGGCGGCGCGACGCTGCCAGCATCGGCGGGAACTCGAACCTCCCAAATCTTGTCGGCCACGCTTCGAGGCGCCAATGCCACAGGCTGCCGTCAGCCGCCAAACAAGTAATCCCGTCCCAATTTCCTGTGACCGCCACCCAATCGGCGTGCGAGCTCAGCCGGGTGGGAAGGGCGGCGCGGCGGGTAGGGTAGCGATGGAAGGCGAAGTCCCATTTCCAAAGAGATCCGTCCGACTTCATCGCAACCGCAGTGGTGCCGGCGCAAGCCGCCGCCACCCAGTTGGTCTCCAGGCCAATCTGTCCGTTGGACAGGTTGGGATTTTGGAAGACTCGTACCATCAAGCCAAATCCCCACAACGTCCCATCCTCGCGCACCCCCACCTGAAACGGTTGCCCGGTGCTCAGACTGCGCCAGCGGAGACGGTCAAAATCCGGGTAGCGCTCCACTTGGAAGCCGGACGCGAGTTCGACGGGCACTGACTTCGGCCCGCGGAAGATAGGATTCACCGCCCACGCCTGGCCGTTGGTCTTCCAAAGATAGAGGCTGTTCCCGACGCAGAGGATCTCGGCCCAGTCGGCACCGGCGCCCAGTTTTCGGACCCCGAACGACTCCGATCCGGGCCATTTCTGGCGGGAGTCGAACCGGTTGGTCCCCCACTCCCAGAGTGTGCCGTCTGTTTTCAGCAACAGAAACGCGGGTGACCAGAGTTCGCGAATCACTCTATGCCAGGTCGTTTCCGTGCCGATGCGCGTGAGCCGGGCCAACCCGGAATCCGCCTTCACCGGTCGGTTGTTGCTCCAGGTGGCCGCGTGGGCTGGAGTTTCGATGAGCCACAGCGACCCATCGTCTCGGATCGCCGCCGTTTCCGTCTGCCGAATTGGTGTGGCGGAGTACGTCCAGTTCGAGCCGCCCAGAAACCGCGGATTGAACAGGGTAAGCGTAAATCCCTGTTCTGGCGCCGCGCCATACAGCCGCCGCGCCTGCCAGAGTCTTCCGTCCGGGAGGCGAGCCGTCAAAAAACTGCCGTCGCTGGTTTCCAGCATGGGCCGCCCTTGCTGTGACAGACGCGGCGTGCCATGCGCGGGTTCGAGGCGCGCGAAGAGTTCCCAAGTGCGGTGGTAGATTGCGGTCGTTGCTGCCGATACACCGAGGAGGGCCGCGAGGAGCGTAAGCAAGTTGCGCCGCCACGCCGGCCAGCCCACGAATACGCGTTTGAAATTCCAGTATGCCAAGCTCGTGAGCGTGACGGCCAGCACCGGCGCGCCGAGCAGATAGATCAGCGGCCCGCGCCACAGCGGGTTGGGAGAATCTGCAATCAACTGCGCACCGAACACCAAGCCCCAGATCATGACGAAGCCCAGAATGGCGGGAGTGATCGCCTGGAGAGTGTTGCGCGCCAGCGTGGAGGCGTAAAAGGAGATTCCCAGCACCACCGCAGCCACGATCAGCAACGGCAGAAGCGGCGCCAACGGCAAGAGCGCCCCAAGGATGTACACCACTAACTGCAGGAAGCCACCCCAGGTTAGGCCCCCACGCTGAAGCAGCTGAACCGGATCAAAGTCACTTTTGAAATCTGGCAGGATTCGTCCTCCCTCAAACAGCACCGGTGCCACGACGCCAAAGAAGATCGCAAGCAGCAGCCCCACTCCCAGCTTGATGACGAACTGGCTGCGGCGTCTCACCGGCAGGCACAGTTGCGCTTCCAAAGTCCCGAGCTTCCGTTCCTCCGCCACGGCGGCACAGCCCACCAACAGCGCCATCACGGGCCACAAGGCCCAAAACTGCCAGGCTACGAATTCAAATGCTGAAGAAGGCTTGAATCCTCCTCCCGACTTTCGCGCCACGATCAGCGCCAGATGCAGCAGGGCCAGCACGCCCGCGATGACGTATTGCGATTGGTGCAGTTGAAATTCCTTCGCCAGTAACGCGCGGAGTGGTCGCCGGCCTTGAAACGCCCTGGTCCGGGCGGACCCGCGCGGCAGTTTCAGCCAGCCTGGCAGCGCGAGTTCGCCGCCCGTCCATTGAACGTCCTGTGCCCGCAGAAAGAGCCGGCGCGCCCAAAGAAACCCCGCCACACTGTAAATCGAGACCACGGCGATCAAGGCGGCTTCGATGAACGCAGCGCTGAGGAATCTCTCCGATGAGTAAGCCGCGATCATCGCCAATGCCGCCGGCACGAGCAGCGTGAACCAAAACGCGGCGGCCACCTGGCGGAACACGAGCACCGTCCAAAGGCCGCCTGAAAAGACTGCGACCACGAACAGCAGTGTTCCCAGCGTCAGCGCGCGCAAGTCCTGGGGTTCGACGTGTTTCACCAATGTGTTCCGCTCAAACAGAAGGAAGGATAGCCACCATGCGACAAACACCAGCGCCATCGCGCCGGCCAGCACGAGGGTTTTCGTGCGCCAGACACTGGCGCGTGACATCGGCTGGACCAGCAGATTCGCGAACGTGCCCGAGACCATCTCGCGACCGAACGCGGCCACCGCCATCATCACCACCAGCGCCGGGCACAGACCAAAAGGCACGATTACCAACAGTCCACGCAGCCCTGGAGTTGAAGCATCCCGAGGAATCAACCAGATCGTGAAAGTCAGCAGCAAGGCCGCGCCAAAAGTCGGCAGCAGCGATCTGATTTCCTTGCGCACCAGGGCGCTCATGATTTCGATGTGCCGATCACCTTGGACGCCACGAAAATTTCCTCCAGTGTCAGCGACTCGGTCTGAATTTCCTCGGGCTGCAGCCCCTTGAGTTTTGCAATCATCTCCTCGCTCCTGCCATCGGCGAGTATCTCGACTTCGCGGCCGGACTGCTTCGCGCTCAATGCGCCGGGCAGATCCAGCTTCGGGGGCGGAGCGGCGAAGCGGGCGCGGATTTTCTTGAACCGGTCGCGCGCGGCGTCGGCGGGCATGGTCAACAGTTCGCGGCCTTGTTCGATGATCGTGAACTCGTCAATCAAGCCCTCGAATTCCGAGATGAGATGCGTGGAGACAAACACCGTGCGCTTCCCGGCGTCGCCGGACTGATACGCGCCGATCACGGTCTGGATGAACTCGCGGCGCACAATGGGATCGAGGCCGGAGGTGGGTTCATCGAGCACGAGCAACTCCGGCTCGGGACAAATCGCGCCGATGAGCGCGAGCTGTGTCTTCTGGCCTTTCGAGAGGTCACCGGCCTTTTGACTCTCGTTGAGTCCGAACCGCGCCAGCAGATCGTTCTCAAGGTCGCGGTTCCAGTGCGCACGGAACGAAGCCAGATAATTCAACGTGTCGCGCACGGTCATCCACGGGTAAAACGCCACGGCGTCCGGCACGTAGGCGAGCCGCGATTTCACGGCCACTTCCTCGCGCTGCGGGTCCAGCCCGAAAACGCTCACGCCCCCGGCCGTGGGGCGCAGCAGGTTCAGCAGACATTTGATCGTGGTGGTCTTGCCCGCGCCATTGCGGCCGAAGAAGCCGTAGCATCGGCCCGGCTTGACCGACAGGCTGAGACCGTTCACGGCCTCCAGCCTGCCGTAACGGCGGTGCAGGTTCTTGATTTCGATGACGGGAGATTCGCTCATGATATCACCTCGAGTTGAGAGTGCTGCTGAGAGTTCCGTTCGGGGAAACTGGTGGACACGCTCGCCCTCACCCTAACCCTCACCCCCGGGGAGAGGGAACAGCGTTGCTTCACTTGTGGATTCGCGGATGCGCCTGCTGCGAATCCGGACTCACTGAATTTATTGAAGCGGAGAACGATTCTCCCTCTCCCGGTGGGAGAGGGCCGGGGTGAGGGGGAACGCCACGATCCACCAACCGCCGCAATGTGTCTCACTCGCGTTGAGTTCATGTTTTCTCCTTTTTGCTCTCGAAGTAATCAAGCCGTTCCTTGACGAGGGCGAGAAACGCGTCGCGTTCCACTTGCAGGTGGTGCGCGGTCACGACGGCTTCATCAATTTCCTTGAGCAGGATTCGCTGCCGCACCGGCTTGGTGAAGGGGGTGGCGCCATCCTTGAGGAAACAGCCCTTGCCGGGAATCGTCTCGATGACGCCCTGGCTTTCCAACTCGGCATAGGCCTTGGCGATGGTGTTCCGATTTATGCGCAATTCCTCGGCCAGTGGCCGGATGGAAGGCAGGGCGTCGCCCGGCCGCAAGGCGCCCGAGGCCGCCGCGTAACGCACCTGGTCCACCAACTGGAGGTAGGCAGGCTTGCCGGTTTTGAAATCAACGTGAAACAACATATCCGTCAACTGTCATAGGACACTATGACGGTTGCGCGCGGGCGTCAACAATTGTTTTTGCGGCGCCGCAACGTGGACAGACCATCCCATCCCGTGTCCACCTCGCGGTTCTCCGGTCGGTCTTGCCCGGGTCGGGCGGAATCGGCTACCTTCCCGCCGCGCGACGATGTTCAAGACTGATCAAAACGCTTCGCCCTCGGTTTCGAGGGCTTTTGATTTTCAATGCCGCACCCGGATCGTCTCCGGCGCGGGCCGCGCGGCACATGCGGGGAAACTCGCCTCCGAACTGGGCGCGAAACGTGTGCTGCTCGTCACCGACGCCGGCCTCGTCGGCGCGGGACACGCCGCACGCCTGCAAGCGAACCTCGAAGCCGCGGGGTTGCACGTCACCCTGTTCGACCGGGCCAGAGAGAATCCCACCACGAAATGCGTGGACGATTGCGTGGCGGTGGCGAAGTCCGTCGGCATTGACACCATCATCGGATTGGGCGGGGGCAGCGCGATGGACACAGCCAAGGGTAGCAACTTCATCCTGACGAACGGCGGACGGATGCAGGATTATTGGGGCGTGGGCAAGGCGGCCAAACCCATGCTGCCGTTCATTGCCATTCCCACCACCGCCGGCACGGGCAGCGAGATGCAGAGCGCGGCGCTGATCGCCGATGAACAGACGCATCAGAAAATGGCCTGCCTCGATCCCAAGTGCGCGGCGCGCATCGCCATCCTTGATCCCGAATTGACGCTGTCGCAGCCGGCCCGGGTCACCGCCTGCACGGGCATTGACGCGCTGGCCCACGCCGTGGAAACCGCCGTGACGACAGCGCGCACGCCGCTGTCGCTGATGTTCTCGCGCGAAGCGTTCCGGCTTTGCCTCACTGCGTTTCCGGAAGTGCTGATGCTGCCGGGCAACCTGGAGGCGCGGGACCTCATGCAACTGGGCGCGGCGTTCGCCGGCGCGGCCATCGAGAACAGCATGTTGGGCGCGGCGCACGCGGCGGCCAATCCGCTCACGGCCCACTTCGGCCTCGTACATGGCCACGCCGTCGGGTTGATGCTGCCGGCGGTGATGCGCTTCAACGGCGGCGATGACGCGGCGCGCGCTGCCTACGCGGACCTGGCAGTCTCAGCAGGGATCGTTTCGGCAGGTGAATCGCACGGTCACGCGCTGGGTGCCTTGTTGGAGCGATTGGAACGCATCCTGGCCCTGACCGCGCTGCCTCGCACGCTGCGTGAGTGCAATGTTCCGAGCAATGATCTGCCGACGCTCGCCCAGGAAGCGGCCGGGCAATGGACGGCGGGCTTCAACCCGCGGCGCGTGACCGAGGCGGAGTTCCGCGAGCTTTATGAGGCGGTGTCCGGCGATTGAAGCGCGTCGCCGGGCCGGGGTCACTTGTCGGTGATCACCAGCTTGTATTCCGGCGAGGTGGCGCTGTCTGCGCGCAGGCCACCGAAGTCGCGGTATTGGAAATCGAACTTGTAGCGGTAGTAAACGAGGTTCGTTCCCGGCGGCACCGGCACGAGCCCTTCCCACCGGTTTTTCATCAACTGGGTCTGGCGCATCGGGAAAAATTCGGTGCCGACGTTCACGTAGGGCTGGATGCTTTCCCACTTCAACGACTGCTGGCGGGTGTCCAGCGCCACCTCGACGGCGTAGGCATTCTCGGTGTTGCGCGGCTGGCGATGCGGCGTCAAGTTGGTGAACGTCGCCGCGCACCCGGACAGCAGCAAGGGCGCGACCAGTATCGGCAGGATTCGTTTCCACATAACGGGTCGCAGCGTGGCTGAGGGTGCCGGCGAAGTAAAGTTGGTTTTGGTCTGAAGGACGCAATCGAACAGCGATTCCCGACCGTGGAGACGATCAAACGCCGATCGCCACAAGTTCGCCGATCCGCAAGGAAAAGTCCCGCCTCTCCACGCAACTACCGCGTTTGCGCGAAGAGCATGTGGACGCGCGGCCCGCGATCCGTGGCCAGTTGAAACGTCTCCTCCACCGGCCCGTGAGCGATGGCCATGCCGTCGCAGTTCTTGTCTTGGGTCGGTTTGCCGTCCACCAGCAGCATGTAGTGATGGGTCTTGTTGTTCTGGATGTGGTGAATGGTCGTGTGCCACGCGTCCAGCACGCTGTCGCGGTTCAACGGGACCTTCTGCCAATGCGTGAACGTCCCGACGATTTCCACCGTGGCCGGCTCGCTGGTCTGTCCATCCGGCAGACGCCAGCGGAAAACCTTTGAGAACGCCTGCACGCGCGGACCGGCGGGTTGGGCCAGCCCAGCGGCCATGCGCGCTTCGGGATACAGCGGGCCACCCCTGGGCGAAGTCCGCGGACCAATCAAATTACCGATCGTCTGAAACATGTTCTGGTTCGGTCGGAGACTAAATCACCCTTGCGGAGGATGCAAACGGGGACAAAACGTAATTGCAAAATAATTTTGTTGACTCGGACTTCGCGACGTTCGCGCCGCACCCGGGAGTTTGCCCGAGGCGCGTCACTCGGCGTTGGGGTAGGAGCCAAGGACTTTCACGAAGTTGCAGTGCTCTTCGAGGTGACGGATGGCGTTGACCACCTTCGGGTCGCTCATGTGACCGTCGCAGTCTATGAAAAAGAAATACTCCCAGGCCTTCCGTTTGCTCGGGCGCGATTCGATCTTGGTCATGTTGATGCGATAGCGGCGGAAGGCGGCGAGGGACCGGTGCAGCGCGCCGACCTTGTCCATGATCGTGATCATCAGGCTGGTGCGGTCGCGGCCCGTGGGCGGACTGCACTGGCGGCCAAGGACGAGGAAACGCGTGGCGTTGGCGGCGTTGTCCTGGATGTCGAATTCGAGCACGCGCAGGCGGTATTTTTCGGCGGCGAGGACGCCGGCGATGGCGGCGGCGTTTTTCCCGCGGGCAGCCAGGTCGGCGGAGCGGGCGTTCGACGAAGTCTCGATGATCTCGACGCGCGGCAGGTGGTTCTGCACCCAGCCGCGGCATTGGGCGAGCGATTGCGGATGGGCGAACAGGGTTTTGATCTGGGACCGGCGCGCGTTGCTCAGGAGACATTGCTGCACGGGCAACACGATTTGCGACACGATCTTGAGGTCGCTGTCCACGAACATGTCGAGCGTGTGCGTGACGACGCCTTCGGTGGAATTCTCGACCGGCACGACGCCGTAATCCGCGCGGTGCTTGCTGACCTCGCTGAACACGTCGGCGATGGTCTTTTGCGGCGCGTAACGCAGGCTCGAACCGAACCGGCGGATCGCGGCCTGGTGGGTGAAGGTCGCCTCCGGGCCGAGATAGGCAATCGTCATGGATTTCTCGAGGGCGAGCGCGCTGGACATGACCTCGCGATAAACGGCGCGGATCTGCTCGGCGGTCATCGGCCCGTGGTTGAGACGGGCGATGCGGTTGAGCACGGCGCGCTCGCGATGAGGAGCGTAGATTTCCTCGCCAGCCTTGAGTTTCATCTCGCCGATGGCCAGCACGTGGCGCGTGCGCTCGTTGAGCAACCGGACGATCTGCGCGTCCAGCTTGTCAATCGCCTTGCGGTGATCCGGGATGTGCAAGCGAAGGCAGAATGAGGAAGGAGGAAGGAAGAAGCAAGCCGCCGTCGCGCTCCGAAGGCTTGCCGCCCCGACGGCCTCATTGTAGCTTGGCCGCGTGAAACTCCGCCTCGAGAATCTGCCGCCGGGCCTGCAAAGCCAGCGCCAAACGCTGGCGGATTGCCTGGAGGCGATGAATCGCGTGATGCCGTTGCAGGCGGTTTATCTCTTCGGCTCGCACGCGCGGGGCGAGGCGCGGGCGGACAGCGACGTGGATTTGTGCATCGTGGCCGACGGCGCGGAGCGGCAATTGGAAGCGGCGAGGAAATTTCGCGAGGCTCTCTGGGACGTGTGGCCCCGCCCGGCACTGACGCTGATTCCCATCACGCCCCATCGGCTGGCCGAAAAGCGCGAACGGAAGGATTTTTTTTCGGCACGGTTTTACAGGAAGGGCTTTTGCTTGCCTCGGAAAACTGATTCCAATAATCCGGCGGACTGGCTGCTCATCGCGGAGAGCGATCTGCAAGGGCTGCAATCACTCGCGCAGCAGGAACTGGCTTTTTCAATGTGCCGGAGCAAGCTGGCCGAGGTCGTTGAGAAAATCGTCAAGGCCGAACTCATTCGCTTGGGGTGGAATCTGGAAAAAACCCACGACTTGCTGAAGCTGGGCAACGAGCTGGACGAATGTAATTCTGACCTGGTTGAAACCGTCAGGCCCCTTTGCACTGAATTGGCGGAGGTTTACTTCAGCGACCGCTACCCCGGCTTCGACCTTGAAGATCCGGACTGGCCCGAAGCTGAGGGAACAAATCCAAGCGGCCGCTGGTTTGCTGACGACGATCAAGACGCGTCTTGGCGGGAGTTGAATCCGGACGCACTGCCGAACATCGTCGGCCAGATTTCGTTGGAGGATTTGGATTGGGTGGTTGACAGCAAGAACCAAAAGCTCATCCCCAACCCGGAAGACTGGCACGGCGGGTTGACTGACGAATTCTAAGTAACAACTTCGCCTGCTGCGCTTATTTCCTTCTCCACCACAGCCACAACCCGAATCCGATCGCCGCGCCGCCCAAATGCGCCGTGGAGGCGACGTTGCTGTAACCGGAGACTTCCATGAACACGCCGAGGCTTTGCAGCAGCAGCCACAACACCAGCGCGAACCACGCTGGAATCTGAAGCCAGCCATAGCCCCAGGAGTAACGCATCCAGACCAAAAAACCCAGCCTCGCCCTCGGGAAGGCAAGCGCGTAAAACACGATCACCGCCGAGAGGCCGCCGCTGGCGCCGATGCAAGGTGTGCTCGAGCCGGAAGCCGCCAGCAAATGCACCAGATCGCCCGCCATGGTCGCCGCGAAGATGAGCAACAGGTAACGCCAGCGCCCGACGAAATCCTCGACGTTGTCGCCGAAGATCAGCAGGAAATAGAGGTTGCCGACGAGGTGCAACACGCCCCCGTGCAGGAAAAAGGACGTCAGCAGCGTCAGCCCACCGTAACGCCAAGCGGCCGCAGGCACGAACCCGAAACGCTGCACCGCGTCCTCCAAGTGAAAGAATGCCACGATGCTCACGGCGGCGATGACCAGGGCCAGCCCCCACGTGACCCACGGCCAGCGCGACAGCGGACTCGTTTCCGATTCGACCGGGAAGCCGAACAGCGCGGGAATGGTCTTCCACGCCTCGTCTGGCGCGTCGTCGTTGGCGCCGCGCTCGCGCATCTGTTCCAAGCGGTGCCGCGCGAGGGCTTCCGCGCCGCGCATCCGGACCTCGTCCGTTGATTCCGCCGCGCCTTCGGGCACGGCCTCAAACTCCTGCGGGTCGAACCAGACGGTGCCGCAAGGTTTGCACGCGTCGAGCTCCAACGGCGGCATCGGCGAATCGAAACGGCGCATGGGTCGCTGGCAAAACGGACAGGAGCGGTCGCCGAAGTTGCTGTTGCCATTGATTTGCCGCAGCAAGCTTGTGGCGAACGCGTCCCCCGCCACGCGGCGGATTTGCGGCATGGCCACGGCCCGGCCACCGCACTCGTCGCAATGGAAGAACAGTCCCCCGCGTTGGCGGACCGTGTGCAACGGACTCGTGCAGTTGGGGCACGCGGGCATGGCGTCTTGAGACTAATCCGGGAGTCGCGGCGGTCAACCATGCGCGGGACCCGTGCCGGGCCAGACGCCGAGGTCCACCGCGCGCGGCTCAATTCTGGATGATGGCCTCGACGCGGAAGAAACAGCGCGGCACCGTCGGCGAGTAGAGAGCTTCAAACCGGTTCCAGCCCGCTTGCGGAAAGTTGATGATGTAAGGGATAAACACCTGCTCCCAAGAGGTGATCGGCGTCTGATTGACGTTCGTGGATTTGCGCAGAATGAACCCCACCTGCGGATTGCTGGTCGTCTCCTGGAAATCTATCAAGACCTTGTTGGTCTTCACCTGCACGTTGCGGATGATGATGTTCAACGGCGGATACGCCACGGTGGACGTGGTCGAGAGACTCAACAGAAAGTCGAGGTTGGTCGTGCCGCCCGCCGCCAGCGTGTTCAGCGACAACCGCTCCGCTCCGCTGACCCAATGCGTCTCCGGAGGGGTGAAGTTGTCCACGTTGGTGTTCAACGTGTCCATCTCCACTTTGAGATGCACGCCCACGCTCGGCTTGCCGATCATGTGATCGTCCACGCCTTCCTTGCCGTAATAGCCCACCTCCCACGTGGTCGGCATCAGCATCGAGTGGAATCCGATCTTGTCCCGGTGGAGATAAGTTTCGCCGGTGCCCGAGTGGAAGCTGTAGGCCTGGCCCTGTTGGGTGTTGTCGTAGCGGTAACTGCTCATCGCTCCGGCGTACATGCGGTCGTCGTAGATCGAGTTGGTCATCTCCAGCCCGTGCAGGAACTGATAGAACCGGAAGTTGTTCAGCGGGCCGCCGGAGATGTTGGTGATCCGGTAGGTCTGGCGGAAGACGTAGCGGTCACTCAAGACGCTCGAACCCGGGCCGCCGAGGCTCTTGGGGGATGTCCCCATCGGGATGCCGTTGGTCGTGTCCAGCATTTCGTAGGTCATCACCACGCGCACGTCGCGGTTGGTGATGACCGAGCGATACACCGTGAAGCCGTTGGCGTTGTTCGTGCCGGTCGAGCCGACGGTCAGCTCGACGCCGAAGTTGGAGTCCGACACCCAGTCCGGGAAAAACCACTGGGGCTGAAACCAAATGGCGTTGGTGGGGTTCTGGCCGCCGGTGTAAAGCACCGCCGCCGCCCATTCGCCGGAAAGATACTCGCGCCCGACGAATCCCGGACGCCGGTCCAGGGCGAGGTCGGCGTAACCGTACGGTGTGATGAGGATTTGCCAGTTGGGATTGGTCACGGGAAAGCCGCTGGAAACAAGCTGGGCTTGCGTCGGCAGGCAGAGGAGCAGTTGGACCGCCAGCAGCACAACCAGACGAAGCGCATGGCGCAAGCGAGAAACGGGAGAATCCGGGAGCTTTGGGTTCATGTGGCAATTCATACGTCCCGGCCCAGCGCGATTCAAGACTTTGTTCGCCCGTAATAATCGGGGGAATGCCAGCCGGGTCAAAAAGGCATGAGACGCAGACCGAATGTCCGCTCCGCGAACCACGCTGCGCCAAGGCACAACAGGCCGACCGACAGCGCGATTTTCAGGCGCGGCGCCCATGACTGTTTTCCCGCCCACAAGAGCGCCGGCCAAAGCGCGGCGACGATCACCACCTGCCCCGCTTCCACTCCGAGATTGAAAGCGACCAGCGACCGTGCCAGGCCGCCCGACGGCAGGCCGAGTTCGCGCAGCACGTTCGCGAAGCCGAACCCATGGACCAGGCCGAATCCGAACGTCACCATCCAGCGATGCCGCGTGCTCGCCGGCCAAAGATTTTCCGCGGCCACGTACATGATTGTGACCGCGATGCCGATTTCGACGAGTTGCGCCGGCAGCTTCACGATTTGCAGCACAGCCAGCGCGAGCGTGAGCGTGTGCGCCGCCGTGAACGCGGTGATGATCTTGAGCAGGTCCACGAATCGTTTCACAAAGAGCAGCGCGAGTAGAAACGCGACGTGATCATAGCCAAGGAAGATGTGTTTGACGCCAAGCCTGAAGTATTGGGCGATCTGCTCGCTCGCCGGCGCGCGGAAGCCGGTGTCGTAGAGGTAATCCGGCTCGAAGCGTGTGAAGATCACGTCGTCCTCGTGGCCGTTCCAAGTGAACACGCCGAGCACCGTGTGCCGCTCCCCCAGTTCGCCGAAGAAATCGAACGTGAGCGCCACGTCCTCCGGCGCGGTCAGCACGGGATTGCGGGAAGCGAAGCTGGCAAGGCGTTGGCCGAAGTCGCGCTCGGGAACCGCATCTCCTGCATCGGCGGGCCACGTTGGCGATTGCGGTTCGCCAAACTCGGCTTCGCGTTGATTGAAGTCGGGGAAGACGTGCGAACGAATGAAGCGTTGGATGGCCGGCGCCGCCGCTTCAAGTTCCGCGCGCGTCACGCGGCGGTCGCCATCCACATCGAGCCTGGTCATCCGTTGCAGCGTTGCGAAATCGTAGGTGAACTTGAAAGTCACCGCGCGCGGCGTGATCTCGACCCGGGCGTAGCTCGTGTCGGGATTGTGCGCGAAGACGCTCCCCGCACCGGCGAGCAGGAGGAGAATCACCAGATGGCGAAACACTTTCGGGCTGGCGAAATCGTAGTCGCGCACTCCGCTGGCTTGCGCTGGTGCCGCCAACCCTACGGGTTGGCAATTCATCCTGCCGCAGCGGCAAGCCGGAGGCTCGAGGCACATTCGCAGCCTGGAAGGTCGCGCCACTACTTTCCGGGCTGGTAAGTGACCCACATGGGCGAAACCCACACCAATTCGCCATCGGCCTGCTCGCCGCGGACGTAGTAGTAACTCGTTTTGCCTTCGGCGGCCTTCGGATCCGTCCAGGTCAGTTCCACTTCGGTCTGGTTGGGTTGGATGACATTCACCTCCGCGTCGTCCTTGATCACGGTGACCTTCGAGAATGGGCCGGTGCCGTGCAGTTTCAACCGGAACGTGGGCGGCTGGCTGGTCGTGAATTCGTCGCCCAGCATGTAACCGCGATTGCTGGCGGTGCAGCGCCACTCCGCGATGATGTTGTCCGTCGCAGCGTAGGTATGGCGTTGGCGCATCGCCTTGAGCAGGTCTTCGCGCGAGTTGCCCTCCGCATAAACCAGCGCGTAGCTGATGTGCGTCGAGGTGTGATCGCTGCTTGATTGGAACGAGAATCTAATGCCCTTGAGGAGCGCGAGGTTGATGAAGCCCTTCGGCTGCCAGCCGCCGATCGCATCCTTCTCGGCCGGCGCGCGCGGCGCATCGGGGCGTTCGTAATTCTGCCGGCAACCCTGATAAATCTCCACCATCGGCTCGACCACCGGATCGTTGTCGCGCCAGTCCGTGCCCATGTCGGTCGTGCTGGTGTGCGAGGCGCAGACGCCGTTGAACTGATGGAGATACTTGTAAAGCATCTGCGTGTCCGGCGCACGGACGACCGGCTCGGGGTCGGTTTTCGGCAGGCGCGGCAACGTGCGCACGCCGCGTTGCGCAAAGACGACGTTGCGGTGGCCCTCGGGGTAACGCACGCTGCGTTCATAAGTGAAAGGCGGGTCAAATCGGCCCGGGAGGTGGAAGGCATCCGTCGTCTTCTGGGTCAGCCACCAGGTGTATTCACGGCCATTGCCATTGTCGTGATCGCCGCACCCGAGCCAGTCCATCGCCGCCACGTCAATCGCGTAACGCCACATGTCTTCGAGCGGACCGTCGTTGCCGCCATCGCCGCTGATCTCAGTGTGGCGATGGAATTCTCCGCGCACCAGACGCAGCGCGGTGCCGTTGTAATCCAGGCGGTGTTCGCGGCAACGCTTGACCTCGGCCCGTTCCTTCACCGTGGCATAAACGACTCCGGCGCTGGCGAGCGGTTGGTTCTCCTTCGCTTCGGCCAGCGTGAGTTCCACGGGTTGTGCTGGGAATTCAAGGCGGCTGACGAAGACATCGTTGTCGAACGGATCACGATCCGACGCCAGGGCATCGTTTCCTCCACGCGCGCCGCGGACGACTTGACGGTCCTGGCGATGATCGGTCGAGTGCGTCACCAGCAGCCCGCCGGCGGGATGCGCCGCCACCGCGGGCGAGTTGTAGAGCAGATTGTCCGAATGCGGCAGGATGATCGGGCCGGTCCAATCTTTTCCGTCGTAATACGTCGCGTAATTGATCCACACTGATCCGAGTGCCGTGTGGAACGCTCCTTCCCGGCAGCGGGCAAAGAGCCAGATGCGCCCGTCCCTGTCGCAAACGATGCGCGCCATGTTGTTGTAGGTGTTGGCGGGGGCCGTCTGCGCTTCCTGGCCGGCGCGGCGCGTGGTGGCTTCCGGTTCGGGCAGACGCACCGGCAGATTCGCCGGCCCGCGACGTCTTTGCGCGCCGGGCAACGCGTCGGCGAACGGGGATACCGGCTCCCTCCACTCGCCGTTGGCCAGCACGCGCAGACCGATCTGGCGGTCCCGGTAAAGCCCAATGCCTTTGTCGCGAACCAGCGCCCCCCAATCCTTGCCCCACGTCGGTCCACTCAGTTCATAAGCAATCCACAACCGGCCCGCGTGGTCGTAGGTCAGCGCAGGGCGCGCCTCGTATTGGTCCGAGTTCGCGACCGGCCGCGCGTCAGCGGGCGCGCCACCGGCGGATTCCCGCACCCAGACGTCGTAATCGCCTTTTTCGTAAGTGTCCCACGCGATGGCCACGCGCCCGCCGTTCTTCGCCGTGGCTGCGATGGCAGGAGTCCAGCAGGACTGTCCCTGCGTGCTGACGCGGCGTTCGGCGCCCCACGAGCCATCCGCGTTCTGGTGGCGTTCGAGAATTCGAAAGACGTTGTCGCGCGCGCCCTGCCACGCAATCCAGATGCGCCCATCCGCGTCGGCGGTGGCGGCCGGGTTGACGTCGTTGCCCACATTGGCCGAAAGGTTGACCGGCTCGGAAAGTTTTCCCTGATCGAAACTCCGCGCCATGATCTCGAAGTTCGCGGCGCCCGGCTTCGGCCAGTGCTTGTTCACCGACCAGAGAATCCACGCCCGGCCCTTGCCGTCCACGGTCACGCTGCACTTGTAGAGATCGCCGCCACCGCCGGTCACGGCAATCGGCTCGCTCCACGCGCCTTCCTTTTGCACGCGCAGCCAGAGTTGATCGCCGCCGGGCGCCTTCGCCAGGAACGACAAATCCTCCGGCGCTTTGTCCCATGCGCGCGCCCGCTCGTCGCGATCCAGCCCGGGCGTGTAACTGATCCAGGCGGCGTAGGCGGTGCCGTCCGGCGCCACGGCGAGCGCGGGGTAATCATCGTCCGTGCGTCCGCCGCTGACCGGTCGCGACGCCGCGACGCGTTCGATATCCACCGCACCGTCGAGGCGCTCGATGAATCTGCCGTAGTTGATCTCCGACAGCTTGAAGTCGAAATCGCCTTGCAGAGATTTCACTCTCACCACGGAAGCTTCCGTTACGCCGGTCAGCAAGAGCAGCACGCCGTTGTCGGCGAGGTTGGCGTTGCCGCCAGCGCGGCCCTTGGCCGATTTCTTCGGGTTGTTGCTGCGCCGCACCGTGAGCGACCGGGTCGAGGCTTTCCAGCCGGTCACGCCCGAGACGTGATCGCCGTCCTGGAATCGCCACCCGTCAATGCGTTCGATCCTCCCGGGCGCGACCGACACGGTGCCGTCCCACTTGGTGGATTGCTTGTCGGTCAAGCCGAAGCGAACGCGGACGCCGACGTCAGTTGCCTTAACCGGCCATGCCGCAGAAAGCGCGGTGGCTGCCAGCAGGAAAACAGTTTTGTTCAACATGGAAATCGCAGCCGATGCTACCAGCGACAACCCGGTTGCGGAAGCGCAATTCTCCTGACCCGGGCTGGCCGCTGCGCGAGGACAAGCTTACAAAGCAGAGTGCCCCCGCCAACGCCGGCACGCACTGCCGCGGCTACGGCGACACGTAAACAAACCGAACCGCGTCCGCGACTGCCAGGCGGCTCGCGTCGGTGAACGCATCCGTGAGAGTCGCGTTGCCACTCGTGCCGGCGGCGAAGGTGAACGTGCCGAGCAGATTCCACACGCCGCCGCCGGACTGTTGGTCGACGCGGTTGGTCATCACTCCGCCGTTGAAGGTGATCACCCACGGCGCGTTGGTCGCGCGATTGCTGCCCTGCGTGTGCCACTCATAGACCTGGTAACTTCCGGGAATCGGCAGGTTCGGCGTGAAGCGGACGAAGCCGGTGCCGGTGCCGGTGCCCTTGGACAGATAGTTCGGCCCGTATTTGTCCACGGCGGTGCTCGCGTTGGTCCAAGCGCCGGCCACCGTCGCCGTTGGATTGTCCACAATGATTTCGATGGGGAACGGCTGCGGGCTGACGTTCAGCCGATAGAACTGGCGGCTGTTCGTCAGCGGTTCGGTGAAGATCACAGAGCCGGTGATGTTCGTGAGCGCCTGAAGCGGCGTCCAGTTCACCAGGTTGGCGGAACTTTCGAGACGCTGCACATCGCCCGGATTGCCGGTGGCCGGCATTTGCGCCAGCGCGTTGGTGAGCAACTCAATGCTGGTGAAGCGCAGCGGCGCCGGCGCGTTGCTGGCGGAGTAAAGCTGTGTTTGCGGAATGATCGTCTTGGGCGTGGAGGGGCTGCTCCAACGCAATTGCGCCACCGCCGAGCCGCCGTTCTCGTAATACTCCATCCTGAGACCGTAACGCCGGAACGCGCGGAGCGCCCAGCTTCCGCCCCGCTCTGTCGCGCCTTGATCCACCCAACTGTCCACCAGCAACTGTCCGTCCACCCAAAGACGCACCCCGTCGTCGGTCGTGGTGGTGAACGTGTAGGTCTCGGTGAACTGTGGCTGAAGCTGTCCCGTCCAGCGTACGGAAAAAGTATTCGTGCCGATGGCCGGGTCCGGCGAACCGGCGCCCCAGTTGAAATCCACCACCGGATTCGTCCGGATGAACTTGAGGTTCGTCAGATCAATGTTGTCGTAAAACTCGCCTTTCAAGCCGTCGCCGTTGCCTGCTGGTGGCAGGCCGACGTAGCGGACCCGCAGGATGTTTGCGCCGCGGTTGGTCGCCACCGTGTCGTCGTCCTTGTAGAGATCGGAGAAATACAACCCGTCCGGTCCGGCGGCGAGCGCGACCACGGTGGCTTTGCCCGTGCCGTTGTATTCGATGAGGTTGGTCGGGCCACTCAGCTTGTTGCCGCTGGCGTCGAGCACGAATTCCGTGATCCGCTTGCCGTTGCCTTGCGGCCCCGAGGCGTAGGTCGAGCCGGAGTCGCTCACGAACGCATGGTCGAATTTATCCGTCGGAAAACCGCTGCCGCCAAAAACGTTCGTCTGGATGAATGCGAGATTCACCGGGCCGGTGGCCGGAATCCAGACGTGCAGCGCGAAGTTCGTCATGCTGTTGTCGCTGCCGTCATAGAGATAATTCCGCCCGCGCACGATCTTCGCGAAACGATCCCGGCTCGGACCGTTCTCCACCTCATAGAGGTTAGTATCGGCCGCCCGCCAATCGCCGCCGAACGGATTGCGCAGGCCGTAGGCAAAAATGTAGTCCGTGGCGGTCGTGCCGTTGGCGGCGTTGTAGAACGGATTGTCGCTGGCCGGCGTTCCGTCGAGATTCAGCCGCAGGATTTTTCCGCGAAACGAATTCGTGTTCTGCCCCTTCGTCGCGTCGAAACCGTCGCCCATGTGGACGTAAAGTTTGCCGTCGGGACCGATGGAGAGCCGGGAGATTTGATGCGATTGGCCCTGAGTTTCTCCGGGCATGGCGAGGATTGTCGTCTGCGTCGCCGGAGTCAGCCCGCCGTCGGTGCTGTGGAAGCGAACCACCTTGGGGTAATGGTTGCCGGCGGAATCGTAGAGCAGCGAAGCGAACACGTCACCCGTGGCCGGCTCGACCACAATACCCGTCAGGCCCTGCTCGCCCGAGCCGGGAAATGCGCCGGTGGGATTGAAGTTGAGCAGATTGGTGGCGTAATCCCGCACCGTGCCGTCGTGCGTGACGACCTTGATGTGGCCGTAAAGTTCCGTCACGTAGAAAAACGGGTCGTCCGGATGAAAGGTCGGATTCGGCACGAACGCGATGTTGACCGGGAGTTGAAAATTGGTGGCGACGATTTCGACCTTGTAGCCGGGCTGCCGGACGAGCCACCCGCTCGCGCCGGGCGACGGCGGCACGAGCGGCGCCGTCCGGAAGGTTCGTTCCGCCCAGGCGCTCCATTCGGTCACCGGATCGCCGCTTTTGTCGCGATGCCGGACGCGCAGTTTGTAGTCCTTGTCCGGGAAGAGTTCGGCCCGGCCTGCGTGCGAGTTTTCAAACACCCCGTCGCCAAGATGCGTGTGGAGCTTCTCGATGCCGCCGATGCAGGCCGTAATCCACACCCGTTCCGCCGGATTCACCGTCCAGATTTCCCAATCGGTGCAGAGATGCGTGTCGCCGGGATCCGGATCCGAGAACGCCGCCGTTTCCATGTGAACGTCCGCCGGGCTGAGAATCTTCCCGTCCTGACTCGGCTCCGTGATGACGGGTTGGGCGGGAGGGTTGTTGGCCAGAAGCAGCGCCGGAAAAAGCGCGAGCGCGGCAACTACCACGGCGCGGAGCATCGGAGTACTGCGCGAGAGCAGCATGGCGGTGCGGAACGGCATGTTGACGACGCTGGCAAGATACGTTTTCACACTCACAAAACAAGGAGAGACTTGGAAACCGGCGAACCGGCCCGCTCATGACCGAACGCAACTGGGCATTTGCAATCAGCGGCAAGTCGCGCACACACTGGCCCATGTCCGCGTGCTTGCTCCGGTTGACCAACGTGATCAAACGATATGCCGTGCCGCGGGGCGGAGGTGGCGACGATGGCTTGAGCGTGCTGGCCGGCGTCACGCTCGAAGTCGGGCGCCGTGAAACGCTGGCCATCGTCGGGCCAAGCGGTTCCGGCAAGAGCACGCTGCTGCAAATCATCGGCACGCTCGACCGGCCCACGAGCGGCGAGGTGTTGCTCGACGGGAGGAATCTCGCTGCGCTCGACGATGTGGAGGTTGCCGCCGTGCGCAACCGGCAGATCGGTTTCGTTTTCCAATCGCACTTCCTCCTGCCGCAATGCACCGTGATTGAAAACGTACTCGTGCCGACGCTGGCCAGTCCCTCTCCCGGCCTGCCGGCCACCCTCTCCCCATCCGATGGGGAGAGGGACGGGGTGAGGGGTCGTCCGACTGAATCCGCCGCCGCCCGCGCCGCCCGCCTGCTCAAGCGCGTCGGCCTCGGCGAGCGATTGCACCATCGCCCCGGCCAGTTGAGCGGCGGTGAACGCCAGCGCGTGGCCGTCGTCCGCGCGCTCATCAACCAACCGCAACTCCTCCTCGCCGACGAACCCACCGGCGCGCTCGATCACGCCTCCGCCAATTCGCTCGGTCGGTTGCTCGTCGAGTTGAACCGCGAGGAAGGCGTGACGCTCATCGTCGTGACGCACGCGATGGAACTGGCGAAACGGATGGGGCGGGTGCTGGAACTGCGAGACGGCAAGCTGGAGAACATGGCATGACGCCCGGATGGCTGTTTAATCTCGAAATCGCGGCGCGCCTTTTGGAGTGCGGTGGCTGGCGGGGAAAGGGGCTGACACCGCTTTGGCTTTGGCGGGAGACGGTATGAGCGAAGCAAACAACCAGCCACCAACCGGCGGTCCGCGACCTCCAGCGAAAGCGCCGGCGCCGCTTCCCGTTGCCGGCGCACTCCACAAAACGCCCTGGCCTCACGCACCGCTTCACCAACTCTCCGAACGAGGGACCTACTTCGTCACCGCCGGCACCTACCTGAAGGCACACCATTTCCGGGGCCGACAGCGGCTCGCCGTCCTTCATCGGGGGTTGCTCAACGTCGCGCGCGACTTCGGCTGGCAACTCGAGGCCTGGGCGGTGTTTTCAAATCATTACCACTTCGTCGCGCACTCGCCGCCGACCGGAGACGACGCCACCAGCCTTCCCTGCATGTTGGGTTTTCTCCACGAGCAAACCGCGAAATGGCTGAACCGGCTCGAGGACGCGCGCGGTCGGCAGGTCTGGTTCAACTTCCGGGAAACACGGCTAACTTATGAGAAGTCCTACCTTGCGCGGTTGCACTACGTTCATCAAAACGCCGTCAAACACAAATTGGTGGCCGTGGCGAATCAATATCCGTGGTGCTCCGCGGCCTGGTTCGAGCGAACCGCGCGGCCGGCCCAGGTGAAAACCATTTACGGCTTCAATACCGACCAGCTCAAAATCTATGACGAATACGAAGTCTCGCCCGAATGGTGAGAGCTTTCCGGAAAACGCCGCTGCGATATGGAGTGCGGTGGCAAGCGGAGCGCGACACCGCTTTGGCTGTGCGCGGAGCGTGCTTCGCTGGCGGAAGGATTTTGCGGGTCCGGTGGTTTTATCCTGCTGCGGCTGCTCCGCGGAAAGGAAAAGCGCCGTCACCCCCGCACCCCGCCGGCGCACTCCATAGAACCCACGCCGCCACGCCATGACCCTTCGCACGCTCATCCGCCGCAGCCTGCGATTCCACTGGCGCGCGCATCTGGGCGTGGTGCTCGGCGAGGCGGTGGGCAGCGCGGCGCTCATTGGGGCGCTGGTGGTGGGAGATTCGGTGCGAGAGAGTTTGCGGGAGCGGGCGTTCGAGCGGCTTGGTGAAGTGCATTTAGGGATGACGCCAACAGATCGTTTTTTCCGAGATGACCTCGGACGGATTTTACACGAGAGTTTTGAAGGATGGTGGTGGTTCTGGGACACAAACACTCCCATTCGCGCTTCTTTCGGTTGCGCTCCGGCGGTGGCGTTGGTAGTGCCTGCAACAGCGTCTCGTCAGGACGGTGATGCGCGCGCAAATCACGTCACAATGATCGGCTTCCTTAAATCGCCAGAACCGCAATTACATGCTGGTGGACAACCCGGAATCTCAACGCAAGCTTTTAGAAAGCTACGCCGCAAGGGTCCAATCGGGAGTCTCGCGCCCGGAGAGGTCTTGCTTAACAAAGCGCTTGCGGCGCAGCTTCACGCACAAGAGGGAGATGATGTGGTTTTTCGCATCCGACTGGACCATGGCCTGGCGCAGGATTCGCCTATTTCTTCGAGGCGCGAAAATAGCGCGTCGGTCAGATTAACGGTTGCGCGCGTCTTGGAGGCAAAACAGTGGGGTAACTTCACTCTTCGCGCCTCTCCCTCACTGCCATTAAACGCTTTCGTAGACATGGCGCAACTTCAAGCGGCCCTCAATTTGGACGGACGAGCGAATACTTTATTATACGGCACAGCCAGTTTTATTAAGCCCTCATTACTGTCGGCTTCGAGTCATCGGTGGCCAGAATTCATGTGGAAGATTGCCCCAAGCCTCTTTGCCAGAGATGCCGACGTGTCCGATACAGATCTCGCGCGAAGGATGAACCTGTATTTATCGCAGACCATACGGTTCGAGGATGCGGAAGTGGCTTTGGGCACGGCAGCAGGAAGCAACGACTTGGCACTCACCAGCCGCCGCGTTTTCATTGATCCACCAATTGTGCGCGCCACGCTCGCCGCTGACACAAACTCGCAACCGATCCTCACCTACCTCGCCAATCTGCTCCGCGCCGGAACGCACACGACGCCTTACTCGATGGTCACCGCCGCCGGCGCGCCGTGGACGCCGCCAGACATGCGCGATGACGAAATTTTCGTCAGCCAGTGGCTCGCGGAGGATCTGCAGGTGAAGCCGGGCGATGAAATCGCGCTGAGTTATTTCCTGCCCGAGTCCGGCGCGAGATTGGAGGAGGCTACGAACGCGTTCCGTGTCCGCAGTGTTGTGCCGATGGAACTGCCGTGGGCGGACCGCACGTTGATGCCGGATTTTCCGGGCCTGGAGAAGGCCGAGAGCACGAGCGATTGGGACGCGGGCTTTCCGCTCACCTACAAGATTCGCCCGAAGGACGAGGATTATTGGAAAAAATATCACGGCACGCCCAAGGCGTTCATCACGCTGGCCGCCGGGCAGAAAATGTGGGCGAACAGGTTTGGGAATCTAACGGCGATACGGTTTCCGATTCCGACAAACGGAACGCCCGCCCTCACCCCGGCCCTCTCCCCCGGGGAGAGGGAGAATCGTCCGCAGTCGCAAAGCGCAACGAAGACTGACGACAGCTCAACACGCTCAGCTAAATCCAGCGACAAGCGATTGCTGTCCCCTCTCCCCGGGGGAGAGGGCCAGGGTGAGGGCGAGCGTCAAACCAACTTCATCCAGTACTACCGCGACGCACTCGAAAAGAAAATCCTCGCCAATCTCAAGCCCGAAGAACTCGGTCTGCGTTTCGAGCCGGTGCGCGAGCAGGCACTCAAGGCGGCGGAGGAGTCGCAGGACTTCGGACAGTTGTTCCTCGGATTCAGTTTCTTCCTGATCGCCGCGGCGTTGTTGTTGATGGCGCTGCTATTCTCGCTCGGGCTGGAGCAACGCGCGCCGGAGATCGGCACGTTGCTGGCGCTCGGGTTCACGCCAAAACAGGTGCGGAGCCTCCTGCTGCGCGAAGGTCTGGTGCTGGCGTTTTTAGGCGGCGTGATCGGCGCGTTCGGCGGTCTGGCGTTCGCGCGGGCGATGTTGCACGGCCTGACCACGATCTGGCGCGACGCGGTCGGCGCGGCGGCGTTGAGTTTCCATTTCACGGGGCAAACCCTCTTCGTCGGGCTGTTCGCCAGCGTCGTGATCAGCGCGGCGACGATCTGGCTAACGTTGCGGAAGTTTGTGAAACGTCCAACGACAGAATTGCTGGCTGGGGAAGTACACGGTTCTGAGTCCACAGTCCACAGCCGCGGGCGGATGCTTGGCTTCGGTTCATCGGTCGCGGCGTTTGCGTTGGTCGGCTGGACTTTGGCGAAGGGAGACACGGCGAACGCGGGCATGTTTTTCGGTGCGGGCGCGCTGGTGCTGATGGCGGGCTTGGGCTTCGCGAGTGCGTGGCTGGCGAACATCGCAAATCGAAGCGCCTTCCCCCTCGCCCCGGCCCTCTCTCTCTCTGAGGGGGAGAGGGAGGAAAATCGTCAGTCGGCAGTGGACGCAGACTTGGCGGGCGTTTCCTTGACGATGAGGAAACTGGGCGTGCGCGGGTGCGCACGGCGGCGGAAGCGGAGTCTGGCCACGGTGGCGATGCTGGCGTGCGGAAGTTTTCTCATCGTGTCCATCGGCGTGTTCCGGCTGGATGCGAACCGCGATGCGACCAGACGCACCTCGGGCACGGGCGGCTTTGCGTTGATCGGTGAGACGACAATGCCGGTCGTGCAGGATTTGAACTCCAAATCGGGCCGGGAGTTTTTCGCGTTGAATGAATCGGACCTGGCCGGCGTGAACTTCGTTCCGTTCCGCGTTCACGAGGGCGACGAGGCGAGTTGCTTGAATTTGAATCGGGCGCAGAAGCCGAGGCTACTGGGTGTAGAGCCGGAGTTGCTTCGCGATCGGTTCACCTTTACGGAGAACTTAAATGAACTGACTAAAGTCGGACCTTGGAGTGCGCTGATCCGGTTTCATCTGACGTTGGCCCTAGAAAAAAACGAAATTCCAGCGATTGGCGACGCGAACTCCATCCAGTGGGCGATGCACAAGAAAGTCGGCGACACGATTGATTACGTGGACGAGCGCGGGCGGCCGTTCAAGGTGCGCATCGTCGGTGCGGTGGCGAACTCGATCCTGCAAGGCAGCCTCATCATTGACGAAGCGGAGTTCGTGAAGCGGTTTCCGGGCGAGAGTGGGCATCGAATGTTTTTGATTGATGCGCCGTCGAACGCCGTGTCGCAGGTTTCGGCCGCGCTCTCCCGCGCGATGCAGGACGTGGGACTCGAACTGACGCCGGCGGCGCAGCGCCTCGCGCAGTTCAACGCCGTGCAAAACACGTATCTCGGCACATTTCAGGTTTTGGGCGGACTGGGTCTGCTGCTCGGCAGCGTGGGCCTCGGCGTGGTGGTGCTGCGCAACGTGCTGGAGCGGCGCGGGGAACTCGCGGTGATGCTCGCGGTGGGATTCCGCACGGCCACGCTGCAACGCCTTTTGCTGGTCGAGAACGGCGCGTTGCTCGCGGCAGGCCTGGCGCTCGGGATTCTGGCCGCGGCGGTGGCGGTGCTGCCGGCGTTGCGATCGCCCGGCGCGGAGTTGCCTTACGCGTCGCTGGCCCTCACGCTGGGGGCGGTGCTGGTGAACGGCGCGGCCTGGACGTGGGCGGCAACGCGCGCGGCGTTGCGCGGCGATTTGCTGGCGGCGTTGAGAAACGAATGAACATGATGCGTGTTGCGTGGATTGGAGTCGGACCCTTTCACGCAATACGCGCCACGCACCACGTTGGACCATTGCATGAAAACATTGCTGGGCAGTTTGATTCTGGCCTGTGGTTTGGATGCCTTTGCGCAAACGAAGCCGTTGTTCGAGAACAATTTTGAAAAGGCGGAAACCGGCAAGCTGCCTCCGGGGTTTGAGTTTCCCGTCGGCGAGTTTGCGGTGAAGGAGGAGGCCGGGAACAAGTTTCTCGAACTCCCGGGCGCGCCCGTGGACAGCTATTCGGTGCAGTTCGGACCGGCCGGGAGCGCGGATGTCGCGGTGAGCGCGCGGGTGTTCGCCACGGCAAAGGGGCGTCGCAGCCCGACGTTCGGCATCGGACTCAACGGCGTGGGCGGCTGTCGCTTGCAGATTTCGCCGGGCAAGAATGCGCTCGAACTGTTCAAGGACCAGGAATTGAAGGCGACCTTGGCGTTTGAATGGAAGGCGCGAACCTGGACCTCGCTGCGGCTTCAGGTCAGGAAAGTCAAAGCTGGCGGGTGGGAGGTCGAAGGGAAAGCCTGGACCCAAGGCGCCGACGAGCCAAAGGGCTGGATGATTTCGTTCGACGACCAGGAGGAGCCGGTGGCGGGCCGCGCCTCGGTGCTGGGGAGTCCCTTTTCCGGAACACCCATCTGGTTCGATGATCTGAAGGTCGAAAAGCTGGAATCGAAGTAGCGCCGTCGCTTTGCGCCGGGAACGACCGGCTGCAGACCGCCCGGGCGTCAGGGGCGCGGATGAAACTTCCGGTGGACATCGCGGAGGCGATTGCCTGTGACGTGCGTATAGACTTCCGTGGTGCTGATGGTCGCGTGGCCGAGCAACTCCTGGATTACCCGCAAATCCGCTCCATGTTCCAGCAGATGCGTGGCGAAGCTGTGTCGCAGCATGTGCGGCGTGACGTTTCGCTCCACGCCCGCGCGGCGCACACGCTGCTTGATGCGCAGCCAAAGGGTGACGGATGCGAAAGGCGTGCCGCGCCTCGTGAGAAAGACACTTGCCGGCGAACGCGGAGTGACGAGCTTCGGCCGCCCCGCTTCGAGATAACGTTGCAATGCGCTCACCGCCTTTCGTCCCACCGGCACGACGCGCTCCTTGTTGCCCTTGCCAATGACGTTGATGAACCCGGCTTCGAGGTGCAGTTGTTCGAGCCGCAAACCGCGAAGCTCGGACTGGCGCAAGCCCGAGGCATAGGCCAGTTCGAGAATCGCCTGATCACACAGCGTTGACGGCGTGGCGACGGGTTCCGTCGCGAGCAGCTTTTCGATTTCCGCATTGGTCAGCGCCTTGGGCAGGCGTTTCCAGCGTCGCGGCAGCGAGAGATTCTCCGCCACGTTCGCCGGCAAAAACTTTTCGTTCTCGGCAAAACGATAAAATGCGCGCAGCGCGGCGATTTCGAGATACACGCTCTCGCTGCTGAGGCGGCGTGTGGATTCCTTCGGTTCGTTGACCAGCCCGCGCTCACGCTCATGCTGGAGGAACGACATCAGGTGACTCAACTGAACCTGCTTCCAATCGTTCAGCGCGTTCTTGCCCGCCCAAGCTGTGAACTTGTTCAATAGCCCCGCGTAGGTTTTCTGCGTATGCTCCGCCTGCCCGCGCTCGTGGCGGAGGTATTGCAGAAAATCTTCGACCAAGTTCTGCATCGTGGTGGCAACTGAAGCTTCGTTCACCTGCCAGACTTGGCCATCTTCTCGGCCAAAGCACGCCCTTTTTCACCCATGATTTCTAAAGCGATCTTTTCGAGTTCCGCTTTGATCTCGGCTTCCATTCGCTTCTGCTTCTCCTCGGGCGTGCCAGTGAGATTCTTTTGCATCTCCTCGAGCTTCGGCTCCAACGTCGGCTTCAGTTCCATCAACCGGTCGAAAAAACGCTGAGCGTCCGCTTCGGCGATGCCGACACTGCCGGCCATTTCGGCCAGTTCCGTCCGGAAACGCTGTTTGTCCTGTTCCTCATGTTGCCGCCGCTCCTCCGCGACACGCACTTGTTCCTCGGCCTGCTGCTCGGCGATACGCTGCTCGCCCAGCACCTCCTTCAGGCGCTGGTCAAAGGCCTTCCGACGTTCGGCGTCGGCCTTTATCACCGCAGGATCGCCGGGTTCCAAGCCGCTTCGTAGCGCGGCCACTGCGGGGGATTCCGCCATCTGGAACTCCAGCGCCACTTTTACCATTGCGCGGAACTCACTCTCCGACCTGGCCTCCGGCATTCTCTGGCGGACATAGTCCGCGGCAGGCGACTGACGGTAAAGATAATCGGCCAACTCTTGCGGCGACAGGATGGTCGCAAGCTCCGTCTGTTTCTGGCGATCCAAATCCCGCAGCCGGGCGGCATCTTCGGCATCCAACCTTCCGGTGAACCCTTTGTGCTCCAGTTCGTTTTTCAATTCCCCGTAGCGCATATCCAGCTCGCGAAGTTGACGTCGCTTTTCGACGTTGAGGAATTGCATTGGATCATTCCCGCGCCAGGGCCAGCCAAGCAGGGACGCGGTCAACGCCCGCCAGTTCCCGCCGAATAACGACTCCAATGTGTAGGCGACCTCGTTGCGCAAAGCTGTCTGCCGCCGGTTGCGCTCCCGCCATTCGCGCGGATTCCGGTTGCGGGTGAAGTCCCACACACGCGCTGCCTCGGCCTCGGCTTCGACCCACTCACCTCGATGCGTGCGGCAGACGCGCATGGTGATGATGTCGCGGATGGTTTGCTCCGGACAACCGATGGCTCGGAGATTGGCGATGAAACACTGTGGGTCGCTGGTTTCAACGGCATCCCACGGTCTGGCGGGCCGTGATGAAGACGCGCGCGAAAAGATGGAGTGCCTTGGCGATTTTCCAGCCGGTTGGCCCACTTCGCTGCGGGGCATGCGGTTCATCGGTGGCCGGTGTGCGCTCCGCCATCCCGCCGCGATGAGCAGCAGGACATTCAGCAGCAAGCTAAGTTGCAGAAGCCTTTTCATGGCGAGGGTTTCGGGTTCAACAGCATCCCGCGCAAATCGCGGATGACACCCAGCGCGGCTTTCCGGCCTAGGAGTTCGTTCAACCGGGCTTCCGCTTGTTGCTGTAACGCCTGCACCTGACCCTTCCGATCTTCCGGTGACAAGTTGGCATTTTTCGCCAGCGATTCCGCAGCCGTGCGTGTGTCGCGCGTAACCTGCCAGGCTTCGTCCACGCGTTCCAACGCCACGCCATGCTCTTCCGCAGCCCGGCGCGCGTTGACATAAAACATGTCCGTCACCCGTTCGAATTCCTTGGCGCGTTCCTCCCCAAAAAGCTTCCGCGCCTCTTCGGTCGCTGCGGCCCGGTTCAACAGGTCCAAGCTGGCATATTTCCGCTCCGGATTCTGCTCGCGGGCGTCCAGTAACAACTTGAACTCGTCTGGCGTGCAGTTGAAGTACTCCACCTCGATACGCAGCCAATCGGCCGCTGGTGAGCCGCGCATCCGAAACTCCTCCAGTTCCGCCGGCGAGAGAACCTTGGCCAGCACTTTCAGCTTTTCGTCGAAAAGTTCCTGATCCGCGCCCCGCGAGTAGCCGCGCCGGTTGTGCAGTTCCTCTTCCTTCACCTCGAATTCGGCGTCGGTGAGCACCCGGAGCGCCGTCTCCTGCTTGTCCGCCGGCAGAAA
>Ga0247727_10001220_pt1 | contig 62431 bp, 48 predicted proteins | sample WisWelCaveWW1625_FD_202498 | JGI IMG/M metagenome (GOLD analysis project Ga0247727, IMG submission 202498) | Biofilm microbial communities from Wishing Well Cave, Virginia, United States - WW16-25 | ecosystem: Environmental > Aquatic > Deep subsurface > Groundwater > Cave microbial mat | place...
GACCCGATTGAAAAGAAGCCGTTCTTCCATGCCTATCCCGGCCGCGACGCGCTGTCGTTCGGAATGCTCGGCTGCGATTTTCACTGTAGCTACTGCCAGAACTGGGTGACGAGCCAGGCCCTGCGCGACGACCGGTCGCTGGCGCCGCCGATGTTCTGCGATCCGATCGATCTGGTGAACCTGGCGATCCAGAACCGCGCCCCGGTCATGGTGAGCACGTACAACGAACCGCTGATCACAAGCGACTGGGCGATGGACGTGTTTCGCGTCGCACGCGAGCACGGCATCGTCTGCGGCTACGTCTCCAACGGCAATGGCACGCCCGAGGTGATTAAGTACATCCGGCCGTTCGTGGATTTGTACAAGGTGGACCTGAAGGGTTTCGATGACAAACACTACCGCGAACTGGGCGGCACTCTGAAAAACACGCTCGACACGATCGTGCGGCTCAAAGACATGGGCTTCTGGGTCGAGATCGTCACATTGATCGTACACGGCTGGAACGACAGCGAGGAGGAACTGCGCGGCGCTGCCAAATTCCTTGCCAGCGTTTCGCGTGAAATCCCCTGGCACGTCACGTCGTTTCACCCGGACTACAAAATGTCCGCCGACAAGGGCTACGTGAAGACGCAGGCCGAGACCCTGATCCGCGCCTACGACTACGGCCGCGAAGCCGGCCTGCACTTCGTCTACCCCGGAAACCTTCCCGGCCAGGTCGGCGCCCGCGAGCACACGTATTGCCCGAACTGCGACCAGCTCGCGATCAAACGGTCCGGCTTCTACGTCCTCTTCAACACAATGAACGGCGACTGCTGCTTCAACTGCGGCAAGAAGATTCCCGGCGTCTGGGAAGCCAACCCGCCGCGACAGAGCACCGGCACTGGGTTTCCGAAGCCCGTGCGCCTGCCAACTTATGACCGGGCACGCGGCCGAAGCGGCGTTTCTTCCTGACCGCTGAACGCCGGCCCCCTAACTTCGTTGGCGCGTTTGAAACGTTGCGGCATGCGCTGGGACGCCGATAACGCCAACGCTCAGATGGCATTGGCGGGCCTTGAGCAAAGTGACCATTGGAAGCTCGACTGGCAAACCCCCCTCAAGCCAACGGGTTAACTTCGCCAGCGTTACTGGCCACACCCTGCCGAGCTGCTGCCCGATCCGATGGACTGACGAGACCGGCCGGCCTATGGTCCTGGCGGCGTCGGAGTTGTCGGCGACGGCGATGTCGATGTCGGGCCGGTGATCTGTGCCAACAGCGCGCGGTCGGCGTCGGTGCGCAGCAGGCCGTCGAGCGTGCGCAGCGCCGCCTTGTTCTTTTCGTCCAGCGGCCGCGCCTTCTGGTCGATCGAACTCAGCAGCGGTCGGATTTGATCCTGCAGGGCCTGGAGCGAAACCAGGTCGGCCTGAAGGGCATCGGTCTCGGCCTGGTACGCGACCATGGCGATGCCGGGCAGGCCCTGGTAGGCCGGTCCCAACTGGTCCATAACGTCGGTCGTATTCGTGCCTCGCGCAGCAATCGCTTGCACCTGCGAGTCCGTGAAAACCCGGTCGTACTCAATCTCAATTCGCGTTGCCATGACTTGTTGCCCTCTCGTGGTGATGGGGACTTACGTCAAAAAACACGCCACAATTGTCCTGTGCAAAATAAGAAATGTCCAGTCAACCACATTATTTTGTTTTACGAAATTCGCAATTTCATAATGAATCCTAAGCCACCCTATGTGCCAGTGGAGTCTGATGTATCGCTGTCGGGACTGTTGTGACACATGGCTGGACAAGTTCAGTTGTGAGTATGGTTGAGTTTGAACAAGATAGAAATCTACTGTCGATATCCAGTTCACCTCAAGAGCCACCAGGTTTTTCATAGCACTTTTTATATCCTATCCTTTGCCTTGTAAAGACTTGCGTCAATCGTCCGAATTTTGAAACGAGACGGCAAGAATCGACGTAACTTTCACAGCGAACAGTTGCCGACTCCTACTTGGCGGGGTCGCGGCGAAGGTTCAGCGTAAGTAGCCGTTCGAGAATTTCGTCGTCTGACAGGGAGTCGGGCCAGCCGTAGGCGGCGAAGACGGCGGAGTCGAGTTTTTGGTGGGCCAGCGCGAGCCAGGTCGGTCGCTGGTTGTAGAGATTGGTGAGCGTGCGTTTGGCCAATTCGCGTGCGGCCTCCTCCGAGTTCGGCACGAGTCGCGGGTAACGGACCGTGCCGATGCCGCCGTTCGTAGTCCCGCCTTCAGGCGGTCCTGCATTTCCGTGGTGCGATGTCGGAGAGGAACCGCCTAAAGGCGGGACTACGAACTGGATCGTGGCCGGATCAATGTAGCGAGCCCACGGGCCGCTGGCCGAGCCGGGAAACTCCAGCACCTCCTCGCGCGTCCACTCCGGCGGATTGAGCCAGCCCGTTCGCATCCGATCCAACTCCCGCGCCGCCTCCGCGATCCGCTCCGACTGCTCCGCCGACGACTCCGGGAACGGGAAGGTCTCGAAACACGTCGTCGGCGTGCTGCGTCTCGGCGGGTTGCGAACCTAGCCTGATCGGTTAGAATGCGGCGAGAAAGTGAACACGAAAATGGGTCGAAGCCCTGCTCCACTAGCGTCAGAGACGCTCTTCGGTGATCTAACCATTCCGCCAGCCAATGGGCGACGGCTGAAGAAACGTATCGCATTTGGGTGGTACGGCGGTAAATATAGCCATTTGGATTGGCTCTTGCCGCTCTTGCCGAAATGCCACCACTATTGCGAGCCGTTCGCCGGCAGTGCGGCGGTCCTGCTCAATCGCGCTCCGTCCCCAGTCGAAACGTACAACGACGCGGACGGTGATGTTGTGAACTTTTTTCGAGTGCTGCGCGATCAGAAAGACGAACTGGTCGCGAAAATCGCGCTGACTCCGTTTTCGCGCGAGGAGTTCGCGATCGCAGTTCGTGACAGATCGGGAACCTTGTCGCCTGTTGAGCGCGCCCGCAGGTTTTTCATTCGTGCTCGCCAAGTACGAACTGGCCTAGCGCAGACGGCCAGCCTCGGGCGCTGGGCGAACTGCAAAAAGACAAGCCGCGCCGGCATGTCGGGCGTCGTTTCGAGATGGCTTGGGAGCGTTGAAGGCCTACAGGAGATTGCAGAACGATTGCTCCGTGTGCAAATTGAGAATCGCCCCGCTGTTGATGTCATTAAGCTCTACGACGACAAGGGGACTTTCTTCTACTGCGACCCTCCTTACCCGCATGAATCGCGGGGCGATGCAAAGGCCTACGGATATGAAATGAACAACAACGAACACCGATACCTTGCGAAACTTCTCCGGACACTAAGAGCAAAGGTCGCGATCTCCGGATATCGTTGCACATTGATGGACGAACTCTATCACGACTGGCGTCGCGAGGACTCATCGGCAAAGATTTGCCATTCGATCAAAAAAATTCGTCGGGAATCGCTTTGGCTGAACTTTTGAGCGAACCGGACATGGCCAAAGCCAAACCCGAGAAAAAGGAACCGAGCTTTTTTCAGCGAGCAGATGAGACGCTGCGGAACGAATGGGACAAAGTTGTCGAGGATCACGCGAATAAGCCGTCGATTCAGTACATTTCTGACGTCGAGCTTGCAGCCAAGATCAAACAAGCCGTCAACCATAATCAAGTCGCTTATCGGTTTCTGTTGCCGATTCAACTGCTTGGCAAGTTGACGGACGAGTCTCTCGACTGTCGGTCAATGCAAGCTGGGGCAGACCGACCGGGTGCCTGGAACGCTCGCACCTTGGGAAGCGATGTGGTCGCGCCTTGGAATGCTCGGCAGGCCCACGTCTTGGGCACGTCAACCGACCCGTATGTTGGGAATCCAGCCCGTAGGCCGATGATGACCGAAGATACCACCGGCCTAAAAGACAAAGCAGGTTGGTTGATGTTGCTCGCGGTCTTGAATGAGGTCGAGCGCAGGAACAATGCTGAATTCAGCCGGTCGTTGTTCCGTCAGGTTTTGCTCGAGGTCATTCACCGCCAAGGTGAACTTTCTTTTACTTACCCGGTGCCCGCTCGTTTGAGTCTGCCTGCAACCCTGCAACTTTGCAGTGATTACTTGGCCGAAAAATCGGGTGGAGATCGTGCTCTTTCGCTAGCCGCCGCGCTGTTCACCGTCGTCGGAGAGTCATTTGGGTTGTTCCAATCCGTTAGACGTGGCCAAATCAACGCGGCCGATCAACAAACCGGCATGGCGGGCGATCTCGAATGCGTACGAGCAGACGGGATAATCGCCTTGATGGTCGAAGTCAAAGATCGAAAGCTCACGATCCAAGACTTTGAAGGAACACTTCTCAAAGCTCGCTCGCAGGAGATAAAGGAGATATTCGTTCTTGCCCAGGGCATCGATCCTGCCGGCGACCTGCCGGTCCAGGAGCGGACTGCTGCCGCGTACGCGACCGGAGAGAACGTGTACGTCTTTGATTTCCTTGAGTTGGCGCGATGCGTCCTGGCACTTGGTGCTGAATCGATTCGGCGGTCTTTTGTCGTCGAAGTTGGCAAACAACTCGACCAATTCGCAACGCAACCAAAGAACCGCCTTCGATGGAAGCAGCTTCTTGAGGAAGTTTGAATCCGAAGGTGGGCGGGTCGTCGCGGCCCTTCGCGAGCAGCGACGAGAAGAGGCCGGTCGGCGGCTGGCCGGCCTTGGGCAACAGGCCGATGTCTTCGGCGAAGAAGCAGAAGATGAGCTTCATCAGGAAGTGGGCGGCGGCCGGTGCCTCGATCTCCCGCAGCCGTAGCGCATCGGCGACTTGTCCGAAACGCTCCGCCGCCTGTTCGGTCACCCGCTTGGCGGTCAGATCGGGTCGTAGCGAATTTGGTTCGGTGAAGACCCGGCGAAGCACGTCAATGTTCGACGGGGCGGCGAGGCCGGCGAGATTAAAGTCGTACACGCGCTTCACTGTGTCGGTGAAGTTCGTGTGGACCTCGAAGCGGTCCATGTCGCAAACGACCAGGAGCGGCGGGTTGCCCAGGTCCTCGCGATAGCGCACGAGTTGCTGGTACGCGGCGGCGGGGTCCTTGTGCTTGCCCTTGTACTCCCAGCCGAAGTGGTGGCGTTTCCACACATCCGCCCATCCGTCGCCGCCGCCGGTCTTGCTCACGCCACGCTCGAAGGTGTACTCGGTGCCGTCCGGATCGGCCGCGGCGGGCTTGGGCGTTCGAGCAACTCGCAGAGGTCGAGGAAGTGCTGCTGCGACGCGCTGCGTTCGCTCAGTTGCACGCGCTGCCATTTGGTGATGAATTGCTGCGGGGTCATCGCTGGAGAATCATGCCCGAATTGGACGGCGACGGCAACCCGTCTACTTGAACACCGCACTCGGCCGGCCGTTCGACAACCGCGTTGTGGGACCGTAGCGTGGTGGCACGGTCTCTCTTGGGGAAAATGTGTCGGGAGTCTCTTAATGACAGGCGATGTGTCGTTCGGTTCGGTTCGTCGTCATGGCTCGACGCAGACGGTTCGCCAGCGCCGGCATTGTGTACCACGTGTTGAACCGAGCCGTGGCACGCGATCGTCTTTTTCGAAAGCCAGCCGACTATTCCCAGCGCGCCGGGATTTGAAGATGTACCCGCCGCGGCGAGTGGCTGGAAACCGTGAACCGTGCCGAGACGGAGGCGGAACTGGCGGCGTTGCGCCGCTCGGTGACACCGCTTAGCAGGCACGAACCGCGAATCGCCTCCGCTTGGAACCAACCTTGCCGCCACGTGGGCGTCCCAGCAAGAAAGAGGAACGATAGATGTCGAATTCTTAGTCGAAGTCTCCCGAGCCTTTTTCTGTCTCTGGCCGACGGCATCACACCTTTGGTTCCTCTTGTTCCGTGGCGAGCTGCTGTTCTCCGATGATGCGATCGAGGATCATGATCTTTTGCCAGATTTTCCGGGACAGGCCGCTTGCGAGGTCTTCCACCTGATCCACCGCCTGCAGCGCGATTTGGTCGGGAAAATCCTGTACGTACAATGCGCCGATCTTCGACACCAACGCCAGCATCTCGCTGCAATAGTCGAGGTATCGGCCGAGTTCGAATGGCGTGAGCGATTGTTTGGGCGATGCCGCCGTGGATTGATCGCCGCGACGCGCCCGTTCCGGGTCCTTGATGAGCTGGTGCATGTCGATGATGTGTGCCACGGCACGAAGCTCGTGGATCGCCTCCAGCGCGCGACGTCGCTTCAGTCGTGTTTCAAGATTCATGAGAAAGTAAATCGCTGCCCCGGAGAACACTGCCGATTGAAGTGCCGCCTCTACGAATTGAACGAACTGGTTCAAAGTACCAAGTTCATCCGTCATCCGAAGTCGAATGAGGGTACCGCCGAGAAGTGCGATACTTGCCACGACCAACACGGTGACCGCCAGGCGAAGCAGTACGTGCGGTTCTCGGATCAGTCGAGCGCGATCGATCGCTTTCTCGGCAAGCTCGTGTACTTCCTTCGCCACCTTGCTCAACCCCGACTCTGGAAACCGAGCGACGATTCGGTCCTGCAGCTTGTCGATCGTTTCGATGACCTTTTGCCCGTCTATCCTCTTGTACATCGCGGGAGTTCCTTTTCGCCCTGAGCCCAACGGGGCACATTATCGCGTCGGTAGCGGCCCTGACAAGCGGCGACGGGTGTGACGCCGTTTCTGCGTGCCGTCGGTCACTCGAACCCGTGACGCTCACAGGTGTCGGGCAAGTCTTTAGGAATCGTGGTGCAGGCGGCCCGCCTGCGTTCATTTGAAAATACGCAGGCGAGCCGCCTCCGAGATCGCGACCACGCCGGGGTGCTTCAACTTTCGCTCGATCGAGATCGCATAAAATCGCTCGCGCACCGAATCCACGCGGCCGATCAGGCGAACGCCATATTGCTTCTGAACTTCCTTGTCGATGGCGCTCGGCATGGCGAAGACGCCGGCGCCTGTCTGACCGAAGACCATGAGCAACGCGCTATCTTCAAATTCACCGCGCACGGCCGGGCGAATGCCTTCCGTGTCGAACCATTGCTCCAGGGACTTCCGCAACGACGTGTTGCTGGTGGGCAAGACGAACGGCGCCCCGTCGAGCGATCGGGGAAATCCGCGCCGATATGCGGCGGCCAATCGCGCCGTACCGAAAATGGACACGCCGCACTCGCCGAGCACGTGACTGAAGGCGCGCACCTTGACTGCCGGGCCGGGAGGTTCATCGGCCAGCACGATGTCCAGCGCTTGCACGGAAAGCTCGGCGAACAAACGTTCCGGTTTGTCCTCATGGCAGATCACTTGGACTTGTTCGGGCAGACGCAGGGCAGGCTCAAGTAGCCGGTACGCGATGAGCTTCGGCAACACGTCCACCACACCGACCACCAGCCGCTGCGGCCGCCCCGCAGGTCGGCCCTTTAGGGCGTCCATCAGTTCTCGGCCCAGCGAGAAAATCCCGTCAGCGTGGCGGTATACCATTCGCCCGGTGTCAGTGAGCACCAGGTTGCGACCGACCTTGGTGAAGAGTTTTTCACCGAGCGACTTCTCCAAGGCCCGCAACTGGCCGCTGATCGTGGGCTGCGCCAGGTGCAGCTTCTCGCAGGCCCGCGCGACGCTCCCCTCGCGCGCCACCGTCCAAAAGTAGAGCAAGTGATGGTAGTTGAGCCATTCCATGCCGGCGAGCATAAATCGTTTTTCTCGATGGGTCAAATCGAAAGATTCTATTTGTCGATTCACGCAGGCTCTGGTAAAAGGAACCTGTTGAAGCTGTGAGTTAGAGAGTTGAGGAAGGCGAATGCGGCCAGAATCTCTTGGACTGAATGGTGAGACCGGCGTGGCGCCTCCGGCACGTGTCGTGGTCAGAGTTGGGGTCGCGCTGTTTGTTGGCTGCGCGCTGGTGGTTTCGGGAATCAGCGGGCCGACGAATGCACCGCGCGGGATGGGCGATATGCTTCCCAGCCCGGAGAGCAACCGGGAATGCCCGGCGGATGAATCCGACGAAGAGGAGTCCAGCGCGTCGGAAACTATCCTCGGATCGAAGCGTCCCACCCGCCGACTTGACCGAAGTGCGGGCTGCTCGCCGCTCCCATCCACACGAAACATTGAATCGCAAAAATCTGGGTTCTCTTTCCAGTCTCCGCCCGCGGCGCCCGCCGGCGAACTCGCCCACCGCAACGGAGTGGGCGCACCCCTGCGCTGTTAACCCGCCTCGTACCTGACCGGTCGGTGTTTTTGTACCCGAATCGTCAGTGCATCGAGGAAGGGTTGACCCATGTTTCCCCGAATAGTTTTGGCCGTTTCGGATCGACCATGCGCTCAGGTTGCGTTGCAGACGCTTGAAGCCCTGTCGGCACATCCGGCCGGGGAGTTGGTCGTGCTGGGCGTCGTCCAGCCGTTTCGCACGGTCTATGCCCACAAGCATCCGCTGATCGGGCGCCGAATCCGCAATTTGTTGTGGCAGGTTGCTAGTCAGGACACCGACGAGGTGCAGCGGCTCGTCCGCGACACCTCGGCCAGCTTCCGGTCTTTGGGTTGGGAGGTGCGCGGAGAGGTTCGCGAAGGGCCGATTGTCGAGGAGGCTGTGCGCTGTTGCGGGGCGCTGTGTCCACAACTGCTGATCGTTGGTTCTTGTCTGGCGGACGCGACAGGTCTTTGGGGTCCGCGCGCGGTCTGGCAGGAAGTCGTGGCCAAAGTGGCCTGCCCGGTTTTGGTGGTCAAGCACGCTGAGGCGGTGCTGTCGGTCAAGACTCGTCCGGTGGAGGTGATAGAGGAGGCGAGTGTGGCTCTGTACCAAGCTGGTGCAAGCCACGAAGTCTGATGATTAACTGCGGCAACGCACAAGGAGGGAGAGTCATGTTGGTTCTCACACGACGGACTGGAGAAGAGATTGTGATTGGCGACGTAATCCGCGTGACCGTCGTGGAGGTGAAGGGAAACAAAGTGCGCCTCGGAGTGACGGCCCCGGCGTCGGTCCGGGTGGACCGCCAGGAGGTTCACGATCGACGCATGCAGTTCGCCGCACCGAGTACGCCGCCGCTGCACTTGGGTTCTGGTTAGAGAGGAGTGCCCATGCGAATCGAGATTCATGCGACGAGTAACCAGAGAAAACCTGTCGGAGAAACGGATCAATGAGTCACCAGGTGTACCTTTGGCTCGGTTTCGGAGCCTTTGTGCTGACGATGATGGTGCTGGACCTTGGCGTGTTTCACCGCAAGGCCCACGTGACATCGTTGCGCGAAGCGGCCATCTGGACGGCCGTGTGGGTCGGTGTCGCGCTGGCGTTTAACGCCGTGATCTGGTGGGACCGCGGCACGGTGTCGGCGGTCGAGTTCCTGACCGGCTACATCATCGAGTGGTCGCTGTCGATGGACAACGTATTCGTCTTCGCGGTGATCTTCAGCTACTTCGCCGTGCCGCCGCAGTACCAACACCGGGTGCTGTTCTGGGGCATCCTGGGCGCAGTCGTCATGCGGCTCGTCTTCATCGTCGCCGGTGCCGCCCTGTTGGAACGGTTCCACTGGCTCATTTACCCATTGGGCGGTTTTCTGGTCCTGACGGGCATCAAGCTGTTTCTCGAACGCGGCAAAGAGTCGGACATCAGCAAGAACTTCGTCCTTCGGTTGGCCACTCGCTGGTTGCCGGTGACCAGCGACTATGTCGGGCAGAAGTTCTTTGTGCGGCGAAGGTTTGTCAAGATCCAAGCCGTTACGGCGTCATCCACGTCGGCGGCATCGGGCGACGTGGTCGTTCACCAGGAGCGAGTGCGGTGGTTTAGCGGATGGGTCGCCACGCCGCTCTTTCTGGTGCTGCTCGTGGTGGAAGCCACCGACGTGGCCTTCGCCGTGGACTCGATTCCGGCCATCTTCGCCGTGACCCGCGACCCGTTCATCGTCTTCACATCAAACGTCTTCGCGATCCTGGGTCTGCGGGCGCTCTACTTCCTGCTGGCCGGCGCGATGGGGATGTTTCGCTATCTCAGCGTCGGGCTGGCCGCGATCCTGTGCTTTGTGGGTGCCAAGATGCTGATCTCCGAGTGGTACCAGATTCCGATCAGCGTCTCGCTCGGAGCAGTCGGTGGCATTTTGACCCTGGCGGTTCTGGGATCGCTGCTGGTCTCGAAACTGGAGAACGGTCGCGTGGTCGTGCAGCCGGCGGTGGACAACGAGCGCGTCGAGGTGGAGGCGCAGAATGTTGTTCGATAGCACCGTGTTGATCTGGATACTGATCGTTGTCGGGGTTGTGGACGGCTGGGCTTACCGATGGATCATGGACGATTCGCGCTGATCCGACCATCGCAGACGTGATTGCGTGTTCCTTTATTGATCAGCCCAAGGGTAGACTGCCATTGGTTCTGGAAGCGCGGTCGGATTTCACTGACTCGACGGCGCGCGATCCCGGCGCGCCGGGACAAAAGAGGTGATGAATCCCCGCACTCCAAAAAGGAGGGCATCTCATGGCTGCACGAGGTCTTGGTGGTGGACGGTTTGATCCGGACGAGATTCCGTGGGATCGGATCGTCAAGGTGGCGCCGTTGGTGTTGCTGCTGGTTCTCCTGTTGCCCTTAACATGGAAGGGCTTCTACACGGTGCAGCCGCATGAGCAGGCGGTGGTGCTGCGGTTTGGCAAACACCACGCGACCACCGGGCCGGGTCTGCACTTCATGATCCCGCTGGCCGATCGGGCAGTGCTGGTGAGTGTCGAAGAACATCGGCTGCGTCTGCCCTTCGGCGAAAGTAGCGAAGAGACGCGCGCCACGAAAAGCCGCGAATCGGCCAATCGCGAGGAGCCGTTGATGCTCACCGGCGATCTCAGCGCCGCGGTCGTGGAATGGACTGTAGTGTGGAAGGTGGTAGACCCCCCCAAGTTTCTCTTCCAGATCGACAACGACCCGATCGCGCGCGGGTCCGCGGCTTCCGTGAGTCACATCAACGCGACGATTCAGGCCGTCGCCCAGAGTGTGATGCACCGGCTGGTAGGCGATTATTCGATCGACGAGATGCTGACCGAGAAGCGCGACGAGGTGCGCTTGTCGGCCGAGAAGGCCGGGCAGGCGATGCTGGACAAATACGACTGCGGGATTCAGATCACCGGGCTGCAGATGCAGCGGGTGACACCGCCGGGGCGAGTCAAACCGTCGTTCGATGCCGTGAACACGTCCCTGCAGAACAAAGAGAAACTGGTCAACGAGTCCAAGACCGAACGCAACAAACTGATCCCGCAGGCGCGAGCGAGCAAGGACAAGCTGATCCAGGAGGCCAAGGGCTATTCCGACCGGAGCCGCTTGGAGGCCCAAGGCGAGATCTCGGCACTGCTGGCGAAGTACGAAGCGTATCGGCAGGCGCCCGACGTGACCCGCCGCCGCCTGTACATCGAGGCCATGGAGGAGGTGCTCGCCGAATCGGGCCCGAAGACGATCCTGGACAGCGACCTGCAGGGCCTGTTGCCCATGCTGCAAGTCGGTTCCGAAGAAAAAGGCGGCGCCGGCGCCGGCCGAAAGGAGAAGCAGAAATGAGTCCAACAACCATCCGTCGGCTGGCCGTGCTCGCCCTGGTTGGCTTCGTGCTGCTGTGGCTGCTCTCGACGTCGATCTACGTGGTGGATGAGCGGCAGCAGGCCGTGGTGCTGCAATTCGGCAAGCCGGTCGGGGAGAATACCAAGCCCGGCTTGTACTTCAAGATGCCGTTCATTCAAGAGGTGCGCAAGCTGCCCAAGACGCTGCAGTTCTGGGGTGGCCTGACCGAGCACGAGCTGCCCGATCTGCCCACGCGCGACGGGAAAAAAGTCGAGGTCATCCCCTGGGCACTCTGGCGCATCACCGAACCGACCAAGTTTGTGACGGTACTCGTCACGGAAGACCGGGCCAAGCAACGTGTCGGAGACATCGTGCGTGGTGCGGCGCGCGACGTGATCACCCAATACGACCTGGCCGAACTGGTGCGCAGCACCGATCGCCAGCTCACGTTTTCCTTTCGGGTAGACATCAGCAGCCCCGGCGTCGCCCCGGCCCCGATCGCGCAACCAGCGGCCGAGGAAACGACCAAGGTGTTGATAGGCCGCGAGAAGATCATCGACGAGATCAAGCGCAAAGCGATGCAGGATCTCGCCGGTGAAGAGGGTGTGGGCCGACAGACGGGCCGCGGCATCGAACTGATCGACGTGGGCATCGCCGGCATCGATTTCGTGCCGCAGGTGCGCGAAGCCGCCTTCGACCGCATCATCGCCATGATGCAAGCCAGCGCCAGCTTCTACACCAATGAGGGCGAACGGGAAAAGCAGGAGATACTGAACAGCACGAACGCCGAGGTGCAGAAAATCGAAGGGGAAGGGAAAGAGGAGTCGAACCGGCTGCGCGGCGAAGTTGAGGCCGAGATCATCACCAGCTACGCCAAGGCCATCGAGCAGGCCGGCGAATTCTACACTTTCGTGCGCACGCTGGAAGCGTACAAGAAGGCACTGGGCAACGACACGCGCTTGATCCTGACCACGGACAGCGAGTTTTTCCGACTGCTCAAAGAAATCGGCAAAGCGGAGCCGGTGATCCCCCGGACCCAGTCGCCAGCGGTTAGAGGTCGGTGATTACTCGAAAGCCGCCATCGTGACCAAAAAGTGCTGGTGGGCCGGCGCTCGCAAAACTCGCTTGTCTCACCCTACATTCGTTATCGCCGGGGCGCTTGTTTTTCTGCGCGGAATTTGAGACTTCTCGCTGATCCCCACCGACCCCCGCCGGCTCGTCCGGCTGGTGAAGGCGATTAGCGGGCTATAACGCGACGTGGCCCAGTCTCTCTCTTCTTCCTCCACCTCCGCCTGTGGCGGGGGTGGAGGAAGAAGAAAAAAGGATTGGGTGTTGTCGCTCCCTAGCCGCTCAATCATGCGTTCCTGCCAGGCAAGCTGGCCGGGGACGGTGGAGATCAGCGAGAAGTCTCCGGAATTTCCGGTAGTTTCCGCCCTTGTGGCGGGCTTGGCTGTCGGCCCACGAGGGGCCGCGCTACGGGCGTAGCCGAGTGGTTTGAATAGCGCTTCACACAAATGGTACCTGACCCCTATATCACTTTCTGCTTGCGAGTTTATTTGGCTGCTTTCAAAAACGCGACTAGGTCAGCCAATTCCTGGGATGTGAGTTGCTGGTCAAGCCCGGAAGGCATGACCGAGACGGAGCCGGGGCGGACTTCTTCGATCTCTTCGCGGGCGATGCGAACCTCCTCGGTCGCGTTTGTGGCGATGATGACTTCATCCGATGCGTCCTTGCGGAGAATGCCGCTGTGAATTCGCCCGTCCTGCCTGGCGACGACCACGGATTCGTAGCTGCGCACAAGGCTGGCGCTGGGGAATGCGATCGATTCGAGCAGGTCGCGTTCGTTGCGGACGCCGCCGATGCGCGTCAGGTCGGGGCCGACTTTGCCGCCCAGGTAGCCGAATTGGTGGCACGAAGCGCACGCGGCCTTTTGACTCATGAAGACCGCCTGGCCGCGGCGAATGTCCGCCGGCTGGATCGTGGTGCCGGTCAGCGACGCAAGCAGTTCGTCGAGCCGCTCCTTTTGCTTGGCCAGATCGACGTTGATCGCGGCGTAGAGTTGTTGGGCTTGCTCGTGTACGGGAGCCCCAAACTTGGCGAGATGTGTCTTGAGCGAATCGGCCCGCAACGCGGTCAGGGCAGGAGACTCTTTCAGCTTCGCCACCAGCTTGAGCCCGACCGCTTCATCGGAACATTGACCGAAAGGTGTGAGTAACCGATCGACTTCGAGTGGTCCGGCTGTTTGGAGCGAATCGACGAGCGACGCCAGTTGATCCGGTTTCAGTTTCGACCGGGCGAGCACGTCCGCGGCGACTGAACGAGTACGCACGTCGGTGTCGGGTGCGAGGTTTTCGCGGATAAATCCGAACAGTTCCGTTTCCATGTCCGCCACACCGCCCGGCAACGAGGCGAGTGCGTCGAGGCGAAATTCTGGTTTAAGGTCAGTGGCCCGCGCGATGCTGAGGATCGCGGCCTTGAGCGGCTCCACTGAATCCTTCGCCGGCGGAGCAGCACGAACAGCCAGCACGGCTTGGTGGACCAAATCGGAAGTTCGACCGGTTTTGTCGTTCATCACGTCGATCAAGGAATTGGCCCATGATTTCGGCAGCTCTTTTACACCTGCTTGTTGCATCGCCCGCGCGGCAGTTACCCGGCCATCGAGCGGAATCTTCGCGTCGGTCAGCGCCGTGGCGAGCAATTCCTGGACGGCGGGGTTTTTGGCAAAAAGTGCGAGCTGGTGAGTGAGCTCCGCGCGGTCAGGTTCCGGGAGATTGTCGGACGCAAGTTTTTGGTGCAAGTAACCGGCGAGTTCGCCGCCCCATTCCGGATGGCGTCGAGCGATCCACGAAGCCGTGTCCTTGAAATTCGGCACGCTCGACGACATCGAACTTGTGATCTCCTTGGGGTCGAGCCCGCCTCCGTCCATCTGATCCAGCGCGATCATTGCCGCGCGAACCTCACGACTGTGCGAACTCAAGTGGAGAAATCCCTCGAATGCATCGCGGTCGGCGATTTCAATGAGTGCGTATGTCAACGAGTGATCTAGGAACCGGTCATTGACGGTTTCGCGAACGGCCGAAAACAACGCAGCTACTGCGGACCGGTCGCCGATGCGGCCCAACGCCTCGGCCGCTGCTCGTTCAATTTGCGGAAAGCCCGAGCGAAGCAATTCGATCAACCTCGGCACCGTATCGCGATCTCGCCAGAGGCTCACGGAGTGCAGTGCGACTTGGCGGACAGACTCGTCGCGATCGTCGAGTGCTGCTCGCACAGCCGTACGGGCATCGGCATGGTCGATGCGGGTGAGTGTCCAGACGGCGTTGCGACGCAATTCGGCGAACGGAGGAACGCGGGCCGCATCGGCGAGTGCTGGCACTGCGGCCGCTCCCCGCCGCGCCAGTTCATGCATCGCACGGTCACGGACGGCCGGACGCGCGTCGGCAAGAAAACGATGAGTTAGGTTTTCGGGCGAGAAACGTGCCCAGTCGATCTTCTGGCCGCGAGGATCGCGCCAATCGGTCGTGGCACTAGGCGGTGAAATGGGCCGGCCGGTGCGTCGCACACGGTAGATTCCACCCAAAATGTCGGGCTTGTGAAGTTGGGAAGTCGGACAACACAGTTTGTACCAGCCGCCGGTGTCCACGATCACGAGGCTGCCGTCGGCGTCTTCCAGGATGTCGGTCGGGTGAAAGTCGAGATTGGACGAGACGAGGAAGTCGCTGTCGTGCGATTTGAAAGTCGCGCCGGCCGGCTCAAGCACGTGGCGCGTGATCTTGTGCATGTTGAAACAGCACGTGAACAGGTTGTTCTGGTAATCGGCCCCAAAGACCTGCGAGCGGTAGATTTCGAGTCCGCACGGCGCCGCGGCCCCGCCCAAGTGGGCCAGCACAGGCATCAAATCGGGGTTCGTCCATTTGTGTTGCGGCTCGTGGATCGGGTCGTGGTCCTTGCCGTAGATTCCGCCGTAGACCGCGTGCAACAATCCGTCTCGCAAACCGCCGCCGGGATGGACGAGAAACGTCGAGGTGAAAATTCGCTCGCCGGTCGGTGTGAACACGACATCCACCGGGTTGTCCATGCCGCCGGTCATCACGACTTCGAGGCCAGATCCGTCCGGCCGGCAACGGAAAATGTGCGATGCGCGAGTGGACCAGGTGCGTTGAGGGTCGAGGGTTGAGGGTTGAGTGCCAGACGATTGCGGCTCAGTCGCTACCGGGACTTCTTTGCCCACGATGTTCATCGGCAAATGGGGGATCACGCGGAGTGACTTGCCTACTCGCTCGTAAGTCTGGCGTGCGAACGCACCTTTGGCCCAGTAAATCCAGCCGTCGGGGCCGAGGTACGGGCCGTGCAAATCGTTCGCACAACCCGTAAGCGTCTTGCCCGCAAACCACTCCACTCGCTGGTCGGCAACCCCATCGCCGTCAGTGTCCGTCAGTTTCCAGATCGATGGCGGCGCGGAGACGTACAGCGAACCATCGAACCACATGGTCCCTTCTGGAAACATCAGCTTGTCGGCAAACACGACCCGCCTATCGAACCGGCCATCGCCATCGGTGTCTTCGACTCGCACGATGCTGTGCGGTTTCTCCGCAAGCTGCTTGTCCACTTTGTCGTTTGAGCCCGACGAATCGGCCACGTACAGTCGGCCCTGGTCATCGAACGCCGCGGTGATCGGTCGATCCACCAGTGGCGGCCCGGCGGCCAGTTCGATCTCAAATCCGACTGGCAAAGTGAACTTGTGGCCGTTTAGTTCGGTTTGTGTTGTGTTCGGTGCCGAGTCCGAAAACCAAAACCCGCGAACGAACGCCGGAGTCAGTGCGATGAGCAGGAGTCCGGCAAAACAAGTGAACTGCCGCATTTGAATCGCTCCTGAGGAATGTGCGGGCTTGTCAGACCAGTCCGGCGATCGGCTCCCATTCCGTCATCTGGACGATGTCGCGAGGCATGCCTCTCACGATTCGCACCTCGCCCACGTCGACCAGCGCGTGCAGAATTGTGGCGATGAGGTTTTTGATCGTGACCGGGGTCGAGAGTGGTTCGCCGGCGTCGCGGGTCGATTGGCCGATGACCTGCCCGCCGCGCAGGCCGCCGCCGTAGAGCAGAAGCGGGGCGAGATTGCCCCAGTGGTCGCGGCCACCATTCTTGTTGACCTTCGGTGTGCGACCCATCTCGCCGCAGCAAACGAGCATGATCTTATCGCCCAAGCCGCGCGATTCCACATCGCGGATGAAGCTTGAAACGGCATGATCGAACGGCAGCCCCATGTAACGCATGCCCTCTTCGACGCCGGCATTGTTCACGTCCGAGTGCATGTCCCAAACGAAATTCGTGGTGACCGTCACGAACCCGCAACCGCGTTCGCAGAGCCGGCGGGCCAAAAGAAGCAGTTTGCCAAGCGACTTGGCGTTGTCTACGTAGTTGTTGTAGTTGTTCCACTTGCGGTCGATGCTCTCCGGCCGGACCAGTGGGGCCGTGTCGTAGCGGGCGAGCACTTGCGGGTCTTCCTTGGCCAAATCAAAGGCGTCGGCTACTCCGCCAAGGACCGTGCTAAACGCCTGTTCGCGCACGCGGTCCATTCCTTCGAGCGCTCCGGACTCATTCAGCGTCCACCTCACGCGGTCAAGTTTTGCCAGCAGACTGCGGCGGTCGTCGAGCCGATTCATCGGAAGAGTGAGCTTCATGTCCTGTTGCAACTCGCCGCCGGCACCGGGAACGAACGGGGCAAACGCGGCACCAAGCGCGCCCGGCGAATCGAACTTGCCGAAACTCATGTTCGCAGGACGCGTGCTGGCATCGACCGCGTTTGGGTAGAGCGCGACGTTGGTCGGCATTCCGGTGATCGGATGGTTTGTTCCGGCGACTCGAGCGTAGACCGATCCCAGGTTTGCCCCAAACGAGTCCTTGCCGGCGATCGGTTTGATGTCGTGATTGCCGTCGCCGGTCACGAATGATCGAACGACACTTAGCTTGTCAGCCAGTGCGGCGAGCTTGGCGAATGTGCCACCGTAGGTGACGCCAGGAATTCTCGTCCCCACCTCGCCCGTCATGCTGTGAACCCCGGATGGGGCAGTCATTTTAGGGTCAAACGTTTCGAACTGGCTTGGTCCGCCGTGCATGAAAAGAAAAATGACCGACTTATCGGATACAGCACGTCCCGCGGCCGCAGTCGCCGCCCGGGCGGAGAGCAAGCCCGGCAGCGACAACCCGCCCAGCGTCAGGCCACCAATCTTGAGGAACTCGCGCCGACCGTTTCTACCGATTCCGTCGCAGATCGTAATCATGGTGCTCTCCGCGATAACCGGCCCTGGAAAACCCCCAGCATTCATATCAAACAAGGAGAACAGTTACAACTGTTACCTTCCAGTGCTAGCCCAAGTTAGAGACTTGCGACCGTCAACCAAGGACATAGGTGCGATTTCGGGGTGTTTATTTGAGACTTCTCGCTGATCCCCACCGACCCCCGCCGGCTCGTCCGGCTGGTGAAGGCGATTAGCGGGCTATAACGCGACGTGGCCCACTCTCTCTCTTCTTCCTCCACCTCCGCCTGTGGCGGGGGTGGAGGAAGAAGAAAAAAGGATTGGGTGTTGCCGCTCCCTAGCCGCTCAATCATGCGTTCCTGCCAGGCAAGCTGGCCGGGGACGGTGGAGATCAGCGAGAAGTCTCGTTTATTTCACTACATTCTGGTCACGTCGTCGAAGCGGCGGAGATGGCGGGGGAGCGTGAGGCCGAGGCGGGAGAGGAGCGCCGTTTGGCCCACGTCCGGTTCGGTCATGCATCGCAGCGTGATGTGTCGGTCCACTCCGGTGCTGCCGTCGCGCGGGGAGCGGGCATGCAACGTCACGTCGCCGCTTTTGAGTTGGCTCAGTTCGTCGAGCACCGTGCGCGGCGCGTCGCCGAGACCGGATAACCGCATCCAACCGGAGAGAGTTTTCCACAGCACGTACGCCAAGAAGCACACCAGGATGTGCGACTTCACGTGGTGTTCTTCCTGGTGCCAGATCGGCCGGATCGACAGTTCGTCTTTCGCGATGCGGAACGCCCACTCCGCTTCGATCAGTTGGATGTAACGCTTCCACAATGTCGCCGCATCCACGCCCGTCAAATTGCTACGCAGCAGGTAGCAGCCGTCGGCGAATTGGGCACGACGCTGTCAGATGATCTCGAGTCGCTGCCGGCCGCGCGGTGGGGCGAGCTTTCGGATCGTTACGTCGAATGCTTGTGACGCACGCTAATTCTGTTGCTTCAGCCGCCCCAGCCGTTCGCCCGCCGCGGCTGCGTCCTTCAGCCGGCCCGACTCGGCCGCCGCCAGCATCCGCTGCAATCCCGCTTCGAGTCGCGCGCTGAATTTCTCGTGCATGGCCAGTTTTTTCTGAATGGCTAAGCCCAGACCATAGTCGCTCCGAATGACCCTGAGAGATTGGGGTCTTCAGGAATTTCGCCGGTTCACGCTCTGATCAGTATTACTGTCGCAAGGACTCGTTCAAACTCAGGTTTTGCAACCAACACTGCAACATCTGTGATAGCGCGCTCTTATGGCCCTTAAACAATTGACTTCCATCCGCTTTGGAGTGCGGCGACTTGTCGCCGCTTTCTTGCGGCCGGGTTCTCGCCGGATGCAATACGGGCGACAAGTCGCCCCTAGAAAAAAGGCGGCGACAAGTCGCCGCACTCCAAAGCGCAGCCACATCACTTGTTCTGCCCGTTCGCGGCCGGCGCGACGGCTTTGCCTGATTCCAGGAACACAAAGAGGTCGGCGAGTTCACGAAGCTCGAATTGGTTCAACAGGCCGTCGGGCATCACGGACAGCTTGCCTTCGACCATTTCTTCCACGTCGGTCTTGGGCATCTTGATCGTCGAGGCGTCGGATAGGAGCAGCACGTAGTTGTTGCCGTCGTCGGGGGCTTTCATGGCATTGAAGACGCGGCCGTCTTTGGTGGCGATGAGCCAGGACTTGTACTGGTCGGAGATCACGCGCGACGGGTAGATGGTCGCTTCCAGGATGTCTTTGCGCTTAAAGCGGCTGGCGAGCGTCGAGAGGTCCGGGCCGATGCTTTGGCCGACCTGTTCGAGCTTGTGGCATTTGGCACAAATGGCCTTTTCGAAAATCGCGCGGCCGCGTTCGATCGAGCCGCTGCGGCCTTCGCCTTCGAGATAGGCGAGCAGTTGGTCGTAGGTCCAATTGTGCGAGGGCTTCTTTGTCTCGGCAAATGTGGCGGCCTGGGTGTTGGGGTAGGTTTCGGCATACCACTTTTGCCACTTGGCCAATTCCGCTGGCCATTCGTTTCGCTTGTGGCCGAAATGCTTACCGGCCCACTGGCGGAGCAGCACGACGGCATCGTAGCCGCCTTGATCGCCGAGCCGGCCGGCGGCCTTGATCGCCGCGAGAAACGGAGCTGGGCCATCCGGCTTTTGCTCGATGCCGATCAACGCATGCACCGCGGCACGCGCGGTTTCTTTGTGTTCCGAATCGAGACCTCGCACGAAGAGCGGCCAGTTGCGGGCGTTTTGGAAGTTGGCCAGCGCTCGAACCGTCGCATCGCGTAGTTCGCCCGAGTTTTGCTCGTATTGCTTGAGCAAGATCGCTTCGGCTTCAGCCCGGCCGGTACGGCCCAACGCGAGCAAAACGTCGGCTCGTGGCACCGACGGTTTTTCTTTCGCGTTCAGTAACTTCACGAGTGCCGGCACAAATGCGCCGTCGGCCTTGTCGTTGATTCGCTCATCGGGGGCCAAGGCCCGAGTCGCCGCACGTTGAAATTTGTCGGCGTTCTCGACAACTGCGAGCAATTCCTTCTCATCGAGTTGCTTCACCGTGTCCCGTAGGAAGTTCGTGACGTAACCGGCGTAGCTGTGCCCGCCCTTCCAGTCGCGCGAGATTTCGAACCACTTCAAGAACCGCTGCCGCTCGGCCCACGTCCAGCCGTCGGTCACGCCCATCAGGCAGCGTGCGTAATGAATCGCGTCCGCCCGCTGGTCGAGCGACCCGGTGGTGCCGATCTTGTCCAACGACGCGAGCAGCTTGGCGATCGTGCCCGGTGCCTGGATCGCCGCTGCAAGTCGAGAAATCTCGCGGTCGAATGGAAGTTCACTGGTCGGGAAACGATTCACGAGCAGCTTGCCGATCTCGGCGACCGACTTGGGGCGCGTTTCGCCGTTTGTGTTCACGAGCGTCAGTTCAATTGCGCGGAACAGGTCGAGTTCGTCTTCGCGCGGCAGTTTCGATTGCAGGAGTTTCAGTTCGGTATTGAATGCCGATTCAGCGGAGCCCGGATCGGCGGCGACCCAGCCAATTCGGTTAATCGCTACAAGGCCCATGATCGCGACTCGCGGATTCTTGTCAGCCGCGATTGCCTCAAACCATTGGGCCGGGTCGATCCGCTGCAGCGCCAGCCTCGCCGTGTAGCGCACGAACCGGTCTTTGCTCGCCAACAGTGGCTTCAGCTTGTCGATCGGCGCGGGCGTCTGCGTGCGGATCAGACCTTCGAGTGCTCGTCGCTGGACGACCGGCTCGCGGTCGCCGAGCATTGCGTTCAAATCCTTCGCAACCTCGTCGGCAGGATGTCGAGCGAGTAGAACTGCGGCCTGGCCGCGGATTTCCGGTTCTTTATCGCGCGACAAATCTCGTAGTAGCCGTACTGTCGGCTCTGGTCCAAACTGCATCATCCCCGTCAATGCACGAATGCGATGATCGGTGGTGTGCAAGGAATCACGAACCACTCCCTCCAGACCCGGAGCCCAATTATCGCCAGCCTTGCTTTTCCAATGTCGTATTGCCTCTCGTCCCCACGCAGATTGTGGCTGGGGCCAAGAAATCGCCTCATGGACGCCATCTGGTGTTTCGGGAAAGGGATGCATCACCAATGGCGTAGGTTTTGCCGGCGTCCACGTAACGCGATAAACGCCACCCTCGGTGTTCCGCCCACCCGTCGTAAAGAACAGGCTGCCGTCCAGAGCGACCTCGATGTCGGTTACGTTCAGCGGCTTGCCGGTGACGAACTCTTCGGCCTCGCCCTTGAAGGTGGCACCGTCGCGCTTCAGATGGATGGCGAAGATGCGACCGTAAGACCAGTCGGTGATGAACAGAGCGTCGTGGTATTTTTTGGGGAAGGCGCTGTGGTTGTAGAAGGTGACGCCGCACGGCGAGCCGCGGCCGGTGGCGACGGTCCAGGGGAGGTTTTCGACGTAGTAGTCGGGGCCGACGTTCGACCCCGAGCGCCAGCCGTGGTCGGCGCCCGGCGGCGAGTGGAACACGGCGACCGGCCGGTACCACGGCAGGAACTCGTCCCACTCCATGTCGCTATCGAACGTGAACATCTCGCCGAGCGAGTTGAACGCAAAGTCGTACTGGTTGCGCATGCCGCCGGCTTCGAGCGACCAGTGCTTGCCATCGGGATCGGTCCGCCAGATCGAGCTGCCGGGCACCTTGATGCCGACCGCGTGGCCATTGGCGTCTTCGTACTTGGGCAACAGGTCGGCCTCGTAGCCGCGCAGCAGGTCGCGCACCGGCAGCTTCTTGCCGAAGACGTCGATCTCGCGATCCAGCTCGCCGGCCGGCTGGTTCAGTTGCTCCTGACCCCGACGCACCCGCGCGTTCGGATCCTTTTGCAAATGGCCGAGGTCGAAGTACGGCTCGACCGGCGAGCCGGGTTCGGGCGTGGCCGTGACCCAGGCGTGATTGCCGGAGTTGATGTAGAGGTAGCCATCGGGGCCGACGACGACAGCGTGCGGACCGTGCTCGCCCATGCCGCCTTTGAACTTGTGCAGCAGCTCAACTTTGTCGGCCTTATCGTCGGCGTCGCTGTCCTTCAAGCGATAGAGGCCGGTCCCTTCCGGGCCGTCGCCGATCAGGTAATACGTCTCCCGGTCGTAGCACAAAATGCCTTGGCAGTTCTTAACCTTGTCGGTGTACTCCTTCGCCTTGTCGAACTTGCCGTCGTTGTTTTCGTCTTCGAGGATAAAGATCGGCCCGCGTTCGCGAGAGATCACCGGGCGGCCCTTCCAGTCGAACGTCATGTTCACGATCGACCCGGTCAGTTCTGGCTCGGCGACAAGATCGATGGTAAATCCTTCTTTGACCGTAAATCGGTTCACGTCCGATTTGCCATTCCACGTGATGCCTTCCCAATTCTCGGCGCGGCCGAACTCGCCGAGTAGTTTGGGTGCGGTCCATTTCGAGTCGTTGAAATTGAGATCGAGCCAACCTTCCGAGACCTCCTTCGAGCACTTCCACGTTCGATCGGTCAGGACCGTGTAATGATTGCCCGGCTTCGTAAGCCGGACGAGCCAGGCGACCAGGCCCGCCGGCCCGCCGCTGTTCGTGGCCTGCACGGCGATCACGTTTTTGCCGCGAACAAGGTGATCCTTCACGTTGAACACGCGGCCGTCCTTCCATTCTCGGCCGCTGCCGATTTCCTTGCCGTTGATGAACAGCACGAATGCGTTGTCGCACGTGATGTGCATCTCCGCCTCCTGGAGTTCATAATTTTCCTCAAAGGTCTTGCGGAAGTAGACAATCTCCTTCGGAGCCGCTTTGAATGAATTGCCGTCGTCGAACCAGATCCAGTTTGCCTTGGGAGTCACTTGGGCAACGGAATCAGGCGGAGTTGCGGTGGTTAGGGCGAGGATCGCGATTGACGAGGCCAGTGCGAACGAGTGCCGGCTCATGGGCGAAATTCTCCGGAGGGTCTTTTCTGGGATGACGATTCGCACGGCGGGCAGTGCAACCGATTTTGCCCGCCGCAGATTCAGGCGGTAACAGTTTGAGCTAATTCTGCCGGAGAGCAAGCCGAATCTTCATGGCTTTTGGAAACTCGCGGTGCCGCGACGGATTGATTCGCGAAGTTCTCGCGCGGGCCCGTGCCCCGGCTCTATTTCGAGGGTTCGGTCCAAGGCTGCCAGGGCGGCGATCGCGTTCTGGGCTTCCAGGTGGACGAGGGCCAGGTTGTAGTGGACGGCGGCCGGTCGGGCGCCGCGTTGGAGGGCCTCCTCGAGATCGGCGACGGCTTCGGTGAATTGGCGGAGTTTGTAATGTGACATTCCGCGATTGAGCCAAGCGGCGGCGAGTGCCGGGTCGAGTTCGATGGCCCGGTCGAGATCCTGGTGTGCCCGATTCGTACGGCCCAGCGCTGCGTGTGCCAACGCGCGATTGTAGAAACAACCGGCCAAAGTCGGCGCGGCACCGATGCAGACGCTGAACGCCTCGACTGCCTCTTCATGCCGGCCCATGCGATACGCACAAAGTCCGTAATAGAAATTGGGCCACTGCCCGGCGGGCTCAATCGTGCGGGCAGCGGTCAACTCAACCATTGCCAGTTCAAGCTGGTTGGAACTGAGTAAAGCCCGACCGAGCGCGTACCGTTCCCATGCCCGCCGGCGAGCCGTGTCAGCGGGAGGACGCCGGCCGAGGCCTGCAAACGCGGCACTGTCGTTTTGAATTTCTTCACGCACCGAAGACTCGGACGTGGCCGCACGATTCTGGTAAATACGTCGTTGGTATTCCAGCACGGGACTTGGCCCGAACTTCGCCTCGGCTTCGTCGAGCCAGCCAATAGCTCGCTGCCGCGCCGCGGCGACGTCGGATTCGGAAGCAAGTTGCACGTGAAGCTCCGCACAGAAAATCGCTACGTCGAGCAGGTCCATGGCCACACCGGTGTCGCTGCTGGCATCCAGCGAATCGGCGATCTGCTGTCGCTTGTTCCAAAACTCACCACAGAGTTTTGAAAGTGGGACCAATCGGGAAGTCGGGAGAGTTTCGGTACCGGGCAATTCTCGAAGCTGATCGGCTATTTCGTGCAACTGATTCACAACTTGCAGTCGCCGCGCCTTGGCGAGTTGCTGGCGAAGCTGCCCGGCCAGATCGCGGCGAATCGTCAAACCATCGATCAAGGTTAGCCCGCGTTCTAAAAATGCCACAGCCTCGCCGGGCTGCTCGCCGCGCTCGAGTTTTGCCTGTCCATCTCGCAAGGCTTGCTCGGCCTGGAGACAGCGATCCTTAAGCTGCGACCCCGCGGTGACGAGAGCCAGTGCAATCGCGGCCACGATTAGGCCGAACATTCCGGCGATGCGATGCATGTACGGATTGCGCCGTCGCCGTTTGCGCCACCGCTCGGCGAAGCTGCGGTTTGGAACACCGGTCAGCGGTTGGTCGGCGAGGTGCCGCCGCAGATCCTCGGCCAGCGCGGCCGCGGTCGGATATCGGTCCGCTGGGGTTGGCGCTAGGCACTTGGCCACGATATCGCTTAGCCCGATGCTTACCAAAGGGTTGTGCTTGGATAGCGGGGCTGCCGGTGGCGAATCACCTGGTTTCCATTCTGCCCGGGAATCCGAAGCGTTGCCTGAGTAGCTGGAATTCTGATTCGAACCATTTTTCGGAAACGGCATCGTGCCGCCGAGCATTTCGTACAGAATCGCGCCGAGCGAGTAAATGTCCGCTCGAGCATCCACATCCGTTTCGATCGCATGACCCGTTCGGAGCGCGAGCATGGCGGCTCGTTGTTCCGGCGGCATGTAGGCCGGGGTGCCGCCGAACTTGTCTGGCAGCGGACCGTTGCGGCGGATGGGTTCGCGCGCCAGGTGAAAATCGAGCAGCATCGGCTGGCCATTGCCGGCCAGCAACACATTCGACGGCTTCACGTCCAGGTGCACCAGGCCATGATCATGTGCGAACTGGAGTGCGTCGGCCAGACTGGCGGCGACCCAGCAGGTGGCTTGCACATACGAGACGTGGGCGAGCATTTGGCGAGCCGCGGCGGCTGCGGGCACGGGTTCGCGAGTGGGGTCGAATCTCCGATCGATTGCCGCCAGAAAATGTGGGCCGGTTCTCGCGACGTGTGGCACGGCGGCCAACGAATCCAGCAGTGACGCCAGCGTCGCACGGCCAAAATAAGGCATGCACAAAATGCGAATGCTGCGGTCGGGGTCGTCAACGACGGAGTAAACAGGGACGATGTTGGTGTGCTGGAGGCGAGCGAGCGACAGGTGTTCTACGCCGTCGAGCGGCGTGATCTTGAGCACGACGTGGCGTGCGGCCAGATCCGTCTGCGTGGCCAGGACCACGCGGCCGCGCGAGCCACGACCGAGTTTCTCGACCAGTCGGAACCCGGCCACTGTTTCGCCGGCCGACGGAAAATCCGGCGCGGCACCGCTCGGCTCGAGCACACGATGACAGTCCATCATGATGCGGAGCTGCTCGCGCCACTGCGGAAAACGGCGAAGAATGTCAGCTTCCACGGCCCGTTCACTCGCGGCTTGGCGCTGGCAGAATTCCTCATAGATCAAGTCGATAGCCGCTTCTGGCGATTGCTTCAGTTGGTCGTGCCGGCTCAGAAATTCCTCCGCCAGCGGCCGCTCCCCCTGCTTCCATCGCCGCTGCATCTCACAAACCAATCTAAGGCTGAGACTTTCCACATCCGCAGGGCCGATCAAAGCCGACTCCTGCGATTCGTCGATGACTTGCGAGCCAGTGGTGCAACCGGAATTCAGCTCGTGAGGCACCTTCATGGACTCGCCACCCCCGGCACTGCCGATTCGCAGGCGAGTCGGAGTGCCAGGTTTCGAATAATGCGGCGGACGCTTCCCTCGTGCAGGTTGGTTGCTTCGGCGATCTCCTCAAGCGTGAACCCCTGTCGGCGCATCCGCAAAATTTGATGATGCTCGGCCGGGCACAGAGTCAGCAGTTGCTCCCAAAGTTCGGCGGCCTCGGCGAGTTCACTGGCATGCGGAAGCGGGGACGAGGGCAGATGTTCCGGGGCCGTGAGGCCAAGTGGCTGTTCCAAGCGGGCGGCCGTGCTGTGTTGGCGGACGCGGTCGATGAAGCGGTTTCGAGTGGCCTTGATCAGAAACGACCGAAGCTGGGCGGTCGAGGCGAACCGCATGTCGCGACCGCGAAAGCCGTCGAGCACGTCCCCCCACACCGATTGCACTACGTCGACGGAATCGAACTTAGCACGCAACTGGGCAGGCAGCAGCCGACGAACGACCTTGCGCAGGTACGGCTCAAACGTGATGAATACTTGTTCGGCCGCGGAGTCGTCGCCGCTGTTCAGCTTTTCCAAAAGTGCGTCGAGTGAATCAATGGTCATCTGTCTTGGGTTGGCGTCACAGTCGACAGGCCCATGACCCATGTCCATGTAGATTTGCCTTCTGGCTTCGCCAGCACGGGGTCCATTTTTCGTTTCTTGATTTCCGAGAGTAGTCGCTCCGCCCCCGTGACGACCAGCGCGGTGAATAGGATGCCGGGCGTCAATCGACTCGACACAGAATCGAGAACAACCTGTTCCGCGAACGAATCGATTTCGCTGAGAAACTCCTGAAGGCTCAGTTCGATCGCGTCGATGTCGAGTGCAAACACGTTTTCCAATGCCGCGGCAAATTGAGGGATCCAAACCGCCGGCGTCGCCCGCGCGAGGAACGAGACGGCGGGGGGCAGCATCGCGAGCCCGATTGGTATTTGATCGGTTGTATTGGTGTCTGGAATCGCTTTGGTTGCTTCCACTGAATTCAAGTTCGCGAGATCGTCGGTGGAGGCCAACTCGCCGGCTGCCGCTGGGTTGGTCGTGGATTCGGCGATTCGAGTTGCGCTCTGGGCCTGTTGTAGCACCGAACTGGATGCGGTCGGAACCGATGCTGGGTCGGTAATTCCGATTGGCGATTTCGTGTCGATCGGCACCGGAGAATCTGGACCGGCTTGACTCGAATGTCCACTCGTCGTGATGTCGCCAAGCTGCTGAGGATTGAAATTGAGCGGCATGGAAATCACTGGGATGCCTTGGTCGATCGTATCCGCAACGGGTCCGGTGGACTGACCCGCGGCGAATTGAAGCGTGGCCTCGAATGCCTGTTGCGTGCTGGTGTCAAACGAAACTTCGTAGCTCACTGCGTTGCCGATCGCCGAAAGTTCTGCGTCACGAATGGATGCTCCAGGATAGTTGCGTTCGATCCAGTCGCGCACGGGTTGCGGCAAATCCGCGGTCCGAAGGGATTGATCAACCTCCAAAATCTCGCCGTCAGGCGCCAGAGTGATACTGAACTCCGTTCCACCTAACTCCGCACTCACATCGAAATGACGTTCACCGTCATCGTTGTCCAGCTCGCCTGCGAGGAGTCTTGCCCCCGGAAATCGATCCATCACCGCCGATACGACTGCATCGGGGAGTTCTCGAATCGCAAAGGTGAATTCATCTTCAAGCTCATTGTCGGCAAGTTTGAATTCCACAACCTGGACGACGTCTCGCGACACTTGAGATGATCCACTTTCGTAACCGGATTCGCTGGAGACCGGAAACCGTGGACTTGCGGTGGGGTCAGTCGCCGGAATCGACACAAACGGAAACTCCATGCCGCTCAATAGCGATCGGTTTTCAAGCGACTCGACGAAGAATCTGAGGCGGCGCGCCCTACGAGTTGAATGGTGAGGTGCGGTCATACGTCGCTTCCGTCAAGGACTTCAAACAGTAGCAGGAATCTTCCGAGCCTGCGCCAGAGATCACTGGTCTGTGCGTGCCATTATACCCAAGGATCTTCAGCGAAGACACGTTTACAGGACTATCACATCCAATTGCCGGCGGGTCATTGGCTTCAGCGACGGCGACGACAAGTCTGTCCATAAAGATAGAACGGAATCGACCGAACAAAACGGGCGCTGGTCCGGCAACATTTCACGAATTATTAGAAACCTGCTTGATTCTGCCGAAATTGGTTAGCCCTCCGTGGAGTCCATCGCGCGGAACGAATCGGCGTCGAGACTTGCCGTGCTGCACGCGCTTTCGGTCGCGTGCTGCGTTCTTTGGATTGAGAGGTGATGTGATAGCCTTGAAGCCGGCCAATCGCCGATTTTGCCACGACCCTTTTTGGAGGAAGCCCCATGTTTTTCGGCGGCAAAAAAGTCACGACACGAAACTCATCACCCGCGGCCCCGCGACTCGACTTGGAGGTGTTGGAAGAGCGGACTTTGTTGTCGGTGAGTCTACGTGGAGGTGTGCTCACACTTCTGGGGTCGGCACGTGCGGACCAGTATTCGGTGGCACTGAACGCGCCGGCTACAGCCAGAATTGTCGTGAGCGAAAACGGTCGAGTGGCGATCCGGCGAGGATCGTGCACGGTTCGGTCTGCTCCTGCCCGGCTCGCCGCGCCTCGGCATGGTCTTCTTGCAGGAGCGTGCGCCGGGCGTAGCACTCGACACGGCTGAAATCATCAACACCACGGAAACAGTCGAAACTCCGGCAGAAACATTCACCAACTGTGTGCAATTCCGCGAGACAACTCCGCTCGAACTTGGCACCGAGAGCATCAAGTTCTGGTCACCGGGCCTCGGCCGCGTGCAAGACGGCCTGTTGAAGCTCGTCAATTTCACGGGCATTTGACAAACCTGCCCACCCTCGTTCGTAGTCCCGTCGTCGGGCGATACCGCTCAGCCCGTTGTTGGGCGGTTAGGTCGAGTCTGGTTTCATGGAATTGCGGACCATGTAATACCACGCTCCCAGCACGAGCGCCATGGTTGCTACCGAGTAAACTATTTTCCAGATCAGAAGTCGTTCGAATTCCACTTCATTTCCAAAGATCCTAAACGCCGGACATGTTGCCCAAAGCATTTCAAGGAAACCGAGCAGTAGTAACGACAATTCAAACCATCGGTGTATACGAAGATAGCAGACGCCACCCACAATCGCGCAGAGGAAGCCGCACCACCAGAAGAATTGAAGCTCGATGATCTGCCGGCTGTGGTCCTCCCATGTTTGAATCGCCTGCTTCAACGGCCACTCACTCTTGTATGGTTCCTTCTGCCAGCGCTCGGTGTCGTAAGGCGCCTGGTTTTCCTCGGGGTTGTTCTTTTCATACTCTTTCACTTTCTTCCAAGCTTCCTCATACAGACTGACTTACTCGTGAAGGGTTTTTGCTGAAGCGATGCTCTGTTCGATCTTTTCTTGAAACGGCTCCAAGACCGTTCCGCGCGGTTCGATCCACCGAACGTACACGTGCCGGAGCGTCTGCGCGGTGATAAGGATCAAGGCGATCGTTCCGACAACCGCTTGGAATGTTCTCATAGGGAGCCTTTCCCTGAAATGACGGGCAGCGATCCGCCGAACGACCAAGCTCAGCAGTCGGGGCCGCTTAGTAACATATGACTCTCGGAAAGCGAACATGCGGCCCAGGTCTGCTGCAGCGCCTGGTTCGGCGTCTGGGGCTACGCCGGCAGCCAGGAGGCCGGGACCGCGCCGCCCCTCCGCGCCGCCCACTCGGACACCCCATCAAAAGCACTCGGCCCCGGGCAACTCCGATGCCTGCCTAATCCAACTTGCCACGAGCTCCTCGTCGAGCTGGTCGTCCTCGTGGATGTGAAAGTAGCGCGTGCCCTCGTTCTTGGACTCGACCGGGGGGACAGGATGCAGCGACGTGCCGCGGAAGAAAGCCACTTTGACGTACTTCGTGAGGCAATGGACGCCGAGGAACCAGCCCTGACCCTCGATGCCATAGAAGGGCGAGTTCCACCTCACGGCCTTACGGACGTTGGGCACGTAGCGCACGATGAGCGCGTCGAGGCGGCGCCCAATGTCGCGTTTCCAGCCCGGCATGGCCGCGATGTAGGCCTGCACGGGGGCATCGCCGTCGGCCTTCGCGATCTGAGGGTTGCCGCCTGCGAGGAGAGTCGGCTTCGTAGCGACTCGCTTGGTAGCGGCCTTCTTTGCGACCGCCGCCGACTTCTTGGACGTTTTGCCGACCATTGTGTTCCCTCCCGGACTGCGGTGACTTCGACCTCGAAGGGAGCCCGGCTCGCGCCGCCGAACAATAATTCGGACGAATCGTTTCTGTCCATCTCCATTGAAGTTTCCGATCCCTTGCGAGAGAATTCGACTCACTCTAGGTGGCAAAGGGAGACGCGATCGACGGAAACTCAAACGCGCGAGAAGTCTACAGGCAGGTGACCGACAGGTCAATCAGCTCATTGCGTAGACAACCGCCCCGAAGTGCGACGCCAAAGGCGGAATCGGCGCCGATCGCGACGAACGGTTCGTCCATTCCGGCGGGGGCGAGTCCAAGGCCCGCGAAGCCGAAACTGGTCGATCAAGTGCGGGCCAAGCTGCGGCTGCTTCACTACGCCAAACGCACGGAGGAGGCGAACGTGGACTGGATCGAGCGGTACATCAGATTTCATGGCATCCGGCATCCGCGCGAAATGGGGGTCCGCGAGCACGACGATGATCTACACGCACGTGCTTCAGCGCGGCGCCTGCGGTGTGCAGAGTCCGCTCGATCGCCTGTAAACCAACACGCACAGGCGGTATCGCGGGAGGCAAGTCTAGCAAAACGGGGACAGGCACTTCAAAGACTCGGAGCCAGTCCACGTTTTGTTTTGAATCGCTGGGCGGCAACTGTTCAGCCTGACTGAATTCATGGATCAGTGCCCTGGCCCCAGCAGCACGGCGTTCAAGAACAAGCGCTGGGTTTCCGGGCACATGGCGCGGAAGTTCGGGTCGTCGGTGAAGGCGATGATGTGGCCGTCGCCGGAGGGTTGGTAGAGGACGTAGGGCTTGCCGGCGAGTTGCTTGAGCGTGTCGGGCCAGCAGAAGCCGCTGGTGAGCAGTTTTTCCCCAGACCCAGATCCAGACCCCGATCCCGGCCCCGATGCGAACGTGACGAGGTTGCGGCCGTCGGTCGGTTTGAGTGGCGAGAGGATGAGGTTGCCGTTCATGAGGATTTCCGTCGAGCGATTCATGCCGAAGGTGATCCAATGGTCGTCGTAGACGGTGGCGTGGAGGAAGGCACCGGGCACGGGGTCGGGCGGTTCGCCCTCTTGCTTGTCGCCGGGGGTTGAGGCAGGGGATGCCGGCGGTGGGGGTGTGACGGCGTCGGCGGGCGGCTTGGGGTCGGTAGGCTTGGCGGTTTTTTTCTCCGCGTTCGTGGCGAGAAGTTTCACTTTGTCGCCCGCGGCCCACGCGGCGGCGCCTTTCACTAGGATGAGGGTTCCGCCGGAGCGAACCCAGTCTTTGAGTCGGGCCACGGTCGCATCGCGCGGCGAGTCGCCGTCGGAGTAATTGCCTTCGGGCAGGATGAGGACGTTGTACTTGGTAAGGTCCAGCGAGCCGAGCGATCGGCCGGCGACGCGAGTTACCGGAAACCGCCAGACTTGGTCGAACAGGTACCACGTGTGGCCGACCGTGTAACTGGCCGGTCGATCGACGAGCATCGCGACCTTGGGCGGCTTCACCCAGCGCACGTCAGGGCCACCGAAGTGGGCTCCGCCGTCGACGAGTCCGGAATCGGTCGCGCGAATCTTGAGGCCGAATTTCCGCGCGGCCTCGGCCACGCTGTCGTGAAGCGATTCGGGGTTCTCGTGGACCTTGAGGATGATCGTCCCTTTGGAGAATGCGACGCCGCCCAGTTTCAGGGGCTGGTCGGCGACATGGACTCGTAACCCGGCTCGCAGCCAGTGACCGAGCGCGTACGGCGCGCCATCGTCTTCGGCCGATACGAGGTAGGCGAGTTTGGCTCGCGGTGGCGGCTCGACGTTCGTGTCTTCCAGGGGCAACTGAATCGGCTTGCTGTTCACGTCGGCCGCTTCTTTTGTGGCAAAGCACGTGACGCCGAACGCGAGCGGCAGCGACCAGGATGTGACGTCGTAAATCTCGTCGGGCAGCCGACGATTCAGCCGGTCGAGTTGCCGCTTGACGAACTCTTCGCCCATGTCGGAGTGCCGATCGAGCAGGATTCGCACGAGCCGGCTGGCCGGCTGGGCCAGCGAGATATGGTAGCTGCCGGGCGGCACGGTTCGGTCGGCCGCTTCGCCATCGTTGACACGGGTCATCGTTGCACGAACGGGGGAATCGACGCGACGGATTTCGATTCCGTTCTGAACGAGCATCTGGGCCAAGCGTGCGGTGCGATGCGGTGTGTTGCCTTCCAGCAGGAAGTAATCGCGGACCGGCCCTTCCTGGCTGAGCCGCACGCCGTCCGTGCGTGCTTGATAGAAGTCGTCGAGCAATTTTTCGCGGTGCTCGACGGCGACCTCGATCGTGGCCAGTCCGCTGATGTAGTGATGTCGCACGGCGTCGTGGTAGTGAAGCTGGGTCTCGTCGCTCTTGTCGATCACCTTGCCGCGCACGCCGGCCTGCTCCCACAGGATGCCGATGCCGCCGTGCATCGTCGGCCAGGTCGAGCCGTAGCCGGGATAGAATGCGTCGAACATTTCGCGGGTCGTGTACGCGAACCCGTACTGGTCGAACCGCGCGGCTTGGTGACGCCCGAGCCGGTGAAACCACTCGCGCTGGCGCGGCAGGATCAGGTCGTTGATCGGGTCGGTCGGCGGGTCGAAGTAGTAATGAGCGTCGCGGCCCATCTCGTGGGCATCGACGTAAATCTGCGGGTGCCATTGAAGGTACGCGGCGACCTTGCCCTGCGATTCGATCTGGCTCTGCAGGAACCAGTCGCGGTTCATGTCGAAGAGGTAGTGATTGAACCGCCCGCCCGGCCAGCGCTCGGTGTGCTCGGAGGCGAGCGGTTCGGCTTGCGGGAACGCGCCGCGGGTCTCGCGATAGACGTTGATGAACCGCTCGCGGCCGTCCGGGTTCTCCATCGGGTCGATGATCACGACGAGCTTTTCCGATCTGACGGATCGGCCGCCGTCGGTTCTTGAGGGGAATAAACGGCCAGAATCGAATATGCCAGCACGATCGTTGCGAAGCTCATGGGTGACGCACCTCGCCATTGGAGTTCCCCCGCTTAGACCCAACGATTATGCCATGCCGCGTCGGCCGCCGCACGGATTTTTTCGCCAAACCTTTCGGAGCCGGGCAATTCTGAATACCATCGATTGCGAAACGAAAGACAGGAGAGTTCACGCAGAGGCGCAGAGATCGCCGAGGATTTGGTTCGGCGTTTCGATTATAAGGACTCTCTGCGCCTCTGCGTGAGACCCGATTTGGTAAGTGCCATGAAACCAGCCGAGACCTTTCTCTCAAAATGCCGCGAACTGGTGGACGCCGTTGACCGGCAGCGGCCGGCAATTGAACAGGCGGCCGACTGGTTTGCCGAGACGATCCTTGCCGGCCGCATGGTCCACGTGTTCGGATCAGGTCATAGCCGGATCATGGTCGAGGAACTCTGGCCGCGGTACGGCTCGTTTCCTGGATTCAACCCGATCGTCGAGCTGTCGCTGACGTTTCACAACCCGGTCGTCGGCCCAAACGGCCAGCGGCAGGCGATGTTTCTGGAAAATGTGAGCGGGCTCGCCGAACGAATCCTGCGCAACTTCGATTTGCCGCCCCCCTCACCTCAACCCTCTCCCCCCGCGGCGGGGGGAGAGGGCAGGGTGAGGGGGGCCGCGGCGACGCGTGATTCGGCTCTGGTGATCTCCTCCAGCGGCTGCAACCTGGTGCCGATCGAGATGGCCGAGGGATTTAGGAACCGCGGCATCAAGACGGTCGCGATCATCAGCCGTCGCCATTCCGAGGCGACGCCGAGCAGGCACCCGCGTGGTTTGCGGCTGCAGGATTTCGCCGATCTTGTGCTCGACACCGGCGCACCGCCAGGCGATGCGATGGTCGAGATCGACGGCCTCGACACGCCTGTGTCGCCCGGCTCGACAATCGGCGGCTGCATGCTGGTCAATGCGATCAAGGCCGAAGTCGCCCTGCGATTGACGCAGGCCGGGCAGCCACCGAGGGTGCTCAGCGGGTCCGCCGTGGTCGGGCCAAAGCGAGCCACGGAACTTTTTGAGGCCGCTTACGACGAGCACGCACGGCGGCTGGCGAAATTGTATGAGAAAGTGGGCCTTCAAGAATCATGAAAGATCGTCCGCTTCGCACCACGGTCATCGGAAGCTACCCATTGCCGGGCTGGCTCGAATTCGCGTCGCAGAATCTCGACCAGTTCCGGCCGGACGATGTCGCTGAAATGCAGGACGATGCCGTGATCGCGGCGATTCACGATCAGGTGACGGCGGGGTTGGATGTGATCACGGACGGTGAGCAAACTCGGCTCGATTTCAATTTGTCGTTTTACGGGTTTCTTGCAGGGATCGATCGCGAATCGACGCCGGCGCGGCGGTTCGGGCCGCCGGCCCATGACCAGCGCGGACGTCACAAGATCGTCGGCGATTTGCTGGCCCCACGCGGGCTCGGCGTGGTCGCGGAGTTCGAAAGGTTCAAGCGGCTTGCGCCTGCCGGGCCGACCTTGAAGGCCAGCGTTCCCGGCCCGTACACGCTTTCCGGACGGCTCGTGCCGAATGATCGTTACAAAGATCGGTGGGCAATTACCGAGGCACTGCTGCCGATCGTGCGGGCGGAACTCGAAGCGCTCGTTGCTGCCGGCTGCAGTGAACTGACGGTGGACGAACCGTCGATGAGTTGCTACGCGCACCGCGAGGATCCCCGGCGGTTCGTGGATATTTTTAATCGGACGGTCGAATCGGTTGCCGGCCGCTGTCGATTGTCAACGCATCTGTGCTTTGGCAATTTCAAGGGTCGCGCCGTCGGGCCTCGTGGATACTCGCCGATGTTCCCGGCTTTCCTCGAATTCAAGGCCGATGAAATACACGTTGAAATGGCGAGCCGCGAGTTTGCGGAATGCGAGCTGATTCAAGGTATCACGGCGAAGATGGACGTCGCCGTGGGAATCATCGACGTGAAGAGCTACTACATCGAGACGGTCCAAGACGTGGCCGAACGAGTGCGGCGGTGCGTGCGGTTTGCGCCTCCGGACCGGCTTTCGTTCGCACCAGACTGCGGATTGAGCCAAACAGCTCGGTGGGCAGCCCGCCAGAAGATTAAGAATTTGGTGGAAGGTGTCCAACTCGTCCGAAGTGAATTGCAAGTGTAGCGAACCACCTTGCCAGAGGCCCCATCTTATTTCATTATCGCCGCAGGAGAAAAATGTGATCACGATCGTCGATTACGGCATGGGGAATCTTCGCAGCGTGCAAAAAGCGTTCGAGCGTGTTGGGGCGGAGGCGCAAATTACGCACGATCCGGACGCGGTTCGCACGGCGGAGAAGCTTGTGTTGCCGGGCGTCGGTGCTTGTGGCGACGCGATGTGCGAACTCAAGAGTCATGGGCTCGTGGAACCAATTCGCGAATTCATCGACGGGGGCCGGCCGTTTTTGGGAATCTGCCTGGGACTGCAAATGCTGTTTACTCGAAGCGAGGAGGGTGGCGACGTGCCGGGTATGGATATCGTCGCCGGTGAAGTCGTGCGGTTCCCCACGCTGCAAGGTCTGAAAGTGCCGCACATGGGCTGGAACCAACTTCGCATCATTCGCCGCGCACCAATCCTGACCGATATCCCCGACGAGTCGTTCGTCTATTTCGTCCACTCGTATTTTGTGGCCCCCAAAGACTCGAGCTTGTCCGCTACCGAGACTGACTACCCAACGCCGTTCACTTCCTCGGTCTGGCGAGACAACATCTTCGCGACACAGTTCCATCCCGAAAAAAGCCAGCAAGTCGGCTTGCAGTTGCTTCGCAACTTCGCCACGCTTTGATAGAATCCGCCGCTTTGGAGAGGGGTTGGGGGTTAGGGGTTGGAGCCGCGTGCTCAGGGCCTGACCATTGACCCCTAGCTCATAACTACTATCCACGATGCAAGTAATCCCTGCCATTGACTTGCGTGCCGGGCGCTGCGTGCGTCTGCGACAGGGAAACTACGCAGACGAGACGGTGTTCGGTGACGACCCGGGCGCGATGGCCGAACATTGGGTGAATCAAGGGGCCGAGCGGCTACACCTAGTAGATTTGGATGGTGCCCGCGACGGGCAGCCGAGGAATCTCCAATATGTCGTGGGAATCTTGCGGCGAATTCGAGTACCTTGCCAGTTCGGCGGCGGAGTAAGATCGCGTGAGACGGTTGCTGAGTTACTCAGGTTGGGGCTTGATCGAGTTGTGATCGGGACGCGGGCACTGGCGGATGCGGAGTGGTTTCAATTGTTGTGTCGCGAGTTCCCTGGTAGGGTTTGCCTGGGCCTCGATGCCCGCGATGGCCACGTGGCGACGGACGGCTGGACGCAGACCTCCGCGACACGGGCGGTGGATCTCGCTCGCCAGTTTGACGACCTGCCGCTAGCGGGGGTCATCTACACCGACATTAGCCGCGACGGGATGATGAGCGGCGTGAACTTGCCCGCGATCAAGGAGCTGACGCGGGCCGTGAGCAGCCCGGTTATCGCTTCGGGCGGCGTAACGACGGTCGACGACGTGCGAAATCTGGCACGGTTGCAAGTTGCCGGTTGCATTGTTGGCCGAGCGCTATACGATTGCCGGCTTTCACTAGCCGACGCAGTGCGTGCCGCAGAAATTGATCCTCCAACCCCTTGAAGAAAGGCAAAGCCGGTGGACGAACGACAGCCGTTTTGCCCATACTGCGAGAAGGACATGGAGCGGGGATTCATAGTCGACTTCTCGCACATGCAAGTCGTAAACTCCGTCTGGCAACCGGGGCAGCCTGAGCCGCAGAAGTTCCTCGGATTGACGACCCAATCCGTGAAATTGGACAGACAGCACATGCTGACAACAACTACATTCCGCTGCCCGGAATGTGGCTACCTGGAATCGTACGCGAGAAAAGAAAACTCCTAAAGCATTGGACCAAGGCAGCGAGCAGGAAAAAGACTACCCGCCCCTGAGCTTGCCTCAGGGGTTCAGCGGCTTCTGCGCTACTGAACCCCGCGAGTAGCGCACAAGCCAGTGGACCCCCGACACGAGGTCGGGGGCGGTAGAGTATTTCCTGCGAGCTGCCCAACCGAGCGAGGTGAGACGAGCACAATGGCCAACTATTCCATGAAGGACATTCGAAACGTTTTGTTCGCGGGGCACGGCGGGTCGGGCAAAACATCGCTGGTCGATACGATCCTGCACCAGTCGAAGGCGACGGAAAAACGGGGCAGCGTCGACGATGGCACGAGCTTCTCCGACTTTGACGAAGAGGAAAAGCATCGCAAATTCACCATCGACGCCACGGTGCTGCACTGCGACTGGAAGGGCAAACGGATCAACCTCATCGACACGCCCGGTTATCCGGATTTCATCGGCGCGTGCCTGGGCTCGATGGCGGCGGTCGAGACTGTGCTCGTCGTGATCAACGCCCCGTCCGGGCTTCAGGTGAACACGCGCCGCGTGTTTCGCGAGGCGAGCGAGCGCGGGCTGGCGCGCATGATCGTCATCAACAAGTCGGATGGCGAGAACATCAACTTCGACGGCCTGATCGGCTCAATCCAGGAGACGTTCGGCAAGCAATGCGTCGTGCTGAATGTCCCGGTCGGCCTGGGCGAGAAATTTTCCGGCGTCGTGGACGTCCTGCACCCGCCCGCAGCAACACCGGCGGGCGCGCCGGCAGACCCGCAGAAACTACGCGGCAGCCTGATCGAGACGGCCGTCGAATGCGACGAGGAATTGATGATGCGGTATCTCGAAGGTGAGTCGCTCTCCGACGATGAAGTCAATTCCGCCGTTGCCAAGGCGGTGGCCGGTGGCTCGCTCGTGCCTATTGTTTTTACATCTTCCAAGAAGGGCATCGGCCTCACGGAACTGCTCGATGCCATCGCCACGTTCGGCCTTGCTCCCGATCAGATCAAGCGGGTGATGGTCAAGAAGGAGGGCGACGCACTGACTGAAATCCCGCTAGCCATCAAGCCGGACGGTGACCCCGCGGCCCTGGTATTCAAGAGCTTTACGGACCCGTTCGTGGGCCGGTTGAGTTACCTTCGAGTGATGTCGGGCAAACTGGTCGGCGACGCCCTGCTGCTCAACGTGCGCACCGGCAAGCCGGTGAAGATCGGGCATTTGCTGCGCGTGCAGGGCAAACAGCAGGAACAAGTGCCCGACGCAATCGCGGGCGACATTGTCGTGGTGGCCAAGGTCGAAGATATTCAGTGGGGCGACACGATGGGGGCGGGTGCCGGCGGCGCCATGTTTCCGTCCGTGAAGATGCCGACGCCGATGGTTAGCTTGGCCGTGACCCCCAAAGCCCGCGGCGACGAACAGAAAATCTCCGGAAGCTTGAACAAGATCGCCGAGGAGGATCCGACGTTCAGAGTCCGCCGCGACGCCGAGACCAAGGAAATGGTGATCAGCGGCATGAGCGAACTGCAGCTCGACGTGGTTCGATCGCGCTGCCGCCGCCGCTTCCAACTTGAAATGGAGACTAAGCCGCCGCGCATTCCCTATCGCGAGACCATCACGGTGCCGTCCGAGGGCATGTACCGGCACAGGAAGCAAACCGGCGGATCCGGCCAGTTCGCCGAAGTCCACTTGAGGCTCTTCCCGTTGCCGCGCGGCGGAGTGAACCCGGAGGAGTTCGTCACGAAAGAGAAGTTTCCCCATTGCCGCAAGAACTCGTACCATCCCGACTTGAACTTCCTGTTCCTCGACTCGATCGTGGGCGGAACGATCCCGAATCAATACATCCCGTCGGTCGAAAAGGGTGTACGCAAGCAAATAGAAACCGGCGTGCTGGCGGGGTACCTCGTTCAGGACGTGGCCGTTGAGGTCCATTTCGGCAAAGACCACCCAGTCGATTCCAAGGACATCGCATTTCAGATCGCCGGCGAAATGGCATTCAAGGAGTGTTTTGAACGGGCGCGGCCGTCGATTCTGGAGCCGATCGTCATCATCGAAGTCCTGGTGCCGACCGACAAGATGGGTGACATCATGGCCGATCTCTCCGGCCGCCGCGGCCGCATCCAGGGCACCGACACGCTGCCTGGCAATTTCTCGGCCATCAAGGCCCAGATACCGCTCGCCGAAGTAATGGACTACGCCCGCAGTCTCGGCTCGATCACCGGCGGCCAAGGCTCGTTCACCGTCGAACCGAGCCATTACGAAGTCGTGCCCGGCAACGTGCTGCAACAGATCATCGATCGGGCAAAGAAGGCGCGAGAGGAGGCCCACGCGGCACATTGAGTCTTACGGCCGGCCCAGTTCGATTCAGTTTTTCCCGCCGGTTTTCCGATTATGTGGAGAGAGCCGGTTGATCCTGCGCGCAGGCCGAATTAGAATTGACGCACCATTGAAACGCTAAGAAACGCCATGACTCCATTCCCTTTCCAATCTGGCACTGGGCTGTGCAGCGAGGCCTGCATGTGTACCGGCCGGTGATCGGGTCAATCCGATTACCCTGGTGTTCTCGATTCGCTTCTTCAACCGAACCAACGACATTCGCTTTTCACCGGAGGGCCCGACATGGCCACCGATATTCGACTCAAAGAAGCCTTGCCGGAGCTGACCGAACGGGTCATTGAAACGTACACCGAGTTTGCAAAGATCAACCACCTGGGCCATTCGAGCCTGCCCAGTACCGATGTGGTCGTGGAGATCATTGAAGACTTGAAAGAGGTGATCTATCCCGGCTACGGGCGGCGGCAGACGTTGCACATGGGCAACGTGGCGTACCACGTCGGCGATATCATCGATGGGCTTCATGACAAGCTGACCGAGCAGATTGCCCGAGCGATTCGACACGAGTGCAGTGCGGCCGAGCTGGAAGAGGATTTTCAGGCGACGGGCCAGCAGCGAGCAATCCAGTTCCTGGATCGGTTGCCGGACCTGCGTGCCGTGTTGGCCGACGACGTTCAGGCGGCATACGACGGCGATCCGGCGGCGAAGAGTCTGCACGAGATCATTTTCTGCTACCCTGGAGTTGAGGCAGTGTCGATCTATCGCATCGCCCATGAGATGCACCTGCTCGACGTGCCGCTCATCCCGCGCATGATGGCCGAGTACGCGCATCGCAAAACCGGCGTCGACATTCACCCGGCGGCACGGATCGGGCGCAGCTTCTTTATCGATCACGGCACCGGCGTGGTTATCGGCGAGACGACGGACATCGGCGAACGGGTCAAGCTCTACCAGGGCGTCACCCTGGGCGCGCTCAGCTTTCCCAGGGACGCCGACGGCAACATCATTCGCGGCATGAAGCGGCACCCGACGATCGAAGACGAAGTCGTCGTCTATGCCAATGCCACGATTCTGGGCGGCAAAACGGTGATCGGCCACCACGCGGTGATCGGCTCAAACGTGTGGCTTACCGAAAGCGTCGCACCCTACACCGTCGTGTCGATGGAAAAGCCTTCGCTGCGATTTAAGGATTCGAGCAGTACGCAGAAGCTGGACTTTGTTTCCGATTATTCGATTTGATTGGTCATTGGCCAGTTGTCACTGGTTATTCGTCATTGGTCATTCGCCCCAACCCCAAACCCCTAACCCCCACCCATGCCCGCAGACCCGGCCGATCGCCCCGTAATTCTTGGTGGCAAACCCGCGCGACCTGCGGGCCCGCCGGCGTGGCCCATCAATGATGCCGATGTTCAAGAATCGCTGAACGCTTCGTTTCGTGACGGATCGTGGGGCGTCTATCACGGGCCGAATGTGGAACGGCTAGAACAGGAACTCGCGAGATATCACGGTGTTGATTTCGCACTGACTTGTTCGAGCGGCACGGTTGCGGTGGAGCTGGCGCTGCGAGCGATCAAGGTTCAACCGGACGACGAAGTAATTTTGGCGGCGTACGATTTTCCGGGCAACTTTCTCACCGTGCTGGCCCTCGGCGCTCGGCCTGTCCTGGTCGATCTCGATTCCGATAATTGGAACTTGGACGCGGAACAACTGGAAGCCGCGATGAACAGCCGAACGCGAGCGATCATCGTTTCGCACTTGCACGGTGGCGTTGTGCGTATGAGTCGCGTGATGGAGGTCGCGCGGCGACACGGTGTGCCGGTGGTCGAAGACGCTGCGCAGATGCCTGGCGGGCAAGTCGAAGGCCGGAGGGCGGGCACATGGGGCGATGTTGGTACGTTGAGCTTCGGCGGATCAAAATTACTCAGTGCCGGTCGCGGCGGTGCGATCATCACGGCCAACAGGGAAATTCACCACCGAGCAAGGCTGGTGTGTCAGCGCGGAAGCAACCCCTATGCTTTGTCCGAATTGCAAGCGGCCGTTTTGCTGCCGCAGCTCGCCAAGCTGGATGCACGAAATGCCATTCGTGCCGGCAATGTGAAACGCCTGCGTGATAGTCTGGCTGGAGTTGCGGGGTTGCAAGCGTTGCAAAACTCGGCTGTGGATTCCGAACCTGGCTACTACAAAGTTGGTTTCAAGTACGAGCCGGGCATTCTCGGTGACCTATCCCGAGAGCGGTTTGTCGAAGCGGTACGAGCCGAAGGGATTGCGATCGACGCAGGCTTTCGATCACTGCACGTCGGCCGGTCCACGGCACGATTTCGTGCCGCAGGAAATCTGGCCCAAGCCGAAAAGGCCCATCACGCCATGATCGTATTGCACCATCCCGTGCTGCTCGATGGACCAGCCCAAATAGACGAAGTCGTGAAAGCAGTGAACAAGATCGTTACGTTTCGGGAAGCGATTCAGCACGAGGCAAGTCCATCGCCACGAGATTCCGCCTGAACTCGCGCATCCGACGCTTGGGCGATCGATCGCCGGCGTAGCATCCATGCAACGCCAACGAAACCCAAAATGGCTGCCGTCGCCAGGCTGATCACGCCACCAATGCGAAAGGTCATCGGGTCGTAGTCGAAGACCACTCGGTGTTTTCCCGGCGGCAATGGGACCCCGCGCATCATGCGATTCGTGCGGATGATCGATTCCGGCCTGCCATCCACCGCCGCAGTCCAGCCGGGGAACAAGACATCGGCCAGGATCAAGAGACCTCGATCAGCCGTCTCCACATCGAGTTCCACGCGGTCCGGTTCGTACCGCACGATTTCACAACGATCGCCGGACGAATCCGCTTGCGGTGCTTGGAACGACTGAATGCGTGCGGCATCTTTCAGTTCGACCTCGACCCAGGCCGTGCGTCGCGGGTCTCGCTTCGCCGGCTCGCGACCCGGATCGAACCAGAATTCGTCTCCCTGGTAGAGAATCTCTTCCATGATGTTCTGCCGGTCGAGCCGGTCCATGCCGCGGATCGGCTGTCGCAGGCTCCACTGGTGTACGATCCACGCTCGCGGGTAAGCGGCCGTGTTGCGCAGCACTTGAAAATCATCCTGCTCGATGGGCGATGAGGCGACAGGTTCGGTGTTCGGCAAAAACGCCAGCCAGCCGTGATGCTCCTGATCGGCCAGAAGCAGCTTGGGGATGATGAAGTACTTGGCCCCCCACATATCGTAGCCGCGGCGCGGATAATAAACATACTTGGGTGCGGGCGGATGGCCCATCCCGTCGAGAAGCTTGGCAAGATGAGGCGGGGTCGGGCGAGTGAATGGGGCAAAGAAAAACCAATAGTCGAACATTTCCAAAGTGCCCTCGTTGATCGTGTAGCTGGTGCCGAACGGGACTCCGTATTTCGGCTGAATCGTGTCTCGCTCCCAGCGAAAGACATCCTCGTGTCGATTGGGACTGCTTTCCTTGGACCACGTAAAGGGAGACCAGACCGAAACTCGATGCACGCGATAGGGCTGCTCCGGCCCCGCGCGGCCCGCCGCATTGCTGGCTTCTGCCTCGCGCAGGATTTCCACGATTTGAGGAGTTTTGTCCCTGGCCGCTTGAGGTGCGGTTGAGACCATCCAGCGATTGGCGAGACACAAGTCGATGGCGACGAGTAACAGCACGATTGCGGCAAGGACATCGGGAGCCAATCGTCGCTTGCCGAGCTTTATCGCGGCCAATGTAAGTCCGAGAAACAATGTCGTGGAGATGAACGCCAGAAAAATGCATCGCATGGCGTCATTCGCTTGGAGCGGGCCATAGTAAAGCCCGATGACTGGACTCACAGTGCGGCCAAAGTAATCCACGATCTGGTTCCATGCGATCGCGCTCACTGCCACTCCGATGATGCTCACCACGCACAAAGCACCTAGAAACAGGATCGCTCGCCGCGACTGTGAATTGCCGAAGAGTCGATCCCAACCGATGGCGGCCAGTCCCGCCAAGGCCACCGTGACGAACGTCATCAGCTTGGCCGGATACCGAAAACCGCTGAAACCCGGCAGCACCTGAACCATCAGCCAATAGAGTCCACCGCCGGGCGTCTCCATGTCCTCGCGCAATCGAGGCTGCGAATTGGCAGGTGCTGCTTTCGCGTCACGGGCTGCACCAGGCTGATCAGGACCGGCACTCACCACCGGGGCTGGTTTTTTCGCGAAGTACCAGCTTGGTCCGCCGGCTGGTCCCATGGCTCCCCAGAGACTGATCAGGAGAGTGATCGTCAGCCATCGTTGCCAAAGTTCGGCACGCCGCAGGCCACACGCGGCGAGGGCGAGAAGAACCGGCAGCGCCCCGCAATACAACGAAGGCTCCCAGATGCGATCGGCATTATAGAAGATCTCGATCCATCGGCTGCTCCGCGGAAATTGCAGGCCGCTCAGGTTGGGCCAGACCAGTTCACCCAGCCGCCACGGGGCGATCCAGAAATTGTACGGTTCCAGATGAAACTCGCCCGCGGCGCGAAGCGTCAACCGGCTGAACTCCCAGGTGGGAATCCACTGCATGGCCGCCAGGCCGACAGCGACCACCGCCGCCACCGCGAGACACGTTCGTCGCCGTCGCCGCAACGCCTTGGTACCTGCGATCGAATCGGCTGGGTTCGTCGGCCGCCGAATTAGAAAGACCGCCAGGGCAAGCAGCCCGACCAGCGGGAGCACATAAACGATGAAGTCCCGTTGTTGCATTGCCGATATGCGCAGTTTGCCGTTTTGAACGTACTTGATCGCCGCGTTGATGTAGCCGACATTGACTACTCCTGTGAAAGCGAACGCGGTGCAAAGCGCAGCGGCAAACTGCAGATCGAACAAGGCAAGATACAATGCCGCCAAGCCGCCAGTGACATAGGCCGCTTCAGGGTCACCACCGAGAAACTGCAACGACAAGATGACCCCCAACACTATGGCCCAGCGAATTTCACCGGTGCTCAGTGACTTGTCTGCGGCGACCAGGCCGAGCGGCACCCAGGCCGCGCCAACCAGGAAGATGAGGTTGCAGTATTGAAACATCACGACGGCGCCGAATGCATAGCACAACGCGGCAAGCCCCGCGGCAAACTCGCTTGTCTTCCAGTGCCGCGCCATCAGGTATGCCGCCGCCGCGCTCAGAAGCACGTGAGTCAAGATATACCACTTGTACGCGGCACCAAACGAAATCGGCAGCCATTGGAACAGGATGATGCGCGGCGGATAGAGCACTGCGGACGTGCCCATGGCCAAGAGCGGCATGCCGGCATTTTCGTACGGGTTCCACAGCGGCCAACGGCCCGCCCGCCATTCCTCTTGCACCAGCTTCAACAGCGGATAGTAGAAATGTCCCGCGTCCCGGTAGGCAAAGTTTCGGTCACGAAAAAGTACGTCGCTGAAGATCCAACAGAATACGCACAAGACGAGAGCGAGAACGATCAGTCGCCGTGTGATTGCGGACAAGGCTACCGCCAATGGGTTAGACCAACGGATTTCGGGCAAAAACTCTGCCGGCGTGTTCGGGCATCATGGTAATGGATACGCGAGCGGCTGACGAGCAGTTCATCGGCTAGTAATTTAACTGCAACCCGAAATAGAAATTTATGCCTGGTTGAAAAACGCCTCGGCCGGCACGCAGGTCGAGATGCTCGCGATAGAATTTGTCCGTAAAGTTCTCGACGCCCGCGACCCAGGTGACCCGATCGGTTGGTCGCCAGTAGCCACGCAGGTCCCAGGTTGTGAAGCCTGGAGTCTCCGGTTCGCCCAAGGTGAGAGCAAGCCGATCCTGATTGTCCACGACGCGAGCGGCCAGTTCGATCGCCCAGCGGGGAGTTTTGCCAGTTTGGTGCAGCCGAAAACCAAGGCGCGATTCCAGCGGTGGGATGCCCGCCAGCGGCTCGTGGCTGGCACCGGCGAAATCGCCACGCGGCCGGTCAAAGAATGGGGCCGGCTCGCGACGCGAGCGATCGCGACCCTCGACGAAACTCATGTTGGCAAAACCCGTCAGGCAATCGGTCATGTCCAATTCCGAAGTAAGTTCAAATCCGGCGAGCGTGGCCAGGTCGGTGTTTGTGTAGAAGTCGGCAAAGTCATCGGGAAAATCCGGGTCGGGTGCCCGTTCGTCGAAAGTGATGTAGTCCGATATCCAGGCATAGAACCCGTGAACGCCGGCGCGAACGCAGCCATAGTCGGCCTTGATGCCGAGGTCAATCTGCCGTACGCGTTCCGGATCGAGTTCCGGGTCGCCGAAGACAGACGTGAGTCCCGGCTGAAGCACGCCAATAAAGGAGCCGACCGCGTATAACTCGGTCAAGGTCGGCGGCCGCTGGGCGAAACCAATCCCGCCGCTCGCCGACCAATGCTTGCAGATTTCGTAGTTCCCGGTCAGGTAGAAAGACCAAAGGTTGAAGTGTTGCTCCAGTCCCGTGCCGTGGATGACTGAAATTGGGTCCGCAACGCCCTCCACATGGTCGGCCGCGTCCGTAGAAACCCAATCGATCCGCCCACCGCTTTTGATCGTGAGCCGCCGACTGATCGGCAAGACCAACTCGGCGAAGAGACCGGGATTTACCGACATCGACTCAGGGATCGGAAAGTTATTCTCGTCCGGCGGCCTCAACGGCTCGATGTCGTTCAGTCGTTGACCGATGTGACGGAAATCGAATCCGAGCGTCAATTGCGGATCGGCCAGTTCGCCCCAGGTCACGCCCGTGCGGAATCCGGTGGATGATTGGTCGACATCGGTGATGGCCAGGCCCGGCACGTCGTTGATTCCATCTCCGTTCAGGTCGCCAAAGAGCACATCGTCTAATTCGGGAATCTGGCGGCGCTTGCCCGATCGCTGTGCATCGCCCTCAAATCGAGTGCGGTTGTACCACGCGTTCACCGTGAGCCTGTCGAACTCGCACTGATTTTCCAGCACGTAGCTGAGGTTAAAGGCATCGGTCACGAGATAATTGATGTCGAAGACCAGGCCGGGAAACTCAACGTCAGTCTGGTCTAGCCGATGATAGCCCAGCTCAAGGTGACTATCGGGCGCGAGGTCGAGTCCAACGGCAAGCGATAGGTCACGCGATTTGTAACTGGTGGGAATTTGAAATCCGTCACCGGTTTCATAATCGCTGCCGGTTCGGTGACCGTAATCCACGCGCACGCCCCAATCGGATGATCCGCCAAACAAGGTCTGGCGACCGTACCACTGCTCGCCGTTCGTCTGAAAATTTAGACTGTTCTGGCCGTGCCACTCCTCGCCGTTTCTGTATCGTGGCGTGGGGTTGGTGGCAATGTCGATGAACGAGAAGCCGGGTCCGTGCCGCGCGCTATATGGCCCCTTGAGCACAAGCATGTCGCGTATGATTCCAGAATCAATCTTGCTTAGCATCGTGTCCAGGTCTTGCCGAGCGGGAATGTAATACGCGCCGTCGAGCGACGATAGGATTTGGCCGGAATGGTATCCGCGAATCCGAGGGTCGTTGGCAATGGGCGATCGGTGCTGCACATCGACACCTGTGCTGGACTGTGACTTGCCCAGCAGGCTTCCGGCGTCCGTCGAACTACGAATCTCAGATTCCACCCCCGCGACAATGTTCGCACCCGGTGTAGCCGCTTTGTCCTGGCGCTCGGAACTGAGCAAACTCAGGTCAACATTACGGTAACCGAGCGGGAGGTCACCTGAGTTCAGGCTGTCAGGATTGGTAGTTTGGGTGGATCCCTGCGACTGGTTGGTGCTGGTAACATTTTCAGATTCTTTGTCGCGTTCAATTTCAGGTTGGACCCTTTCTTGGCCCATCGCTTCGCCGACTCCAAACTGCTCGTACGAAAAGGTCTGGTTCAAGTTGTAGAAAGTTAGCAAAGTCCAAACGGCAAACTTGGTCGCCAGGTTGGCACTACGCTGAATCGCACGCGCAATTTTGAACGGGTTTCGGTTCTTGCCCGTTAATCGAACCCCTCGGCAGTTCGTTTTCTTGCGAATCGTGGAGGTCACGGCGTAGTGTTTCCAAGGGATCGAATAGACTTCTTGTTTTTTTCGACAAAAACCCCATATCGCCCACAGCCAATAAATTCGGCTTCCAACGAAGGCTGTTCAAGACTTGCCAGGTACATTTGCACAGTCACAAACTGGTGGCTCACAAGGCTGAATGGGACACCACCTTGACAGTCTTCCGGCACAGAACAGTCTCGGAAATCAAGAGTTAGGACTAAATCGCTCCATCCGACAAAACACGAGGGAGAAATTCTTTAGGAATTCTGAGAATTGTGTGTCCGGTTTTTAAGACAAATCGCGATTATGTCTAATGGATGGGGAATGATTAACCTAAGGTATGCCTACCTGACGCCAGGCGATCTCCCATTGCGGTGGCAAGCTCACCCTCGTTTGAATCCCGATCCACTTCATCCGTGGGTGCGAGAGTTGGGACAGGAGTGCATCCGTAGCAGTTCATGCCGGGAATACCGGTTTAGGTGTTGATTGCCACCTATTTTGGCTGATAGCGAGGAAATGCCAATGCCTTGGTAGGTCTTCAGGAAAGCACGAAAGGAGATGAGGGCACGCGGTCCCGTTGTGGCGTTCCATTGAGGTCACTTAGCTATTCACGCCTACCGTACCAGGAGGGGAAAATGAATTACCGCCCAACAGTTTTCATTGTGGATGATGATTTGCAAGTGAGAGAATTTCTGCGTGCCACGGTCGAATCAGCACAGCTTGCAGTCGAATCCTTTGACACCGCCGAGGATTTCATCAATTCCTTAGACGCATCTCGCCCAGGTTGCGTGATGGTCGACGTGAAGCTCTCTGGAATGAACGGCCTGGAGCTTCAGGAACGACTCAAGGAACGGAGTATCAATCTTCCCGTCATCATGATGAGCGGTTATGGAGATATTCGGATGGCAGTAAGGGCCATGAAAAAGGGTGCGATTTCGTTCATCGAAAAACCGGTCAGTGCTGAGACAGTGTTGGACAGCGTTCGAGAGGCGATCGCAAAGGACGAAAAACGGCGGGAAGAGGAAAAGGTAATCGAACAGGTAACGCAACGACTGCTGCGGTTGACGCCTCGGGAACTGGAAGTAATGGAACTCGTCGTGGCCGGAAACGCTAATAAAGAGGTAGCTGCCAAATTACAGCTCAGCGAAAAAACCATCGAAATCCACCGCGCGCACGTGATGAAGAAAATGCAGGCCGAAAGCGTGGCGGAACTGGTGCGATTGGCCATCCTGTACAAGTCCACTAAGGGAAAGTCCTGATTCCTCGCAGGGCGATTCTCCATATCCTCTCATCTCTGTTTGCCGACCCGTTCTTCACTGCAACTCCGCTCGATTCGCACCACCTGCTATTCCACACGCGGGCGATCAAGAACTGGATTATTGGCATGACCCAATCAACCGATATATCAATTTCGGCAAAATCAACTCGGTTAGAAGCTGTCGGTCGATTGGCCCTGGCCGTTGCTCATGAGTTAAACAACTTACTAACCGTGATCAATGGCTCGTGTGAAGTAGCCCTGGCAAGCCGGAGCAACCAAATCACCGTTGGCGAACTAAAGGAGATTCAGCGGGCGGGTCGACAGGCGGTCGCATTGACTCGATCACTGATGGCTTTTGGCAGACCTCACAATGGGACATGCTGTTTTGACCTGAACGGCTTCATTCTCGATAGGGCCGACACTTTTCGTCGGGTATTGCCGAACGAGATCACGCTGACTACCAGACCCGCTTCCACTCCTTGCAATGTAGAAGCTGCCCCGGATGGTTTGGAGCGGGTGCTCTTGAATCTAGTCTTGAACGCGCGTGATGCGATGCCCGACGGAGGCGAACTGGTGATCCAAGTCAAGCCGGTCCCTCTCAAAGTAGCAGGTACCGTGGCAGAAGTCAGCTTTCATGGTGGCATGGTCCTGCTTGAAGTCAGCGACACGGGCTCTGGAATCGCTCCTGAAAACCTGCCGTATGTCTTCGACGATTTTTTTACCACCAAGGCACCCGGCCGCGGAACCGGACTGGGCTTGGCCTTGGTTCGCGAAATCGTGCGAGATTTGGGGGGCGAAATCCACATCACTAGCCAGCCGGGCATCGGCACAAGTTTCGGGATTTATCTCGAATTCGCCGAGAATTCAGGGGCTTCTCAATCTCGCCCCGTAGCGCAGTCCATGGCAGCTTGAGGATCGAAACTACTTTACTTCCAATTCCAGTTTGAGCTTGCCCAGCTCCTGCAGGCCGTTCGGCGGCGCTGTCTCGATGGCCTTGCTCAGTTCCGAGCTTGCCTCCTGGCGATAACTTGCCTGACGCTTCTGGTCCGTTTCCGCGTCCATGAAAACCTTGAGTTGACGTGCAAGCAGGCCGCGCCAGAACCAAGCCATCGAGTGCTGCGGGGCCAATTGAACGGCCTGGCGAAGATAGTCCACGGCCTTGGTACGGTTTCGTGCGGCGTTGGATTTGGGAGTTTCCAAATTGTTGGCGATCCGGATATGGGCCTGCGCCGCGGCGGCCAAGAGCAACACATGGGAATTGTCGCTCCGCGTTGGGTCATGCTCGATACCCTTTTCATAACTCTCCAAGGCTCTTGTCAGTTGGCCCTCTCGTTCATAGCTCTCGCCGAAAACGAGAGCGGCCGCTGCGGCGTCGAGTTTTTGCAATTCTTCCGCGCGGTCACGAGCCTCCGCCAGCCGCTCGCCGGCAAGTGCGTTCCATGTCCAGTCGCGAACAAAATCGGGAAGCTCCGATAACTCACTGGTCCGTGCCAAGCGGATCGCCTTCGCAAACGCCTGATCAGCTCGACCAAGTTCACCGCGGGCATGGCTCACCTTTCCAAGCCGGGCGAACAATCCGGCCAACCGGGGGTTGGATTGATCCAGTCGCGAAGCCTGTTCGAGGTCGCCGAGGATTTTGTCGAGCGCGGCTGCGTCTTGCGACGCCACGGGGAATTGCAATCGGGCCTCGGCCCGCCCGGAGTAATACGAGCCCTGCGATGGAGCCAAGCCAATGGCTTGGTCGAACGAATCGGCCGCGACCTGAAACGGCAAGTCGAACGGCCAAGACTCGCCTGGATTCTGAACAATCAGAGTGCCCTGCATTGCCAAGATTTCAGCCACGCGGCGGCGCCGGTTCGCATCGGACACTGGTTGCAAAAATCGAGGAACCAGTTTCAATGCGGGTTCCAATACCTGCGAGTGGAGAACCAGCGGGGGCAAGTCGGTGAGGGTGTTTTCGCGAATCAACAAAATGACCTGTTCGTATCGACCGAGCGCCTCGTCGAACTTGCCGGCCTTCTCCAGGAAATCGGTGTCCTGCAGCAGGACTTCAAGTGCCGCGGCGCCGAGGCGGTTCAACGATCGGAGAGCCAGTTCGCGCTGTTCGGCGGCGGCGAGTGCACTGGATTCCGCCTGAGCCCTGGCGGCCTCCGCATCGCGCTGAGATTTCTGGGCGACCAATCGGGCCTGCTTTTCCCGTTCGAGCGCCTCGGAGGTTTGCACCTGTGCAGCCTCGGCTGCCCGGCGCGCGGCTTCTGCTTCGCCACGCGATTGTTTTTCGCGACTCAGCGAGTCGGCCATTTGCCGCTTGGACGCATCGGATTCCTTCTGTGCCAGCTCGGCCTCGTTTCGCGCCCGCCGCTCGCGTTCCAGGGCGTCCTCAGCGCGGTTTTTCGCTTGATCGGCGTCGAGTCGAGCAAGTTCGGTATCCGCACGGGCACGTTGTTCGCGTTGCAGCGACTGGAATACCTGGTCCTTGGCCGTGGCGATGCGAATTGCGGCCACACTCGATCCGAAGGCGACCGTAATCAAAAGCACCAGGACCGCTGCACCGAGGCCGGCCACCCACGGCTTCCGCTTCGACCAGCGCCAGAATCGCTCCGTCTGGCCGATCGGGCGAGCATGGATCGGTTCACCCGCCTGCCAGCGGGCAAGGTCGGCGGCAAACTCATCTGCCACTTGGTATCGCCGCCCCGGTTCCTTGGCCATCGCTTTCAAGCAGATCGTTTCGAGATCAGCCGGGATCTTGTCGTTCAACCGGCGCGGCGGACGCGGATCGTCGTGCAAGACCTGCAGCAAGATCATTCGCGTGACGCCGCGGAATGGCACCTCGCCGGTCAGCAGTTCATACAAAACTACGCCGAGGCCATAGATATCGCAACGCCCATCCACTTCGCGTGGCGATGTCATCTGCTCGGGACTCATGTACGCCGGCGTGCCCGCAATCGCCCCTTCCTGCGTGATGCCGCTGGCTGCCTCTGGGATGCGAGCCAATCCAAAATCGGTGATTTTGGCTCGGAAGGAAGGGTTCAAAGATCGAGGTTCAGCGTTCAAACTGATTGAGCTTTGCCCGTTGGTTTCAGGTGCCTGCTTCTTGAACCCTGGCCCAGGGACCCCAACCCCTTCCTCAATCATGATGTTCGACGGCTTGATGTCGCGGTGGACCAGGCCTCGCGCGTGCGCGGCCGCCAGGCCATTTGCAACTTGCTGCACGATGCGAGCGGCCTCGCGGGGCGGCAATGCCCCTTGCCGCTTGAGCAAACTGCTGAGCGATTCGCCGGCGATGTATTCCATTACGAGGTACGGTGGAAAATCCGGCACGCTTCCTACGTCGTGGACTGTCACGATGTGGTCGTGTTTCAAGGATGCCGCCGCTCGCGCCTCGCGCTCGAAACGGGCACGGGCCGTCGCCATGGAGGCGAGTTCACGACGAAGCACTTTGATTGCGACCGTGCGATTCAGTTTGCTGTCGCGAGCCTTGAAGAGCAGGCCGTTGGCTCCCGCCCCGAGCTGTTCCACGATGTGATAGCTGCCGAGTTGGCCGAGCGGTGCGTCACTAGTCTGTGGACCGGGGAACCGAATCGTGCTTTCCAGCACTGTTTCACGGCCGCGACCGCCGGACCCCGGCGTCAACTCCGCGGGAATTTGCTGCAACTTTGCCAGCAGGGCATTGATTTCAGGATGCGAAAGGGCGAGTTCTTTTTCGAGGTCAACGCTCGACAGGCGTGCCCGCTCGGGGTCCTCAGTCAATGCATCCAAAATCGTCTGGCATTTCTCGCACTGCGCAATGTGCTTGTCGAGCTGCTTGCGATCTTCCGCGCTGAGCTGCTCGGTCAGGAGGTGTTCCAGCGTTGCTCGTGGCGGGCAGTGAATCATGTCGATGGTGCCGCGTTTGTGCAATTCATTTTTTCAATCTCTTCGCGAAGCAGCTTGATCACTCTCGATTTGGCCACGTAAATTTCAGAAACGGGCATCGCCAGCGAACCGGCAGCTTCGGCAGCGGGCTGTCGTTCAATGACGGTCAAGTGATAGGCCTGCCAGGTGTGCGGTTTGACTCGCAAACGCACCCGCAACTCGGCCTCGCGGAGCATCTCGCGCTCCGTTTCGGCTTCAATCTCTCGTGACAGATCGGCCAATGCGTCCGGGGCGGCGATGGCGGCCAGCGATTCCAGCACCTGGCTGTCGCCCGACCCGCGACCGGGCCGCGACCAACCCTGGGCCAAGTCACGAATCGCATTGTTGGTCACCGTTTTGAGCCAACCTCGAAAGCTCCCCCTCACCGGGTCATAATCAAATTCACGCATCGCCTTGACCAGCTTGGTCAGTACATCCTGGGTGACATCGGTCGCGTCCGCTTCCTGCAGCCTGTAGCGGCGGCACCAGCCATAGATTTTCGGGCCGTAACGGTTTACGAAATCGTTCCAGGCCTCAGAATCGTTCAGGTCCCTGACCCGAAAAAGCAATGTCGGGCTGGTTCGCGAACTTCGGTCGCTATGCATAAGTGGTACTCGGCACCCTCCAAAATCTTGCAGCATTGTACCCAGATTTTTGAACTTGCCTCGATGAGTTGATGCGTGGTTGCAAGAACTCAAGTTCGCGGCAGTACTATTCGATGAGCGATCTATCCTTGAAAGTGGCGCCGCTTGCGGGTAAAAACTTAGCGGGAGGACAACATGTTAGCACGGTGGTTTGGTTCACGAAATTGGTTCAGCGAAGACAAATCACCTGTTCGAGGGCGCTCCCCAAGTCGCACCGGCCGGTTCGGCCAGGTTGAGCTTCTCGAATCACGCACACTTTTATCGGCTCGCCCGCATCCCCGAATCATAAACGGCGACGAGGTTGACGAGCACCACCCCAGAATTATTAACGGCTCGCCCAGCTCCAGTTTTCCGTCGGTCGGCGAAGTCGGCGACCGGTTTGGTATGGGGTGTACAGGGACATTGGTTGGACCGCGATACGTGCTCACCGCGGGTCATTGCGCCGAAGACGTGGGAAATACTCAAGGCCGATTCCGCCTCAACGGAACAACACATAGCACTTCACGGGTGATTGTTCATCCTAACTTCAACGGCAATCGGATCGGCGTCGATGACTCGGCCAATGATCTTGCAGTTTTCGAGCTGAGTACGTCCGTTGCTGGCGTCGCGGCTAGTCCGATTTTTCGAGGCACGCCACGCACTGGAGATGTGCTGACACTCGTTGGCTTCGGCGCTGGTGGGAATGGCAACTCTGGCGAAGATGGTTCCTTCGGCACCAAGCGCGTGGGCACGACTCCGATCGATGGCGTGACGGCACGAAGAATCCTCTGGCGATTTGATAACAATCGAGAGAGCAATACGGCACCGGGCGATTCCGGTGGCCCGGCGTACCTCGAAGTCGGCGGCGTTTTTTACGTCGCGGGGGTCACCTCTGGCGGCGACAAGGCCGATGCGGGGATTGGCGACAATTCATACGACACTCGCGTCGATGCCTATGCCTCGTGGATCGACTCCATTGTCGGCACTTCCCCCGATCCGAATCCTGACCCCGACCCTAATCCAGATCCCGACCCCATGACCGACGACCACGCCAACGAACCGGGACAAGGGGCGACGCCCGTAGTGATTTCTGCTAACGGGAGTTTTCAATCAACCGGCACATTGGAAGAGGTTGGCGACCGGGACGTGTTCATGCTGGAAGTGTCAACGCGCGGTTCGGCAACGATTGAACTCGGTGACACGAGCGGTTCTGTCGATACGTACCTGCGAGTTTACGACTCGAACGGAACACTCGTGGGCCAAGATGACGATTCGGGGCCGAGCACCGACAGCCGTCTGGTGGTCTCGCTGCATTCCAGGATCTATTACGTTTCGGCCGGTTCGTTTAACGACGCCGATTCCGGCGGATTCACTTTGAGTGGCGAATTCGTTGCCGATGATCACGGCGACGTCATTGCCGAAGCCACGGAGTTGCTCCTTTCGCTTGCCGGCCAAGGTAGCGCCACGGGAAGAATTGGTCATTCTGGTGACCGCGACGTTTTCAAAATCGTTGCAACCCGAGGCGGATCAGAGTCGATCGATCTCAAAGCTTCGGGGAGCGAATTGGACACCGTGCTCACCGTCTACGATTATCGTGGCCGACGCATCGCATCGAACGACGACACCGCGGGCAGCAGCGACAGCCGCGTTCAGGTCCGCATGCGAATCGGCCAAACATATTTCGTCCAAGCGGCCGGTTATCGTGAGAGCCAGGGGAAGTATTCGCTGCAAATCGCACCCACTCCCATCCCGCGCCCTCGTGGCCACAAGAGAAATCAGTCCACGGCACTGGTTGAGACGGGCGTCGCCGGTCAATCGGTATCGTCAACCACAGATATCGCGACCCTGATCGATGCCAGCCTCCAGTCGCGTTCGGCGAGGGCGCACGGCACCGAGTTTACCCCAGGTTACGATTCCTTCAATTTGCCTGCGACTTCAACGTTGAATTGCGGCGATATCAAGGCAACGGATTCGTTGGATGAAGTGTTAAGCCAGAGCATGAGTGCTTGTTCGCTCGTGTAATCTGATTTGAGCGGTTCGCAACAGCACCATAAAAACCGGTGCTCAATTCGGAAGCGATCCCTTCGCTCGCTCAATCGGAACTTGCCCTTGCAAATCCATTGCGTGCCGCTAAATTAGCTCGCCAAGAGAAAATGTGTTTGAAACAAGTTGAAGGTAGAGGATTCGTTTTTGTAGGAATGGGTTCCCGGTCGTAGCGCCGGGACGCAACTGGTAGTGAGGCACGAATGGCTGTCACGAAGGATCGAAAGACCAAGATCATCACCGAGTACCGGCGCAAGGACGGCGATACGGGGTCTCCGGAAGTGCAAGTGGCCTTGATGACCGCTCGAATCAATGAATTGACCGAGCACCTCAAGGGGCACGTGAAGGATCATGCCAGCCGTCGTGGCCTGTTGATGCTCGTGAGCAAGCGAAATAGTTTGCTCAAGTATCTGCGCAGCACCGACCGTGCTCGCTACCTGGGGGTGATCAACCGCTTGGGCATTCGTCGTTAGGTCTACGTGTGTGCCAGATCTCCCACCGTGTTCAGTCTATCGAGCCTTTTCTCTTCTCCGGCTCGAACCCGCCTCGCTCGTCTCCTCGCCGTCATCAAAGGTAAGGATCAATGTCACAACAGATTCGTGAAGTTCGTGTCGAGCGCCAGATCGGCGCCAGTACCCTCATCATCGCCTCAGGTAAACTCGCCAAACAAGCCAACGGAGCCGTGACCGTTCAATACGGCGACACGGTGATTTTGGCTGCATCAACCTCCGGCCCCGGCCGGGAAGGGATCGACTTCTTCCCGCTCACGGTCGATTACCGCGAGAAACTGTACGCCGCCGGAAAATTCCCCGGCGGGTTCATTAAACGCGAGGGGGCGCCGCGGTCGAAGGAAATCCTCACTGCCCGGCTGATCGACCGGCCCATCCGGCCACTCTTCCCAGATTGGTATCGCGACGAAGTCCAGGTGCTCGTCGGCACGCTGTCGGCCGATCGGCAGAACGACCCGGACATGCTGTCCATGATCGGTGGGTCGGCCGCCCTGTTCGTATCGGATATTCCCTTCATCGGCCCCACCGGCTCCATCCGCATCGGACGAATCAAAGGAGAATACGTGCTGTTCCCCACGGTCCACGAATTGAGCCAGAGCGATCTAGACCTGGTCGTGTCGTGCAACGAGCAATCGGTGCTGATGATCGAAGGGTTCGGCGACGAAATTCCGGATGATCAGATGGCCGCCGCAATTCAGTATGCCCATGAACAATGCCGCATCATCATTCAGATGCAGCACGAACTTCGTGAAAAGCTCGGCCTGGGACCGAAAACGGTTCCCGCCGGCCCGGCCGAGAATCCGGCACTCGCCGTGGTTCGCGAACGATATTACACGGCGATGCGTCAAGTGAAGCAGGTCGTTGTCAAGCTGGAACGTCGCGAAGCGACTGCCGCTTTGCTTGAGAAAGTGATCACCGAGTTGGTTCCTTCGGAGGGCGAGGCGCCGTACACCGAAGAGCAGGTGCGAGCCGCGTTCTACTCTCTGGAGCAGCGCGCGATGCGCGACGCCATACTCGAAGGCCGACGGGCCGACGGACGCGGACTCAAAGACATTCGGTCGCTGTACTGCGAGGTCTCAACCCTGCCGCGAACGCACGGCTGCGCGATCTTTGCCCGTGGCGAGACGCAGGCACTCGTGACCACGACCCTCGGTACCGCCAGCGACGCCCAGCGCGTGGACGGACTGGCCGACGAGTACACCAAGCGATTCATGCTCGACTACAACATGCCGCCCTTCTCAGTGGGTGAGGTGCGCCCAATTCGCGGGCCAGGCCGGCGCGAGATCGGCCACGGTGCCTTGGCCGAACGCAGCCTCAAGCCCGTCGTGCCGGAACCGGACAAGTTCCCGTACACGATCCGCGTCGTGTCCGACATTCTTGAATCGAACGGGTCCAGCTCGATGGCATCGGTCTGCGGCGGCACGCTTTCCATGATGGACGCCGGTGTCCCAATCCGACAGCCCGTGGCCGGTATCTCCATCGGTTTGATCAAGGAGTCAGACGGCCGCTACGTCTTGCTCACCGACATCATCGGCGATGAAGACCACTACGGCGACATGGACTTCAAAGTCGCCGGCACGCAAAACGGAATCACCGGCATCCAGCTCGATCTCAAGATCGACGGGATCAGCGAGGAGATCGTTCGCGGGACGCTTACTCAGGCTCGCGAGGGCCGACTGGAAATTCTGCGCACCATGCTTCAGTGCATCGGCCAGCCACGCGACCAGATTTCCAGGCACGCTCCGCGATTGATTCAGGTCCGCATCAACCCGGACAAGATCGGCCTCCTGATTGGGCCGGGCGGCAAGAACATCCGCAAAATGGAAGAACAAACCGGGGCCAACATTGAGATCGAAGATGACGGCACCGTGACGGTTTCGTCCATCAATGCCGATTCGGCCGAGAAGGCGGCGGAGCAGGTTCGCCTGCTTACGGAAGAAGTCCAGGTCGGCAAAATCTATAACGGCCGGGTTACCTCGATCAAAGATTTCGGCGCCTTCATCGAGATCTTGCCGGGCAAAGACGGTTTGTGCCACATCAGCGAACTGTCCGACGGCTACGTGGAACGGGTCGATGACATCTGCAAAGTAGGCGACATGATGCAAGTGAAGGTCATCCTGGTAGACGATCAGGACCGCGTGAAACTGTCGCGAAAGGCCGTACTACGAGAACAGGGTGGTGGCGAGGGCGGAGATTCTCAATCCGGGCAGGATGACTCCTATCGCGATCGACCACGCGAACCGCGCGGCGACCGCGGCGGCGACCGCGGGGGACGCGGCGGCGATCGAGGTGGCCGAGGTCGGGAACGAGGCGATCGCGGCGGCGATCGAGGACCGCGCGGTGACGGCGGCCGATCCGGAAACGGCGGACAAGGCAGTCCTGACGCCACCGGAAATCGGTAGCCTGACCATTCGGCCGCGAACAGCGTCCGAAGCCTCGCAAATCCAGCTCGTAATTGGTCGCCGCACGCCGCATGCCTGTGCCATGTAGACCGGCGACCAAGTTTCCCTTTCCTCTTCCCGCTTCCCTGAGGCAATGTCTATTATTTTGGCACGAATCAAGTACCTGGAACCGCCATCATGCCTGCTGAGTCTGCGAGCGAACGCGATGATCACAACCGCAAGTTGATGGAACTCTACACGGAAATCGCCGTGCTGGCCGGCGGCCTGGCCCACGAAATCAAGAATCCACTCAGCACGATCCGTCTCAATCTGCAATTGTTGGCCGAGGACTTCGAAGACGCTCAGAACATTCGCGAGCAGCGCGCCCTGCAGAAGATCCTCACCGTCGAGCGAGAATGCCAGCGTTTACAGGACACCCTGGACGACTTCCTGAGATTCGCCCGAATCGGCGTCGAGAACCTGCCGCTGATTAGCTGCGACCTGAACGCCGTGGTCCAGGAAATGATCGACTTTGTGTTGCCGCAGGCCGCCGAGTTCGGCATTGAACTCGTCCCGTATTTTCACAGCAACCTGCCCCCGGTCCAATTGGATCGCGAACTGTTCAAGCAAGCATTACTCAACCTGTTACTCAACGCCCAGAATGCCATGCCGGCCGGCGGACAGATTGTGCTGCAAACGCAACCGGTCGCCAACACCGTGCAACTCGACGTCATCGATAACGGGGTCGGCATGAACGCGGAGACGATGGGCAAGATCTTTCGCCCGTTTTTTTCCACGCGCAAAGACGGCAGCGGTCTGGGCCTGCCCACGACTCGAAAGATTATTGAGGCACACAAGGGTACAATCAGCGTTCAAAGTGAGGTGGGCAAAGGGACGCGATTTAAGATCACGCTTCCCGCCGGACCCGAGCCCGCAGTCGCCGGTAAGAAACTTCCTGAATCATGAGTCACTACGCTTGCGAGCACCATGAGTTCTGACGCCATTCGAGTTTTAATCATCGACGACGAAGAATCGCACGCTCAAGCGGTCGCCGAGAGCCTCGAGCGCGCCGGGTACCACTGCTCGGTGGCGGCCAGCGGCTCGGAGGGCGCTCGGCGAATTGCAGACGACGAATTTGACGTGGTGATCACCGACCTGTTCATGAACGACGTCGACGGTCTTGAGATTCTGAAAAGGGCCAAAGAGGAACTGCCCGACGCCGAAGTGATCATGATTTCCGGACACGGCGAAATCAAAGACGCCGTCGCCGCCATGCAACAGGGCGCGTACACGTATCTGGCCAAGCCGCTCAACATCGAGGAGTTGCGTACTCAAGTCGACAAGGCCGCCGAGCGGTTGCGGCTGGCCCGATCGAACGTCGAACTGCAGCGGCAACTCAATGAGCGGTTCGGTTTCGAAGGTGTAATCGGTAACGCGACAGAAATGCACCGCGTCATCGCCACGCTCCGCCAAATCGCCCCAACGTCTTGCACCGTGCTGATCCAGGGCGAGACCGGAACCGGCAAGGAACTGGTCGCGAAGGCCATCCACAACAACAGCCCGCGCAAAAACAAGGCGTTTAAGGCCATCAATTGTGCGGCCGTGGCCGACACCCTGATCGAAAGCGAATTGTTCGGTCACGAGCGCGGGGCGTTCACCGGTGCCGACCGCACGCGCATTGGAATTTTCGAGTTCGCCAACGGTGGCACGCTGCTGCTCGACGAAGTCGGCGACATGCCCCTGGCCACTCAGATCAAGCTGCTCCGCGTTCTCGAAGAAGGCGAAATCAGTCGCGTGGGCTCCAACGAGACCATCAAAGTGAATGTGCGGGTGATCTCGGCAACGAATCAGGACTTGGAAGAGGCCGTGGCACACGATCGTTTTCGCGAGGACTTGTACCACCGCCTCAAGGTCATGACGATCCGTCTGCCGGCGTTGCGTCAGCGGCGCGGCGACATTCCGCTGCTGGCGGATTACTTCGTCAAGGAGGTTGCTCGCCATCACCAGAAACCCATTCGCGGCATGTCGCCCGCGTGCCGCCGGGCCCTGATGAGCTTCGATTGGCCGGGCAACGTGCGACAACTTCGCAACGCGATCGAAAGCATGATCGTCGTGGACAGCGATGGCCTGCTCGACGAGGACGACTTGCGGGAGACCGATATTCTGCCTGCCGCCGCTGTCGCCGAGCATCCGTCGGGCGCCGATGGACTCATCGGCAAGCCGCTCGATCAGGTGGAAAAATACTACATTGAGCAGGCCCTGCACCTGACCGAAGGCAATCGCGAAGAGGCCGCCAAAATTCTCGGCATCGGCGAACGAACCATGTATCGAAAGATCAAGCTGTTTGACCTGACCTGACCTGATGGGCAAACTCCAACGACTCCCTGTTTCCGTCGTGAACCAGATCGCCGCCGGCGAGGTGATCGAGCGGCCCGCCAGCGTCGTGAAGGAATTGTTGGAGAACTCGCTCGACGCCGCCGCCACGCGCATCGAAGTCTCGATCGAAGAGGGCGGGCGCGACTTGATCCGCGTCTGGGACAATGGCAGCGGCATCTCGGCCGAGGACCTCCCGCTCGCCGTGGCCCCACATGCCACGAGCAAACTTGAATCGGCCGACGATCTGTTCCGCGTGAAGACTTTCGGGTTTCGCGGCGAGGCATTGGCCTCGATCGCGTCCGTCAGCCATCTCCGCTTGCAGTCGCGGCCGGCCGGGCATGAGGCCGGCTCGCAGATCGAAGTGCGCGGGTCCGAGGTCGGCCCTGTCATCGCGTGCGGCTGCCCGGAGGGCACGGCGGTCGAGGTTCGCAATCTGTTCTTCAACACGCCCGTGCGGCGCCGATTCCTCAAAGCGACGCAGACCGAAATGGGGCACATCGTTGAGGCGTTCACGCGAATCGTGCTGGCTCAGCCGAAGCTGGCGATGCAGTTGAGGCACAACGACAAAGTGCTTTTCGATCTACCAGTTTCAGACCAGTTGCTCGAACGGCTCGGCCTGTTCTTTGGCCGCGAGCTGGCGGAAAAACTCATCTGGATTGAATCGAACGTGAATGGTCACCGGCTTTGGGGCTACGCCGCCGATCCATCGCAGAGCCGGTCCAACGCGCGAACGCAGTACATCTTCGTCAACGGCCGGTACGTGCGCGATCGGTCGTTGTCGCACGCACTCTCGGAGGCCTACCGTGGCCTGCTCATGGTCGGCCGCTATCCGGTCGCCTTCCTGTTTTTCGAGGTCCCCTCCGAGGAAGTTGACGTCAACGTGCACCCGACCAAAATCGAGGTGCGATTCCGCGACCCGCAGCAACAATTTCGTCAACTCCTGGCCACGCTTCGCCAGAAATTCCTCGCGTCCGACTTGACCGCCCGACTGGAGATTTCATCGACGCCCAGCCCGGCTGAATCGGCCGAGAGTGTCTCCGATCCCTCGGCCCCGAGCCTCGACGATTTCTTCTCCCGCGCTGGCACTGACTCGCAAGCCAGCGTTGCACCCCCCTTGCAGCCTGCGGCGGGCAACCAATCCTCGACGACCTTGCCGCCGTTTCAACTGCAGGCCCCTGCCCCGTTGCCCCGAACGGCACCACTGTCATTTCTACCGCCACAATCCGCGCCGGCATTGGCCTTATCAGTTCCATCCGCAGTTTCGCCACGTGACGAAAGCACAAACTCCGGTCAACCGTTCAACGGTTCAACGGTTCAATCCCCGCCCACATCGCCCACTCGCGACTCACCACCCAGCACTCACCCGCTCGCTGCACTCCAGATTCACAATTCCTACATCATCGTGGAGACTCCCGACGGGCTCATGCTCATCGACCAGCACGCGCTTCACGAGCGCGTGCTGTACGAAGAAATCCGGTCGCGCGTGCTTACGGGCAACCTCGAATCGCAGCGACTGCTCGTACCGGAGATCATCGAACTGAGCGCGTCGGAAGTGGCTCTCGTCACCGATAATTGTGCTGTGCTCGAACAGCTCGGCATAAACGTCGAACCGTTCGGGGGCACGAGCATCGCGTTGCACACGTATCCGGCAATGCTCGCCAACCTGCCGGCCGATCGCATGTTTCGCGACATCGTCGACACGCTCACCGCCGGCTCGCAAACACCCACACGCCGCGACTTGCTCGACAGCCTCCTGCACATGATCTCGTGCAAGGCGGCGATCAAAGCCGGGCAGCGGCTGACGCCCGAAGAAATCCAATCGCTCGTCGCTCAGCACCACCTCGCCCAGGACTCGCACCACTGCCCACACGGCCGGCCGACTGCGCTGGTGTTCTCAAAGAGCGAGCTGGAAAAGCAGTTCAAACGTACTTAGTGAGAACTGCGAGTTACGTCCCCGTGCGGCGGAGTACGCGGACCGACCGTAGAAGATTCGTGACGAGCTGTTCGATGCCGTCCCGGTCCGCCGCGTCGCCGATTGTG
>Ga0247727_10001221_pt1 | contig 62424 bp, 58 predicted proteins | sample WisWelCaveWW1625_FD_202498 | JGI IMG/M metagenome (GOLD analysis project Ga0247727, IMG submission 202498) | Biofilm microbial communities from Wishing Well Cave, Virginia, United States - WW16-25 | ecosystem: Environmental > Aquatic > Deep subsurface > Groundwater > Cave microbial mat | place...
CACTTCCGCGGCAGAGGTGCTGCGAGTGACACAAGACGAGTAGCCGTGACACCGCGATGCGCCGTCGTGATCCCGGCGCACGGTGCGGCGGGTACGATCGCGCGCACACTTCGCGCCATCGCGCTCGAATCCGCGTCCCTTCGGCTCGATCCGCCGATCGTCGTCGCCTCGCCGGCCGACGAGACTGCCGAGATCGCGCTCAGGCTCGGCACGCGCGCCATCAAGACCCCCGAGCGCTTGAGCGCCGGTCTCGCGAGGAATCTGGGCCGGCGCCTTGCGGGGGACTCGGATCTCGTACTGTTCGTCGATGCGGATTGCGCTCCCACACCGGGAGCATTGGGCGTGCTGCGGAATGCGCTCGATCAGCGCTCCCTCGATGCCGTCGGGGCGAGCGTTCTGGCCGACTCCGAAAACGTCACCGCGTGGGTGAGACACGCTCTCGAGTTCAAGGACAGCGAGCCTGGCGTAGAGGCGACGTGGCCGGGCTTCGTCCCTTCGGCCACGTTTCTCTGCCGAACGAGCGCTTTCGACGCCGTCGGTGGTTTTCCCGATCTGTGGCCGGGCGAGGATTTGGTCCTTTGCTCGCGTCTCTTGCGAGCGGGGTTCCGTGTACGTAGGGTCGACGCCGCCGTGACGTTGCATCGACATCCTCCGGGGATCGCGAAATTGCTGAGTCACCAGTACGAGCTCGGCACTACCTCGGCTCGCGCTCGGCGCATGACGAGTCTCGACGGAGAGTTTTTCGCCCGTCACGGTGCGACGGCACCGCTGCTTTTCGCGGGGCGATCCATCAGAATGCTCCGTTGGCTCTACCGACACCGCCGGTCGGAGCTCGCGCGCGGGTTTCTCGCAACGCCATTGTACGCAGCCGGGCTCTCGGCTTGGTGCGCGGGATTCATGGCCGGAGGCGAAGTCCGGTGACCGAAGCAACGAGCGACCGCCTAGCGCTGCGCACGAGCGTCACCGTGATCATTCCGCATCGAAACACGCCTCGCGATCTCGCTTCTTGCCTCGACGCGATCCCTCGCGCAGCCGTGGCCCGCGCGGAGATCATCGTCGTAGACAATGGATCGAGCCCGGATCGACGGCCGGTGGCGACCCCACGCGCTCGCGTCGAGATCGTTCGGAATGCGACCAACCGAGGCTTCGCCGCTGCGTGCAACCAGGCGGCCATTCGCGCGCGCGGAGACCTCCTCTTGTTTCTCAATAGCGACGCTGAGCTCATGCCGGACAGTCTCGAGGTGTTGGTTTCTGCGCTTGAGCGCGCTCCGGAGCTTGCCGCCGTGGGCGCGGTCGAACAGCCGCCGAGCGGCCCGCCCGCGTCGCCGGCACGACGCTTTCTCGGCCCGCTCGATCATGCAGCCGGTCTTTCCGGAATCCCGTTCCTGAGATGTGCGCGCGATTCACTCCGGGTCCCGGCTGCGAACGTCGTCGAAGCCCCGTGGCTGCGCGCATCCGCTTTGCTGGTGCGCGCGAGTGTGTTTCGCGCAGTCGGCGGATTCGACGAGGGATTCTTTTTTTACGAAGAAGACGAAGACCTTTGCTGGCGGCTTCGGCGCCGCGGGCATCGCGTAGCGGTGTGTAGAGACGCGGTCGTTCGTCACGTCGGTGGATTGTCTGTTAGCGCGGCCGGCGCGTGGCCGTGGCTCCTGTCCCTCTTGAAGCACGTATGGCTACCCGCGACGAAGGCATCTACCACGGCGGGTTGAGCGGGCGCGCGCCGTGGCGGCGCGTCGTCGCCTATCGCGGAGCGCTCGGAATTCTCGCTGCGCGAAATTTGAAGCTGCGCTATCGGCGGTCCGTTCTCGGGTTTGCGTGGACGCTCGTGTACCCGGTGCTCGCGACGGCCGTTCTGTCGTTCGTGTTCGCGCCGGTGTTTCCTCGCACCGAGCACTATCCCGTCTACGTCGTCATCGGTGTGCTGGTGTGGCACTTCGTATCCGTGAGCTCTGCGCAGGCGATGGACGCGTTGATCGCGGGTGCCGGCGTCATGCGAAAAGTGTACGTGCCGAGCGCCGTGTTTCCTCTCGCGTCCGTGGCGGCCAATCTCGCGAACTTCCTTCTCTGTGTCGCGGTGGTTCCGACGGCGCTGGCTCTGCTTGGGGCCGGTGTCACGCTTCGGCCGCTCGTGCTCGTCGCCGGGATCGTCGGCCTCGTGGCCTTCACAGTGGGGCTGTCCCTCGCGCTCGCAGCGCTCCATCTGTTCTTTCGCGACGTTCGCTATTTCTTCGAGGCCGTCTTGTTGCTGTGGTTTTACGCGACGCCGATCGTCTACCCGACGGATGCGTTGCCTGAGCACGTGGCGCGTTGGCTCATGCTCAACCCTTTGTACTGGATCGTGACCGTCGTTCGCGGTGGTGTCTGCGTTGCGGTCACCACGTCGCCGGCGGCAGTCGTCGTTTGCGTGGGGAGCGGAATGGCGGCCCTCGTTCTCGGCTGGCGACTCTACGCGAGAGTCGAAAACCGTTTTCACTTGTACTGGTGATGGAAGCACCAAGCGTGAGCGTTCGAGGTCTGGACGTCGTGCTCCTCCAGGAGCGCCGCGCGGTGCGATCACTTCGCGAATATGTGATTCGGCGGATGCGCGGTGAACGCGTGCACACGATGGCGCGTGTCCAGGTCTTGAAGGACGTCTCGATGTCCGTGGCTCCCGGCAGCATCTTCGGGGTCATCGGCGCGAATGGGGCGGGGAAGACGACACTGTTGCGTGTGCTCGCCGGCATCATTCCGCCGTCTGCGGGGGATGTCTGCGTCCGCGGTCGTGTCGCTCCGTTGATCGATCTCGGTGCCGGCTTCGATCCGGAGCTCACGGGGGTCGAAAACGTTTTGTTGTTCGGCTCTCTGCTCGGGGTGTCAGCCCATGATCTCCGGCGCGAAATGGACGCGATCGCCGAATTCGCCGGGCTCCGGGCTATGCTCGACGTAGCCGTGAAGCACTACTCGACCGGTATGATCGCACGCCTCGGCTTCTCGGTCGCGACGGCCGCCCGCCCGTCCGTGTTGCTCGTCGACGAGGTGCTCGCAGTGGGGGACGAAGAGTTCCGGTCTCGCTGTGCGGCACGCATTCGAGACCTCCGGCTCGGAGGCTGCGCCGTCGTCTTGGTGAGCCATGATCTCGATCTCGTACGCCGAGAAGTCGACGAGTGCGTGCTTTTGCAGGACGGGGCCGTTGCCGCCGCTGGCTCGCCGAGCGAAGTAGTCCGGGAATACTCGCGGGGAGTCGCCGCATGATTGGCGCGTCAGTCGCGGTGATCGTCGTCGCTCACAACGGCGGCGGGATGCTGTCGGGTTGCATCGACGCCCTACGCGCCACGCAGAACGCCGATTTCGAGATCGTGCTCGTCGACAACGCGAGCTCCGATGGAAGCGTCGAGGCCTGCCGCGAGCACGTCGACGCGCTCGTGAGCCTGCCTACGAATCGCGGGTTTGCCGGCGGCGCCAACGCCGGTATCGACTACCATGTACGCCGTCGTGCGCCTGCGAGCGTGTATGCGCTCGTGAATCAGGATTGCCGAGTCGCACCCGATTGGCTCGCGCCTTTGGTGGGGCGCCTTCGCGACGATTCTCGTGTCGCCGTAGCCGGCGCGCGGATCTACGAGGAGGATGGACGCACCCTGCAGCACGCCGGTGCGACGATCGCGGCCAACGGGCTCACCGAGCATCTCGGCCGCGGCTCCTCGGATGATCTCGCCCATCGTGAGCCTTGCGACGTCGACTACGTGACGGGCGCCGTCTGTGCGTTTACCCGAGAGACGTGGCAGGCACACGGTCCGTTCGACGAGCGCTACTTTCCCGCGTACTTCGAGGAGGTGGATTTCTGCGTCCGCTTGCGCAAGGCCGGCCTGCGCATCGTCTACGAGCCTCGGAGCGAGGCCGTTCATGGAGAGGCGAGCGTTTTGGGCCGTCAGACTGCAGGCTATCTCCGTGCTTATCACAACAATCGTATGCGCTTTGCCGCGACGCACCTGCTCGTGCGTGGACACATTCTCGCAGCGCTTCACGCAGAGCTGACCTGGCTCTGCTCGAGGCGGAGCGCAGCCGAGGTTCGCCCCACGCTGTCGGCGTACTTGAGCTTGCCGCGCCTGGTTCGCGAATCGCTTCGCGAGCGAGCGAGCCTGCGTCCGTGAGTCGAATCGTCGTCGCGGGCATGGGGACGCCGACCTTCGTCGATGCCGATTGCCACTTCGGACCGGGGCGACGCACCACGCATTTCGCGTTCGCGCTGGCGGACGCGGGGCATGAGGTCACGGTGCTCTGGATCGCCGACGACCGCTCGACCGAATCGGCATCTACTCGAGTCTCGACGCCACGCGGAGCCACGCTCGAGGCGCGGGCCGTGTCGGTTCGCACGTTCGCGGACGGCCGAGTCCGGCGGTTGCTCGACGAGCTCGCGCCGAGTGCTCTCGTCGGAGCTACGGTGCACGCGTCGGCACAACTCGCGCGAGCGGCTGCGCTCGGAGTTCCGCTCTGGGCCGATGTGTTCGGCGACCCGATGGCCGAGGCTCAAGCCAAGGCCGCGGCGGACGGAGACGACAGCTCTCTCCCGAGGTTTTGGGACGCGTTGGCTCTCGTGCTCGCGCGTGCGGATCGCTTTTCGGCCGTGAGTGTCGCGCAATCGCACGCACTCGTCGGTCAGCTCGGACTCGCGGGTCGCTTGAGCGGTGCCGCAATCGGCGACGATCTCGTCGCCGTGGTCCCCTGCGGCGCGGAACCATCGTACGAATCCGCGAACGCGCCGGTTGTACCGTGGCTTCGCGGCGAACGAATACCGCTAGACGCGTTGGTCGCGCTCTTTACCGGGAGCTTCAACACCTGGTGCGACGTAGGCACGATGGTGTCGGGTGTCGAGCGAGCGATGGATCTGGACGCGATGCTCCACTTCGTGGCCACTGGTGGCGCGATTCCGGGTCACCATTCGGCGACGGCGGGGGAATTCGAGCGACGCATCGCCAGCAGTCGCCACCGTGCACGTTTCCACCTGCTCGGATGGATTCCGTCCGCGCGATTGGCCGCACTCTACCTGGAGAGCGACGTCGGGTTGAACATCGAGCAGGTGATCTACGAGCGCCGCCTCGGTGCCGAGAACCGTGTCACGGAATGGATGGCGTACGGGGTTCCGGCGATCACTACGGGGCAGAGTGAGCTCGGCCGCTCCCTCGTCGATCGCGGCCTCGCCTTCGGGGTTCGCCCCAGTGACGCGGAAGACATCGGCCGGACCCTCGTCTATCTCGCGCGGGATCGCGAGCGACTTCGAGCGACGGCTATCGCGTGTCAGGAGGACGCGGCTCGTCGATCGACATTCGCCGTCACGGCGCGACCTCTGCTCGAATGGTGCGAGGCGCCGCTCGCGAGGCCTCCTGACGGGCAGGGGGCGCGCCTCGCGTTGGTCTCGGATCCTCGCGCCCTTTCGGGTCTGCTCGAGGAGTATGTCGCGACGCTTGGCCCCGCCGAGCTCGGCTACCGGTCGGTCCGCTGGCTCTGGCGGCGCGTCGCGCGCAGCTGGGCGAACCACCGGCCGACTTGAGCCGCGCTCTCAGCGAGACTACATTTCGCGCGCCTTCGCTCGATCGCCTCGGCTTCGCCTCGGGTGGCCGGTGCGATCGCCATCGTCATGAGTCAACCTCGCGTACTCGTAGTCGGTCTCGACGGTGTGCCGTTCGGGCTCATTGCCGAATGGGCCGCCGAAGGGCGCATGCCGAATCTCGCGCGGCTGATCGCCTCCGGTGCGGCCGGTGACCTCGAGTCGACGATGCCTCCGACCTCGGGGCCGGCTTGGACGTCTTTCGCGACGGGAATGAATCCGGGGAAGACCGGAATCTACGACTTTCTCTACCGCCGGCCCGGCAGCTACGTGTTCCCACCGGTAAACACGAGTCTTCGCGACGGCCGCTCGCTCTGGCGCTTGCTGAGTGATGCCGGGAAGCGAGTCGTCGTCGTCAACATTCCCATCTCGTATCCGGTCGAGCCGGTGAACGGGGTGCTGATCAGCGGTTGGCTGACGCCATATTTCGCGACCGACTTCACTTATCCGCCGGAAGTCGGCGCCGAGATTCAGCGCGTGGTCGGCGACTATCGAATCTATCCTGCAGAGACTTTCAGCGAGGGCAGGCGCGAGTCGTTCTTCGATGCCTGCGATCGCCTACTCGAGATGCTGACCGCGACGAATCTGCACCTGATGCGGACTCGCGAGTGGGACTTTTTCCTGACGGTGTACTTCGATACCGACCGGATTCTTCATCAGCTCTGGCACGAGCTCGATCCGGGCCATCCCTGGCGCGGGCCGGGCGATGTCGCCGATCGCTCGGAGCCGGTGAAGCGCTATTTCGAGCACCTCGATCGCGACATCGGCCGCTTGGTCGCGGAGGCCGGTCCCGACACGCGTGTCGTCCTGATGTCCGATCATGGAATGGGTCGCGCCTCGCGATTCATCGTGCTCAACAATCTGTTGCTCGAGACGGGATTCATCGAGCTCGCCGACGATCCGTTGACGCGCCTCAAGGCGTTCGCGTTCCGGCGAGGTCTCACGCTACGCAACGTGCACCGTCTCGCGGACCGATTCGGGCTGGCCAAACACGCGGAATACAAGGGAGCCTACACCCTCGACCCCTTGTTGAAGAAGCTTTTTCTCTCGTTCGCGAACGTGGATTGGCAGCGAACGCGGGCCTACTCTTTCGGGCGACACTACGGTGCGGTGTTTCTGAACGTTCGTGGGCGCGAGCCGCTGGGATCAGTGAACCCAGGCCGGGACTACGAGCGCACACGCGACGAGCTGATCGACGTGCTGAGCGCGCATGTCGACCCCGACCTCGGTCGACCTTTGGTCGGTCGCATTCTGAAGGGGGAAGACGTCTACCACGGTGGTCGAAGCGCCGAGGCTCCCGATTTGGTCTTGCTCCCCGTAGACGAGGCCGACATTTTTTATGGCCTTTCCGACTTCGGCTCGAATCGTACTTGGGATCGTACCTACCGCTACTCGGGCATGCATCGAGAGCGCGGCATGCTCGTCGCCGCCGGACCGGGTATCGTTACTGGTGGTGCGCCGGTGGCGCCCGCGAGCATCGTCGATCTGGCGCCGACGGTGTTGCATTGGTTCGGGCTCGAAGTGCCCGAGGAGATGGACGGGCGCCCGCTCGATCATCTCATGCGCGACGATTTTCGAAGCTCGAATCCAGTCCGTGTCGCCGCGTCCGGGTCGACGTCGTCCACGCGATCCCCTCACCACACTTTCACTCCGTCCGAAGAGCGCGAGATCATGCAGAGACTGCGTGACCTCGGCTACCTCAACTGAAACGTGAGTCTCTCACGCTCGGCAGCGACCGCTCTCCTCGCTTTCGGCGCGAGCGGGCTGCTCGGCGACTGGAGTCGCTTCGACCCGCGGCTCTTGTTGGTCTTGATCGTGCTGCTTCCCGGGTGGGTCGTCGCGCCGCTACTCTGTGCGGGTGAGCGACGCGGAGCACCGGATCGAGTCGCGTTCGCGCTCGCGCTGTCGGTCGTGTTGCTGGACCTCGCTACGGCTCCGCTCCTCGCGTTTCGGTTGCCCCTCGACGCGGCGCGCTGGCCTCTCGCCGGTATGTATATCGTGGCCGCTCTGGCGAGCCTGGGTTTCGACAAGTGGCGTGGTCCGCGCCGTGCGGACACGGGAGCGGAATGGCTCGCGTGGCTCGTCGCCGCAGCGCTGCTCGTGCCCGTCGTCGTGCGCTACGGCGGCGGGGGTGTCGACGACTGGTGGGATCTCGCCTACGTGCGAGCGCTCGCCGATCGTGCGGCCGTCGACTTTGCCGAGCCCATGCTCGGCACGGGCGCCGTGCACCCCCGCTTCGCATGGAACGCGTGGTCGTTGCTGCAAGCCTTCGTCCTCGATGTTGCCGGCGGCGAGCCCATCGAAATTCAGGCGTATTGGCTTGCACCGATCGTGAGCGTTGCCTCCGTCGCGGCGGTGCTCGCACTCGCACGGAGCGCGTTCGGCGATCGAGACCGCAGCGCGCGATTGGCGGCGGTGCTGATCCTGCCGGTCTGGCTCCATGGCACCGAAGCCTTGCCGTACTTCACGCGCTTGCACCAAGACAAGTTCGTTGCCGCGCTGGTGCTGATGCCCGTTCTCCTGTCGGCAGCGCTCGACTATCTCGAGCGCCCGTCCGCTCGTCGTCTGGTCGCGGTAGCGTGCTACGCAGTGGCGACGTGCTCCGTGCACAGTCTGGTGTTCGGAGTCGGTGCGCTCGGCGTCGCGTTCTGCGGAGTCGTGTCGCATCGCGCGGGCAGCGAGCGACGCGGCTGGTACACGGTGCCGCGAGCAGGCGCGCCCACGCGCCACGACCTCTCGAAACTGGCGCTGGTCGGTGCGGCGGTGGCGGCGCTTCCGACGTACCAGGCGCTCGCCCTCCGTGGTTGGTTTGCGGGCGGGCAGGTGGCGATCGCGGTTCGTGACAACCCCGTCGTGCGAGCGCATCTCGCACTCGATCGGCTGATCGCGCCCGACACGTGGTACATGATCGTCAGCCCTGCGGCGCTTTTCGGGCCGGTCGGCGTCTTCTGCGTCTTCGGTGTGCTCGCTGCGCTCGGCCGAAAACGGGCCGGAGATCGGTACTTGTTGGCGTTGACCCTCGCGCCCGCGGTTCTCATTTTCGTTCCTCTCGTCGCGAGCGCCGTCGGCAAGCTGGCCGTACCTTGGATGCTATACCGCATCGGGTGGCTGATCCCTCAGCCGCTCCTGTTGGCTCGCGCCCTCGCCGCCGTCGCGGGTCACGAGCCGGGGATCGCAGGCGGCGTTCGCGTAGCGGCGATGGTGCTCGTCATGATCAGTGTCGCGTTGCCCGTCGCGGCCGATCGAATGAGACGCGACCTGCGCGAGCATCCTTACGTCCGAGAGCTAGAGCCCCGGGGCACGACGTTGGACGTATATCGGTATCTTCGCACCGCGAACGAGAGGTCGACGGTACTTGCGCCACCCGGGTTCTCGAGCTTGGTACCCGCGCTGACGGGGCGTACGGTCGTCGCGTTCTCGGAGCGCGGCACGCTCGTCTTCGCGCGCGACGAACAGGATGCGTACGGAAGGATTCGCGATCGAGCGACGTTTTTTTCCTGTGCCGCCGACGCGAGCACTCGCGAGCAGATCGTCCGCAAATACGGCGTGGACCACGTCGTGTTCCGACGCCGTTACGTGACCGCGGGTGACGAAAGGGCGTGGCTCGATCGAGCCAACGCCGAAGGCCTTCTCATGAGCGCCGACCCTTCCGTGCCGATCGAGTGCAGCGCTACCGAGACTGCGCTCGAAGCGGCGCTGCCACCCGATTGGCGCGTCGTGCACGGCAACGCCGATTACTTCGTTGTCGCCGTGAACGACGCTCGTGGCACGGCACCGCTCGAGGACGATTCCTTCGGCGGAGATTGGGCCTCGCCATTCAACCTGTCGCCGCGCGAGCCCGTGGCTCGCGGCGACGTCCTCGCGAGCGTGACCGGCTTCCCGGGTGGGCGCGTTCATCTAGTCCCGCCCCCCGTTGCGTTCGGTGCCAGCGAAGAGCTCGCGTGGTCGGGAGGGGGTGCGCTTTGGGACGACGGCCCTTTCGAGGTAGCCATCGAGCTGACGATGGATGGCGCCTGCTCCGTTTCGGCCCTGGAGGTCGTACCGTATCTCGAGACCTCGCGCCGGGAAGTGCTCGAGATTCGCGTCGAAGGAAAGAGCTGGCGTGTGCGTGCGCGCGACGGCGAGACGCTGCGCGTCGCGCTCGACCCCAAGCGTCGCGGCAGCTTGCGAGTCGAGCTGACCTCTCTGTTTGGGCTACCGTTCGGCCTCGTCGATCTACGTTTGCTCGGTGACCGTGCAGGTTGTGATGCAGGTTGGATCGCGCGAGCCCGTCCGGACGTCGAAGGCGCGGCGCCCCCGATTGCTCGAATCGTGGATCTCATTTTCCGCTACCCACGAACACCGCAACTCGTGGCCGCTCTCGCGCGACGTCGACGCGACGCTGCAAGCCCGGAAGATGCGATCGCCTTGCTCCGGAGCGCGCTTGCTAGAGAAAGTCGGCAAGCCGCGCCATGGATCGAGTACGGGCTCCTGCTCGATGCCGCCGGACGATTCGACGAAGCACGATCGGCGTATGCGCACGCGCGCTCCGTCGACTCGAATAGTCCGTGGGCCCACGGGTGCTTGGCTTGGGCGGAGCTACGTTCGGGCTCGCCGGTCCGGGCGCTTTGGCACTCGTGGCGGGCACATCAGTTGGACGAGCGATACGCCGATGCGCTGACGATCCGTGGGCTGGCGCTCGAAGCGCTCGGCTTCACGCATGCTTCCGCCCAGGCGCTCGAGCGGTCGATCGCGATAGCGCCAAGACGCGCCTGGGCTTATTTCGAGCGCGCCCGTCAGCTCGCCGATTCGGGCGCGCCTATCGAGGCACGCACGCTATTGATGCGACATCTCGCGTTGTCGCCCGACGACGCTTCGGTCCGCGCAGCGCTCGAAGCGATCGCCGGGGCCGCTGACCGGAGTGACGATTGATGCGAGTCGCGCTCGTCGGGCCGACGTCGCCGCTCCAGGGCGGCATTGTTGCACACACGGAAGGCCTGCGTGTCGCACTCGAGGCGCGAGGTCACAGCGTCGAGCGAGTGGGTATTCAGCGACTGTTTCCGCGTTGGATCAGCCGCGGTCGCGTGTGTGAGGTAAGGGGCGTCGCGCTCGAGCACGCGATCGATGCGCTGGCGCCGACGACCTGGCGACGCGCAGTCGAATCGATTTCCGCCGATGTGGTCGTGGCGCAGCACTGGACACCGATCCTCGTGCCTGCACTGACGGCAGTGTTCGCGTTCGCTCGCGCGAGCCGGCGCGTCCTCGTTTGCCACAATTTCACTCCCCACGAGTATGTCCCCGGTGCTCGTCGATTGGTGGAGTCCCTCCTCCGACGCGCGGATGCAGCGATCTTCCACTCTCGCCACGTCGAAACCGCGGCACTCGCGCGGATCGAGAAAGGACACCTCGAGAGCAGGGTGGTGCCGATGCCTATGTTGATCCCACCGTCTACGGCCGCGCGGCGCCCGGTGGAGCTCGCGGTGGAAGACCGAGCCGACATGCCACTCATAGCGCTCGTCGGTCACCTGCGCCGATACAAAGGATTGGACTCTCTTGCTGAGGCTTGCCGCCTCGTCGATCCCGAGCTTCGCTTCCATCTCGTCATCGCCGGCGAGCCGATCGGCACGACATGGGACTTGAGTCGGCTCGCGCGGCTCGCTCGAGCCGGAGCCCGAGTCACCGTCGTCCGGCGCTATTTGGACGATGCGGAGCTGATCTGGCTGCTTCAGAGCGCCGCCGCCATCGTGCTTCCTTACTCACGGGCGTCGCAAAGCGGTGTTTTGCCTCTAGCTCTGCGGCTCTCCAGGCATATCGTGCTGTCGGATGCTGGGGGCCTTGCCGAACAGGTGGGTGAAGGTGGAGCCCCGGTTTCGATCGTTCCCGCCCGGGACAGTAGGCGACTCGCGTTCGCCATTGCCGGCGCGGTCTGTGCTGCTCGCGAAGGTGACGCCCGCGCGGTGCGTCAAGGACGGGAGACAGGGTCCGGGGAAGGAGACTACGCTTCGGGGTGGCGACCCCTCGTCGCTGCAGTGGAGTCGGTTGGGCGGACGCGAGAGACAGGCTCGAATTCGGCGCAGCCGGCGGCGTCGTTAGACGTAGCGAGCACCGGCGATGAGCCACCCTCCCGAGCGTGGTACCATGCCGGGCGCTTGGCGTTTGCGAAGCCAGAGATGCCGACAACGTGAGCTCATTTTCGTACCGCGCGACTTCCGCCGATGGAAAGGTGATCGAGGGGGTCATGGAGGCCTCTGCCGAAGGGCAGGTGGTCGCGAGTTTGCGCAGCCAGGGCTACATCCCGCTGGCGGTCGAGCGTGGACTGGTACAGCTCGGCAAGAAGCGCGGGTTCTCCTTCCGGATACCGGATCTTCGGCCCGGGCGGCGAGTAAAGAATCGCGACCTCATGATCTTCACCCGCGAGCTGGCGACCTTGCTTCGCGCGGGAATGCCGCTCGACAGGAGCCTTGGAAGCCTGGCGACGCTTTCGAGCAACATCACTCTGAAAGAGAGCGTCGGCCGTGTGCTAGCTCAGGTACAGGCCGGTAAATCTCTCTCGGAAGCGTTGGCAGAGCATCGTGCCGTGTTCCCGCCGCTCTACGTCAACATGGTTCGCGCGGGCGAGGCAGGCGGCGTCATGGAATCCGTGCTCGAGCGTTTGGCGGAATACCTCGAGAGCAGCGAGAAGGCGCGCGAAGAAGTGAAGTCGGCCATGACGTATCCGCTGATGCTCGTGATCACCGGCGGCGCGTCCATCTTGATCCTGCTGATCTACGTGTTGCCGAAGTTCACGCTCGTTTTCGCCGATCTCGGGGCCGCGATGCCGGCGTCCACGCGCATGATGATGGGGGTGAGCAACGCGCTCCGCTCGTACTGGTGGCTCGGCATGCTTCTCGTCGCCGCGCTTTGGTACGGGTTCAAACGATACACGTCCACTCCGCAAGGGCGGGTTCGTGTCGATCGATGGAAGCTCACGCTGCCGCTCCTCGGAGACGTGACTACCAAGATCCAGGTTTCGAGCTTCGCTCGAACGCTCGGGACGATGCTCAAGAGCGGCGTGCCGCTGCTCCAGTCTCTGGACATCGTCCGCGCGATCGTATCGAACCGGGTGGTCGCGGGCGCGCTCGAATCGGTCTCGAAAGACGTGAGCGAAGGAAAAGGCCTCGCGGGCCCGCTCGAGCGAACGGGAGTGTTTCCCCAGATGGCGCTCCAAATGGTGACGGTCGGCGAAGAGACGGGGCGACTGGACGACATGCTGATCGTCGTCGCGGAGCACTACGACCGAGACGTCGGGAACGCGATTGCACGCATGATGAGCATGCTCGGACCTCTGTTGCTGGTCATCATGGGCATCGCGACCGCGTTCATCGTCATTGCGATGTTGACGGCAGTGTTCAGCGTCAACGAGATGGCGTTCTGAGAGTTCGGGCATTTGAAGCAGGAATCCGGAGGAGAGATGGGACCCATGGACGTCGAACGAAGAAAAAATCGTATGCGCGGCTTCACGCTGGTGGAGTTGCTGGTCGTGATGGTGATTCTGGGCTTGCTCGCCTCGCTCGTCTTGCCGAACTTCTTCCGCCAGGGCGCGAAAGCTCGCGTCGGTGTGGCTCGCTCTCAGATCGCGCAGCTCGGCACCGCTCTCGACGCCTTCGCCCTCGACACCGGCCGCTATCCGACCGATGGAGAAGGGCTGGAAGCGCTGCTCGAAGCGCCCGGTGACGCGAAGAGCTGGGACGGGCCGTACTTGAAGAAAGCGGTGCCCAATGATCCTTGGGGGAATCCCTACGAATACTCGACGGGAGGCTCCATCGCGGGTTACGAGCTGCGGTCGAACGGAGCCGATGGAAAATCCGGTGGAGACGCTGACAGCCGCGACATTTCCAGCGACGACTGAGCCACATCGCGGCAATCGCGCGAGCGCCGGCTTCACGCTCATCGAGATCGTCGTCGTCGTGACCATCATCGCGATTGCGGCCGTGATCGCGGTTCCGAACATCGGTGCCGGTGCGCGTCAACGCGAAGTGCGCAGCACCCTGCAGAAGTTTGTCAGCACGGTTCGCCGCGCGTCGTCGGTGGCGGTCTTCCAGCGGAAGCCGGTGGAGTTGCGGATTTTCGTCGACGAGCGAGCCTATGCCGTCGTCGTGCCGGCCGATCGGACCGATGAGGAAACGGCGGTGGCGCGTGATGCGGAGAAGGCGGGGAGCGGGCGCCGGCGCGGGCTCGTCGGGCGCGGCGCGGACGACGCTGAAAACGAAGACGACACCGCTACGAAGCATCGATTCGAGCTTCCGGAGATTGCGTCGTTCGGCGATGTCACGGGCGGGCGAGATCTCGAAGACGAGGGGATCGTGTTCGACTTCATGCCGAACGGAAGCTCGAGCGGGGGAGGGGTCGAGCTCCTTTTCGAGTCGCCGAGAGGGAGGCCCGAGTCGTTTCGCTTGGTGATCAATCCTCTGGTCAGCGCGGTGTCGTTCGAGGACGACAAATGAGTAGGCAGAACGGCTTCACTCTGATGGAAGTCTTGATCGCGACATCGGTCGCCGCCATCGGCATCGTAGCGGTTCTCGAGCTGTTTTCGGGGAGCACGCGCCTGGCTGGAGCTTCCTTCGACCAAACCTTCGCACTCGCCGTCGGGCGCTCGGTGATGGACCAAGCGCTCTGGCGCGTGGATCTCGACGAGGGCACCGAGCGCGGCGAAGTCGAGGAGTATCGATGGACGCGCGAGGTGCTTTCGCTCGATCCCTCGCTCGGGCGTCGAGACGACGACGACCTCGGCGAGCAGGACGAAGAGTCGGAAGACTTTGAGCTGAAGGAGATTCTCGTCGTCGTGACCTGGACCAATGCGGGTGGCGTCGAGAAAGAGATCCATCTCGCCTCCGCGCGAATCATGGAGAAGTTCTGATCTCGACCACGCAAGCAGAGCGCGGCTTCACGCTGGTCGAGCTCGTGATCGCGATGACGCTGATGGCGTTGATCGGCGTGAGTCTTGCCGGCGTAATCGTGGTGGGTGCGCGTTCGGCGTCGAGTGCCGAGAGGAAAACCGAGCAGGCGCGTCGGTATCGTGTCGCGACGGAGCTCGTCGTTCGCCAGCTCCGCTCGACGGCAGCGCTCGAGCTACCGACAGGTGACGACGAAGGAGACGAAAAAGAGGGCTACTTCATCGGCGAGTCCGACCGCCTGAGCTTCGTCACCGCGAATCCGCAGGCCCCGGCAAGCAGTGGCCTGGCCGTCGTCGAGCTTTGGCTGGAAGACGAAGTGTTGATGATGTCGGAGGTTCCCTTCTTCGTTTTGGCGTCGGATGGCGAGGTCGATCCGAAGTACGAGTCCATGATGTTTTCGGCGCCTCTTCTCTACGACGTCGGCCGGCTCGTTTTTCAGTTTCAGCGGTCGGACCTCGAAGACAGTGACTGGGAGGACTCGTGGGATGCGGCCGAGGAAGACGCACTTCCTGCAGCAGTGCGCATCGAGATCGAGCCGGCAATCGACGGCGGTCCGTCCTGGTACCACGAAGTTCCGGTGTTCGTCGCCGCGTTGAACGGGATTACCGGCGAGGATCACTTCGCTGAGCCGGAGAGCTGAGGTCGCAGGGCATGCAGCGATTCACGCGAGGTCAGTCCGGCGCCGCTTTGCTCATGGTCATGTGGACCTTCGCCATTCTCGCCGTGCTGGCGGGCGAGTTCGCACGCGCGATGCGTGAAGAGGCACAGAGCACGCTCAACTTCAAGGTCGAGACCGATGCGCACTACGTCGCGATCGCCGGGATGAATGAAGCGCTGCTCGCTGCCGTCACGCTCAACGGCAAGCTCGATACCGTCGAGTCCGACGCGACGGGCGACCATGAGCTCGACGACGAGGAAGAAGACGAAGGGCTCGCGGCCGGGCGTCGTCTGATGCTAGGTCGCGGCGATTGGGTCGACGGCGAGTTCGAAGGCCGACGCTATCAGGTGCGAGTGTTCGACGAAACGGGAAAGATCTCTTTGAACTCCGAGGCGCTCGACGAAGGAAACTTGAAGATCATCGTCGAGAACTTGGGCTACGACGAGGACTCGGCGGAGATCATCGCGGGCTCGATTCTCGATTGGCGGGATGACAACGACGAGCACCGGACCAACGGTGCGGAGGACGACTACTACCAGAGCCTCGATCGACCGTATCCATGCAAGGACGCGCCGTTCGATGCTGTAGACGAACTCCTCTACGTGCGCGGTGTCACGCGTGACGCGTACTACGGCGACGAAGAGTTTCCGGGTCTACGCGACGTGTTTACGGCGGCGCACTCATCGGCGCGCATCAATCCGACGGCGATTCCGGAAGCGGTCGAGATCGCGCTTTGCGGTGAGCGGTTACTGGACGAAGAGGCGGACGAAGACGATCCGTTCGGGCCGTCCGAGGACGAGTTCATCGCGGATCTGTCGACCTGCTTGGAAGACTTGAACTTGCCCGTACGCAGAGTCAGTGGACGTACGCGTGCAAGATTGAACCAGGCCATCGTAGAGGTACGCGTGCCCGACGAGGCGCGTCGTACGTTGAGTCACGTGGGGGCCCTCGTGTGGTTTAAGGAAGATGGTTTCCAGGCCCTTCGATGGTATGATTCCGTGTTCAACGAGGACGCGCGATAGCGAGTGGCAATCGACCTCAAACAAGTCTTTTCGCGGCTCGCGAAAGCGGATTTCGCGGATGCGATCGGCGTGGCGCTGACCAACGACACGGTGGCGGCCGCACAGCTGCGAAAGCGACTGAATGCCGTCGCGGTCGGCGCTTTCGAATCGCGAGTGCTCGATGCGGAGCCGATAGAGCGTTGGCGCCAGATCGCGGACTTCGTACGGGACTTCGCCTCGCGGCATGCTCCGGACGGCGCTCGCGTTGCCGTGGCGCTAGATCGTCGCAGTACGTTGTTCGCGCACATGCAGTTGCCTTCCGCGGCCGCAGACAACCTCGACAAAGTCGTCGCATATGAAGCCGACCGACTTCTCCCATTGCCCCCGTCGACCGCGTATACCGCGCAACATGCGCGCCCGCTCGGCGTCGCCGGTGACCGCCTCGCTGTGACGATCATCGCAGCGCCGAAAGACGTGGTAGAAGCCGCGTCGCGTGCGCTCTCCGATGTCGGGCTCGCTCCGAGTGCCGTCTCGGCGGTGCCCGTGGCGTTGAACGACTACTACTTCTTTTGCCGGGGAGATGCCGCCGGCGTCGCCGGAATCTTCAATTCCGACGGCGAACGAGAGTACCTCACGCTCTCGGATAGCGGGCGGTTCGTGTCGAGTCTTCGTTTCGACGGCGTTGGCGAGACGCGTGGCGAGCGCCTCGAGCGAGAAGTGGAAGTGGCGTTGTTGGATCGGCGCGAAGAGCCGCCAGAGCTCATCATCGACGGTCCGCGAGTCGAGGATGGAGACCTCGGCCTGGCCGCCATCGCCCCGTCCGATTTCCTTCCGTCGAACGCTCGCCCGACCTGGCTCGAAGCGGCTGCGATCGGAGCCGCGCTCGGGCAACTGAACGAAGCCCGCGTCCGGATGAACTTGTTGCCTGCTGCGCTCGCGCGCGCGGAGGAGACCGTGGGGCTGCGCGAGTTCGGATTGGCGGCCGTCGTGATCTTGCTCGCGCTGACTCTGGCGGGAAGCATCGCGGTGAAGAACCTGGGGACCAGCAGTGCGCTGGCGTCGGAGGTCGATCGATTGCTTCCGCGCGTGAGCGAAGTCACGAAAAGCGAAGAAGCGAACAACGCCTTACTCGCCCGGGTTACAACGCTCGAGAAGCCGCGAGGGGTCAGCGTTCTCGCCTATATGCGGGACATGACGTCGCGCATACCGACGGGCGCGTACTTGACTACTTTTCGGTACAAGGGAGATCGCGTAGAGCTCGACGGGATCGCGGACAATGCAGCCGGGCTCATCGCCTCGCTCGAGCAGTCGCCGCACTTCAAAAATGTCGAGTTCACGGCGCCGACGACCAAGTACCTACAAGACCAAGAACGATTCTCGCTCAAAATGGAGCTCGAGCCGTGACGTTGAAGGAGCGCTGGGCCGCGTTTTCGCCAAGGGAACGGTATTTGGTTCTAGGGGCCGGAGTCACCGCGCTGCTCGTGCTCATCCGCTACGCGCCGCTCCCGGCGATTTCGTCGCTCACCGGCTCGCCGGGCGAAGACAACTGGGTTCAGCTGCAGAAGATCGAGAACTACCAGAAAATCCTCGCGCGCGGCGAAGGTGCCCGGAAGCGGTCCACCGAGCTGCTCGCGCGGTTCGAGGCCGCCAAAAGCAGGCTCGTTCCGGGTGAGACGCCGACTCAGGTCGGTGCAGCGCTTCAAGGACGCCTTTCTACGATGGCGACCGACGCGGGCTTGAACGTGCTCAGCTCGCAGATTCTCAAGGACGAGCAGTCGGGCGACTTCCGGCGTGTCGGTGTGCGACTGACCCTCAGCGGAGAGCTGGACGGGGTCACCCAAATGCTGTCCGCGATCGAAACCGGTCCTTCCGATCTGGAAGTCACGCTTCTCGAAGTGAATCGAAAGCTTGGTACGACGCGTCGCACCCCGACTCCGACGACGCGGGGCGCGACGGCGGCGCCACCGGCCGCGGCGGCAACTCTCACCGCGACCCTCGAGGTGAAGACGTTCATGCAGGAGTCGTTGTGAGCGGGCGCACTGCAACGACGCAAGGCTTCGCCTGTGCAAGTGCAAGGGCGTCCGCCGAAAACTTCGGCAAAACTGCGCGCGCACTCGTTAGAATTACCTTTGACGGTCGTAGCGACGAACGCCGCGTGTTTCTGGCGTGCGCCGTAGGAGACCGGAGCGAGTGAAGCGCCTCCTCCAGGTCGTCTCCGGTATGCTCGCCGTGTTGGCGTGTGCGCTGCTCTTCCGCATCGTGCAAGTGCTGAGCGTCGCACCACCGGAATTCACCGACCCGCCACAACTTTCAGCGGGGGGGGAGCCGTTGCTGCCGCCGCCGAAGAGCCTGTCCCCACGAGGCCCGGCGATGGACGCTATCGTCGAGGGCAATCTCTTCGAGAGCGAGCGGGGTGAGGGTGCCTCGAGCGCGAGCGGCGCCGGCGGTGTAGGTGGTGAGCCCCTTCCGCCGCCGACGAACGTCGTGCTCAACGGAATCTTCGTGATGGAAGGGCGTCCGATGGCGATCGTCAGTGATTCGACTGCGGGGAACAAACAGCTGACGTTGCGCGTTGGTGACAATGTCGGTGACTATCAGGTCGGAGACATAACGGATCGGCGAGTCACCCTCCTCGGTCGAGGGGGCCAGCAATTTTCGCTCGACCTCGACATCAAGAAAGGCCCGCAAGGAGGCGCGCCGGTCGCCGCGCCTGCCCGCCCCGCGCCGCCCGCAGCAGCCGGAAATCGTGGCCAACCACCCGCCGGGCAAACCGCGGCACAGCGCGCGGCCGCCGCACGCGCCGCGGCCGTGAATCGCACGGCTCAGCAGCAACGCGCACGCACCGCGGGTGCGAGGCCGGATGAAGGTGAGAGTGCAGATCGTCCCGATCCGACCCAGGCGCGCCTTGACGCGCTAAAGCGCCTCAGGGAAGTCACTCCTCAACGATAGGCAGCATGACGGTAGTCGAGTCAGCTTGGATGCACGGTAGTCGTCTGAATTCGATGTCGCGGAGCTTTGTCGCTTTGGGGCTGGTTGCAGCGCTGTTGTTCGGGCACGCCCCCGGTGCGCCAGCAGAAGACGGCGTTGCGCCCATCGTTGCGCAGCCGACCGACGAAATCGTGGCTCCGCCGGCCGCCGCGATGCCGGCACCGACTCCGCTGGAGCCCGCGCCGCTCGCCCCAGGGGTCGCTGCCGACGAGGCCATTCCGGACGCTCCACTTCCGGCTGCCATCCCTCCGCCGAGCGCTCCGTCCGCTTCCGGCGATGGTCGTGATGCGATTCTCTTGAATTTCGAAGCCGCCGACATTCGCGAGGTCATCTATACCTTCGCCGCCGCGCTCAATCTCAACTATTGGATCGATCCGCGCGTGCAGGGACAAGTGACAGCGCGGTCGTTCGGCCCGATCTACATTGACGACCTGTTTCCGGTGTTCTTGCAGATCCTGCGCAGCAACGGATACTCGGCCGTCAAGCAGGGCGACATCTACATGATCGTCCCGGCGGAAGAGACGAAAACGCGGGCACGCGTGGAGAAGGGCGCGAGCGAAGGCGATCGCTTCGTGATCGATCTCGTGAAGGTCACGCACGTGAGCGCCGAGCGGATCGTCGAGATGCTGAGCCCCTTCGTCTCCCCGGGCGGAGACGTGGTGGCGTATCCTCGCAACAACTTGGTCGTCATAACGGACCTGGCGAGCAACGCGAAACGATTGCGCGAGCTCGTTCAGACCTTCGACAACGACAGCTTTCGCGATCTGAGCGGCAAAGTTTACAAGATCAACCATGCGTCCCTCGAGGAGATCGCGGAAGAGCTCGTCGGTATTCTCGAGGCGTATCACGTGGTCGAGACGGGATCGCGAGTCCAAGTAATCCCGCTGTTGCGATTGAATTCGATCGCAGTCGTCGCGTTTGATCCGAGCGTGTTCGCGAACGTGGAGTACTGGTTGAGCGTGCTGGACGTTCCCGGTGGCGCCGGTGCCGGGCGGCGCGTGTACGTGTACAAAGTCGAGAACTCGAAGGCCGTCGAGATCGCCGATGTGCTGAACGAGCTGTACGAGAGCTTGGCCGAGGAGGCGAGCGAAGCGTTGGCGCGGCCGCGGAGCGGCGCGCTTGCGGAGCGCGGTCAAGGATTGGGTGGCGGATTGTCGTCTGCACGCGACCGGGCGCAAACGGGTCGCGCGCAGCAGCGCGTGCAGAACATGGAGGCCGCGGCAGTCTTGGGCGACGCAGCCGACGGGGGTCTCAGTGGATTTTTCGAGCAAGAGATCCGAGTCGTCGCCGACGAGATCACGAATTCCTTGCTTGTCCTGGCGACGCCGCGCGACTACCAGATGGTGAAAGCAGTGCTATCCGAGCTCGACATCGTTCCTCGCCAGGTTCTCGTCGAGATGCTGATCGCCGAGATCACGCTCGGCGATGACATGAGCCTTGGAATGACGCACACATTCGGAGATGGCACCAGTACCAACACCGATGACGATGCTGATGATGACGACGACCCCCCCCCCCTGAACACGGGTCTCGCGAACGTTCTTTTCGATGACGATGACAGCTTCCGTGTCGATGGGGTGATCGGTAGCACCGGGATCGACGCAACCCTCAGCTGGTTCGGCGGTGACTATACGGCCACGCTCACGGCTCTCGCGAATCGAAACAAGCTCAAAGTCTTGTCGCGTCCCCACATCCTGACCGCGGACAATCAAGAGGCACGCATCCTCGTCGGTGCCGAGATCCCGATCGTCACGAGCCAATCGGACAGTGGCTCGCAGGACGACGGCGATTCCGTGTTTCGGCAGAACGTAGAGTATCGGGATACGGGTGTCGTCGTTCACGTCACGCCTCAGGTGAACTCCGAGGGCCTCGTGAACATGATCATCTCTCAGGAGGTCAGCGACATCGCCGGCTCGACGCTGCAGATCGAAGGCATCGTGTCGCCGTCGTTTACCACGCGCGAGACCGAGACGACGGTCGTCGTCCACAGCGGGGAGACCATCGTCATCGGAGGCATCATCGCAGACACGAAGCGCGAGTCCGCAAGCGGTGTCCCGTTCCTGATGGACATTCCCGTGCTCGGGCAGCTTTTCCGTGCGCGGACGAAGGAGAGCGAGCGCACGGAGCTCATCATCCTCATCACCCCGTACGTCGTCCGAGATCGCAACGAGGCTCGCTCGCTGACCGACGAGTTCAAACAACGCGTCGACCGCTTGCTTCGAGAGCTGCAAGTCGACGAGACCGCGCCGGGCTCTCACACGGCGGTGCTAGAAACCGCCGCCCCGAACTGATCGAGCGCGCGATACGGCCCCGCAGCGGCGGCTTCCGGACCGGCTGGCCAGCGTTCGGAGCTTGGGTTTCGGTCTCGGAACGGCTACAAAAGGCGATCTAGGACCGAGGAATGAGCCTCGGTACGTTTCCGCACCGAGCGAGGGGAGGTGCCGGTCCGAGCATGGCCACGATCATCACTCAGGAGTGCATCAACTGCGGTGCTTGCGAGCCCGAATGCCCGAACACCGCGATTTACCAGGGCGGCGTCGAGTATGATCTGGCGGGAGCAAAGCGCCCGGCCCTGCACGGCGATATTTTCTACATCGTTCCCGAGAAGTGTACGGAATGTGTCGGGTTTTTCGACTACGAGGCCTGCGCTGCCGTATGCCCGGTGGATTGTTGCGTGACCGATCCGGAGCGTCCGGAGAGCGAGGACGCGCTCATGGTGCGCGCTCGCGAGCTGCACCCGGACAAGACTTTCGACGACGCGTTCCCGTCTCGGTTCAGTCCAGGTCGAGGCGTACCGGCGAAGGAGGCGGCTCCGAGCGTAGCCGCGGCCCCGGTGGCGGTCGCGTCGGGAGGGGCACCCACGGGGGCGCGCACATCAGTGGGCCGCATAGAGCGAGCGCTAACGCGCCGAGGCAAGGCACTGGCATCCGGCGGGCCGGCTCGCGTCGCAGGGGTGGAGATAGACGGTCCTTTCGATGACATCCTGAAGCGGGCGCGAGAGCCGCACCACACCCCGTCGTCACGTCTGCTGGGTGTGCTCCTGCGCTTCTCGACTCCGTTTCTCGGAGCGCTGCCCCACGCTACCAAGAAGACTCTCGAACTGGGCTACGGAGATCCGCGAGTCTATTCGGCGCAGCCCAGCACTGCTCTCAACATACTATTGAATTTTGCCCTCTATCCTGTTGTGTTTTATGCAATTGGCGTCGTTCGAGGTGTGGTCCCATTCACTGAGGGCGACAAGAGCTGGATTGTGATCGGTGTGATCATCGCGTCCATCGAAACGCTGATCCGCCTCCGCCAGGGCATTTTTCAGCAGCTCCCCGCCGACAAGATGCAGTACGGTGCCAGCTTCTACGGCGCGCCCCTCGGGATCGTGTTGCAGCCGCTGATAGCCAAGCTCCTTCGTTCACTCAGGAGCGGGCATGTTCCGGTTGAGGGATTCTACGGTAACGAATTTGAGGCTAAGCGGGAGCGCGAGCGGCGTTATGGCGAAGTCTACGCGGTAGAGGAGTTCGACGGTGGCTATTACGTGCGCTTGGAGCTCCCTCGTACGATTCCGCCGTCGGCCGCTCGCGAGGAGCGTGGATTCGGGGACGTCATGCCGGACTACGATCTCGACGTCCATGTTGGCGGTGAAGGCGTGACGATTCGCGGGAGTGTCGTCGATCCCGAGCTCCGTGCGGTCTGTGGGATATCCCCGGCTTTTCCAGCGGATTTTCGCACGGAAATTCCACTGGGCGGCCCCCTCGGCGGCTTTCGCCACCGCTACTCCGACAAGACGCTCGAGGTCGCGGTCTTGAAGGCGGGAGCCTGATCGACGGATGAACCGGGTTCGGATCGTCGCCTTGGCGGGGGACGTACCGGCGACGCTTCTCGATGACCGGGAGCTTTCTCTCTCGCTCGGATTGGATGCTGCGCGCGTGGCGTCGATATCGCGGGGGATGAAGCGGGCGAGCGCGGCAGATGGACAAGGCCCGGCCGATCTCGCGGCGGATGTCGCTCAGAAAGCATTGGAGTCGGCCGGGGTCAGCGCCAACGACGTCGACCTGCTCGTCTTCGCGACGACTACACCCGATATCACGTTTCCCGGGTCGGCTTGCCTCCTGCAAGCGAAGCTCGGCATCCATGGCCAACCCTGTATCGACGTGCGTTCCCAGTGCACGGGTTTTCTTACTGCGCTCGACGTGGCGGCCCGCTTTCTCGCTACGGGCGCATGCCGACGGGTTCTGGTTGCCGCCGCGGACGTCCCGACCCACGTCAATCGCTACGACGGCGTTGCCCCCGAGCTCGCGATTCTGACGGGCGACGGCGCCGCGGTAGCGATCGTCGAAGCCGGAGCGGGCCGGGGCGAGCTGCTCGCCGTTGCTGCGCGCATCGACGGCCGCCGCCACCGGGAGCTTTGGTGCGAGTTTCCCGCGAGCCGACATCGCGTGCGGTGCGACACGGCGCGCGGCGAGCGAGTGACCCGCGAAGCGTTCGAATCGGGCGCGCTCTATCCTCGAGCGGATTTCCCCGCGTTACGGGCGACGGCGCTCGAAGAAGTTCCGAAGATCCTCGACTCTGCTCTTCGTGCTTCCGGGCTCGCTCGCGTCGACGCGCTCGTGTTGGCGCATCTCGATCCGTCGATCGAGGATGCCTTGGTCGAGAGGCTCGCTCGGCATTGCGGTCGCGTGGTTCGGCGCAGAACGGCGTATGGGTTCGGTTCCACGTTGCCGCTCGCGCTCGTGACCGCAAGCGCTGCGGGCGACTTCGTAGACGGTGAAACGGTCGCGCTCGCCACGGCAGGCTCCGGTGCATCGTGGGGCGCGGCGGTGCTGCGATGGTGAGGTCGGACGTCCCACCGCGAAGCCGCCTGCTCGGATGGGGATTCCGCGTTCCGTCCACGGTCGTCACCAACGACGATCTCTCGCCCATCGTCGAGACGACGGACGAATGGATTCAGCAACGTACCGGCATTCGCGAGCGGCGCTACGCGGACGACGTCGACGGTAGCGTAGCGCTGGCGGAGCCCGCGGCGCGGGACGCGATCGCGATGGCCGGGCTCGTGCCGACGGACATCGACCTCATCATCTGCGGGAGCCTGAGTCCCGACATCGATTGGCCGGGCAACTCCTCGCTGCTCCACGAGCGTCTCGGAATACCCGCGGTCACAGGCTTCGACCTTCGCAACCAGTGCTCCGCCTTCGTCTATGGCCTCGCGATCGCCGATCAGTACATCCGTACGGGCGGAGCGCGTCACGTGCTCGTCGTAGGGAGCGAGATTCACTCCTCCGGTCTCGACTTCGAGGGTGGTCGAGGACGCGACGTGACCGTGCTTTTCGGCGACGGCGCCGGCGCTGCCGTGGTAGGCCCGAGCGACGACGCCGAGCGCGGGCTGCTCTCGTTCGCGTTGCACGCGGACGGCGAGCACGCTGAACGTTTGGCCGTGATAGGGCCGGCATGCCGGCAGAAGCCGAGACTGAGAGCGGACCAGATCCCGCCCGAGAGCGCGTTCGTTTACCCCGTGATGAACGGGCGATATGTGTTCAAGCATGCGGTGGAAGGCATGACCGAAGCGGTTCGCGAGGTCGCCGCGAAGGCGGGTGTTGCCGTAGAAGAGATCTCGATGCTGCTACCGCATCAAGCGAATCTCCGGATCAATCAGCTCGTCGCGATGGGTCTCGGGTTCGACGAAACGCGCATGAGCAACAACATCGACCGCTACGGCAACACGACCGCGGCGACGATTCCCATCTTGTTGACCGAAACGGCGGCGGCAGGAAAGCTCGAGCGCGGTGATCTCGTGTGCTTCGCAGCGTTCGGTGCCGGCTTTACGTGGGGCGCTGCCTTGTATCGCTGGTGATGCATGGCGGATCTCTCCGCCAAAGTCGGATCCCTCACGTTCCGTACACCTGTGATCGCGGCGTCGGGTACTTTCGGGTACGGCGTCGAGTACGACGGCCTCGTCGATTGGTCTCTGGTCGGCGGTGTCTCGGTCAAAGGGCTCTCTCTTCATCCGTCTGAGGGCCACGCCGCGCCGCGCATGGTCGAGACTTCGGCGGGCATGCTGAACGCGATCGGACTGCAGAACATCGGTGTCGAGCGCTTTCTCAAGGAAAAGCTCCCTAAGCTTCGATCGACGGGAACCCGAGTGATCGTCAATTGCTGGGGAAACACGCTGGCGGAGTACGAAGGTGTCGTGGAGCGGCTCGACGCTGTTGCGGGCATCGATGCGCTCGAGCTGAATCTCTCGAGCCCCAACAAGCGGGAATGGGCGAGACTTCCGTCTTCGGACCCGTCCATCACCGCAGACATCGTTTCGGCTGCTCGGAAACGGACCCGCTTGCCGCTCTGGGTGAAGCTGACGCCGAATGTGACCGACATCGTTCCGATCGCGCGCGCCGCCGCGGACGCAGGCGCCGACGCGGTCACGCTGATCAACACGCTACGCGGGATGGCGATTGATCTCGTTTCTCGCACACCGGTTCTGACCAACACGACCGGGGGGTTGTCCGGACCCGCGATCAAGCCGGTGGCGCTGCATATGGTTCATGAAGTATCGAAGTCGGTTCGCATCCCCATCGTGGGGGTAGGTGGAATCTCGACGGGCGAGGATGCGGCCGAGTTCCTCGTTGCGGGCGCCAGCGCAGTCCAAGTCGGCACGGCTTGCCTCTACGATCCTTCCGCGCCAGCTCGCATCGCCTCCGATCTCTCGAGAGTGCTCGATCGGCTCGGCGAAGCGTCCGCTACAGCGGTCGTAGGCTCGCTCCGCGAGCGTGTAAAGCATTGACTTATAGGGGATTTTTTCGTAGAGTTGCGGACTGCGTCCCTTACAATAACGACAGGAGGTCTCCTTGAAAGTTCGCGAGTTCAAGGTCGGTGAGAAAGTGGTGTATCCGGCGCACGGCGTCGGAGTCATCGAGGAAGTCGAGTCCCGGAAGCACTCCGGTACGGAGATTCAGTTTTACACGCTCCGCATCATCGACACCGACATGAAGATCATGATCCCGACGGCCAAGGCGGATGCGGTCGGGCTTCGTCGCGTGATCGGCAAGGAGATGGTCAGCAAGGTCTACAAGGTCCTCCGAGAAAAGCGCGTGCGTGTGGATCAGGCCACCTGGAATCGCCGCTATCGCGAATACACCGAAAAAATAAAGACCGGTTCTGTGCTCGAAATCGCTGCCGTCCTTCGCGATCTGTTCATGCTGAAGGGCGACAAGGAGTTGTCGTTCGGCGAGCGCAAGATGCTCGATACGGCGCGCAATCTTCTCGTGAAAGAACTAGCCATCGCGAAAGCTCACTCCGAGGACAAGATCATGGAGGAGCTGCGCACGATCTTCGGTCATTGATGCCGATCTCTCGTTTGCGAGATCGCACGAAAAGGCCGGGCAGAGCCCGGCCTTTTCCTTTTTCGTCGCGATGGCGACAGCTTCCTGTGACGCTCCCATGGCTGATCCTCCCTCGGTTGCGTTGATCATCGCCGCCGCCGGCGAAGGTGCGCGGCTGGGCCTCGATCTCCCAAAAGCTCTAACGATCGTAAACGGCGTTTCGCTCGTCCGCCGAACGGTGGAGCGTTTCGACGATTGCGCTGGGCTGGAGGAGATCGTGGTCGCGGCGCCCGCGGCGCACATCGAGGCTTTCGCGGATGTGTTTGCAGATCGAGCGCGGGGTGCAGTCCGTGTTCGCATCGTCGCGGGGGGCGCGACGCGGCAAGAATCGGTGGCAGTAGCGTTGCGCTCGATCGAATCAACCCCAGCGCTCGTCTGTGTGCACGACGCGGCGAGACCACTGGTGTCACCCGGGACGATTCGCGCCGTCATCGCCGCCACCTCTCGATTTGGAGCCGCCACGGCGGCGTCACGCCCCGCGGACAGTGTTCGAACGGAGGGGCCGGGCACGACCACTCACGCGCTGGATCGATCCACGCTTTGGATGGTCGAAACTCCTCAGGTATTTTCGCTTGCGCTGCTACGCGAGGCCCATGCCCGAGCTCGAACTCGCAACTTTACGGCCACGGACGATGCGACCCTCGCTGAGGCAATGTGCGGCGTGAACGTATCGGTCGTCGCGAGCGAAGGACTGAACACGAAAGTGACCACCCGGGCCGACCTCGAGCTCGTCACGCTCCTTTCTCGTTGAGTCGCGGCGCCGATCGGCGCTCACCGCGCGAGCGAATCGTTCAAGCTACCCGAGCGGAGCGGTGAAGAGGAGATCTCCACTGTCGTGAACCCGAGACGCTCGAGCTCGTCGACGACGTTCGCTCGGAGCACGGGATCTGCGAGCCGTGCTTGCTCGGCGGACGCCACTTCCACGCGTGCAGTCGCTCCGAGGTAGCGTACGCGCAGCTCACGAAATCCTCGCAGCCGCAGCGCCGATTCCGCGGCTGCCACCTGCGCGAGCGCCTCGTGGGTGATGCGGGTACCGTAGGGAAAGCGGGACGAGAGGCAGGGCGACGCCGGCTTGTCGGCTGTCGCGAGCCCGTAAAAGCTGGAGAGCGCGCGAACGTCGGCTTTCGTGAGACCGACCTCCGCCAAGGGATGGCGAACCCCTAGCTCCGTAGCGGCCGCGAGTCCCGGGCGATAGTCCGATAGATCGTCATGGTTGACGCCGTCGACGACGTAGGCGAGCCGCTGCTCGCGCGCGATCTCGAAGCAAACGGGATAGAGCGTCTGCTTGCAGAGGTAGCAGCGATTGGGCGGATTCGCTGCGTAGCCGGCCGTCTGGAGCTCGTCGACTTCCCGAACGACGTGGCGAACACCGAGAGCCGTTGCCAGCTCGCGAGCCTCGTCGGTTTCGTGAGGGGGAGTCGTCGGCGAGTGGGTAGTGACCGCGACGAATCGCAGGCCTTGGATGTCGGCTGCTACCCGAAGCAGCAGCGAGGAGTCGACCCCACCCGAATAGGCGATGACCACGGATGCGAGCGAACCGAGCACCGCCTCGAGCTCAGCGAGCCGGATCGATAGCCTTGAACTTTCGTCAGATTCCATCACCCGAGAACGTGGAGGTCGTGAGGTAACGCTGGCCCGTGTCGCAGAATATCGTGAGCACCGTGCGGTTCGGGCCGAGCTCGGCTGCGATTCGCAGCGCAGCCGCACAGTTCGCGCCCGATGAGATGCCGACCAAGATGCCTTCTCGACGCGCAAGCTCCCGCGCCTGCAACTCTGCGTCCTGATCGGTGACGGTCAGGACGCGATCTACGACGTCGAGATCGAGCACCTCGGGTATAAAGCCCGCGCCGATGCCTTGTATCGCGTGGTATCCGGGCTCGCCGCCGGAAAGAACGGGAGACGCTGCCGGCTCGACCGCGATGATCTCCACCGAGGGACGTTCTCTCTTCAACACCGACCCGACGCCAGTGATGGTGCCGCCGGTACCGACACCCGCGACGAAGGCGTCGAGCTCGGGGCACTGATCCAGTATTTCGCGTGCCGTGGTCGTACGGTGGGCCTCGGCGTTCGCCGGATTCGAGAATTGCTGGGGCATGAAGTAGCCGGGATGGGCGTCGCGAAGCTCTTCCGCGCGTCGGACAGCTGCGTGCATGCCCCGCGAGTCTTCCGTGATTTCCAAATCGGCACCAAACGCGCGGAGCATCACGCGACGTTCGGTGCTCATCGTCTCGGGCATGGTCAAAACCAGGCGATACCCCTTTACGGCTGCGACGAGCGCGAGACCGACGCCCGTGTTGCCACTCGTTGGCTCGACGATCGTGCCGCCGGGTAAGAGCTGGCCGGAGCGCTCGGCTGCATCGATCATGCCGAGGCAAATCCTGTCTTTGACACTCCCTCCGGGGTTGAGCGACTCGAGCTTGGCGATGACCCGAGCTGAGCCGGGAGGTACGATGCGCTGCAGCTCGACGATCGGCGTGTTACCGATGAGCTCCAGCGGCGAAGAAGCTACTTGGCACGGGAGCGGCATATACTGAATCGTGCTCGCGACTATAGGAGCCGAGGTTCCGGCTGTCAAAGACCTCGACGAGCCCAAAGTCGCGTCGAATAAAGGAGTTTCGGGAGCCGTCTACCCGGGCACCGCGGCTTTATTCTGCCTGCAATCGTGTTAGAGAAATTGAGCGTCGCAGGCACGAATCCGATCTCTTCCGCGGCGACAGGATCGATGACACAGGTGGGCGAGTATGTCGGATGACGAGGCACGTATGGCTCGGGGTGCTTCAGGCGCCCGGCCCGACGCGCCCCAAGCTAGCGCTGAGCTCAGCTTCTCGGAGTTCATCATCGGCTTGGCTCAACAAGCGTTGTTGTCTCTGGGGCTCGCTCCGGAGTCGGAAGCATCGACGTCGCGGAAGGATCTCGCGCACGCGAAAGCAGTCATCGACATCGTTGCGATGCTGCGCGAAAAGACCCGCGGCAATCTCGACGAAGTGGAATCTCGGCTGATCGACGAGATGTTGGACGAGCTCAGGTTGCAGTACGTGCGCGAGACCCGAGGGGTGCGCACCACGGACGGAGGAGGCTCATGACGAAAGGACGTTCGGCCTGGACGGCGACCCTGCTTGCCGGCGCGGTCATCGGTGTGGTGATCACGGCGGCGGTGAACCGCCAAAGTTGCTCCCCTGCGGAGGATCAAGCGGCGACGGCGCTTCCGATGGTGTTGCCGGCCGCAACGATCGCTCCGGGTGCGGCGATACCCCTGCCGGACTTCGCTGCGCTCGTAGAGCGATTGAGCCCATCTATCGTCAACATCTCGACCGTATCGGAAGAAGAAGAGCAGGGCCAGATGCCGCGCCGTCGCGAGCGCGATCCGTTCGATTTCTTCGAGCACTTCGGGCCGCGACGTAGTCTCGGGTCCGGCTTCGTGCTCGGCACGGAGGGCTTCATCATCACGAATCATCACGTCGTAGACCAAGCGACGGAAATCGTGGTGCGACTGAGCGACGAGACCGAGTACCAGGCCGAAATCGTCGGCTCGGACGCGAAGACGGATCTAGCGGTCATCAAAATCAAGGATGCGAAGAATCTCGTGGCACTTCCGCTCGGGAACTCCGACGATCTCAGAGTAGGGGAGTGGGTGGTCGCGGTCGGGAGTCCCTTTGGGCTCGACCATACCGTCACAGCGGGAATCGTCTCGGCAAAAGGGCGCAAGATCAACCGTCCTGATCAGAGCCCGTATGATGATTTCATCCAGACCGACGCGGCGATCAATCCCGGAAACTCTGGTGGCCCGCTTGTGAACCTGGCCGGGCAAGTCGTCGGCATCAACACCGCGATCTACTCGCGCTCTGGCGGTAACATCGGCATCGGCTTCGCCATTCCGATCAATTTGGCTCGCCAGATCGTCCCGCAGTTGAAGGACGCCGGTTACGTCACGCGCGGTTGGCTCGGCGTGTTGATTCAGCCGGTAGACGAAGACATCGCGAAGTCTCTCAATTTGGAAGAGGCCCAGGGGGCCCTCGTCGCGAAAGTTTTCGACGAGAGTCCCGCCGCGAAGGCGGGAATTCAAGTCGGCGACGTCATCGTCACTTTCGACGGCCAAGGCATCCGCAAGTCGAACGACCTCCCGTCGATCGTCGCGGCCACGCCGGTCGGCAAGGCCGTGTCGGTCGCCGTGGTCCGCGCGGGCAAGCAGGAAACGGTCGAGGTGACGATCGCCAAGCTCGAAGAGGACGAGGTGGAAGCGAAGCCCGTGAAGGCCGACGAGCTCGGATTGTCGGTGCAAGACATCACGCCGGAGATCGCGAACGACCTTGGATTGGAGCGGGACGCCAAAGGTGTGGTGGTATCGGGTGTCAAGCGTGGCTCGGCTGCAGACGAAGCCGGCTTGCGCGCCGGAGACGTGATCGAAAGTGTCGCCAATCAGCCCGTGGCGGACGTCAAGGAATTTCGGCGTCAACTCGCGGATCGTGACCCATCGGACAGCGTGCTGGTTCTCGTGCGACGCGGCGATCAGACGCTTTTCCGTGTCCTGAAGCCGCCGTCGCCGACGAAGGAGTGACGGACCGCGGCCAGCGCGATGGTGCCGGCCGCGGCCGCCTCGCCGTGATCATTCTCGGCATCGAGACTTCCTGCGACGATACGTCGGCAGCCGTGGTGCGCGACCACGCGGTTTTGTCGAACGTGGTTTCATCCCAGGACGAAATACACGCAGCATACGGCGGCGTCGTGCCTGAGCTCGCCGCGCGTCGCCATCTCGAGTCCATTCAGTCGATCGTCTCTAGAGCGATCGCGGGCTCTGGTGTCGACTACACCGACATCGATGCCGTGGCGGTGACTCGCGGGCCCGGACTTGTAGGCTCTCTTCTCGTCGGGCTTGCCACGGCCGAGGGCCTGGCCATTCGGCTCGGCGTTCCGGTGATTGGCGTCAGCCATCTCGAGGGACACGTTCTTTCGCCGCTGATCGAGTCCGAAGTAGAGACGCCTTTCCTCTGTCTTTTGGTCTCGGGCGGCCACACCGCGCTCTACCTCGTGAAACAGGTGGGCGAGTACGCGGAGATCGCCTCGACCCGTGATGACTCGGCGGGAGAGGCTTTCGACAAGGCGTCGAAGATGCTCGGCCTCGGCTATCCCGGCGGTCGCGCGATCGACACGCTGGCCAGAGGAGGCCGGATCGATGCCTTCCCATTTCCGCGCGGACGTGTACGCGGCGACGACATGGCGCTCAGCTTCTCGGGGCTCAAGACCGCGCTGTGGGACTTTCTTCGATCCGTTGGCGAGACGCCGGCGATTCCCGACGTCTGCGCTTCGTTCCAGGAGGCGATCGTCGACGTGTTGATGGATCGCTGCCTGCGAGCGATGGAGAATCTTGACGTACCGCGCCTGGCGATCGCCGGCGGCGTTTCGGCGAACTCCCGTCTTCGTGCGCGCGCCGCCGAGATGTTGGCGGAACGAGGTGGAACTTTGGTGCTCCCGTCTTTGGCGTACTGCACCGACAACGCGGCGATGATCGCGACGACCGCTGCGCTGCGTAGCGCGCGCAACCTCCCTCATCAGCCGCCCGTGGCGATTGCGCGGCTTCCGCTCGCGCCACGACTCGCGTCGGCGGCATGAGTGCTGCGGCACGGCGCCGCTGGGGCCAACACTTTCTGTCGGCACCCGATGTCGCTCGCGCGATCGTCGACTGGGCCAACGTCGCTGGCGCACGCGTGCTGGAGATCGGGCCCGGGCGCGGGGCGCTGACCGAGCACTTGCTCGCGCGCGCGGCTTTCGTTCGAGCCGTCGAGATCGACGTTTCGTTGGCCGAAGCGCTCCGCGACCGGTACTCGGCGGCATCGGATCGATTGGAAGTGCTCGTCGGCGACGTGCTGTCGTTTCCGAGCGAAACGCTCCTCGACCCTGACATGCTCGTCGTCGCGAATCTGCCGTACGAGAGCGCCACGGCGATCCTTCGAAAATTGCTCGAGAGCCCGCGACCGGCCCGCAGCATCGTCGTGATGGTTCAGCGCGAAGTGTGTCAGCGACTCGCCGCGCGTCCGGGCGACCGTCACTACGGCTTGCTCGCGTTGCACACTTCTATCCGAGCGGATGTCGAGACAGGGCGAATCGTGTCCCCCGGCTGCTTCCTGCCGCCTCCGCGCGTGGATTCTCAGCTGATTCGCTTGCGGCCGCTCTCCGCGCTTCGTCACGACGTGGGGGATGAGAAGAGTTTCTCGGCGCTAGCCGCCGCAGCGTTCTCGCAGAGGCGAAAAATGCTTCGAAACACCCTGCTGCCTTATCTGGCTTCACGCGTCGGCAAGGCCTCGGCGGTCGAGCTCCTGGCCGCGGCCGACATCGATCCTACGGTTCGGCCGGAAACGGTGAGTGTAGAGGCATTCGCGCGACTGTCTTCGCTGCTTCATGCTCGCGTGTGAGCACGACCGCCTGGTACACGTACTTCGCGCGATGCCCGAGCTACCCGAGATCGAAACCATACGTCGGAGTCTCGATCCGCTCGTCGTCGGTCGGCGAATCGAGCGCGTGCGAGCGCGACGACGTGACCTGCGGGTGCCGCTCCCCCCGGATTTCGAGGCAACGCTAAGGGGTCGCCGGATCATCGGGACGAGTCGCCGCGCGAAGTACTTGATGCTCGCGCTCGACGACCGAAGGCAGTGGCTCGTTCACCTCGGTATGAGCGGGCGCTTCATCCGGCTGGCGCCGGACGACTCGTCGACTGACCCCCACGAGCACGTCGTGGTAGATCTCGACGATGGCTCGCGATTGGTGTTCCGCGACCCAAGGCGCTTCGGCCTCATGCTGGTCGTCGACGCGGCCGAGTGTCGCTTGCTCGACGGCATCGGTCCGGAGCCTCTCGGCGATCCCGCGTTCAGCGGCGTGTACCTGAAGTCGGTTCAAGCACGAACCCGTCGTGTGGTGAAGGAAGTTCTGATGGATCAGCGCGTGGTCGCGGGCCTCGGAAACATCTACGTCAACGAAATTCTATTCCTCGCCGGCATCCGACCGACTCGACGCATGCAGCGGCTTACACGCTTGGAATGCGACGCCGTCGTCGACGCCACACGGACGATCTTGACCGAGGCGATCGAACACCGGGGTAGCTCGATCTCCGATTTCTTGGACGGAATGGGTCGCCCTGGATCCTATCAAATGCGGCGTCGGGTCTACGATCGAGCGGGTGAGAAGTGTCCGTCCTGCGGCACGTCGATTCGCTCGACGGTGGTGGGGCAGAGATCCAGTTTCTTCTGTCCGAGCTGCCAACGGTAGGGAGGGTCAGGACGCGCGAGCTGAAAGCCGATCGCGAATCGAATCACCGACGCTTTGAAGAGCGAGCACGGTAATGAAGATCGCGAGCCCTGGATAGATGGTCAGGTGCGGTGCGACGAGTAGGAAGCTCCGACCGTCGTTGATCATCGCTCCCCACGAGGGTGTCGGCGGGCGCACCCCGAGTCCGAGGAAGCTGAGGCTCGCTTCTCCGACGATTGCGCCCGCTACGCCGAAGGTTGCCTGCACGGTCAACGGTGCGGCGACGAGGGGAAGCACGTGCCGCACGAGCACGCGCCTGGGTGACGCACCAAGCGCGATGGCGGCGTGCACGTGTTCGCGCGCACGGAGCGCACGAACTTCCGCGCGAACGAGGCGAGCATAACCAGTCCAGCCGATGATGCTCAGCGTGACGATCACGTTCGCGATTCCGGGCCCGAGCACGGCAGCGAGCGCAATGGCGAGCAGAATGCCGGGGAACGCGAGCAGCATGTCGACGATTCGCATCAGCCAGAAGTCGACGAGACCTCCCGCGTATCCGGCCAAGGCGCCGATGCCGACGCCGATGCAGACGGACAACGCGACCGTGAGGAGGCCGACGCTGAGCGATACTCTCGCGCCGACGAGCACGCGGCTCAGCTGGTCGCGCCCGAGCTTGTCGCAGCCGAGCGGGTGCTCGCCGCTCGGTGCCGCGAGGCTCGCGGACAAGTTCTGGACGGTTGGGTCGTACGGCGAAATTGCCGGCGCGAAAGCTGTACCGACCACGAGCAGCAGAAGGACGACGAACCCGAGTCGCACTCCACCGCGTCGCGCTCGCGACAGGGACATCGCCGAGTCAGGCCGCATCGTTTGTACGCGCTCGTGGATCGGCCCAAACCCCGGCGATGTCCGTCGCGAGATTCATCAGGACATACGAGAGGGCAATCGCGAGCACGCAACCTTGCACGAGGGGATAGTCGCGCATGCGGATCGCGTCGATGGTCAGGCGGCCGACACCCGGCCACGCGAAAAGCGTCTCGGTAATGACAGACCCCGCGAGCAGTGCACCACCTTGCAGTCCCACGATCGTGATGAGCGGTGTCAGCGCGTTTCGAAGCGCGTCGCGACCGAGAATTCTCGGTTCTGACGCTCCCGTCGCGCGCGCCGTGCGGATGAAGTCGTCTCCTAGAATCTCGGCGACGGTGCTGCGCGTCATGCGCGTGAGAATACCCGCAAGCGAAAGCCCGAGAGTGACCGACGGGAGCACGATGTGAGCGACGGAATCGCTTCCGGAAACCGGGAGCCAACCGAGCCCGAGGGAAAAGCAGAGAACCAGCATCGGCCCGAGCCAGAAATTCGGAAGGGATGCACCGAGCAGGCTGAGTACGAGGCAGGCCCGATCCACGAATCCGCCGACTCGCGCTGCGGCGAGCAGACCGAGCGGAAGGGCCAGTGTAACGGCGAGCGTAAGGGCTGCCCCGGCGAGCGCTGCCGTCATCGGCAGGTGACGCATCACCACGCCGAACACGGGCTCCCCCGTGTGAACCGATCGGCCAAGGTCGCCATGGGCGAGGCCTGCGAGAAACGAGAAATACTGTTCGAGGAGAGGGCGGTCGAGCCCCAGATGCTGACGCAGGTCCGAGCGCGCCGCAGGGCTGGCGCTCTCTCCGAGCATCGCCTCCACTGGATCACCCGGGGTCGCGTGGATGATCAAGAAAACGAGGCTCGCGACACCGAGCACGGTGGGGATGGCAACGAGCAGACGCCGGGCAACGTAGCGCAGCATAGAGGTCGGCGGAGTGTCTTTCGACGGCTCGCCGTATGCTAATGCTATAGGGACGCGCGTTTCTGCGCATCTACCCGGCCGGCGAGGAGGTGCTCATGTCGAGGCGACGGCTCCCGGATCTTCCGACACGACTTTGGCGGCGTACCGTGGAGAGGCTGTGGTCGGCTGGAACGGAAGGCGCATCTCGCTCGAAACGCCTGACTCTCTCGGTTGCTCGGGTCACGTACATCGCGGCCGAAGGATTCGTCAGCGATCTCTGCTTGCTCCGTGCGGGCGGGCTTGCGTTCGCCTCACTCCTGGCGCTGGTCCCGACCTTCGCCATCGTCTTCACCGTGCTTCGCGCGCTCGGCTGGCGCGGGAGTCGCCTCGAAGAGCTCATTCTCTCCCGCGCCACCGTGCTTTCGCCGGACGCGATTCAAACGGTAGTGCAGTACATCGACAATACGAGCTTTGCAGGGCTCGGCGTGGCAGGTGCTGCGATTCTGTTGTTCTCGTTCGTCTCCGTCATGGCGAACATCGAAGAAGCGTTCAATGTGATCTGGGGGAACGTTGCACCGCGTACCGTGTTCCGGCGCGTGACAGACTACTTTGGCGTGATGCTGATCGCGCCGCTGTTCCTCGCGGTAGCAGCTAGCGCGACCGCGGTGCTCGCCGATGCTCCTGTAGCCATGGGGCTGCAAGCTCGGTGGGACTTGCTCGCGACTGCGGATCAGCTGCTCGAGTACGGCGTCTATGTGGTCGTGTGGCTCCTGTTCGCTTTCTTGTACGCGTTCATGCCGAACACGCGGGTTCAGACATTCGCTGCTCTCGTCGGCGGTGTCGTGGCGGGCAGCGTGTGGCAGCTCACGCAATGGGCGTATCTACAGTTCCAAGCGAACGTGGGGGAATACAACGCGATCTACGGTGCGCTCGCGCAGTTGCCCGTGCTCATGGCGTGGTTCTACCTAAGCTGGGTGATCGTGTTGATCGGCGCCGAGATCACGTATGGGGTCCAGAACCTCGGCGTCTACGCGATCGATCGACTCGCGCGGCACGCGGAGGGGCGGAGGATCGACGACTATGTCGCGATCGCACTCTGTGCGGAGCTTGCCCGAGACGGTGCGAGGACGGCGACGGATGTACACCCGGACCGTATCGCCGGCCGCATTGGAGTCCCCCCGCGCTTGCTCGGCGGCGTGAGCGAACGCTTGCGTCGTCGCCGAGTGCTTGAGCCCAGCGACTTTCCCGGTCACTGGACGCTGGCAATGCCAGCGAACGAGCTGCGGCTGGCCGCGCTACTGGCGATCATGGAGGGCAGCCTACCAGCCGGGATTCGCCACGCAGACATCGCACTTGGCGAGAGAATTCACGATCTCCTGAGTCGCGCGGCGGCCGCTCGTGACGGCGTCTTGGCGGAGACCACCGTTGAGGATCTGCATCGATTCGCGTCAATGAGCGAGTCTCCGTCGCGCGCCTCCTGATGTTCGTCTCTCGAAACTAGAAACGCGTCCGTCAACGCTCTAGCGGCGACGGAGCTCCGCACCGAGCAGCCCTCCGAGATCGCCGGCCGGATGCGGCTTGAAGCCGACCAACCGTCGACTGCTGACGACCACGCGGTCGGGCCACCAAAGAGGCACGTACGGAAGCATTCGCGAAGAACGGCGTTCGACCCGGGCATAGAGCTTTCGCCTTCGCGCAGGATCGACCGACGATCGGGCGCGCTCTGTGAGGTGATCCGTCACCGGATCCTGATAGCCGCCGCGGTTGGTCCCGATCGGCGGCCGCATTTCAGAGTGGAGCACTTGCCGCAAGATGTCGGGATCGCCGATGCCAACCCACTGGAGGGAATAGAGGTGGAAGTGGCCGCTACGGATGTCTGCGAAAAAAGTTCCCCAATCGTAGCTGCGAATCTCGAGCTCGATGCCCACTCGAGCGAGCTGATACGCGATCGCCTCGGCGATCCGTCTTGCGAGATCGTCGGTCGTTGTTTTGTAGCTCAGGGTGAAGCGCGAGCGCGGGCCATTTCCGTCGGGATCGCGCCACCCGGCAGCGTCGAGCAAAGCGAGCGAGCGACCGGGGCTCACACCGTACCGCCGCACTTGCTCAGTGTGCGCCCAATGCTCGGGCGGCAGGAAAGAGTCCGCGACTCGTGCCTGTCCCGCCATCAAGTGCGCGACGAGGGCGTCGCGATCGAGAGCGTACGCGATCGCTCGACGTACGCGGCGGTCGGAAAGCGCCGGATGGTCGAAATTCATGCCTAGGTACTGGAGATTCGAGGCTGGCGATCGTTGGATCGTGAGGGAAGGCTCGCGGTCGGCGAGCCAGTTGACCGTGTCCGGGTCGATCGCGCTCTGAACGAGGTCGAGCGTCCCGCTGCGGAGCTCGAGCACGCGCGTGAGCGAATCCGGAACCACCCGTATGTGGATGGCCGGAATCCGGATCGGGCTCGTGGAGAAGCCGGGATTTGCTTCCAGCCGAATGCCTCGGTGGCGATCGATCTCCGAGATACGGTAAGGACCCGAAGCGAGGAGGGCGGCGTCGGGGAGGGCCTCCGAATTCGCCTGAACAGCGGTGAGAATTCCTAGTGTAGTGCTTTCGAAGAACGCGGCGTCCGGTGCCCTGAGGTGGAAACGAACCCTGGCGTTTCCATCGGCGACCACGGCGTCGACCCCGGTCAGCGTAGCGCGCCGGGGGGAGCCGCTGCCCGGATCGAGCACCGACGCATACGTGGCAACTACGTCGGCGGCCGTGACTTTTGCGCCATTGGCGAAGGCGAACCCGTCGGCGAGATGGAATACGCAGGTGAGCTCGTCTTCCCAGCTCCAGCCGCGGGCGAGGTAAGGGAGGAATTCCCCGGTGGGCCCGAGCCGTGTGAGGGACGCGAAGAGGAGGCCACCGATGCGCCCGGCGAAAGCGTCCGTCGAGTAGCGAGGGTCCAAGCGCCCCGGGGTCGACTCGAAAGCCACGGCGAGAGCGTCGGTCTCGCCTGGGCGGCCGGTATGCGGGCTGTCACTACATGCGCCCAGTAGAGTCGCCAAGAAAGGCGCAAAGAATAGAAAGAAGAAAAATCGTTTGATAACATTGAGCATCGAACCGATCCGAATCGTCGTGAGTAGTGCCCCAAATGCTGCGTAGAGCGCTCACCACGATAGCCCTCGCCATCGCGAGCTTCACGTCCCTTGCGACGCCCTGTGCGCTCGCTGCGACCGAAGCGCTTCCGCGGTATCCCGAGCTGCAACCCAATGTCGATTTCTGGCGGGATGTCTTCACGAAGCACACCTCGCGTCATCTGGTTTTTCACGATCCGGACATCCCGAGCCTCGTCTGGACGGTCCACGACGTCAGCCACATCCTCGACTCGAATCGCAGCGATCAGCAGAAGAGTCGCGATCTGAAGGCATACTCCGATCGCTACGCCACCACGCTGGGCAAGACGCTCGAGCGGCTTGAATCGTCGCCGCCGCAGGACGAAGAAGAGAAGCGCATCGCGAAGCTCCTCGAGCGACACGCGGGGCGGCTTCCTTCGCGCAGCGTGCTCGCGAAGCGCATTCGCATTCAGAAGGGCCTCGGCGACAAGCTCTGCGACTCGTATCGCAGAGCCGTTCGCTATCTACCTCGGATGCGGTCGATTCTCTCGGCCAACGGCGTTCCGCCCGAGCTCGCTTATCTCCCCCTCGTCGAGTCCGGGTACCACGTAGGCGCTCACTCCAAAGTCGGGGCGGTCGGTGTGTGGCAATTCATGCGCAGCACCGGACGCCGCTACCTTCACGTGGACGGTGTCGTCGACGAGCGGCGCGATCCGATTCTGGCTACCGAAGCCGCCGCGAAGTATCTGAGGTCGAACTACGATCGTCTCGGCGAGTGGCCACTCGCCATTACCGCCTACAACCATGGTGAGAACGGCATGAGTTTCGCGGTGCGAAAACTCGGGACGCGACACCTGCCGACCATCATCGCGAAGCACGAGAGCAAATACTTCGGCTTCGCTTCGAAGAATTTCTACGCGGAGTTCTTGGCGGCCAACGACGCGATGAAGATCGCCGAAACTCGCTGCCCGACCGGCGGGATCGCGCTCTTCGAGCGGGATTCGGTGGAGATCGACGCCTACGTCTCGTTCAAACAACTAGCCGCCACCGCTCGCATGGACGCCGAGACGCTGGCGGAGCTGAACCCGGCGTTGACGTCCGATGTCGTTCGCGGGCGTTTGCGAGTGCCGAAAGGCTACACGTTGTTTCTGCCGGTCGGATCCTCCTCGACCTTCCGGGACGCGTACGCGGCGTTGCCGAGCCCGGCCCGAGCGAGCTCGCAGTCCAGCTACGATGGCATTCATCAGGTACGTGCCGGTGAGACGCTCTCGGAGATCGCGGGGCGTTACCGTGTGAGCATGACTACCTTGCAACGGATCAACGGTCTCAAAGATCCGCGACGTTTGCGCGTCGGTCAACGCCTCAAGGTGCCGGTAGCCGGGCCCGAGAGCGCAGTTGCGGGATCGTCGGAAGCGTCGGGGGGACCCTCGTCCGCTGGCGCGGGGAGACCGGCGACCGTCCGCTTGGCGAAAGGCGAGACGCTTTCGCACGTGGCCAATCGTTACGGCGTATCGGTCACCGAGCTCGAGCGGCAGAACGACATCCGGGACGCTCGATCCGTGCACGCCGGTCAGCTCTTGAAGATCCCCTCGGGCAACGAGTCTGCGGCGCGAGCGCAGGCGAAAGCGCAGGCCGAGTACCGCAGCCACCGCGTGGGGAGAGGGCAAACGCTCTCGGATATCGCCGTGCTCTACCGCACGACGGTCTCGACTCTTCAGCGCCACAACAGGATCGAAGACCCGAGTAAGCTCCGATACGGCCAGGTGATTCGGGTTCCGATGTAGCCGGGCTAGGCCCGGCTCGTTCGGATCCGTCCTCATTTTGGTGGTAGATTGGCAAAGGTCCGGACCGGCGCGAACCGCCACCGGAGCGAGCTAATCCTTGGAACGCTTACTGCTGATCGCCACGCTCATCGTGTACGTGATCGCCGCTTGGCGTTTCGGCGCACTCGTGCTCCGGGCCGATGACGGCCACGCCCTACGAGGTTCGATGGCCCTGGCCCTAGGGTTCGCCTTTCATACCGCGGCCATCCTCGCTCACTTCTCGGATACCGGATTGCTTCCCGTGACTTCGTTCGGCGAGGGACTTTCTTTTTTCGGCTGGATGATCGTCGGGAGCTTCCTCGTGCTCGGCCGCAGCGAGCAGCGGGTTTCGGCGATCGGTGTCGTCGTCAGCCCGCTGGCTACCATCATGACTGCCGGCGCACTCGCATTTTTCGTGCCTTCCGCTCCGATCCCGGAAGAGCTCCGAAGCTTCTGGCTCCCGGTGCATGTGACTCTCGCATTCCTCGGAAACGCGGTCTTCGGAATCGCGTTCGCCGCGAGTGTGATCTACCTCTTCCAAGAGAGTCGTCTGAAATCGCGGCGCGGCGCTTGGCTGCTCAAACGCCTGCCTTCCCTCGAACAGTTGGACCGACTGAACCACCGCTGCCTTCTCTGGGGCTTTCCGTTGCTGAGCCTCGGCATCTTGACCGGCGGGGTGTGGGCAGCTAACACCTGGGGCCGTTTCTGGTCCGGCGAGCTACGAGAGATTCTTTCACTCGCAACTTGGCTCGTTTACGCCGGCTTGTTGCAGTTTCGCTTGACTGCCGGGCTGCGCGGGCGCCGCGCGGCTACCTTGACCATCGTCGGATTCGCCTTGGTCGTCGTTTCCTACGTATCCATCAGTCTCTTGAACCCCCCTGGTCGCCATGGCGGGAGCTTGGGCTCCTGAGCCGCGTGGAGGGGCCGTGGCGCTCGATCTTGTCATCGTCGGCCTGAGCCACCACACCGCGCCCGTCGAGGTGCGCGAGAAGCTTAGCCTCGGCAATGGCACGACCGAGCAGGTGCTAGCGGAAATGGTCGCGATCCCCTTGGTGCGAGAGGTCGTGCTGCTCTCTACTTGCAATCGAGTCGAAGTGGTCGCGTGTTGCGAGCAGGGAAGCGGCGCGGAGAGCGGTCTGACGACGCGTTTGCTTGCCGTTGGCGGGCTCGAGCGTGGTGCGGTGGCTGACAGTCTTTTCGAGCTTCACGGCCGAGACGCCGTTCGACACGTGTTCCGAGTCGCATCGAGTCTCGACTCGATGGTCGTCGGCGAGCCGCAAATTCTCGGTCAGGTGAAGCACCAATTCGAAGCTTGTGACGCGGCGGACGCGGTGGGTCCCGTGCTCCACCGTGTGTTCCACAAGAGCTTCTCGGTCGCGAAGCGTGTGCGGAGTGAAACCGGGGTTGCCGGACGCGCAGTGTCGGTCGCGTCGGTGGCTGCCGACTTGGCCGGGCAGATTTTCGAGGATTTGCGTGAGCGAGTTCTCCTCGTGCTCGGCGCGGGCGAAATCGGCGAAGCGGCCGCTGCGCACTTCGTTGCGGCCGGCGTTCGCAGCGTCATGGTCACCAATCGGACCTTCGAAGCCGCCGTAGACCTCGCACGACGCTACCGAGGTACGCCGATCCCGTTCGAGCGCATGTCGATGTACCTCCCACTTGCCGATCTGGTCATCGGGTCGGCCGCATCGGGCCAGATTCTCGAAGCAGGCGAAGTTCGACGGGTCATGAAGGAACGGAAGAACCGCCCGATGTTTTTCATCGACCTAGCGGTGCCTCGGAACTTCGACCCCGCGATCAATGATATCGACAACGCGTACATCTACGACGTCGACGATCTCGCAAACGTCGCAGACGACAACCATGGCGAACGGCGGCGAGAGGCGGTCCGCGGCGAAGCGATCGTCGAGCAGGAAGTCGATCGATTCTGGCAATGGTTCGAACGACTCGAGCTCGAGCCGACGATCGCCGAGCTTCGCGCGCTCGCGGAGCGGGTACGTCAGCAAGAAGCGGATCGTACGATGGCTCGCCTTGGGCATCTTTCGGAAAGCGATCGTGAGCGGATCGACCAGATGAGTCGTGCCATCGTGAACAAGCTGCTCCACCAACCGACGACGCGCCTCAAGCAGGCGGACGAAACGAGCGAAGAGGTGGTCCTCGTCAGCGCGATTCGACGGTTGTTCGGTTTGGAGAGTGACGATTGAAGCTCAAGATCGGCACTCGACGGAGCCCGCTCGCGCTGCTGCAGACGGACCGCGTGAGGCGGCAGCTCGAGCGCGCGCATCCTCAGCTTTCTTGCGAGGTCGTCGCGATCGAGACATCCGGCGATCGGGTGCGGGACCGTCCGTTGCGCGAAGTCGGCGGTAAAGGCCTCTTTGTGAAAGAGCTCGACGAAGCGCTGCGCTCTGCCGCGATCGACTGCGCCGTGCACTCGTTGAAAGACGTGCCTTCGGAGCTGGCGGCGGGGATCGCGCTGGCGGCGGTGCCCGAGCGCGTCGAACCTCACGATCTTTGGATCTCGACCTCGCGACGGCCACTCGGTGCGGACAGCGGATCGATCCGGCTCGGAACCACGAGCTTGAGGCGCGCTGGCCAGGCACGCGCGCGGAACCCACAGCTCTCGATCGGTCTGCTCAGAGGCAACGTCGAGACACGACTCGCAAAGGTCCGCGCCGGCGACTTCGATGCGACGTTGCTCGCCGCTGCCGGAATCGCGCGACTCGGCGTGAAGCTCGACGCCCTCTTCGTCGAGGCTCTCGATCCGTGGAGCTTCGTGCCGGCGCCGGGCCAAGGCGCGCTCGGGATCACCGCGCGAATCGAGGATGACGATGTCCTTTCGTTGCTCGCGCACATCGACGACCCGGTCGCCGCCTTCGAAGCGAAAATCGAACGAGCGATCGCGGCGCGGCTCGGCGGCGCCTGTGATCTCCCGCTCGGCGCATTCGCCCGTGTGGAAGGGCGATGGGTGCGGGCGGTCGGGATCGTCGTATCGGACGATGGCGCCAGGTTGCTCCGTTCGGAGGGCGAGGGGAATGTGACGCAAGCGCAGGCGATCGCGCACGCGATCGCAGAGGCATTGATTCGCGACGGTGCCCACGAGCTTCTCGCGCCTCGATCTCGAGAATCGACGTGAGCGGCAGGGTCTATTTGGTAGGTGCAGGTCCGGGGGATCCTCAGCTTATCACGTTGCGCGGTGCCGACTGTCTTCGACGCGCGGACATCGTGCTCTACGACGCGCTCGCGAGCCCACGTTTGCTCGAGCTCGCACCCGCGCACGCGGAGAAGGTTCTGGTCGGCAAGCGTCACGGACGTGTCACCGTTGCCCAGGAAGCGATCGAGCGGCGACTCGTCGAGGAAGCCCTTCGAGGCAAGGTGGTCGTGCGCCTGAAGGGAGGAGACCCCTTTGTTTTCGGCCGCGGCGGCGAAGAGGCCGAAGCTTGCGCCCTCGCGGGTGTCGCGTTCGAAGTCGTACCCGGCGTTACGTCGGCGATCGCTGTTCCCGCGGCGGCTGGGATCCCACTCACACATCGCGATCGCGCGTCGGTAGTGACGTTCGTCACCGGGAGCCCAGGAGAGAAAGCGGGAGCGGATCCCTACGACTGGCACGCGCTTGCGCGCACTGGCGGGACCCTCGTCTTCCTGATGGCCGTGCTACCGCTCGACGAGATCGCGGCGCGCTTGATCGGTGCGGGGATGAGCGCGTCTACGCCGGCCGCAGCCGTGCGCTGGGGTACGACCCCACGACAGAAAACCGTGCTCGCGAGCCTCGGGACGATTGCCGCGCGTGTTCGCTCGTCTCACTTTCGGCCGCCGGCCGTGATCGTGGTCGGCGATGTAGTCGAACTGGCTCCTCTGCTCGCTTGGTACGAAAAGCGCGCGCTTTTCGGGAAGCGCGTCGTCGTCACTCGCGCGACTCGACAAGCGGCCGAGCTGTCCGACCGGCTCGCCGAACACGGCGCCGAGATCGTGGAGTTTCCCGTGATCGAGATCACTCGGCAACGAGCCGACGAGCTACCGCCCGCGGCCAGCCTATCTCGCTTCGACTGGTTGGTGCTCACCAGCGTCAACGGCGTAGAACGGCTTTTCGCTCAGCTCGCGGAGGCCGGCCGTGACGTTCGAGAGCTTGCCGGCGTACGGCTCGCGGCGATCGGGCCGGCCACGCGCGCGTCGATCGAGGCACGGGGACTGCGCGTGGAAGCGCAACCGATGGAATATCGAGCCGAAGCGTTGGTAGACGCCCTCGGCGAAGTCGGGGGCCAACGCGTTCTCGTCGCGCGTGCTCGCGACGCACGCGATGTGCTACCCCGTGAGCTCACTGCACGAGGCGCCCACGTCGAAGTGTGCGCCCTTTACGACACGGTGCAGCCTGACCCGCTGCCCGATGTCGCGCTTCTCGATCGGATCGATATCGTGACGTTCACGAGCGCGAGCACCGTGCGCAATTTTGCGGAGATAGCGGGTGATCACGGACGCGTCGTTTTGGCGCGCTCGGTGGTCGCGGCGATCGGGCCCATCACGGCCGAGGCTCTTGCGGCGATCGGCGTCACGGCGACCGTGATGCCCGGTGAGTACACGATCCCTGCGCTCGTCGAAGCGGTGGTCGCCTACTTTGCACGGCAGCCGAGGGTCGAATAGCATCCGCTGATGGCGTTCCCTTCCGAGAGACCACGACGGCTCCGCCGAAGCGCCACACTCCGGCGGCTCGTGCGAGAGACGACGGTTACTGCGGATGACCTCGTCCTTCCGCTCTTCGTGACCCCGGGCGCTGGTGTCGAAAACCCGATCGCCTCCATGCCGGGCGTTGCCCAACAATCCGTCGATCGAGCGACCGAAACGGCGGTTCGAGCGCGTGACGCTGGGCTACCGGCCGTAATTCTATTCGGCCTTCCACCGCGGAAGGACGCTGTCGGCAGCGAGGCTTGGCGGGACGACGGGCCGGTGCAGAAAGCTACCGCGGCGATCAAGAAAGTCGCGCCGGATCTCCTCGTCATCACGGATGTCTGTCTCTGCGAGTACACCGATCACGGACATTGTGGAGTGCTGGCTGGCGAGTCGGTCGCGAACGACGCGACGCTCGAGCGCCTGAGTCTCGTTGCGCTTTCGCATGCCCGAGCGGGCGCCGATCTCGTCGCACCGTCGGATATGATGGACGGGCGTGTAGGCGCGATTCGTCGAAGCCTCGACGAAGAAGGTCACGAGGAAGTCGCCATCCTGGCGTACTCGGCCAAGTTCTGCTCCGGCTTCTACGGGCCGTTCCGCGACGCGGCCGAATCCACCCCGCGATTCGGCGACCGGCGGGCGTACCAAATGGATCCCGGCAACGGCGACGAAGCCTTGCGGGAAGTCGCGCTCGATCTCGAGGAAGGCGCGGACATCGTCATGGTCAAGCCGGCGCTGCCGTATCTCGACGTGATTCGGCGCGTGAAGGACCGCTTCGAGAGGCCGCTCGCCGCGTACCAGGTCAGCGGCGAGTACTCGATGATCAAGGCTGCCGCCGCCAACGGATGGATCGATGAGGCGCGAGCGATCGAAGAAACCTTGACAGCGATCAAGCGAGCGGGGGCGGACATGATTCTCTCCTATTTCGCGCTCCAATTCGTCGAGTCGAAGCACGGGAGTCGGTGAGCCCCCCTATGGCCCACTGCCTTCCACGAGGCCTTGCAGCGGCTCTCGCCGGTGTCCTACTGCTCGCCGTTCCGCCGGCCGCATGGTCCATGCCGGTTGCCGAGGAGCGCGAGATCGGTGCCGAGATCGCGCTCGAAGCGCGGCGAAAGTTGCCGCTCATCGACGACTACGAGGTCACGATCTACATCCGAAAGATCGGAACGACGCTCGTCAAAACCCTCGGTACCCAACCGTTCGACTACGAGTTCTTCGTGGTGCGCGACGATACCCTGAACGCCTTCGCGGTTCCCGGTGGAAAAGTTTTCATTCACGCCGGTCTCATCGCGAAAGCGTCCAACGTCGACGAGATCGCGGGCGTCATGGCCCACGAGGTGGCGCACGCGCACGCCCATCACTCCGTCCGACAACAGCAGAAGGGCCAGGTGGCGAACTACGCTACGCTGCTCGGCGTCCTCCTCTCGGCGATCAACCCGGTGATCGGGCAGGCTGCGATGTCCGTCGGAATGAGTCAGCAGCTCAAGTATCAGCGGGACTTCGAGCGCGAAGCCGACTTTCTCGGCATCGACTACTCGCGCGAAGCCGGGTTCGAGTCAGGTGCGATGTTGGGCATGCTCCGCAAGATTCACGCGCAGCAACAGCTGAATCCGACGATCGTCCCACCTTACTTCCAGTCTCACCCTCTGACGGGAGAGCGACTTTCGTATCTCGAGTCGGCGCTCGGGACGAACGAGTGGGAAGTGAAAGTGCAACCTGCGACGCGAGAGCTGTTGCGCGTGCAAGCGATCGTTCGAGCCTGCGCCCAGACGAGGAAGCAAGCCGTGCCGGACTACGAGCGCGCGCTCGCGACGGCGACGCCGGCTGAGCGACCGGCGGCTCTCGAGATGATCGGCGTGCTGATGGCGCACGGAGACGACTACGCACTCGCGATCGAGTACTTGGAGCAGGCCGAAAAGGCCGGACGAAACGTGGATCGAGAGCTCGGTCGCAGCTACCTCCGCAAAGGTCGGCTGGCAGACGCGCGCGCGCGCCTGCTTCGCACCGTAGCGGCGGCACCCGGAGACTGGAACGCGCTGGCGGACCTCGGCGACTTGCACTACCAGGGCGGCGACTTCGGTGCCGCGGTAGCCGTGTATCGTAAGGCCGTCGCTGCGTACCCGTGGTTACCGGAGGTCGAGCGAGCGCTCAGTCGCGCCCTCAACAAGGCCGGGAAGACGGGCGAAGCGTTCTACTGGTACGGCCGTGCGTCGGAGTTCGAAGGGCAAGCGCATCAAGCAGTCGCCTACTACCAAAAGGCCGTGGAAACCCTGCCGGCCAGCGATCCGCTCAGAACGGACGTCGAGCAGCGTCTCGCGAGGCTCGGCCCAGCGACGAACCGCGCGAAGCCACCGGTGGTTCGGCCGGAACGAGGCGGTCGCTAGCAACGTATGAGCCGCGTCGTCAGCGACCGCATCCGTGCTCTCGACGGGTATGCGCCGGGCGAGCGACCGTCCGCAGACGCACGCGTCATCAAGCTCAATACCAACGAGAATCCCTATCCCGCCTCACCGAAGGTCGTGCGCGCGGTCGAAGAGTCGCTCGCGCGACTTCATTTGTATCCCGAGCCCATGTCGGACGGCTTGCGTCGAGCCGCAGCATCGCTCTACGGCGTAGAGCCGGAGAACATCCTCGTCGGGAACGGATCGGACGAGCTCCTCGGCCTGAGCTTCAAGGCTTGCGCGCCAGACGGTGGCCGAGTCGCGTTCCCGGTTCCTACCTACTCGCTCTACCGAACGCTCGCCGAGCTCGCGGGATGCGAGGTCGTGACCGCGACCTCTCTCGAAGGGCGTGTACCGCCCGAAGTGGTCGCCGCCGACGCCGACATCCTCTTTCTTTGCACGCCGAACTCTCCGCTCGGTTACGAGATCCCCGTTCCTGAGCTGGAAGACGTAGCGCAACGCGCCTCAGGTCTCGTCGTGATCGACGAGGCGTATGTCGATTTCGGTGGAACGACTGCGCTTCGTCTCATCGATCGCTTCGACAACGTGCTCGTCCTGCGCACGCTCTCGAAATCGTTCTCGCTAGCCGGCGCGCGCGTCGGCCTTGCGTTCGGAAGGGTCGATCTCATTCGGGAGTTGGCGAAGGTGAAGGACTCCTACAACGTCTCCCGCCTTGCCCAAGCCGCGGGACAAGCGGCGCTCGAGGATCCCGATTGGATGGAATCCAACGCGAGTCGTGTAGTCGTTACACGAAAGCGGGTCGCCGTCGCGCTCGGCGCCATGGGGTTCGCTGCCCGGCCGTCAGCCGGGAACTTCCTGTGGGTAGACTGCGGCGCGTTCGGCGGACGAGCGACGTATGAGGGTCTCCGTGATCGGGGGATTCTCGTGCGCTTTTTCGACGCGCCCGCGCTCACATCGGGAGTGCGGGTCAGCATCGGCACCGACGCGGACATGGACCGCTTCCTGACAGCGATCACCGACGTTGCGAAAACACACTAGCAGGCCGCTAGGGGGTATTGACCGCCGCCGGAGGAGAGGGCGGTGCCGCCGGGTCCGGCTTCTTGTCGACGAGGTCGTCCCTACGGACGTCGATTCGCGAGAACAAGTAGCTCGGTAGTGTCATCACGAGTCCGTCATCACTTCGCTTCACGTAGTACGAGGCGGACGCGGAGTCCGCCTCCTTGACGCCCGTCAACGCGCGGCCACAGCTCGTGCCGTCCGCTTTCAATATCTCGACTTCGTTGACGGGTACGTTGAGCCCGAATGAGGCGAGGTCCGACTCGCTTTTCGCGTCGTCCATCGCGACATCCTTGCCGGCCAGCGTGACGAGGGCACCAACGGCTCGTCGTACCGCAGCGTCGCGTACCGTAGCGTTCTCCATCGCCGGCTCCAGCGTCCAGGCGTCGCCGTTCCGCTCGAGCGCGAAGCTGCCGCCGTCGGCGCGCTCGAATCGAATCGACGCGGCATCCTCGCTATCGCAGCGATACAGTCGCTTGTCTCTCAGCGCGTTGACGTCTTTCGAAAAGCGTACCTTCGTGGCATCGTCGATCTTGACCAGAAGTTTGTCGCTGCTCCGCTCGAGGTAGCGGCTTGGCGGCGTCGATTCGACGGATTTGCCGAGGCGGAAGCCCACGTCACCACCGGCCGCGAGAGTGGCGCGGAACGCAAGGGCGCTGGGGTCCGTCGAGACGTAGTCGGCAGGAGGCGCATCGAAGAAATCCAGCGCTTCCATCTCGTTCAGTGCAGCGACGAGATCACGAACCTGCTCCGGATCGGCGCGGCTTTCGATTGGCGACTTGATGATCCATTCGTCGCCGCGACGCTCCAGGGCGACCGCTCGACCCGCGTCATCGATCCGCATCGCGATGACTTGCTGAGCGTCGACCTCGAAGAGGCGCTTTTTTCGCAGCTCGAGTACCGTTTTCTTGATCCCTGTGTGAAGCAACAAAGGCGTCAGGACGATGTCGTCGGCGCCCTCCACCCGAGCGAACGCACTGTAGCCGACCGGGGTCGTGCGTCCCACGATCACATCCGGAATCTTCGTTCCAGTGGACGTGGTGAACGAGATGCGTGCCTGCTCGCCGTTGTCCTCGAGCCCATAGGTGGCAAAGGATTGAGCCTCCGTGGTCTTGATCCGGCGCTCCACTTTGGTCTCCGCGATCTGGTCGAGAAGGCGCTCGACGACGCCGTCGTCTGCCGGAAATGCCACCGGCTCGCGAAGCTGCCAGTCGTCACCGTCACGCTCGATTCGGATGGCCGGCGAAGACGGGTAGACGAGCGTGACCGAGGCCACGTCTTTCGGTTGGAGTTCGATCAACGAATCGCCGGCTGCCTCGTCTGCGACCCGTGGCCGCTCCACGATGTAGAGGTATGCGCCTAGAGCCCCGACCACGATGGCGAGCGCCAGCGTTCGCCAGAGCTTCACGACGAAGTGCGCCGCCACCACACGACGATCCCGCAGAGCAGGATCAGCTCGGGCAGCACGAGGACGGAGAGGTAGAAGACGCTGAGCGCTTGGGCCGGCGACAAGCTCGCACGCGACGCGCGTACGGCTCGCGAGCCGATCGACATGAGATCTTCTTCGCCAGCCAGCCAGCCGACGACGGAGAGGGCGAGCGCATCGTTGAATAGCTGCCGCCAGTACTTGTTCGTGGCGAACGAGGCGTCGCCGAACACGGCCATCAAGAACTCGCTGTCGCCTTCGCCGCCGATGTCTTTCGAATACGCGCTCGCGGCGACGGCGAGGGATACCGGCCCAGGAAGATCCTTGGTCTCGTCGAACTCCGCTTGGCTGTTCTTGAACAGCAGGTCGAGATCGCTTTCGGCCCAGCTGGTTTTCGCGGTGGATGCGATCGTCTGCACGAGCAGGCCTTTCGGCAACTGTGACGCCGGCCGCACGGGGCGCGCGAGAGAAAATAGCGTCCGCTCGGTCATGGATTTGACGGCGGGATGTTGCCCATAGCTCGACACGACGGGATCCAAACCGAGAGTCACGCCCTGGAAGAGCCTCATTTGCTGGTCGAGGATCACATGCGGGTCGACCACTACGCCCCACTTGGCGAGGAACGCAGCGAGATCGGCGCCCTTTTGCGGCTCCAGTAGGAAGAGGACGCGGCCTCCGCGTCGCATGTACGCGTCGAGCAATTCCAGCTCTTGGGGAAACAGCTCACGCTCGGGTGCAAGCACGAGAGCGGCGGCCGCGTCTGCAGGAACACCCTGGGCCTCCGGTAGGAAGAGCTTGGCGACTTCGTAGTTCTGATTCTGCAGTGACTCGGCGAACAAGCCCACGCCGTCGATGGATTCTTTGTCGTCGATGCTGGGCTCGCCGTGTCCGTCGACGAAGTAGATCTTTTTCCGCTCGGTGCTCGTGACCTTTCGGATTCCGTTCGTGACCGCTTCTTCGTCGGTGTTGGTGACGAGCGTGCTCCGATCCGCCATACGAATGCGCAGCGTCGGAACTTGCGCGATTCCGGCTTCTTGTGCGAGCTCCGGCCGAAGCTGCGGGTCGAGCACGCGAACCGTCACGCGCTCGCTCTCGTACTTGTATGCCTCGAGAAGCTCTTCCAATACCGTGTCTCGACCGTCCTCGACGAACGCGTCGATTTCCACGATTTCGGCGAGGCCGGCGAGCACTTTGCGCGACTGCTCCGAGAGGCTGTTGACGCCCCCGGCGCTCATGTCGAATCGTTTGCTGTATCGGGCGCCGAGGAAATTGATCATCACGAACAAGGCGAGAAAGACTAGCGAGTATGCGACCGCGTTGAGACCGTATTTCGTCGATCTACGCCGGACGAATTCTGACAAAGATCCGGATCCACGTGTGAAGTAAGCGACGAGGCACGCCACACCGACGCCAAAGTGCACGAGCGAGAACCAACCGAGGGAACCGAGAAAGCCGTCGGCCGGGTTGTAGGACAACCAGTGCGATAGGATACCGAAGAAAAGGAAGACAAGCCCGGCGATACCGAGGATGGGAGCGCGCGTCGCCACGGTTACTTCCACCTCGCCGATTCGACCGCGCGGTGCGTGAGAAAGAGAAAAACCACCGTGAGGCTCGCGAAGTACACGAGATCCTTCGTGTCGACGATACCGCGGATCATCGTGCTGAAGTGGTCGGTCACGGAAAGGTACTGGAGCACCGCCTTCGTGGTCTCGCTGGCACCGTCGGCTGGCCAGCTGATCACGAACAGCAGCAGGAGAATCACGAGGGACGTTACGGCGGCGATGATCTGGTTGGAGGTGAGCGCAGACGCGAAGTTACCGACCGCGATATAGGACAGCGCGACCAAATAGAGGCCGAGAAATCCGCTGACGAGCAGGCCGATCTCCGGGTTGCCGAACCAGAGGAGGATTCCGGCATAGACGAGGGTGAGACCGACCATGAGCGAGACGAAGCACGCGCCTGCCAGGAACTTTCCCAGTACAATCTCGCCGACACGCACGGGTGAAGTGAACAAGAGCTCATAGGTGCCTGTGCTGCGCTCTTCGGCGTAGCTTCGCATCGTCAGCATCGGCACGACGATCAGGAGCACGACGGACAAGTTTTGGAGGAGCGGGGCGACGACGGCGTCGTTCAGGTTGAGCCACGTCGTGTCGTAGCCCTGAAGGCCGCTGTACATCGCGACCATGCGATTGAACTGGCCCAGCAAGTTGAAGAAGAACCAGCCTGCGAGGAGCAAGAATCCCGTGAGCACTACGTAGGCGATCGGCGAGACGAAAACGGCGCGTATGTCGCGCCACGCGATCACGAACACGTTACGCATCGGCGGCCTCCGCGTCGGCCGGAACGTCGCCGCTCACGTGCTTCAAGTACTCATCCTCGAGCGAGCCGGCCCGCGTGATTTCAGTGAGATCCTTCTCGACGACGACGCGTCCGGCACTGATGATGACGACTTTCTGACAAATCTGCGCGACCTCCGGCAAGATATGCGTCGACAACACGACGGTTCGCTCGGTCGCGAGCCGACGAATCAATTGGCGTATATCGATGATCTGCGCGGGATCGAGGCCGATTGTGGGCTCGTCGAGGATGAGCACGGCCGGATCGTGAATGAGTGCTTGCGCCAACCCGACGCGTTGTCGGTACCCCTTGGAAAGATGTCCACAAAGGCGAGTGCTGACTTGCTCGAGCCCACACTCCGCGATGACCCGATCTCGCGCTTCCGGGATGCGCGAACGCGGAACCCCTCGCAAGGCGGCGACGTGCGAAAGGTACGAGGTGACCCGCATTTCCAGATAAAGCGGGGGTGTTTCCGGCAAGTAGCCAATTCGGCGCCGCACTTCAAAGGAGTCTTCGAACACGTCGAAGCCTTCTACGCTGACGCTTCCCGAGGTTGCGGGCATGTAGCCGGTGATGACTCGCATCGTCGTCGTCTTGCCAGCGCCGTTTGGGCCGAGAAATCCGCAGGCTTGCCCGGTGGCCACGGAAAACGACACGTTTCTTGCCGCGTGAAATCCACCGTACGCCTTCGAGAGGTTTCGAACTTCGATCATCGATGCTGTCAGATTCCGTCCGCGACCGAACGCGCGGACGAAGAACTGCGTTTTTTGTAGCCACACGTGCTCTCACTGTCAACGCAGCGAGGGTAATCGAGGTACCTTGCTTTTGGCCGGGCCCTGGCAAAGCCTCGCGCGATGGCCGAACGGGCGGAGGTTTGCGCGCTGGACGTGAGCTTCTTCACGTTTCGCGCCTACCATGCCCTGCCGCCGCTCAATACGAGCTCGGGGCTGCCGACGAATGCCGTACACGGCGTCGCCGCGATGCTCGAGCGACTCTTTCGCACCGAGAAACCGAGGTATGCCGCCGCCGCGTTCGATCTCCCCGGGCCGACGTTTCGCAGCGAAATCTACCCGGAATACAAAGCCAATCGAGACGCTCCGGACGAGGAGCTCCGTGTCCAGTTCCCCTACGTACGCCGACTGGTCGAGGCGATGGCGATCCGCTGTTTCTCCGACACGCGCTACGAGGCGGACGACATCCTCGCGACGCTCGCAAGACACCTCGCGGCGGCCGGTCATTCGGTGGTCATCGTCACCGGAGACAAGGATCTCATGCAGTGCGTCACCGAGCTCGTGACGCTCTACGACCCGGTGCGCGATCTTCGCGTCGGAATTCCGCAAGTCATCGAGAAGTTCGGGGTTCCACCGAGCGCCGTCGCTGACGTTCAAGGGCTCATGGGGGACTCGACGGACAACATTCCGGGTGTCAAGGGGGTAGGCCCGAAAACCGCGACGCGACTGATCCAGCACTTCGGCTCCCTGGAAAATCTCCTGGCGAACACACGCGACATCGAAACGCTCGACATTCGCGGAGCCGCGTCGGTCCGAAAGAAAGTCGAAGAGCACGTGGAGGCGGCGATACTTTCGAAGCGATTGGCCACGGTCGACGCGAACGTCGAGTTGCCGATTGAAATGGCGGAGCTCGAGGTGGGGCCGTTGCATACGCCCGAGCTCCTCGCGCTCGCAGAAGAGCTGGAGATGGAGCGATTCGCGGCACGAGTTCGTGGTGCGCTGCCCGAGCAGGTTCAGGAGGATCGCGCGGCGACGGCGCCCCCAGAGCCGACTCGGCTCGAAGCCTCGCGCTCTCCGTCACTTCGACCGGCCGGCGACTGGCGTCGGATGGCGGGCAAAGAGGTCGCGTTGGTGCTCACGACAGACACGGGCGGAGCGGCCACCTTGGCGCTCGAATGCGATGGTCACCATGCGTTGGTCGAGGGAAACGAGGCCGTGCGCGCGACCCTCGCCGCGCTCGCAGATGCGAGCACGTCTTTCAGTGGATTTGACCTCAAGGGAATGGCGCGAGATCGGGGGATTCGGCCTGGGCCAAACGGCATCGATCTCGGTGTGGCCTCGTATCTTTACGACCCGTCCGTGGGGGAGCACGAACCCACCGACGTCGCGCCCCGATTTCTCCGCGAAGCGATCGCCGAATCGCGTGGGGCTGCCGAGAACGCGGAGGTCGCTCTCGCTCAAGTGGCCCGCCTCATTCCCGCCTTGCGGAGCGCCTTGGCCGCGCACGAGCAGACGGAGCTCTATGCGTCGCTCGAGCACCCGCTCATCGAATGCCTCGCGGCGATCGAAGCGAGGGGGATCGCGCTCGACAAGACCCTTCTCGAAAACATTTCGGTGGAGCTCGCGGGACGCATGGAAGCGCTCGTCGTCAAAATCTTCGACGCCGCCGGCGGTGAATTCAACATCCTGTCGCCGCTCCAACTCCGCGACGTACTATTCAGCAAGCTCGGACTGCCGACCAAAGGGATCAAAACCACGAAATCTGGTCCTTCGACGGACCGCGAGAGCCTAGAGGACCTCGCGAAGCATCACGCCTTGCCCGGCCTCGTGCTAGAGTACCGAGAGCTCGCGAAGCTGAAATCGACGTATGCCGATACGCTTCCTCGGTTGGTGGATGCCGGAGGACGAATTCACACGCGACTCAATCAGACCGTCACTGCAACGGGGCGACTCAGCTCGAAGGACCCGAATCTCCAGAATATCCCGGTCCGGACCGAAGACGGTCGAAGAATTCGCGAAGCGTTCGTCGCGCCGCCGGGCATGATGCTGCTCTCCGCCGACTACAACCAGATCGAGCTTCGGGTGCTCGCCGATCTCTCAGGAGATCGCGCGCTCATCGCGGCCTTCGAACAGGGGCAGGACATTCACCAGGCTACGGCGGCGGAGGTATTCGAGGTCGATGTCGCTCGCGTTACGTCGGGCATGCGACGTACGGCGAAAGTCATCAACTACGGGATCATCTACGGGATGGGACCGCTCCGGATGTCGCGCGAGCTTGATATCTCGCGATCCAAGGCCGGCGATTTCATCCGGCGCTATTTCGAGCGGTACTCCGGTGTGAAAACGTTTTACGAGCAGATGCTGGAGAGGGCGCGCCGACTCGGGTACACGCAGACACGTGCCGGACGGCGCCGGTACCTTCCCGACATTCACAGCACCAATGGCGGGCTCCGTCAGGCGGCCGAGCGGGTAGCGACCAACACTCCGATTCAAGGCGGAGCGGCGGATATCATCAAGGCAGCTATGATTCACCTGGCGAACGCCATGCGCTCCGAAGGGCTCGAGTCCTCCGTGGTTCTGCAAATCCACGACGAGCTACTTCTCGAGTGCCCCGAAAGGGAGGTCGACCGGCTGGCGGACCTCACCCGCGATTGCATGAAAGGTGCCGCATCCCTTGCCGTTCCGGTAGTCGTCGACATCGGCGTCGGCCGGAACTGGGCCGCAGCGCACTGAGCCTGCTCCCGGCGAGGGGGACTCCACGAGAAAGTTCGAATATACTCCCGTGGCGTGCGTCTAGCGTCGTTGGCATGGAGCGCGCGTCGTGGAGGTTGAAGACTCCGAGCTTCTTCGGCTTGGCCGAACGGGCGACCGCGACGCGTTGCGCCAACTTTACGAGCGCTACCAGCGGCGCCTTCTTTCCGTGGTCGTCGGACTCGTTCGAAACCCCGAAGACGCCCGGGAAATCGTCCAGGATACCTTTGTCCGGGCCTTTCGGAGCCTCGATGGCTTCAAAGGGGACTCGTCATTCTATACGTGGCTGTACCGCATTGCGGTCAATCGCGCGATCGATCTCCAACGACGCGGGGCCAAGTTTCAAAGCTCCGAGTTTGACGAGTCGATGGCGGTCGGGGACGAGGGGGCGAGCTTTCTCGGTGCCGGCTCGATCTCCAAAGATCCCTTCGATGCGGCGCGGAATCGCGAGCTAGGTCGAAAGATTTCGGAGGCGATAGAGAGTTTGACCCCCGATCATCGTGCCGTCATACTTTTGCGCGAAGTCGAAGGCCTTTCCTACGAAGAAATCGCCGAGGTGATGGACTGTTCGCTGGGAACGGTGATGAGTCGCCTTCACTACGCGCGGAAAAAGCTGCAGGCCAAGTTGAAGGAGCTACTCTGAGCGTCGTCTAACGAGTAACTTCGTGAACTGTAACGACTTTGAGACCCAGATAGATCTCTACCTCGACGGCATGCTCGAGCCGGGAGCGCGCCGTGGTGCCATCGAGCATGCGGTCTCATGCTCGACGTGTGATGCGCTCGTAACGAGCTACCAGCAAGCGACCGCGCTTCTCAAGACGGCCGCAGCCGACAGGGCTGCGGCCGTTGACGTTTCGGGGTTGTGGCAAGCCATCGATGCCGACCTAGGTGACATCCGTCCCCCCGATTCACGCGCGTTCCACCGCAAGCCCGAGAAACGGTGGTTTGGGCAATGGCGAGCTTGGGTCGGAGAATGGCGACCGCTCGCCATGGGCGCCGCTGCGGCGGCAGTAGCGCTCGCCCTGTTGTTCGGAGGTGACCTATCCTCGGACAACTCACCGCAGCGTTTCGCACGAGTAAAATCGAAACCGGTACGCATCGAAACTCTCGAAGTCCCCTCTGGCTACACCGTCTCCACCTGGTCCCGTCCCCGCACTCGCACTCACATCATCGCCGTCCAGCAAGCCTCCGGCTTCACGTTGGCATCCGCTGCCGCGCCGGGTCGTTGAATCGGGAGGCGATGAGAGCGTATTCCATCATCGTCCGCGTCGCCTTGTGCGGGGGAGCGTTGCTCTTGACCGCCGAGCGTCCCGCGCACGCAGAGCCCGGCGGTACGGCAATCTTGGAGATCATCGCGATCAAGGCGTCGAAGGATCCCGGAGCGTTCGATCGCCGATTGATATCTCTCAAACAAGACCTCGAAGCGCTGCCCTACGGAAGCTTCACCTTGCTCGCCGCGCGCGCGTGCACCATTCGTGTAGGAGATCGCTGCGGAATGAGAGTGCTGGAAGACGCCAATCTCGTGATTCGCGCCGTCGAGAACACGCCCAAATACATTCGGTTCAACGTTCTTCTCAATCGCAAGAACAAGCCGGTCCTCGAAGCCGACCTCAAAATCAATCGCAACGCCGGGGTCGTTTTGACGAACATGCGGCGCGAAGGCCCGGCGTTGGTGATGAGCATCAAGGTTCGGGACGAGCCTCGCGCGTCTGGCACCGCGAGTGCGGTCCGCTGAGATCGCGTAAGGGCAGCGGCGTGGAATTCGACGCGAACTGGCAAAACGCCTTTGACGAGATCGGTCGACGGACCCACGATTGGTACTCGGCGTTCGCGCGACAAACCGGTCGGACCGGGTTCTCGGCGTTGGCCGAGCCGGTGGCGCCGTACAATCGTTCGGGGATCCTCGCGCCGGTTGTCGCGGTCGCGGGTGCCGTGGGGATCATCGTGTTGGCGGGCGTAGTGGTCGCTGCGAGCGCGGTAGCCGCGGCTGCGCTACTCGCGGTCATCTTCTTGTTGACCGAGATTTTCGGCTACGACCTTACTCTCACCGTGCCCACGGCGGCGAGTCATTGATCGTCTAGGACGGGCGTTTCTCGCAGCAGATCCAAACGGAGATCGTGCTGCTCGCCGGGTGCGAGCCAGCCGAGAAGCACGGCAACTGCCATGCCTGCCGCGTCGCTCGCGCCGATTCGGTGCGCGACGAGCGTGTACGGATTTTCGATCGATTTCGGGCCTGCGTTGCCGCTAGAGAAACGCGGAAGGGTATCGCGAGTAGCGACCCCGCCGGCCAGAAACGGGCCACGAATCTCGTACCAAGCGATCGGCGTGTCGGCCGAGCAGAGAAGGAGCAGTCCCTCGCGCGCCGGCTCGCGGGCGTCGGCGAGAACCACGCAGTCTACCGGGGCCGCAAACGGCGCGGTCACGACACGAACTCCAGCTGCTAGGAGGTAAGCTCGCGCGGCGTCGACCCCAGCCGGATGACCCAGCACGGCCACAGCCGTCGCGAGCAACCGTGCCTGTCCGCGAGCGCCTACGCCCGGTACGATGATCTGCCGGGCGTAGAGTTCGACGGTTTCGTCGTCCAGAACGGACTCGGCGTGGGCTCGCTTGTTCACTCGATCACGTTCTTCTCTATGGGCTCGACTTTGACTCCTTGAGAGGAGATCCAGCGAACCGCCTTCTCGATCTCGGCTTCTTCTCCTTCGAGCTCGAGAGCGACGATTCCGATGTGGTCCGACACCGACGCGCCGCGAATATTCGTGATGACTTTAAATTTGTGACCTACCGAGTAGATGATCGGATCCTTGATCTTCTCCTGGCTGTAAGTGAGGTAAAAACGCTGTACGGCCATCGAGCCCTCCGTCACTCCAAACCGATCCACAGATTGGTCGAGAGGTAGCGATCTCCGAAGTCTGGAAATATGACCACGACGAGGCCGGTTTCCAGCTCACGCGCGACGGTGAGTGCACCCACCATGGCTGCGCCGCTCGATTGACCGACCAACAAGCCTTCTTTGCGAGCGAGCGCGTGGACCATGTCGTACGCCACTTCAGTCGCGATCCCGATTTTCCGATCGAGCTCGCCTTCCTTGTAAATGCCCGGAACGATCGAGCTCGCCATGTGCTTCAAACCTTCGATGCCGTGGAACGCGTCATCCGGCTCGATTGCAACGATTTGAATCGAAGCGGAGCGCGTTTTTAAGTAACGGCCGGTTCCCATGATCGTACCGCTCGTGCCGATCGTCGCGACGAGGTGCGTGAGGTTTCCCTCGGTCTGCCGATAGATCTCGGGGCCCGTGGTCAGGAAATGCGCCTCCGGGTTCGCCTCGTTGAAATACTGGTCGGGCTTGAAGTAGGCCTCACGATCCGATTCGTGGATCTCCCGGCAAAGCAGCAGCGCACCGTCCGAACCCTCGAGGCCGCTCGAGAACACGATCTCGGCTCCGTAGGCGTTGATGATGCGCTTACGCTCCTGCGAGACGTTCGCAGGCATGACGAGTTTCACGGGATAGCCCATCGCCGCGCCTAGCATCGCGAGAGCGATGCCGGTGTTGCCGGACGTCGAGTCCAGGATCGTCTTGCCCGGTCGCAGCGCACCGCTTTCGAGCCCGCGCCGCAGCATGTTCGAAGCGGCGCGATCTTTCACTGAGCCCGCCGGGTTGAATCCTTCGAGCTTCGCGAAAATTCGCACCCGCGAAGACAGCTCGGACTTCCACGCCCGGATCTCCAACATGGGGGTGTTGCCGACCAGCGTTGTCACGCTGCGGTAGGGGGAGCGAGCGCCGACGTCGCTCATGGCGGAAGAGCGAGGCAGCGGCTCAGACTCCGCCGGCGATCGCTGGAACGATCGAGATCTCGTCCCCGTCTTTGACGGCTGAGCTCAGGTTGTCGAGGAAGCGGATGTCGTCGCCGTTGACGTAGAGATTGACGAACCGTCGAACCGAGCCGTCCGCATCGCAAATTCGGTCGCGAAGGCCCGGATGATTCTTTTCCAGGTCCGCCAACACCGCTCCGATGGTGTTGCCGGCCGCTTCGACGCTCTCTTGACCGCCGGTGAACTTTCGAAGCGGCGTGGGAATTCGCACTTGTACAGCCATGATGTTCCTCCTCTGCAGGCGGGTGGTACGCGAGAATTGTCTGCCCCGCAACTCAGCCCGCGATGCCCGACGCGCGTTGTGTCGCATCGAGTGATTCGTAGAGCTCCTCGAACTCTCCGAGTCGGGCGCCGATCACATGTGGCTTCACGACGCTGTCGAGTACGGCCTCTATCGTCTTGTACCCATTTCCCGTGACGCTGATGACGATCGATTCATCGCGTGGGATCCGACCTTGCTCGATCAGCTTCTTCGTAACCGCGACCGTCGTCCCGCCGGCCGGCTCGGTGAAGATGCCTTCCGTCTCGGCCAGCAACTTGATCCCGGCCACGATCTCGGCATCGGTTGCCTTCTCCCCCCATCCGCCGGACTTCCGGACTGCTTTCAGCACGTAGTACCCGTCGGCGGGATTTCCGATCGCGATCGATTTTGCGATCGTATCGGGTTTTACGGGCTCGATGAGGTCGCTCTCGCGATGGATCGCATTTACGACCGGGGCAGAGCCCGCTGCTTGCGCCGAATAGATCCGGGACGGCGTGTCCGCCACGAGGCCGATGCGAATGAGCTCCTCGAACGCGCGGCCCACCTTCGGCAGGATGGTCCCGCCCGCGGTCGGGACGACGATGTGCTGAGGTAGCTTCCATCCGAGCTGTTCGGCGATCTCGAATCCGTACGTTTTTGCGCCCTCCGTGTAGAAAGGCCGAAGATTGATGTTCACGAAAGCCCATCGATACTTGTCCGCGATCTCCGTACACAATCGATTTACATCGTCGTAGTTCCCTTTGATCGCGACCGGAATCGGGCGATAGATCGTCGATCCGATCACCTTTCCTTGCTCGAGATTGTCCGGAATGAAGATGAAACAGCGGAGCCCTGCGCGAGCCGCGTGCGCCGCGACGGAGTTCGCGAGATTGCCGGTGGACGCACAAGAGACGGTGTCGAATCCGAACTCGATGGCCTTGCTGATCGCAACCGAGACCACCCGGTCTTTGTACGAAAAAGTCGGGTGGTTGACGGAGTCGTCCTTGACGTAGAGTTCTTTCACTCCGAGCGCTGCACCCAGGCGCTCTGCTCGCACGAGCGGAGTGAAGCCGGAGTAGAGCCCGATCTGCGGTTCGCGCTCGATGGGCAAGAGCTCTCGATACCGCCAAATGTTGCGCGGGCGCGCCTCGATGACCGCACGAGTCATCGTTCGGGCGACGGAATCGTAGTCGTATTGCACTTCGAGTGGGCCGAAGCAGAATTCGCACACATGATGCGCACCGACGGCATACGCTTCGCCGCACTCTCGACATTTCATTCCCGTCACGAAAGACATGGCTCTTGCCTCCTTTCAGGCCGCACGCGTCGCGGCATCGATACAAGCGGGGCATTTGATGTCCCGCGAGAACCCGAGCGCCCGCCAACGGGGCCCGTGTAGATCGTAGACGAATAGGGTCCCGGCAGCGGAGCGATCGTCGATCAAAACTCGCAACGCGAGGTAGGCTTGCAAGGAGCCGATCACGCCGGCCACCGGGGCCAGAATTCCCATCCGATCGCAGCCGGCTTCTTCCTCGTCTCGCGGGGTTTGCGGGAACGCACACTGAAGGCACGCGGAGCGCTCGGGATCGACGAGCATCGCCATGCCGCCAGCGCGTGCGACGCCGCCGTACACAAAGGGGGTGCGTCGGAGCGTCGCCACTCGATTGAGCAGGTACTTCGCTCGCGGATCATCCGTCGCGTCGACTACGACCGAGCACCCGTCGAAGTATCGATCCGCATTCTCCCGACCCACGCGATCGGCATGCGCAGTCACTTTGCAGCCGGGCGCGGTTGCAGCGAGGGCGAGAGCGGCCGCCTCGACCTTTCGCTTGCCGAGGGTCGTATCGTCGAAGAGGATCTGCCTCTGAAGATTCGTCGGCTCGACGCGATCGTCGTCGATGAGGGTCAACCGGCCGATGCCCGCTCGGGCGAGGGCCGCAGCCGCCGCGCAACCGAGCGCGCCCATACCGACGATCAACGCGTTGGCGCTTTCGAGAGAATCCCGCGATGGGGTCGTTGTGGCGTTCCCAAACAAAAAAACCTCTTCCGTTGGGCAAGGAAGAGGTTCGACGCTTTCCCTTGCCCTATCTCCCGCCCGCTTACACTTCGGGCGTAGGATTTAGCACCAGCACCCGATATAGCGGGCCGGTTGCTGTGGCATCGCAGGGCCTACTCCCTCCGCCACTCTAGATAAGGCGTGACGAGCGTAACCAACTACCGGCCGGCTGTCAAAGGAGTGGGGCGCGCGTTTGTCCGCGGTGGTCGATCGGGTAGATAGACGCGGCTTGGAAACCCGTAGAATCCAACTCGAGAACGCCTTCAATTTTCGCGACGTGGGCGGAGTGCCGGTCGCGAACGGGGGAGGGTGCGGCGCGGGCGGGTGTATCGCTCGGATGGCCTACATCGCATCGCAGCAGGCGACATCGAGGTTCTCGCCCGCCTCGGTATCACCGATGTCTTCGACCTCAGAAGCGATTCGGAGCTCGCCCGCGACGGCGTAGGGCCATTCGCCGGAGGGCATGCGCGGCATCATCACGTGCCCCTGGTCAAGCGGTCGC
>Ga0247727_10001222_pt1 | contig 62415 bp, 63 predicted proteins | sample WisWelCaveWW1625_FD_202498 | JGI IMG/M metagenome (GOLD analysis project Ga0247727, IMG submission 202498) | Biofilm microbial communities from Wishing Well Cave, Virginia, United States - WW16-25 | ecosystem: Environmental > Aquatic > Deep subsurface > Groundwater > Cave microbial mat | place...
CGCCGGACCGGCAGCACCGTCAGCACCATTCGCGCCCGCAGCACCATCGGCACCATTCGCGCCGGCAGGACCCTGCGGACCCGCCGGACCGGCAGCACCATCGGCACCATTCGCGCCCGCAGCACCATCGGCACCATTCGCCCCGGCAGGACCCTGCGGACCGGCAGCACCGTCAGCACCATTCGCGCCCGCAGCACCATCAGCGCCCGGTGCGCCCGGCGCGCCGTCAAGACCATTCGCGCCCGGTGCGCCGTCAACCCCGTTCGCGCCCGGTGCGCCCGGCGCGCCGTCAACCCCGTTCGCGCCCGGTGCGCCCGGCGCGCCGTCAACCCCGTTCGCGCCCGGTGCGCCCGGCGCGCCGTCAAGACCATTTGCGCCCGGTGCACCCGGTGCCCCCGGTGCGCCAGCAGGGCCTTGCGGGCCAGCCGGACCAGTGTCGCCAGTCGCGCCCTGCAGGCCAACCGGTCCTGTCGGTCCGACCGGACCGGCAGGACCATCCGCGCCTGTGGACCCAATCGCTCCCGTGGCGCCCGTCGCGCCTGTGGAACCAGCAGCACCAGTCGCGCCCGGAGCGCTTGGGGAACCAGCAGCGCCAGTCGCGCCCGTCAGGCCAGCCGGACCCCGGGGACCAGCCGGACCCCTTGGACCTGCTGGGCCGGCCGGGCCCTTGGCACGCTTGGTGCTCGATCCGGGACGGGCCAGGACAATCCGGCGCTCCGACACGTCGCACGGTGTGGACTTCTTGACGATGCTCACCGCGCGCGTCGTCTTGCTGACGCATGCGTGGGCGACATCGGTCGTGCGGGCTGCCGCGTCGCGAGCGGGAACCGCCACCGCGCCGCCCGGCACCACCCATGACATCGCCACAACAGCCCCGACAATGAGCAGCTTCACCCAATGCATCAGCCAAATCTCCCTAGGAGCAGTACCTATCGATCCGAGGAATTCCAGATGTACATAAACCTAGACGCTCAATCGGACGAGTCCGGGACGATTTCTCGCCCAGCGTCGGGCGCAGCACTCCACCGGTCCGGTTGAGTCACGCGCGACCCGATCGCGCCCGCGGCGAGGCGGGTGGAACTCCGCCTACGCGCCGCGAGGCAACCGCTCGCCCGGCCGTGCCGACAAGCCCCATGGCCGCCAGCGCAGCCAGCGCCTTCATCTTGCGTCCGAGCTGCTCGAAGCGCAGGATCTCCCAGCCCTCCTCGACTGCTGTCCGCGCCAGCTCGGTGTCGGGGTTGACGGCGACCGGATGGCCGACGAGCCGCAGCATCGGCAGGTCGGACTCGGAGTCCGAGTAGGCGTACGACGCGGCGAGGTCGATCCCCTTCTCCTCGGCGAGCGCCTCGATCCGCTTCGCCTTGCCCTCGCGATAGGTGAAGACGTCGGAGTCCCGCCCGGTGAAGCGCCCTTCGACCACCTCCGAGCGGGCGCCGATACCACCGTCGAAGCCGAGCACGAGCGACAGCATCGATGCCATCTCCTGCGAGGAGGCCGTAGCGATATAGACCCGCCGTCCGGCGTCCTGGTGGTCATAGGCCACGCGCAGCATCTGCGGGTAGACGCGCGGCAACACGCCGGCCAGCACCTCGGGCATCATCCGGCGCAGGTCGATCGCGCGCTGTCCGGCGATCATCTCGGCGATCTGCGCGCGGATCCGGTCGGTCGACTCGTCGGTCGAGCCGCTCATCCGGAAGCGGACGTTCTCGAGCACGATCGACGCCATCCGACGGCGCGAGATCATGCCCGCGTCCATCGCAGCGCGCGCCCAGTAGAAACCCGACGATCCCGCGACGAGCGTCCGGTCGAGATCGAAGAAGGCGGCCGCCGTTCGGGCCGCCGACCTCAGCTCGCCGTCCGCAGGCCCCACGAGCAGGATCAGACCTTGACGATGATCGCGTCGCCCTGCCCGCCGCCGGAGCAGATCGCCGCGCAGCCGAGCCCGCCGCCGCGGCGGCGCAACTCGTGCACGAGCGTCGCGATGATGCGCACGCCCGAGGCGCCGATCGGGTGACCCAGCGCCACGGCGCCACCGTTGACGTTGACGCGAGCCTCGTCGATGCCCAGCAGCCGGATCGAGTTCAGCGCGACCGACGCGAAGGCCTCGTTGATCTCCCAGAGGTCGATGTCCTGCGCCGTCAGTCCGGCCTTCTCAAGCGCCTTCATCGCGGCGCTTGCGGGCGTCGTCGCGAGGTAGGCGAAGTCGTTGGCCGACTGCGCGTGCGCGACGATCTCGCCGAGCGGCTGCTTTCCGTTCGCGGCGGCCCACTCGTCGGACGCCAACACGATCGCGCCGGCACCGTCGTTGACACCGGGCGAGTTGCCGGCCGTGTGCGAGCCCTCCTTGCTGACCAGGCCGGGCAGCTTGGCGAGCGCCTCGAGCGTCGAGCCGCGCCGCGGGGCCTCGTCGACCTCGACGACAGTGTCGCCCTTCCTGCCCTTGACGGTGACGGGGACGATCTCCTCGGGCAGACGACCCTCGTCGGTCGCTGCGGTCGCCCGATCGTGCGACCGCAGCGCCCAACGATCCAGATCGAGGCGCGTGATCTCCAGCTCGTCACCGATCTCGGTCGCCTCGTCGAACATCTGGCGGCCGGAGAACGGGTTCGTGAGGCCGTCGTTGACCATCGCGTCGAGCACCTTGGCGTCACCCATGCGATAGCCGAAGCGCGCGTTCGGCAGCAGGTAGGGAGCCTGCGACATCGACTCCATGCCGCCGGCGACGCCGACCTCGACGTCGCCCGCGCGGATCGCCTGGTCGATGATCACCGAGGCGCGCAGACCAGACGCGCAGACCTTGTTGATCGTCTCCGAGGAGACATCCTTTGGTATGCCGCCGGCAATCTGCGCCTGGCGCGAAGGGATCTGCCCCTGGCCGGCCTGGAGCACCTGGCCCATCACGACGTGCTCGACCTGTGCGGGCTCGACACCGGCGCGCTCGAGCGCAGCCTGGATGGCGATCCCGCCCAGCGCCGGGGCCTGGAGCGAAGCGAGTGCCCCGCCCATCTTTCCGATGGGGGTGCGAGCGCTGCCGAGGATGACGGTCTTGGGCATCAGTGGAACTCCGGATCAGGAATAGGGGAACCAGATGCTATGAGACCGCGCCATCGGCCAATAGGACTTCGACGTCGCCGTGGGTTCGCGCGGCCCGGGCGAAGCGGCCGTCGGCGGTGAGCAGCGGAGCCCCCAGCGCCTCGGTGAGCGCCATGTAAGCGGCGTCGTAGGCCGAGAAGTTGTCCCGTAGCTGCCAGACCCGCTGTAAGAGCGGCAAATGCGCGTAGCGCTCAACGGGAAGGTCGAGGAACGCCGACACGGACTCGCTTGCGCGATCACGCGTCGCCTCACCAGCGATGACAACGCGCCGCAGCGCGCTGAGGACTTCAAGGTCGATCACCTGCGGCGCGTGCAGCGCGTACTCGTGTTCGGCGACGTGACGCGCGACGCTCTCGGCGCCGGGCCGCGCGAGCAGAAGCTCGGCGACTGCACTCGCATCGACGACCAGCATCAGCGCTTTTCGCGCTCTTCACGGATCAGATCGGCCGCGGGGGCACCGCCGACAGGCGTGAGCTGCCTGATGCGGGCCATCACCTGCTCGGGCGAGGGCTTATGCGCCAGCCGCGGGAGCTCGCGCAGGACGAGCGCCGACATCGTCGTGCCCTCCCGGGCAGCACGCTCCTTCAAGGAACGATGCAGATCGTCCGGTACGTTGCGAATCTGAAGCATCTTCATGATGAGTGCATGTTAGCATGTTGGGAGCATGTTATCGACACCGAAGGGCACGTTCTAAGGTTCGCGCGATGCATTTCGACCTGCCCGACGAAACACGGCTTCTACAGCGCACGGTCCGCGAGTTTGCCGTCGGTGAGATCGCTCCAGTCGCCGAGGAGCTCGACCGCACGAAGTCTTTCCCGTATGAGCTGGTGCGCAAGATGGGCGAGCTCGGCTGGATGGGGATCCCCTTCCCCGAGAACCTGGGTGGCTCAGGCGGCACGACGCTCCAGTACGCGATCGCGGTTGAGGAGCTGACGCGGATCGACTCGTCCGTGGCGATCACTTTGTGTGCGCACACCTCGCTCGGCACGCAGCCGATCCACCTCTTCGGCAACGAGGAACAGAAGCAGCGCTACATGCCCGACCTCTGCGCGGGCCGCAAGCTCGGGGCGTTCGGCCTGACCGAGCCCGAAGCCGGCTCGGACGCCGGCAACACGAAGACGCGCGCGCGCCTCGACGGCGACGGCTGGGTGGTCGACGGCGCCAAGCAGTTCATCACCAACGCCGGCACGGAGATCTCGGGGCATGTCTGCATCACCGCCCTCACCGGCGACGGAGAGATCAGCAACCTGATCGTGGAGAACGGGACGCCCGGCTACGACCAGGGCGAGCCGTACCGCAAGATGGGCTGGAACGCATCGGACACGCGGCCGCTGATGTTCACCGACTGCCGCGTGCCGCAGGAGAACCTGCTCGGGCCCCGCGGCGGCGGCTTCAAGCAGTTCCTGCACATCCTCGACATCGGCCGCATCGGCGTCGCGGCGATGGGCGTCGGGCTGGCCCAGGGTGCGCTCGACGAGGCGCTCGCGTACGCCAAGGAGCGCCGCGCCTTCGGCCAGCCGATCAGCAAGTTCCAGGCGATCCAGTCCAAGCTCGCCGACATGGCGACCGAGATCGAGGCGGCGCGCCTGCTGACCTACAAGGCCGCGTGGGAGAAGGACCAGGGGCGCAACTTCACGCTGACCGCGGCGCAGGCCAAGCTCAAGACGGGCCGTCTCGCCGTCCGCGCCGCCGAGGAGGCGGTTCAGATCCACGGCGGCTACGGCTTCATCGAGGAGTACCCGGTGTGCCGCTTCTATCGCGACGCGAAGATCCTGACGATCGGCGAGGGCACAGACGAGATCCAGCAGATGGTCATCGCACGCGCCCTCGGCGCCTGATGCGATGAGCGCTGGAGCCCGGCGGCCCGCGCTCCGGCCGGGCCTCTTGGACCGGGCTCGCCACAGCGGCGCTCGGCGGTCGGCGCTGCTCGTGTTCGCTGTGCTGTTCGTGGTGTACGCCGCCGGCGTGGGGATGTCCTCACGCGCGGGGTCCGACCTGCGGCCGAGCGAGGCGCACGTGCTGCTCAGCGCCGAGTCGCTGATCTCGGGCGGCGACTTCGAGCTCAGCGACGAATACGTCGAGCGAGCGTGGTCTGACTTCTACGACGGACCCCTCGTCTCCAACGCGCTGGCCACCGACGGCCGGCTCACCGAGGTTCAAGGGCTCGGCTTCCCCGCGCTGCTCGCGCCCGCGTATGCGCTCGGGGGCCGCATCGCGGTCGAGCTGATGCTGGCGGCGATCGCGGCGATCGGCTTCGCTCTGGCGGCCTCGCTCGGGCGCCGACTCGTCCCGGACCCGTGGGCGACCGGCGCGGCGCTGGCGGTCGGACTCTCGCCGCCCGCGGTCATCGCAGCCACGTCGATCACCCCCGCAGCGACGTGCGCGACGCTGATCGCCGGAGCCGCCGTGCTCGCACTGCGCGTACGCGACGAGCCCCGCGGCAAGGCCGCGGCCGGCTGCGCCGCGCTGCTGGCGCTCCTGCCGTGGATCGGCCCGCCGGCGATCCCCGCCGGCGCGATCGTCGCCGCCGCGCTGCTGCGCTGGCTGCGCCGCCGACGGCGCGCCTGGACAGGACTCGTCGCGATCGAGATCGTGTTCGTCTCGCTGCTCGTCTGGGTCACCGTCAACCGCAATCTCTTCGGCGGCTACACCCCCTACAGCGCGTCGACGCTGCCCGACGCCCCCACGGGCGCAGCCGACGTCGGCGACTACCTGGAGCGCTGGCCGCGCCTCTTCGGAGTGCTGATCGACCCGCAGATCGGGGTGCTCCTCTACGTGCCTTTGCTGGCGCTCGCGGGCGTGACCCTGCGGTCCCTATGGCGCCGGCATCACGAGCGTCTGCCGCAGGCCTTCCCGGACGAGGTCGGCGTCGAAGTAGCCGCCGGGTTCCTGGCGACGATCTGCGCAGCGGCTGCGCTGACGGCCGTCGTGCTGACGCCGTCGCTCGCAGGGCGATTCCCGGGCGAGCCGCTCGTCATCGCTCTCCCCTGCGCCGCCGCGCTCTGCGCTTGGGCGCTGCGCCGCCATCCGCGAGCCGGCCTGGCGCTGGCGCTGATCGGCGTCGCGCTCAGCGCCTGGACGCTCGTCGGCGTGCGGCTCGACGACAACGCCGCGTTGTCACCGGTGGACGGCGCCGTGCCGTGGAGCGTGATGGGCGAGGGGGACGCGCTGCGCTGAGTCGCTCAGCGCTCGAAGCGCCCGAGGATCTCGGTCGCGGCGCTCGCGGGGTCGAGCTTGCGGGCCACGACGTCGTCGAGCAGCTCCTGGAAGCGGGCATCCTCGGACAGCCGCGCCTCGAGCTGGTGGCGCAAGCGGAAGGTGCAGATCGACAGCACCTCGCTGCGCAGGTTGCGTCGCCGGCGCTCGGAGAGCGTGCCCTCGGCCTCGATGTGCGCGTGGTGGGCGTCGAGCTTCTCGACGAGCTCGTCGACGCCCTCGCCGCGAAGGGCCTCGGTCTTGACGATCGGCACCGGCCAGCCGCCGGCTGCGGGCGCGAGCGACAAGACGCCGCGGATCTCGCGCACCATCGTGTCGGTCAGCGGGTGATCGGCCTTGTTGACGACGATGATGTCCGGGATCTCCATGATCCCGGCCTTCAGCGCCTGGATCGAGTCGCCTGAGCCCGGCATCAGCACCAGCACGATCGTGTCGGCGTGGTCGATGATGTCGACTTCAGCCTGGCCAACGCCGACGGTCTCGAGGAACACGTCGTCGCGTCCCGCCGCGTCCATCAGCAGCGCGGCCTGCAGCGCGGCCTCGCTGAGCCCGCCGAGCGCGCCGCGGTTGGCCATCGAACGGATGAACACGCCCGGATCGAGGAAGTGATCGGTGAGGCGGATACGATCGCCGAGCAGCGCGCCGTGGGTGAACGGCGAGGACGGGTCGATCGAAAGCACCGCGACCGAGCGCTCCTGGGCGCGGCGGGCTTTGATGAGCGCGCCGATCAGCGTCGATTTGCCCGCCCCGGGTGCGCCGGTGAGGCCGACGATCAGCGCGTTGCCGGTGTGCGGATAGACCTCGCTGACGAGCTCCCAGCCGCGCGGATCGTCGGACTCGACGAGAGTGATCGCGCGAGCCAGCGCGCGCTGATCACCGGCGAGCAGGCGCTCGGCGAGGGTCTGTTCCATCTCCGCGGCGGACACTGGCGGGCAGCGTAGCGGTCGCCGTCTGAGACCCTTCGCGGACGCGCTGCCCGCATAATCCGCGGCGTGGAGCCAGCCCTCGCGCCGCACGAACCCGAAGCCTCTTCCGCGCCCAGCGTGCACGGAGCGCCCGCGCCGCTGCGCGGTGGCCCGCTCGCACTGCTGCGCTTCGCGCGCGCGCATGGAATGCTGAACCTCAACTACGCGCGCCTGACGCTGCGCTGGGCGTGGCTGCGGGTTCGCTGGCGCGGACGGCTGCGCACCGACGGCCTGGCGTTCGTCTGCCCGGACGTGACGTTCGAGATCGGCCCCGACGCCGTGGTCCACCTCGGGCGCTGGTCATGGCTCGGCCACGGATGCAAGATCCGTGCCCACCAGGGCGAGGTGCGGATCGGCGCCAAGACGGTGCTCGGGCAGGAGTGCACGATCTCTGCCTACCAGCACGTCTCGATCGGCCGCGAATGCATCGTCGCCGACCGCACGATGTTCATCGACTTCGACCACGGCGCCGTCGACGTCGAGCGGCCGATCCGCGAGCAGGGGATCTACATGCGCGACGTGCGCGTCGGGCACAACGTGTGGGTCGGCTACGGCGCCTGCTTCCTGCGCGGGGTCAGCGTCGGCGACAACGCGATCGTCGGGACGAGCGCCGTCGTCACGCGCGACGTGCCGGCAAACGCGGTCGTGGGAGGCGCCCCCGCGCGGGTCCTGCGGATGCGCGACGAGCCGACGGCCCTGCGCTGGGAGTGAGCGGCTCGGGGCGGCCTGCCCGCAGGTGCGCAAGACTGAAGCTCCCACCTGCGAACGGAGAGCCAGATGCGACTCGACGGCATCCATCACATCACGGCGATCACCGCTGACGCGCCCGGCAACGTCGCCTTCTACACCGGCGTGCTCGGGCTGCGGCTCGTCAAGAAGACGGTCAATCAGGACAACCCGTCGATCTACCACCTCTTCTACGCCGACGAGCAGGGTGACCCCGGATCGGACCTGACGTTCTTCGAGTTCCCAGGCGCTGCGCGCGGGCGCGCGGGCGCCGGAATGGTCCATTGTGTCGTCTGGCGCGTCGCCTCCGAGTCGGCACTCGACTTCTGGCAGGAGCGCATCGAAGACACGGGCGCGGGCACGACGCGAGAGGAGGGCCGGCTGCGCTTCGCCGACCCCGAGGGTCTCGAGCACGAGCTCGCCGTTGTCCAGACGCCCGACCCGCCGCTCGTCGCAGAGCACCCCGAGATCCCCGCGGAACTCGCGCTGCAGGGGTTCGAGGCGGTCCGCGCCTACGCCGCCGATCCCGAGCAGAGCCGCTCGGTGCTCGAGCAAGCGCTCGCCTTCACGCCAGGCGACGATGGATGGGAGGCACGCGGCGAGCGCCGCGGCGGTCGCTACTCCTACGACCCGCCGCCAATCGAGCCCGGGATCGAGGGCGCCGGAACGGTCCATCACGTGGCGTGGGCCTGCACGATCGACGAGCAGCCCGCCTGGCGCGAGCGCCTGCTGCGAGCGTGCGCGCCGGTGACCCCGCAGATCGACCGCTTCTACTTCCAGTCGCTGTACTTCCGCGAGCCGAGCGGCGTCTTGTTCGAGCTCGCGACGATGGGCCCGGGATTCGCCGTCGACGAGGATCCCGCCCACCTGGGCGAGCGGATCTCTCTGCCGCCGGCCTTCGAGCACCTGCGCGAGCACGCCGAGCGCTCACTCACGCCGCTACCCGACCCGCGCGCCGGCTGGCCGGCGCGGGCCTAGGACCATGGCTCCCGTCTTCCCCGGCCGCTACACCGCCGACGTCGAGGGCGACTTCGTCGTCTTTCTCATCGGAATGCGGATCAACAAACCGCTGAAGGTCCGCAAGTGGTGGCCCATCTTCACCGCGATGCGGCCGATGCTCAAGGCGCACGAGGCTGATCCGGACATCGGCGTGCTCGACACGCGTCTGGCGCTGCTCTCCCCGCGCGAGCCACTGATCATCCAGATATGGCGCAGCTTCGACCATCTGGAGCGTTTCGCGCGTGAGGACATGATCCACACCGAGCCGTGGAAGACGTACTTCAAGGTGGTCGGCGCGACGAGCGGCGACGTCGGCATCTGGCACGAGACCTACAAGGTGCGCGCCGGCGACTACGAGACGGTCTACGGCAACATGCCGCGCTTCGGGCTCGCGAACGCCGGCGAGCACCGCGGGCTCGGTTCGGCGTCGCGGGCTCGAGAGCGGATCAGCGAGCCAGCTTGAGGTCGTGCCGCTGGACCAGCGCGACGCCGACCTTCTGGCCGGCGGCACGCACGCTGCCCGGCTTCACCGACTGCCTCTGCACCAGCAGCCGGCCGCCGGTGGGGAAGAGCGCCAACGCGCGCTTGGGCGGCTTCGTGACCTTGCCCAGCCGGCAGCCGCGCGCCTTCAGCTTGCGCGTGGCGGCGGCGAGCGTCAGGCCGCGTAGGTTTGGAACTCGGCACTTCTCGCCGGGCTTCTGCTCACTCACGATCGGGTCGATGACCTGCGGGTCAGCGACGACCGGCAGCGCGACGGAGAACGCACGCGAGATCGCCGCGACGTTGCCCGCGCCGTCCGTGCCCTCGACGCGGAAGCTGTGCGTGCCCGCCGCAAGACCGCCCGGGTTGGCGGCCGACGCGCAGTCGCCGAGCGGCGCGGCGTCGTAGGCGCAGCGGAACGCCACCGGCGCCGTCAGGTCGTTGGCGGCAGCGAACGCCCACGCGATCTGCTGGCCGGCTGACAGCTGTTGGCCCTCGGCGGGGCCACTGGTGAACGAGATCGCGGGAGCGGTGTTGTCGACGAGCAGGGCAACGGTGTTGGACGTATCAGGGGTGCGAGCGGTCTCGGCCGCCACCACCTCGACGGTGTAGAGGCCATCGGCGAGGTTCGCCTCGCCAGGGGTCACGAGCGCGCCGGTCACGGTGAGGCTCGTCACACCTGGGCCGGGGATGGCCGAAGGCGTGAGCGTGACGCTCGCCTTCTCGATGCCGTCCTGACGCAGCTTGGCCTGAACGAGCAGCGACGCGTCCTGACAGGGCGTGTTGACGGTCGCGTTGATGGCGATCGCCCCGCGCGTGATCGTCGCGGTCGCCGGCGCAACGGGCGCCGCCGGCGCGACGAGCGGGTCGACCACGACCGGGCCCGTGCAGATCGCGTGGGCCGGTCCGGCCAGCCCGAGGCTCAACAGACCAGTGAGAAGCAGAGAAGCCGCCGCGATACGCGCAGCAAGCGTGAACGAAGTCGTCATGACCATCCCCCCGGGACCATCCTTGGTGTAAGGGGCATTGTGCGCGCCGGGTGCCGATGCGTCAAGCCGCGGGCGCTGGGCTGCCGAGCACCTGCTCGTAGAGCGCCGCCGTCTGGCGCGCGACGTCGGCCCAGTCGAAGAGCAGGACGTGCTCTCCGGCCTCGAGCACGAGCCTGTCGCGCAGCGGCTCGTCTGTCAGCAGCCGCTCGATCATCACGCCGAGGTGCTCGGCGTCGCCGCCGTTGAAGCGCAGCCCGACCCGTTCGCCGGCGGGGACGACCTCACGCAGGCCACCGGTGTCGGCGACGATGCACGGGCAGCCGCTGGCCATCGCCTCCAGCGCGACCAGCCCGAACGGCTCGTAGAGGCTCGGCACGACGCAGAGGTCGGCGATCCGGTAGAGCGAGTGCAGCACGTCGTCGCCGATCCAGCCCAGGAACGTGCCGTGCTCCTGTAGGCCGAGCTCGGCCGTCTGCGCCTTGAGCTGCGCCTCGTGCGTGCCCGAACCCGCGACCAGGAAGCGCACGTTGCCGAGCTTCTCGATGATCGGCTGCAGCGCGTCGAGCGCGAGCTGGAAGCCCTTCTCGTAGACGAGCCGGCCGACCAGAAGCACGAGGCGATCGTCCGGTGCGGCGAAGCGTCCGCGCAACGTGTCGAGGTCATCGACGGGCTGCAGGTCCATCGGGTCGATCCCGTTGGGGATCACGGAGACGTGCGCCTCCTCGAGGTCGTAGATGTCGCAGACGTGCTCGTGCATGTAGTGCGAGCACGTGATCACGCGCTCGGCGCGGTTTGCCATCCAGGCCTCGACGCCGTGGATGTGGCTCTGCGGATGCTTGTCGACCCAGCCCTGGTGACGGCCGTACTCGGTGGCGTGGATCGTCACGACCAACGGGCAGCGAAAGCGCTTTGCGAGGTGGTCGCCCGCAACGGCGACGAGCCAGTCGTGGCCGTGGACGAGGTCGAAGTCGTAGCTGTCACCCAGCTCGACGCCCGCGGCCAGCATGTCGGCGTTCATATGCTCGATCCAGGTCACGAACTCGCCGAGGTCGCGCGGGCGCCCCGGCTCGAGAACGCGGTGCACGGTCACGCCGTTCATGAGCTCCTCGCCCGGAAGCGTCTCGTCGCCCCGCGTCAGCACATGGACATCGGTGCCGAGCGTGACGAGCGCCTCCGACAGCTTGCGCACATGGCGAGCCAGCCCGCCCTCGACGATCGGTGGGTACTCCCATGAGAGGATGAGGACGCGGCTCACGGCTCGAGTAGCGGCGCAACGCTTAGGAAAGGGGCCAGAGCGCGCACCGCCGGGTCCGGTGAGGGTACCGAGTCGAGGGCGTCATCCAGCGCGGCGAGGTGGCCGTCGATGCGCTCCAGCGAGTAAGGGCCGGCCAGCCGACGCGTCTCCAGGAAGGCCCAGTCGCTGGCCTGAAGCGCGAGCATCTCGCGCACCGCGCGCTCGGGAACGTCCGCCCCGCGCTTCAGCAGGCGCAGCTCGGCCTCGCGCTGCGCGCGCGCGACACGGCCGACCTGCGGGCCCGACCACGTCCACAGCGTGCGCGGCTGGCCCCAGCTCGTCGGCTGATCGAGATCCGCCGGCCAGGGCGTCGGCTGGACGCCTTCCAGCGCATCGTCGAGGTGGACCAGCGGCACGCCGCGATCCGCGCAGGCCTGCGCGAACCTCGCGAGGAACTCCGGTCCCTCGTGCCAGTGGTGCCCGAAGAGCTCGGTGTCGAACGCCAATGTGCAGAGCCCGCCACCGGCGATCCGATCGGCGCAGCGATCCGCCAGCTCGGCGGCGTCGGCGCGCGCCTGGGCAAGAGCCCGGTCGTGGTCGTAGACCGCGCCGTCGTTGGCCCACGGCTTGTGGTCACGCGAGGTGCGGTGGTGATCGTCGCGGTAGGGCGCGCGGGAAGGAAAGCCGCCCTGGCCCCAGACGAGGTCGATCAGAGCGCGGTCGATCGGGACCAGCAGCGGGCCCGCCGGGCTGCGCAGGGGCGTCAGATGACGCGGGTCGCCCAGCCCGAAGACGTCCGTCAGCTCGACACACGCCGCGTGGACGCCTGCCTCCTCAAGCAGCGGATCCAGCCACGGCTCGTGCGCGCATTCCGGCAGCCAGAAGCCGCCGCGCCAATTCGCGCCGAAGCGCTCGCGCCGGCTCACCACGCCAGTCTGCACCTGGAGACGCACGCCCGCGTCGGTCGCCAGCAGCGGCAGGATCGCGTGCGTCGCGCTGCTCGTCCACGCGGCGTGCGGGGCGAGCGCACCGAGCAGGTCGCCGCCGAGCCCTTCCAGGCGCGCAAGTGCCCGCTCGTACTGGCCCGCCGCGCGCTCGATCTCGGCAGCCTGAGCCTCGTGGCCGGCCTGACGGAACGCTTCGACGTCGAGCGCGTGCGATGCGGGCCGCACGTCGCGCAGGAAGGATGCGCAGCGATCGAGCGCCCCAGGGGCCGCGAGCTGGTCGCACAGCACGGGCGTCAGCGAGAGCGTGTAGGGCGCGCCCGATTCGAGCACGTCGAGAACCGGGAGGTAGCTCGTCGCGACCGCCTCCCAGAGCCACTCCTCACCGAACGGCCAGGTGCCGAAGCCCTCGACGTAGGGCATGTGCGTGTGCAGCAGGACTGCGACGCGGCCTTGCGGGGTCATCGGCGGCTCCCGCATGCTTGCGTAAACGCGCTCACGGCCGGCAGACAGCCACGAAGTCCAGCGCGCGGTCGAGGTCGGTGCCACCGAGACGGAAGTCGCGCGTGGAGATCGCCGGCGTGAAGCGGTCGTAGAAGGGCTTGGTGATCCCCAGCCTGGAGTGCACCGCATCCCACCCCAGGCGCTTGATCGCGAGCTCGTGGACCGCGAGCTTGCGCGCGTGGAACAGGCCGAGCAACTCGATCGAGCCGAAGTGAGCGGCGCAGAGAGCGCGGAACTCGTCGGCGCGGTACTCGTGAACGTGCCACGGGTTGCCTGAGCGCTCCGCGCCCTCCGGCGCCAGAGTCAGCACGTTCGGCGTCGAGACGTAGACGGCGCCGCCCGGTCCGATCAGGGACTTGAAGTGCTCCAGCACGTCGCCGGGATTCGTGACGTGCTCGATCGTCTGCAGGAAGACGACGGCGTCGCACGGCTCGTCGTAGGCGTCGATCAGCGTCCGCGCGAAGCTCATGTTCGGGGCGTCGTAGCGCGCCGCCGCGTGCTCGTGCGCCTGCGGGTTTGCATCGACGCCGACGGCCGCCGCCGCATTCCGCGCGAGCACTTCCGTGCCGTAGCCCTCGCCGCAGGCCATGTCGACGACGCGCAGCCCACCGACGCGCGCGGCGATCCACTCGTAGACGACCAGATGGCGCTGGTACCAGTAGTTCTCCTCGGGCACGTCGGGCAGCGTGCGCTCACCGGTCAGCTCGAGCGGCGGCACGCCGTCCGGCTGGTCTCGCTGGAAGATGCGCGGCGCGCCGGGATCGGTGCGGTCAGGGGCGGCGGCGTCCGTCATGCGAGGCGGCTGAGAGTAGAGTCACAACCGCGCGTAATAATGTAGTGCATCATAACTTATTGTCCCGTAACATATTCCGCATGACCACGTTCTTCAACCGGCACGACGAGCTCGAAGCGCTCGCTGATAACTGGAGCGCTCCAGACGCGCGCTTCTTCGTCGTCTGGGGACGCCGGCGCGTCGGCAAGACCGAGCTGCTCACCCACTTCGCGGACGGCAAGCGCGCGCTGTACTTCGAGGCGACCGATGTCGGGTTGCTCGACCAGTTGGGCGATCTGTCGGTGGAGCTCTCCGAGGCAGCCGGTAACCCCTTGCTGGCTCAGCAGCCGCTCACGTCGTGGACCGCCGCCCTCACCGCGATCGAGCAGTTCGCGCGCGAAGGCGTCCGGACGCTGATCGTGCTGGACGAGTTCCAGTACGTGGCCGCGCAGGACTCGTCGCTCGCGAGCACCATCAACCGCTGGTGGCGCACGACCGGACGTCATCTAAAGGTGGTGCTGATCCTCGCGGGCAGCGAGATGGGCTTCTTCGAACGCGAGGTTCTCGCTGGAGCCATGTACGGCCGGCGCACGGGCCAGCTCCAGGTGCTGCCGTTCAGCTACCGAGATGCAGCACTCTTCCACCCCGGCTACGCGCCCGCCGACCGTGTACGCACCTTCGCGGTCTGCGGCGGCATGCCGTACTACCTGGAGCGGTTCGACGACTCGGCACCGCTACGCGAGCACATCCTGCGTCACGCGCTCTACCGCGACGGTTTCCTGTTCGAGGAGGCCGAGCTGCTGCTGCGCCAGGAACTGCCTAAACCGCATCACTACGCCTCGGTTCTGCGCGCCATCGCGCAAGGACAGACCCAGAACAGCCGCATCGCAGCGCGCGCGGCGCTCAGCGGCTCGCAGGTCAGCCAGATTGTCAGGACCTTGGAGCGACTGCATCTCGTGACGACGATCCGGCCGGTCACCGCGTCCGGACGATCGAAGAAGACGAGCTACGCGATCACCGACGGATTCCTGGCCTTCTACTACCGGTTCGTCGAGCCCGCGAAGTCGCGTCTTCGCACACGCGACCAGGCTGAGCAGTACGTCGATGCGGTGGTCATGCCGCAGCTCGACCACTTCGTGAGCCGTCTCGCGTGGGAGCAGATCTGCCGCGAGTTCGTCCGAGAGCAGGAGGCGAGCGCGGACGTCGGCTCGTGGTGGGGCCAGGTGCCGACGGGAGAGGGCCGCAAGACGCGCTCGCAGGAGATCGGCATTGTCGCGCTCGACTCATCGGGCGACGTGACGGCGACCGGAAGCTGCAAGTGGACAAACGGCCTGATCGACGCGCACGAAACGCAGCTGCTCACCGCCACCGAGCCGTACATCCCGGGCGCCGAGCACGTCGAGCGCCGCTACTTCTGCTCGCGCGAAGGGGCGAGTGCAGAACTGGCCGCGCTCGCCGCCGTTGACCCCTCGCGCTACCGCATCGTAACTCCGGCGACCGTCTACGGGTAGCCGCTCGCGATCGATCCGGCGTCGCTACTCGAGCTGATAGACCGACGGGTCCACTCGCGCGGTGCGTCGCCTGTACGTGCTCCACAGCCACGGCCACTGGTTCGGATCGTTGCCGTGCTCGTCGACGTACCAGCTGGTGCAGCCCGTGTGCCAGACCGTGCCCGCCAGCGCCTCGCGAAGCTCGCGGTCGAACGCCTCCCCAGCCTCGGCCCTGAGCTCGATGGTTCGCGCGCGCTTGCGCTCCAGCTCCCGGATCGCCGCGATCACGTGCGCCGCCGCCGCCTCCGTGGTGTAGATCACCGAGCCCGTGCCGCCGTTCGTGTTGGGCCCGTACAGCAGGAACATGTTCGGGAACCCGCTGACCGTGAGCCCCAGATAGGCCTTTGGGACGTCGCCCCAGGCGTCCGTCAGCGTGAGGCCGCCGCGCCCGACGATCTCCATCGGAGCGACGAAGGCGTGCGACTCGAACCCCGTGCCGAAGACGATGACGTCCGCCGCGCGGGTAACCCCGTCCGCCGTCTGCACGCCGTCTCGCGTGATCCTCTCGACCCGGTCGGTGACGAGTTCCACGTTCGGGCGCGTCAGCGTCGGATACCAGTGATCGGTGAGCATGATCCGCTTGCAGCCGACCTCGTCGCGCGGCGTGACCTTGTCGCGCAGCACGGGGTCATCGATCGCCTTGCGAATCTGCCTGCGGCCCGCCGCGGTGAACGGCCCCAGTAGCCAGCGGTGCTTGGTCATCGCCGCGGCACCGAGCTCCATGAAGGCGAACGTCGCCATCCGGTCGAGCCGCTGAAGCGCCGGCACGCGCTCGAACAGACGCCGCGCGCGGGGGCCATAGCCGTGATCCATCTTCGGGATCGTCCAGCCTGGGGAGCGCTGGTAGATGTCGAGCTTGGCGACCTCCGGCTGGATCGACGGAGCGACCTGGATCGTGCTGCAGCCGGTGCCGATCACGGCCACGCGCTTGGCAGTCAGGTCGACGTCGTGCCGCCAGCGCGCGGTGTGGAACGCCGGGCCCTCGAAGTCCTCGATACCGGGAATCGACGGGATCGTCGGCACCGAGAGCTGGCCGCATGCCGTGACCAGCACGTCGGCCTCGTGCTCGCCGGCGCTCGTCTCGAGCATCCAGCGGCTGCGCTCCTCGTCAAAGACGGCGCGCGTCACCTCGGTCCCCAGCCGCACGCCGTCCAGAACGCCCTCGCGCCGAGCGACGTCCTCGATGTAGGCCTGGATCTCGTGCCCCGGTGAGTAGCGGCGCGACCAGTGCGGGTTGGGCGCGAACGAGAACTCATAGAGATGGGAAGGAACGTCGCAGGCGATCCCGGGATAGCTGTTGTGGTGCCAGACGCCGCCGACCCGATCGCCACGCTCGAAGACCGTCACGTCGTCGTAGCCCGCGCGGCGCAGCAGCAACGCCGCGCCGATGCCGCCGAAGCCACCGCCGACCACAGCTACGGATGGCCGTCCTGCCGGCCGGGGCGGCCGTCGTGCGCCGTTGGAACCCTCAACCGTCGTCATGGACGGCACTCATACCACCTGACGGTGGATTCCGCGGTCGCGCGGCGTGGTGGCGCGGTCGCGGAATCGCCCATCTAACCCGCGATCGCAACCAGCTCATCGGACGCGCGATCCGCCGCGAAGCGCCGCCCCACGCGCACCTCACCGCCGCGCGCCGGGGATGCGGTGATGAAGCGCGCGACCGGCTTCTCCTCGGCACCGACGGGTTCGAGGTGGACGTTTCCGGCAATCGCGCGGAGCACGACCTCCATCTCCATCTGCGCGAATGCCGCGCCGATGCAGCGCCGCACGCCGCCGCCGAATGGGATCCACGCGTAGCCGGGGACGTCCTCTTCCAGGAAGCGCCCGGGACGGAACTCGGCGGCATCGGCGCCCCACAGCTCGGGGCGGCGCTGCACGAGGTAGATGCTCGGGGCGAGCACCGCGCCCTTGGGGAACACGTAGCTGCCGACTTCGAGTGGCTCCTGGAGCGTGCGCAGGACGTTCATCAGGACCGGTCGCAGGCGCAGCGCCTCCTTGCCGACGGCCTCGGCGAACTCGGCCTCGGCGGTTCGAGACTCGTCCTCCAGGCGGCGCAGCGACGCCGGGTCGCGGGTCAGGCGCTCGAAGGCCCAGGCGAGAGCCGTCGCCGTGGTCTCATGGCCCGCGACGATCAGCGTGACGAGCTCGTCACGCAGCTCGGCGTCGGACATCGGCTCGCCGTCCTCGTCGCGTGCGAGCAGCAGCATCGACAGGACGTCCTCGCGTTCCTCCAGGTCGCCGGCTCCGCGGCGCTCGCGGATCAGCGCGTAGAGCTGCTCGTCGACCGGACCGCTGATCCGGCCCTGCTGGCGGCGCACGAACGCGTTCTCGGGGCCGAGAATGAGCGCGGCGAAGAGATGCTTGGTATCGGCGAACCACTCCAGGAACTCGTCGAGCGGCTCCTCGAGCGCGGTGTGACGCTGATCCGAGCGCCCCACTCCGAGAACGACTTCCAGGATCACCGCGAGTGCGATCGCCTGCGCGTGCGGGCGCAGGCTGAACGGTTGGCCGGCCGGCATCCGCTCGACCTGGGCCTCGGCGACGGCACGCATCGTCTCACGCTGGATGCGCAGCTTGTCGCCGTGGAAGGCCGGCAACAGGAGCCGCCGCTGGCGAAGGTGCTCGGCGCCGTCGAGCACGAGCACGGAGTGCTTGCCGAGCGGGTTGGCCAGGATCTCGTTCGCGTCGCCGGCGTGGACGACCGACGGCGGCGCCTTGAAGACCTGACTGATCGCGTCCGGATGCGCCAGCAGGTACCACGGCCGGCGCTCCCAATGGGTGCGGAAGACGTCACCGTGGCGCGCGTGAAGCTCATCCAGGTAGGCGGCCTCGTCGCGCGTGAAGCGAAGCATCTGGACAGCGCGCGGCGCGCGCGTCCCCGGAGGCAGGTTCGTGGAGACGCTCATGGGTGGAGTCTTGGGGGGTGGCGCGCGCCGCTGTGTGACGCACGTCACTGTTGACCGTGCGAGAACCAAGGCCAGCCCTTCCGCTGCGCCGCCGAAAGCGGGACGATTAGACCGGGAATCGATCGACTTCCAGGAGGTGTCCCATGTCCGATCCCACTTGGCGCGTGAACATCGCCTTCACCGAGGAGGACCACCGAACGCGCGCGGATGCGATCCTCGAGCTCGCCAGTCAGCGTTTTCACGGCTTCGGCCACGCTAAACGCGCGCCGGGCGACCCCCGCGTCCCGGTCATCGGCCAGGACCTCGCGGCAGCGCGCGCGCTGTCCGACCTATCGCACCAGCTGCTGCACTCCGCCGCAGCGCGCATCGAGGAGTTCGAAGGCCACCCCGTCAGCGTTCACGACTGAGATCCGCCGCCCGTCCGGGATCGACCGCTTCAGGCCGCAGCGAGTGCGCGGTCGCTTGACTGCGCACTCCCCGCGACTCGGCGCACGAGGCGGACGCGAGCCCCCCGTGCGGGGACGAGCGTGAAGCCGCGCCGGCCGACGCGCTCATCCGCTCCGACCGGCTCCAGCTCGACGCGCGCGAGCACCGCGTGCAGGACGACCCTGATCTCCATCTGGGCGAAGGATGCCCCCAGGCAGCGCCGCAAACCGCCGCCGAACGGAAGCCACGTGTACGTCCCGGCCGGCTCGTCCAGGAAGCGTTCGGGGCGAAATTCGAGCGGATCGGGATAGAGGTCCTCGCGGTTATGGACGAGGATGATCGCGGGGGCGACGCGGGTGCCGGTCGGCAGCCTGAAGCGACCCTGACCGACGGTGACGGGGCTCTGCAGCACGCGCGCGACGAGGGGGACAACCGGTCGCGTGCGCAGCGTCTCGGCGATGACCGCCTCCGTGTACGGCGCGTCGCCGCCGGCAGCCGCCTCGGCGACCACGCGCTCGAGCTTCTCGGGATGGCGCGTGAGACGCTCGAAGGTCCAGGCCAGCGTCGTGGCCGTCGTCTCGTGCCCGGCCAACAGCAGGGTGATCAGCTCGTCGCGCAGCTCCGCGTCGCCCAGTCCCTCCCCGTCCTCATCGCGCGCGAGCAGAAGCATCGACAACACGTCCTCGCGCTGGTCGAGCCCGGGGTCGCGACGGCGCTCGGCGATCAGCCGCTGAAGCTCTGCGTCGAGCGGGTCCATGACCGCCCTGAAGCTCGCGTTCAGGCGCTGCGACTCAGGACCGAGCGTCACACGAAGGATCAGGCGCCCGACGCTCATCGTCAGCCCCAGCATGCGCCGCATGAGCGCTCGCAGGCGCTCCATCTCGAGGCCCTCGTCGATTCCGAACAGGGCGCGCGTGATGACCTCGAGCGTGATCGCCTGCATCCGCGGTAGCAGAACGATCTCCTGGCCGACAGGCCATGTCGCGACATCCCGCTCGGCCGCCTCTTCCATGACCGCCGCGTAGCCGCTCATCCGCTCGCCGTGGAACGCCGGCAGCATCATCCGCCGCTCGCGCAGGTGCTCACGCTCGTCGAGCAGCAGGATCGATCGCGGCCCGACCACGGGCTCCAGCGGGGCATTGGCGGCGCCGGCGTGCATCGTCTCGGCGCCCCCGGTGAAGATCGTGCGCACGTCCTGCGGGTCGGCCAGGAACACGATCGGTTCACCGTCGAAGCTGAGCGTGAAGACGTCGCCGAAGCGTTCGCGCTGGCGCGACGCGAACTCAAGCGGGCGCGCGACCCATTGCAGCAGCTGGGCGATCGGCGGCTGGCGCGGTCCCGGCGGCAGGTCGAGCAGATCGGGCATGGGAGTGAGACCGATTCTGGCAGCCGGTGGTTACCCTGCGCTTCCTGATGGCCGCACCGACCACACCCGACGCGATCCGCGACGTCAACGCGCGCTACCACGACGGCGCCGCGGCCCACTACGACGCGAAGTGGGGCATCGACTGGGGCGAGATCGGCCGCGAGCAGGTGCTCGGCAAGGTGCGCAAGGCGCTGGGCGGGCGACTGCCGCTGTTCGAGCGCTCGCTCGAGGTCGGCGCGGGGACGGGCTACTTCTCACTGCATCTGCTGATGGCCGGCGTCACCCGCGCGGCGACGTGCACGGACATCTCGCCGGGGATGATCGAGGCGCTGACGGCGAACGCGCAACGCCTGGGCGTCGAGGTCGACGCCTGCGTCGCCGACGCGGAGGCCCTGCCGTTCGAGGACCGCAGCTTCGACCTGCTGCTGGGCCACGCCGTGCTTCACCACCTACCGGACCTGGACCGAGCGTTCAGCGAGTTCTACCGGGTGCTGCGCCCCGGGGGGTTCATCGTGTTCGCCGGTGAGCCCTCGCGCTACGGCGACCGGCTGGCGAGCGTTCCCAAGCGCGTCGCGACCGCCGCCGCGCCCGCCTGGCGCGCGGCTCTCCGGGCCGCGAAAGCTCCGTCCGGGCACAGCGACGGCGGTGAGATCAACCACGAGCTCGAACAGCACGTCGACGTGCACGCGTTCACTCCCGGCGACCTCGAGGGCTTCGCGCGACGTGCCGGCCTGGACGATGTCAGCGTGCGCGGCGAGGAGCTTCTGGCGAACTGGTTCGGCTGGACCAATCGCGCGCTCGAGACGACCGCCGTCGCCGAGGATGTGCCGATGGCCTGGAAGCAGTACGCCTTCCACGGCTACCTCGCGCTGCAGAAGGTCGACGGCGCCGTTCTGGAGCCGCGCCTTCCCGCCGCGCTGTTCTACAACCTGCTGGTCTCTGCGCGCCGTCCCGGCTAGGGGTCGGCTAGGGGCGGGCCCCGCGCAAGCGCAGGTACGCCGCGCGGTCGGCGAACGTCGCGCGCATCTCGTCGGTCAGCTCGTCCACGAACTCGGCGCGGTAGGTCGCATCGGTGAGCACCGCGATCGCGTAGTAGAGGCCGCTGAAGGCGGCGATCGCCGCCGCGACCTGCATCATCTCCCGTGAGACTTCGACGCCCGCGATGTCGATGACTCCATCGGGAGGGTGCCCGATCCACGCTTGGATCACCGACGAATCGATTGCCAGCAGCCCGAAGGCGACAAAGAACACGAACACCGCGATGCCGACGACCACCACCTGCAGCGCCTGGCTGATGAACAACACGAGCCCGACGTTCACTCGCTGACGGAGATCGAGCGCCGGCCCCTCGCCGACGTGCGCCTCGAGCGCCTTGACCTCACGCGGGAGCCGCGCCGCGAGGAACAGCGTCCCCACGACGGCGAACAGCCCGCCGACAGCGAGCAGACGCAGGCCATCCATGTCGGCGAACAGCTGCCAGGCCTCGGTGTTGATGAACAGCACGAGCGCGAACAGCAGCAGCAGCGGCACGGCTCGGGCGAGCAGCGTGGCGGCCGACGCGAGTTGGACGCCGACGCGCCGTGCAGCGAACGAGACGATTGCCGCCACGCCGTAGCCGACGACGCCGTAGAGGACCGCAAGCAGCAACAGGTTCGCTCCCGCGGTGACGGCGGCGCTCGTGACCTGGCCGCCGAACACCAGCGGCAGCACCGCGGGAACAAGAACGAACGCCGCGAGCTCGATCGGCCCGACGTCGTTCGGAGGAGCCAGCGGGCGGCGGCCACGCAGGCGGTTCGTCGCCGCGAACGCACCGCCTACGATCGCCAGCCCGCCCGCGAGCGCCGCGAGGTTCGCGACCAGCGCCCAGTCGCGGTCGATCGCTCCAAGCAGCTCGCCGAGCAGCACCAGCGCGAGCAGCGGCGTAACCCGCGTCCAGACGTCCTCACGCGCGGAGTAATCGTCGATGAACATCGGCAGCCCGGCACGGCGAAACCGTCGCTCATATTCGCCCAGGTCGTCCACCGCCGGCAGCGTACGGAGCGCGGCGGCGTCCTTCGTGACGTTCAGGCGCCGGCCACCGCGCGGTGGCGCTCCCCGCGCAGCCGGACGATCGACGTCGAGCTCATCGCCCCGGAACGTACACTCGGTCGGTGCCCGGTCGAGTCGTCCGCGACTTCCCTCTCTTCCCGCTCGCACTCGTCGCGCTGCCGGCGGAGGTCGTACCGCTCCACATCTTCGAGCCGCGCTACCGCACGATGATCAGCGAGTGTCTGGAGCAGGAGCGCGAGTTCGGGATCGTCTGGGCCAGCGAGGACGCCACCCGGCCGATCGGCTGCGCCGCGCGGATCACGGACGTCCTCGAAACGCTGCCCGATGGGCGCATGAACATCCTCACGGAGGGGACGCGGCCATTCAAGGTGGTCGAGGAGCAGCACGACCTGCCGTACCCCGCAGCCACGATCGAGTGGCTGCAGGACGATCCGGAGAAGCTCAGCGAACCCGTCGTGCTCGCCGCGTGCGAGATCTACCGAGAGCTCGTTGAGCAGGCCACCGACAAGGAGCCCGACCCGGGCGAGCTCGCGGAGATGAGCGCGTACGAGATGGCGGCGACCGTCGACTTCGGCCTCGACGCCAAGCAGGAGCTGCTCGACCTTCGCTCTGAGAACGCGCGGCTGACGTTCGTCACGCGCCTGTTACGCGCGGCGCTCAAGCGCCTGGACTTCATCGAGCGTGCTCAGGCGCGGGCTCGCTCGAACGGGAAGGTCCACTTCGGCTGAGCAGGGCCTCCCCGCATGGCTCGGGAACGACCGCCCGCTGGGCACGAGCCCATGGCGGGCGGCCCTCGGCGGCGATCCACGAACCGGCGAGGATCAATCCGAGCCCCGCGATGGTCGTGGCGGTGATCGTCTCGCCGAGGAAGAGGGCTCCATAGGTGACCGCGAAGCCGGGCGCAAGATAGGCGACGACGGATGCGCGGCTCGCGCCGACGTCGGCGATCAGCGCGTAGAAGATGTAGAAGGCGACGCCGGTCCCGCCGACGCCGAGCACCAGCAGAGCCGCGGCGGTGCCGAGGGTCGCATCACCCGCGCTCGCGCCGGCCACCGCCGTCGGCAGCGTGAGAATCGAAGCGACCATCATCGTCCCGGCCGCGACCGCCACGGGCGGTGCGGCGCCGAGGTCGCGCCGTACCAAGATGGCGCCGAAGGCGTAGCCGGCGCCGGCTACCAGCACCATCGCACCCCCGAGCGCGAGCTTGCCGTCCCCCGAGAGGTCGACGCCGAACAGCAGCGCCACGCCGAGGATCCCGGTAACGATGCCGCCGATGCCCCAGCCGCCGACGACGTCGGCGCGGTCGATCACGGGGGCCATCAGCGCGACGAAGATCGGCGCTGACGCGACCAAGATCGCCGCGAGCGAGGAGGGGATCCAGCGCTGGCCGTAGGTGATGAGCAGGAACGGCCCTGCTACCTGGACGAGACCGACCACCGACAAGGGCCGCCAGTTGCCGCGCAGCTTTCCGAGCGCGCCGCGGGCCATCAAGCACAGCGCGAGCGCGCCCAGCGTGATGCGCACCCAGACGATGACCGGCGCGGGCACGCCGTCGTCGAGCGCGATCTTGATGAACATGTACGACGCTCCCCACAGCGCGGCGAGGGCGATCATGAGGGTCCAGGCGCGTCGGGTCATCATCCGTACGAGCAGGCTCGCAGCTCAGCGCGGGAGATCGCAGATCTCCCTGGCGATGTCGCGCGTCAGCTTGGCGACCTCGTAAAAGGCCTGCGGCTGATCGCTCGAGGTGTCGCTGAAGGCGACGCTGCCGTCCTCGGCGCGAACGTCGTAGCGCATGATCGCTCCAGGCCCGGGAGCGAGCCGCACACCCCGATCGGCTGGCCCGTCCTTCTCTTCGACGCCGTTGAGCTCACGCGCGATCTCGCGGGCGTCGATCAGCTGCGCGCTCGTGATCGGGAGCTCCTCGCCCCGGTTGCAGCGCGCCGTCCCGCCGTTGCTGACGAGCAGAGTGAGGCGGGCATTCGGAAGCGAACCGTCGCGCTCAACGACGAAGAGGTCGGCCTGCGGGCCACCGCAACCGCCCAGGGCGAGCGAAGCGAACGCCGCTGTCACCCACGAGCGCTTCACGCCGCCACCGCCGCCCCACCACGGCGCGGATCGCCTCCACCTGACAGCTCGCCCGTGCGCGGCGCGCGCTCAACGGCCTGCACGCCACCGAAGAACAGGCTGCGATCGTCGAACCGCACGATCTTCTGGCCACCCCGCTCGATCGCCTCGAGGTCCACGCCGGGCTCGGCGTAAACGATGCCGCCCTCGACGTGCAGGCGCGGAGTGTCGATCGCCTCACTCGCGCTGAGACCCCGGTCGATGACGTTCACCACGACCTGAAGGGTCGCCGAGCGGATCCTGTTTGAGCCTGCGCTGCCCACGACCAGCTCGACGGCGCCGCCGGCGTCGAGAACCACCGTCGGCGACATCATCGAGGGCATCCGCCTGCCCGGCGGGGCGCGGAAGAAGCCGAGCGGATTGAGGTCTTCCTCACCCATGATGTTGTTCAGGTGGATCCCCGTGCCGGGGACCACGACGCCGGACCCCGAGCCGTTCGTGCACGTGACCGAGCAGGCGCGGCCGTCGCAGTCCAGAACCGAGACGTGCGTCGTCGACCCGAGCTGGTCGCCGAGGAAGCGCTCGAGGAAGCCGGGCTCGTCCAGCCCCGCGACGAACTCGGGCGTGCGAAGCGACTGCACCTCGTCCATCACGCAGGCGAGCGCTGCGGCATCGGGTGCGCCGCCTGCGACGCGGCGCTCGAGGCGATCGAAGGCCAGCGCCAGCAAGATCCCGCCGGCGGAGGGAGGCGGGTTGGTGAGAACGCGCCGGCCGCGGTAGGAGGCGCGAGCGGGCTCGCGCGCGACAGCCGCGTAGGCAGCCAGGTCCGCCGCGTTCAGCACCCCACCCTGCGCGCCGACGTGCTCGGCGATCGCAGCCGCGATGTCACCGGTCGCAAAGGGCCGCGCGCCATCCGATCCAAGCCGTTCGATCGTCTCCGCCAGCAACGGCGAGCGGAACAGGTCTCCGGTCCTCAGCAGCCGACCCTCCGGCGCGTACTCGGCGCGCGACTCCGGGCTCTCGACGAGCATCTCGCCGAGGAGGCCGAAGACGTAGGCCTGCGGCGCGTTCAGCGCCACGCCGGCGCGCGCGAGCGCCGCCGCGGGCGCCGCGAGGTCGGACAGGGACGCCGTCCCCCAGCGCTCCGCCGCGCTCTCGAGACCCGCCGCAGTGCCCGGGACCCCGCAGGAGGCGACGCCTCGGTTGAACACCTGGGTCGTTCCGCCGAAGTCGACCTCGAGCGGCACCAGCGGGACGTGGGGAGCGGACTGGGCCCCCTCGCCGGGGGCTGCGACGAAGAAGTCCAGCAGCGTGGCCTCCTCGCCGGCGCCGGCGACCAGCATGTAGCCGCCTGCTCCGGGACCGGTCAGCAGCGGCTCGCAGACCCAGGACGCGAACACGGCAGCGACCGCTGCATCGACGGCGTTGCCGCCTTCACGCAGCACCTGCGCGCCGACCTCCGCGGTCCGCGGATGTCCGGCCGCGACCATCCCTCCAGGACCGCTCATCGGCGGGGAACTCTAGTGTCGCGCGCAGGCGGCCCGCCGGCGCGCGGCTTACAACGCGGACTTGACGAGACCGATCAGGTGACCCTCGGGATCGTTGAAAAGGCCGATCTCGACGCCCTCCATGACCTTGTCCGGACCCATCATCCGCGACCCGCCGAGGCGCTCGGCCTTCAAGAGCGCGGCCTCGACGTCGGGCACCTCGACGTAGAACGTGACGTGGCCGTCGTATCCCCTTTCTGCGCCCGCGGCGCCTCGGTGGTCCAAACCTACCCACCCGAGCCGAGACCAACACGAACGCAGAAGCCCACCGTCAGGGTGCCTGTCTACACATGAGACGAGCAGCGGCGACTACGAGCGCCAGCGGCGGCCGCAAGCGACCACGGAACCGCCACCAACGCGGTCTTAGCGAGAGATCGTGGATGCCTGGCCAGGACACAGGGAGCGACGTGTGCGCAAGCACACGAGCGACCGAGGACGCCGCCAGGCGCCACGAGGTCCGCTAAGACCTGGGGACGAATTCGGGGACGTCCAACTCCGAAACGCCGGTTCCCGTCCGCACCGTGCTGCCACCGAGCGCGTGCCGCGCGCGGCGCTCCACTCGCGGCTCCCCGGCGGGCTCCTCGAAGCGCCGGCGCTGGGAGACGCGGCTTGGCGAGTCGCTGTAGCGCGTCGCCACGACGGTGACCCAGACCTGGTCCTCGAGCGAGTCGTCGACCATCGCCCCGAAGATGATGTTGGCCTCGGGATGCGCGGCGGCGGCGACGGCCTTTGCTGCCTCGTTGACCTCCCACAGCGAGAGGTCGGACCCACCGGTGATCGACAGCAGGATGGAGCGTGCGCCGTCCATGCTGGTCTCCAGCAGGGGTGAGGAGACGGCCTGCTCAGCCGCCTCCAGTGCGCGGTTGTCGCCAGACCCCAGCCCGATCCCGAGCAGCGCGCTGCCGGCCTCGGTCATGATCGTCCGCACGTCGGCGAAGTCGAGGTTGATGATGCCCGGCAGGGTGACGAGATCGCTGACGCCCTGAACGCCCTGACGCAGCACGTCGTCCGCTACGCGGAAGGCCTCGACCATCGACGTGCGCTGGTCGAGCACGCTCAGCAGGCGGTTATTGGGGACGACGATGAGCGTGTCGACCTCGTCGGCCAGCGCATCGATGCCGACCTGGGCCGCCGCGGCGCGGCGCGTGCCCTCGAAGCCGAACGGCTTGGTGATGATGCCGACGGTGAGCGCGCCGATCTCACGCGCGATGCGCGCGACGATCGGAGCGGCGCCCGTGCCGGTTCCGCCGCCTGCTCCAGCGGCTATGAACACCATGTCCGAGCCTTTGAGCATGTGCTTGAGGCGGTCGTAGTCCTCCATCGCCGCCGCACGCCCGAGCTCCGGGTCGGCGCCTGCGCCGAGGCCGCGCGTGAGGCCCTCGCCGATGTGGATCGTGAGGTCGGCATCGGACTGCTGCAAGGACTGCATGTCCGTGTTGACGGCGAGGAACTCGACGCCGGCGATGCCGGCCTCGACCATGCGGTTGACGGCGTTGACGCCGGCCCCGCCGACGCCGACGACGCGGATCGCCGGCGATCCGCCATTGGGCGACGCGGACCACGGGTTGTCGTCGAAGCTCACCGGCCCACGCGCGGGCGGAGTGACGCTGCGTGCGGGCCCGCGGTCGAGGTGCGGCGCGGGCTCGCGCTCAAGGATGTTCCCCGGGATGTCCGAGCTGAACGCGTGGCGCAGGCGCTCCTGCGGGCTGGGCGTGGTCAGCACGCGGTCCGCGGGCTCAGCGCCGTCGCCGCCGAGCGACGGGTGCGGATAGCCGCTCTCGCGACCGGCTGCCGTGGCCGGCTGCGACGCAGGCGCGGCAGCCGAGGCGTCTTCGCGGGCCTCGGGAGCGACCGGCGGGGCCGCCGGCTGCTTCGCGTCGTCTGCGGGCGGCTTCGCCGCAGCGGACTCCTCGCCCCTTGACTCGGTGCGGCGGAAGAGCTCCGCCAGCGGGCCTTCCCGCATGCTCGCGCGATCTCGCTTACCGCTTGCCATGGGACAGGACCTCCTTCGCGAGATCGCGATATGACTGGGCGGCGAGGCCGTCCGGGTCGTACTTGAGAACGGACATCCCCTTCACCGGCGCTTCGGCGAAGCGGATCGTCTTCTTGATGCGCGAGGCGAACACGCGGTCCCCGAAGTTCTCCTCGAGGATCTCGATCGCCTCCTTGGCGTGAACCGTCCGGGCGTCCATCAGCGTCGGCAGGATGCCTTCGATGTCGACGTCGGGGTTGAGGTTCTCGCGGATCATCTGGAGCGTGTTCTGGAGCTGGATCAGCCCCCGCATCGACAGATACTCGCATTGGACGGGGACGATCACCTTCGTGGCCGCCGTCAGGGCGTTGATGGTCAGCAGTCCGAGGCTCGGCGGCGTGTCGATGCAGACGAAGTCGTAGTCGTCGGCGACCTCGCTGAGCGCCTTCTGCAGCGTGCGCTCACGGCCGATCATCGTCGACATCGCGATCTCCGCGCCGGCGAGGTCGATCGAGGCGGGCGCGAGGTCGATCTCACGCTTGCGGATGATCTGGCGGATCGGCATCCGGTGTACGAGCACGTCGTACATCGACTCGCGCAGCGTGTCGGGGTCAATGCCCTGCGACATCGTCAGGTTGCCCTGCGGGTCCATGTCCACGCACAGCACGCGGTGGCCCGTCTCGGCGAACGCGACGGCAAGGTTGAGGGCTGTCGTCGTCTTGGCGACGCCGCCCTTCTGGTTTGCGAAGGCGATGACCTTCGGACCTGTCTTCTGCTGGCTCTCCACGGGGGTGGCTCCGGTCGTAGGTGGGGCCCGTACGTGGGCGGTATTCGCACGCGCCGCGGGGATTCCTTCACGCCCGCGCGGATCCGGGCGCGCTCGATCGAGCCGTCCCGCAGGCGCGCAGCGCGTTTCGGGCGATCTCTTAGGGTTGTGGAGTGCTGATCCACTGGGACGACATCGAGCCGCAGGCGATCGACCGCGGCGATCTGCGTGGGATGCGGCGGCGCCTCGGCGCTGCGGCCGGAGCCCCGCGCCTGGGCCTGAGCCGCTACGAGATCGCGGCCGGGGAGCGGGCGATGCCCCTGCACAAGCACTCGCTCGAGGAGGAGCTCTTCGTCGTGCTGGCCGGCGACGGCGTCAGCGTCGAGGACGATCAGGCGTTCACGATCAGCGCGGGCGACGTGATCCTCTACCCCGGGGGCGGGCGCGCTCACACGATCGTCGCCGGGAGCGCCGGGATCGACGTGCTGGCCTTCGGCTCCGGCGACGAGGGCGGGCTCACCTGGCTGCCGCGCCCCAACGTGATGTGGGCGGCGCCGCGCTGGCTGCCCCTCGACGGGCCCAACCCGTTCCGCGCCGAGGTCGACGCCGGCCCACTCGAGGTCCCTGCGACCAGCGCCGAGCGGCCGGCGACGATCGCCGTGATCGACGACGTCGAGGTGACCGAGCGCTCACGCGGGGACGTGCGCCAGCGCTGGCGTGACCTCGGGTCGACGATCGGCTCGACGCGCAGCGGCCTGCGTCAGATCCTCGTGCAGCCCCTCGGGCTGTCCAATCCGCCGCACTGCCACAGCGCCGAGGACGAGCTGTTCGTGGTCCTGGCCGGGGATGGCGAGCTGGAGCTGACGGCGGCCGACGCCTCCGACGCGGGCCGTCATCCAGTGCGCGCCGGACACGTTGTCTCGCGGCCCGCGGGCAGCGGCGTGGCGCATTCCTTCCGCGCGGGCGAGGACGGCATGACGCTGCTCGCCTACGGCCAGCGCGACCCGCGCGACGTCTGCTTCTACCCGCGCTCGCAGAAGCTGTCGCTGCGCGGCCTCGGCGTGATGCTGCGCGTCGAGCGGGTCGACTACTGGGACGGCGAGGAGTGAGCGCCCCCGCCACGAAAGGCAAGGTGCGCGGGAAGAGGAGCGGATCGAGCCGCGCGAAGGCGCCGCGCAGCCTGTTCGACCACGAGCTGCTGGTGGTGACCGGCAAGGGCGGCGTGGGCAAGACCACGATCGCCGCCGCGCTCGGCGTGGCCGCGGCGCGGCGCGGGCTGCGGACGATCGTCGTCGAGGTCGCGGCGCGAGACGACGTGACGCGCGCGCTCGGCGTCGAGGACAGCCGCCGCGACCGCGAAGTGGAGCTCGCCTTCGGCGTCCATCACACGTCGATCGACCCAGACGACGCGCTCCGCGAGTACCTGACCGACCAGTTCCCAGCGCCGCTCGCCGAGCTGCTGTCGGCCAGTCGCACTTTCGGCTACCTCGCAGCGGCCACGCCCGGCCTGCGCGAGATGCTGACGATCGGCAAGGTGTGGGAGCTGGCGCAGCAGACTCGGCGCCGCGACCGCGACAAGCCCTATGACCTCGTGATCCTCGACGCGCCCGCCACGGGCCACGGACTCGCCATCCTGACGGCGCCGCGCACCTTCGCGCTGGCCGCGCGGCTGGGCCGGATCGAGCGCCACGCCGCGATCATCGGGGAGCTCGTCAGCGATCCGCGGCGAACCGCGGTGGTCGCGGTCGCCCGCCCCGAGGAGCTGCCCGTCAACGAGACGCTTGCGCTCGAGCGCCGGCTCGAGGACGAAGTCGGACTTCAGCTCGCGCTCGCGGTCGCCAACCGCGTGACTCCCAATCGCTTCTCGGCGCCGGACGCGCGTGCCCTCCAGGAGCTCGCTCCCAGCGTCGTGGCGCTCGCCGCCCGGCGCCGCCACGCCCGCGCGCGCGCCCAGCGCGCCCAGGTGGCACGGCTGCGGCGCGGGCTCGACTGCCCGGTCGTGAGCCTCCATGACCTGCTGCACCCCGCGATCGACGCGCACGCGATCCGCTCACTCGCCGGCGAGCTGGGGCGCGTTCTATGAGCGTCCTGGCCGAGCGCCTGTCGGGCAAGCAGGTCGTCATCTGCGCCGGCTCCGGCGGTGTCGGCAAGACGACGACGTCGGCGGCGATCGCGATGGGCCTGGCGGCGAGCGGCAAGCGCGTCGCGGTCGTGACGATCGACCCTGCGCGACGCCTCGCCGACGCGCTGGGGCTCGGCGAGCTGGGCAACGACCCTGCACCCGTCGACCTCGCGCGGTTCGCGGACGCCGGCGTCGAGATCACCGGCGAGCTGTGGGCGATGACGCTCGACCCCAAGCAGACCTTCGACGAGCTGATCGAGCGCCTGTCGCCCGACCAGCGCACGCGCGACGAGATCCTCTCCAACCGCATCTACCAGCAGCTGTCCGGCGCCGTCGCCGGCTCGCAGGAGTTCACCGCGGTCGCCAAGCTCTACGACCTGCACGCCTCGGGCAGCTTCGACGTTCTGGTTCTCGACACGCCGCCCTCGCGCAACGCGCTCGACTTCCTGGACGCGCCGGACCGCCTGACGAGCTTCTTCGAGGGCCGCGCGCTTAAGGTCCTGCTGGCCCCGACCGGCCTCGCCGCGCGCGTCGTCGGGCGCGGCACGGGCGTTGTCTTCGGGGTGCTGCAGCGCCTCACGGGCGCCGACCTGCTCGAGGATCTGAGCGTCTTCTTCCGCGCGCTCGGCGGCCTGGTCGACGGCTTCCGCGAGCGCGCCGAGGGCGTCAAGCGACTGCTCGTCGACCCGGCGACGACGTTCGTGATCGTGACCTCACCCGAGCGCGAACCGGTCGAGGAGGCGATCTTCTTCGCCGGCAAGCTGCGCGAGGCGAAGATGCAGTTCGGTGGCCTGGTGGTGAACCGCGTACACATGCTCGGCGAACCCGGCGAGAAGCTGCCCGACCCCACGCTCGTGGCCGCTGAGCTGGCGCCTCAGCTCGGCGAGAGCCTCGCAGCGAAGGTCGCGCGCACCTACGGTGAGGCGCTCGGCATCGCCACGCGCGACGTCGCCGCGATCGAGTGGCTGCGTGAGGAGACCGGCGAGCAGGACCCGATCGTGGTCCCCGAGCTCGACCGCGACGTGCACGACGTCGCCGGCCTCGTGGCGATCCACGCGCACCTGTTCAGCACGCGCTGAGCCCCCCGGCCTGCGCGCGCTGGCGCTTCGTCCCCCGGCCTGCGCTCCGCGCGCTTCGGGCGCCCCGTGAGGTTCGTGTGGTTCTGCAGACTCAGCGGGGTCAGGGGTTGCCGGAGAGGCTCACGTTGACGACGAGGTTCGCCGTCACGGTCGCCGTGACGCCGGCGACGATCGGCGCGCCTGTGACGCTACCGGTGAGCGGGAACTTGAGCAGGCCGTCCAGCGGACCTACCTTCCCGCTGAGCGAGAGTGTCGTCGTTCCCGGCGCGGCGGGCCCCGCGCACCCCGCGAGCGACACCGGGTCTATGGCGAGTGCCAGCGACAGCTACGCGTCGCCCGAACCCTTGAGGACCATGTTGGCTTCCCCGGACCTTTCCCGCCAGCGCCGGCAGCGCGAGCAGCGCTAGCACTACCCACCCCCGGCGCTCCCGCTTCCCACGCGCAGGGGGCGCGGCGGTCCGGCACCGCTCGCCGCCACCGCCGATCATGGTTGCATGGGGTGGCGGTTGCGGAGAGACTTGGCGTCAATGACCGGCGGTGGGGTGGCATACCGCGAGACTGAAACCACGAGGGAGGCTGCCGTGCCGATGGTGATCGCGTACCACGAGATCGATGACAGCAAGCATTGGCTCGCCTCACCGAAGCGAGAGGAGATCTTCGGGCCCCTCGGCATCAGCGTCCGAACGTTCCTCGACCCGGAGAACCCGAACCGCGCGGCGGTGCTCGCCGACGTTCCCGACATGTCCGCGTTTCAGGCCGTGATGCAGTCCCAGGCGGCCGCCGACGCGATGGCCCATGACGGCGTTCGCGCCGACACGCTGGTCGTGCTCGTCGAGGCGTAGCGCTCACCAGGACCAGCGGCGCGACACGGACCTACCGCGAACCTGACCCGGCCCTGCCTCACGACCGCGGCGACGCAATCCCGGCTTGCTCGGCGACGTCCTCCTGGGCGAGGATCGAGTCGGCGAGCGTGCGCAGGTCGGGATCCAGGTGGCCGCAGAGGACGTCGCGCAGCAGCGCGCGCAGGTGACCGGTCAGCTCGGCCGTGACGCGGTCGAGCTGGGCGTCGACGTGGAGGCCGGCGACGATCGCTCGCTCCAGCGAAGCGGAGTGAGCGACGCGTTCGGCGAGCCGCGCGCGGTCCTCGGCGACGGCGCAGAGCGCGGCGACGCGTCCGGCCAGCCTGCCGGACCGCGGACCTTCGGGCTCCAGCAGCGCGCGCAGCGCGAGCAGCACCTCGGTCAGCGCTTCGGCGGGGTCCGCGCGCTCGAAGGAGACGTCGAAGCGCCGCAGCGCCCACGCGGTCTCGCCGCCGCGCGGCGTTCGGCGTGCGACGAGGCTCAGGAACGCGCGCAGCTCGTCCTCATGCTCGGCTGCGATGAAGACGGCCGTCTCGGGACCGGGTGAAGGGCCGAGCGCGACGGGCTGCCAGGGTCCGCCGGCGGTCCGCGTCCAAGCGAGCGGCGCCAGCGTGACGGCCGCCGCGTCATAGAGCCGCAGCCCGGTCAGGAGGCGCCGCAGGCGCTCGCGCACCTCACCGAGCGGAGCGGGATGACCCGCGATCGGCTCCCAGCGCAGGACCGCGAGCGTGTTCGGCCGGCCGTCGACGCGGTCCCAGCGCGCCTCGTCCGGCGCCTCGGCGAAGGCGTCGCCGCGCGCGAGCGACAGCCCGTCGCCGAGCGCGACCTCGTCGGACTCGAGCTCGACGCCGTTGAGCGCGACGACGCACGCGCTCTCCGAGCGCCCGTCGCCGATCACCGATTCGAGCTCGCGGAACGCAGCGTCGAAGCGCTGCTCGTGGAAGACGAAGTCAGTCGAGTCCTGGAAGACGCGAGCGAGGAAGCAGTGCAGCGCGGCCTCAGCGCGCTCACGGCTGGGCTCGAGGCCGCGCACCCCCTGGGCGTCGAGGTATGCGTCGAGCCGACCAGCGACGACGAGCGCGTGTGCGGCCGGCAGATGCGTGGGCAGTAGCGCGAGCGCGCCGGTGCGCTCGCGGATGAAGTCACCGGTCAGCGGCCGGTAGCAGTAGAGCGGAGAGTCGCGGCGCCCACCGGCGACGACCTCGAACGGCATCTCGTGCCCGTTGCCCGCGTCGGATGCCAGCTGCCACGCAGCCTCCTCGCAGAAGTCGTGCAGCGCTGAGCGGAGCTGGCGAAGGCGCATGAGAGGCGGTTCGCCGGTGGACGGCCCGATCCTGCCGCGCGCAGCGACGGTTGCAGCGACGCGCGGCGCTCAACCTGGATGCAGCTTCGGGGCGGTCAACCCGTGCAGGAGCGCCCAGTCACCGGATTCGAGCGGCGCCGCGCCGAGGACATCACCATGCGCCGCCGGACACCCCACGCCGTCACGCTGATCGTGATCGCGGCACTCATCCTCGCGCTGCTCTGCGTGCCGACCGCCGGAGCGGCGTCGACCGGCGGGCTGCAGTACGACACGCCGGCCCCGGCGCAGCCGGTTGCCGGCGGGGTCGACCCGAACCAGCCGCTTCCAGCGCCTGCGGTGCCGCTGCTCCCGGCCACGCCTGAGGATCCGCTGCCCGGCCAAGTGGCCCAGGTACGCCCCGACGGGCTCGCAGCGGCGCCGGCGGGCGCACCGGTCGCGGTCCAGGCCATCATCGACGCCGGCAACCGCATCGCGAAGGCCCGCTACGTGTGGGGCGGCGGACACACGCGCTGGGAGGACAACGGCTACGACTGCTCAGGGTCTGTCAGCTATGCGCTGCACGGCGCCGGCCTGCTCGAGAGTTCGATGCCGTCGGGCGGGTTCATGCGCTGGGGCGACGCCGGGCCCGGGCAGTGGGTGACGATCTACGCCAACCGTGGCCACATGTACATGGTCGTCGCCGGACTGCGCTTCGACACCTCCGGTCAGCGCAAGGCCGGAACGCGCTGGCAGGCAGCGCCGCGCCCTACGAAGGGCTTTCGCGTGCTCCACCCGGCCGGGCTGTGAGCCGCTGCGAGTGATTCCCATTCGCGCGTGGTCGCGCCGCCCCGCGCGCTTGGCGTACCGTGAACTGATGGCCAACCAGCACCACGTTCACGACGGCGGCCACGACCACGTCCACGGACCGGGTTGCGGCCACGTCGCCGTCGTCCACGAGGGCCACCTCGACTACCTGCACGACGGCCACATGCACAGCCCACACGGTGACCATCACGACGAGCACGTCCTGCCCGTCAGCGCGGCCAACCCTGACGGCTGCTCTGGCGAGGACTGCTGCTCAGAGCACGACGCCGGCCACGTCCACGGTCCCTGCTGCGGGCACGAGCCGGTGCCCCACGGCGACCACGTCGACTACCTGGTCGCCAGCCACCTGCACCACCAGCACGACGGGCACTGCTGCGACCACGGCCCGGTCCAGACAGCCTGAGGGACCCCCTCGGCTGGCACACCCTCAGCCGGAGCAGTCCCGGCAGGTCCCGCGCAGTACGACGTCGTGGGCGTCGATCGACACGCCGAGGCGCTTCGCGACGCCCTCGATCGCGCCTTCCAGGCCGTGGTCGCTGAAGGCGATCGTGCGCCCGCAGCGGTCGCAGACGACGTGATGGTGGTGGCTGCCGTCGTCGTGCACCAGCTCGTAGCGCCGCTCGCCCGGGCCGAGGTCGGCCGGGCGCACGAGGCCCGCCTCCTCGAGCGCCGCGAGCGCTCGGTAGACGCTCGCCGCGCCGACGGTCCGCGTGCCGCCGCGCAGGCGCTCCGCGAGCTCCTGAGCAGTCAGGCAGCCGCCTTCGCTCGCGAGCCGCTCGATCACCGCGGCTCGCGCCCCGCCCGCGCGATGGCCGCGCAGCGCCAGCTCGCGAAAGGCGCGCTCGGCCCAAGCCGCGGGGTCGCCCTCGCCGTGCGAATGCGCTGCGCGGCGGCTCACGCGCGTGCCTCCGAGCCGCGCGGCGCGAGGAGGCCACGACCGCCGCGCCGCCGCGCGGTGTCGATGGCGGAGCGGGCGCCCAGAACGACCGCATAAGCAGCCGCGATCACGCACGCCACGGACGCGCCGGCGCCAGTCTCGGCGTAGTAGGAGAGGTACATCCCGGCGACCGACGACACAGCCGCGATCAAGCCCGCCGTGATCATCATGGGACCCACCCGCCGACACGTGAGCCGCGCGGTGGCGGCCGGGCCGACGAGCATCGCGACGACGAGCAGGCTCCCGAGCGCCTGTACCGCAGCGAGCGTCGCCAGCGCCAGCAGCACCGCGAGCACCGCGTCATAGCGACCGGCGCCGCGGCCGAGCGCTCCGGCGCCGAGAGGGTCGAAGCCGACGACCAGTAGACCACCGTGCAGCAGCGCGAGCGCCGCCGCGGTGGCTGCGCACACCGCGCCCGTGAGCAACAGGTCACCGTCCGTGACGGCGAGCACGTCGCCGAACAGCAGCGCGCCGAGCCCCGCCGGCGTGCGCGGCGAGAGCGCGAGCAGCACACCGACGCCCAGCAGCGACGTGACGATGACCGACACCGCGACATCCGGGTCCAGCCGTGGGACGCGGCCGACGAGGGCGATCGCCAGCGCAGCCACGACGAGACCTCCGAGGCCGCCCGCCGCCAGCGGGATCCCAGCGAGCGCGGCGAGCACGAGGCCCGGCAGCATCCCGTGCGCGAGCGACTCCGCGCCGTAGGACATGCCGCGCAGGACGATCCAGACTCCGAGCGTTCCCGCGAGGACCGCGAGCAGCAGCAGCTCACCGAGCGCGCGCACCACGAACTCGCTCTCCAGCGGGCTGACGAGCCAGTCGATCACCGCGCGCGGCCTCCGCGATAAAAGCCGCCTCGCGGGTTCGGCTCGCTTTGATCGGCGCCATGATGGTGCGGCGGGAGCACGGCGCGCGAGCCGTCGATCGGCACGATCGCCGAGCCGTACGTCCGCTCGATGACCTCTCGCGTCAACGCCGTGGCCGGCGTGCCGAACGCGAGCTGAACGCGATTGAGGCACAGCACGAGGTCGGCGGCCCACGCCTGCTCCAGATCGTGCGTGGCCATCAGCACGCCGCGACCCTCCGCAGCGAGATCGGCGAGCAGCTCCTCGAGCAGCTCCGCGCTGGGCGTGTCGAGCCCGCTGAACGGCTCGTCGAGCGCCAGCAGGCGCGCGTCCTGAACGAGAGCGCGCGCCACCAGCACGCGCTGCCGCTGACCCCCGGAGAGATCCCCGAAGCTGGTTCCCGCCTCCCCCGCGAGCCCGACGCGCGCGAGTGAGAGGCGCGCCAGCTCGCGATCCGAGCGCGCTGGGCGCCGATACCACGGCAGCCGGGCGACGGCACCCATCAGCGCGACGTCCAGCGCGCTGACCGGGAAGTCCAGGCGCGAGCGATCGGTCTGGGGCACCAGCGCCACACGCCCTCGCGGCAGCTCCAGCGTCCCATAGGACGAGCCGAGCTCACCGGTGAGGATCCGGAACAGCGTCGACTTGCCCCCGCCGTTGGGACCGAGCACCGCGACGCGCTCGCCGGAGTGGACGCGGAAGGTGACGCTCGACAGCGCCGGGACGCGCGCGCCCGGATATGTCGCGGCGAGCGCATCGGCATCGACGAGCACCGTCCGCTCGTAGGTTCGCTGCTCCGCAGTGGCGCGTGCGTCGATCACGGACGCTCCCCGCAGTGCAGCCGCCCGCCGCTGATCCCGCGCACGATCGAGTCGGCGTTCGCGGCCAGCATCCGCTCGTAGGTCTCGGCGCCGGACCCCTTGGCCCCGAGCGCGTCGCCGTAAAGCGCGTAGCGCGCCGACGCGCCGGTGGCCCGCGCGATCTGGTCCGCCAGCTTGGAGCTGACCGCCTCCTCGGGGAAGACCGCGAGCACGCCCTCGTTCTCGATCGTGCGCTCGAGCGTCGCGAGCTCCCCCGCGGAGGTCTTCCCGGCGGTGGACTGCGATGGGATCACGGCACCGACGACACGCAGGCCGTAGCGCTCCGTGAAGTAGCGCAGCGCATCGTGATTCGTGACGAGCTTGCGCTCGCCCGCGGGCACCCGCGCGATGCATCGCGCGATCCGCAGGTCGAGCGCCTGGAGCCGCTCGCGGTACGCGGCGCCTGCGGCCCTGATCGCTCGCGCCTCGCCCGGCCGCGCGGCGCTCAGCGCCCGCTCCACGGATCTCGTCGCGGCGACCGCGTTGGAGGGATCGTGCCACCAATGCGGATCATCGCCGGCACCGTCATCCCCCGGCCTCTTGACCGGAACGCCCGCGCCGACATCCACCACCTCGGCGCCGGATCCGGAGGACTCGATCAGCTCGCGCGCCCAGTCGTCGAGTCCCAGCCCGCTGACGAGGATCACGTCCGCCGAAGCCAGCGCCTCAACGTCGGCGGGCCGCGGCTCGTACTCGTGCGGATCGACGCCGGCCCCGATCAACTCGTGGACCTGCGCCGTGCCCCCGCCGACCTGCCGCGCGAGGTCTCCCATCACGGAGCTCGTCGCGACGACGTCGATCCGGCCGCCCGCCGAGCCGCCGTCGCCGCTCGCCCCGCCACCGGCCGAGCTGCCACACGCGGCCAGAGGGACAAGCGCAGCGGCCACGACCGCGAGCGTTCCCGCGCGGCCCGCCACGGCGACGCGCCGCCGCCTGACAGCGCCGCTCAGAAGCACCGTCCGCGCAAGCGCCGTGAGCACGAAGGCGGAGCCGGCGAGCACGGCGATCCCGGCCCCGGGCGGCGCGTTCAGCTCGTACGCGATCCACAGCCCACCGACTCCCTCGACGGCGGCGAGCGCGACGGTCGCCGCCTGCCACGGGCGAATGCGATTGACGACCAGCCGCGTGGTGGCGGCGGGGGTCACGATCAGCGCCGTCGCGAGCAGAGCACCGACCGCGGAAAGCGCGGCCACGGCACAGAGCGCGACGAGCAGCACGAGCGCGCCGTCGGTCAGGCGGCTCGGCTGGCGGCCGTCGTCGCCCGCGAACCCCGCGGCGAGCCAGCGCGGCCCCAGCAGCCAGGTCCCGGCGAGGGCCGCCGCGGCTGCGAGCGCGGCCAGCGCCTGGTCGGCGCCGTCGATTGCCAGCAGGCTCCCGAACAGCAATCGGTCGACGCCCGCCTGCGACTGGAAGACGTCACTGGCGAGGATCGTGCCCGCCGCGAGCGAGGCGGCCAGCACGAGCGCCGTGACGCTGTCCGTCGCTGCGTCGCGGCTGCGCACGAGCCCGCCGACCAGCAGCGCCACGATCAGGGCGCAGCCGAACGCGCCGATCGCAGCGGAGAACCCGAGGCCGTCAGCGAGCACGAGGCCGGGGAAGGTCGCCGTGCCGACGGCGTGAGCGAAGAACGACAGGCCGCGCAGCACGACCCAGGTTCCGACCAGGCCGGACGCGAGCGCAAGCAACAGGACTTCCACGACGCCGCGCTGGAAGAAGTCGAGCTCGAACGGGGACGGCACACGCGCATTCTACCGCTAATGAGACTCGTTCTCGTTCCTGGTGGTCCCGGCCGCACTCCGCTGGAATCGTTCAGTGGCTGGAACGCGATGCCGCCGGCCCGCTGCCATCTCACCGGGCTGGCTCACTCTCGAGCGTCTGCGCTTCGTGACGATCGCGCTGATGGTCGCCGCGGCGATCGCGGCGACCACCCTCGTCGGCTGAGCGCTGGGCCGTCGACATAGACTCGCGGGCCCGATGAGCCGAACGCTCGACAGCACGCCGGCCGCCGACGGCTTCCGAATGCCGGCCGAGTGGGAGCCGCATGCCGGCACATGGATGGCGTGGCCGGAGCGCCCAGACACATGGCGCGCGGGTGGCAAGCCCGCCCAGGAGGCGTTCGCGCGCGTGGCCACCGCGATCGCCGAGGCCGAGAAGGTGACCGTGGGCGTGTCCGCGCGTCAGCTCGACCACGCGCGCGCACTCCTGCCGCCGGCGGTCCGCCTCGTCGAGCTGTCGACGGACGACGCCTGGATGCGCGACATCGGCCCGACGTTCGTCGTCGACGGAGGCGGCGGGCTGCGTGGCGTCGACTGGATCTTCAATGCCTGGGGTGGGCTGTACGACGGCCTGTACTCCCCGTGGGACCGCGACGACGAGGCGGCCCGCAAGGTGCTCGAGATCGAGCATGTCGATCGCTATCGCGCCCAGCTCGTGCTCGAAGGCGGAGCGATCCACGTCGACGGCGAGGGCACCGTTCTGACCACCGAGCAGTGCCTGCTCAGCCCTGGGCGGAACCCCGGGCTCTCACGTGAGCAGATCGAGTCCCACATCTGCGACCACGTCGGGGCCGAGAAGGTGCTGTGGCTGGGCGACGGGGTCCACGAGGACGAGACCACCGGCCACGTCGACAACCTCGCATGCTTCGCCGCCCCAGGTGTCGTCGCTCTGACCTGGACCGACGACGAGTCCGATCCCCAGCACGCGATCTCCGCCGACGCTGAACGCCGTTTGCTGGCGATGACCGACGCGCGCGGGCGCCGCCTCGAAGTTCACCGCATCCACCAGCCCGGGCCGCTGGCGATCACCGCCGCGGAGGCGAGCGGGGTCGACGCCGCGGAGGGCAGCAAGCCGCGACTCGAGGGCGATCGCCTCGCTGCCTCCTACGTGAACTTCTACGTCGCGAACGGCCGCGTGATCTTCCCGCTGCTCGACGAGCGCTACGACGATGCGGCGGCCGCGAAGCTCGCTGACCTCTTCCCCGGGCGTGAGATCGTCGGCGTGCCGGGACGCGAGATCCTGCTCGGCGGCGGCAACGTGCACTGCATCACGCAGCAGATCCCCGCGGCCTGACCTGGCGGCGGCGCGCCGGGAGCCCACCCCCGGCGACGAGCCGGCTCAGCCCGGGACGACGCCACGAAGCGGCGCCGGCGCTGCGACGCGCACCATGACCGGCGCGGCGCGAACGACGTTGCCAGCGTACGTGACGCGCGCGGAAAGGCGGTAGGTGCCGGGCCTGACGATCCGCCGGCGCACCTCGAAGCTCGTCCGCGCGACCGGCGTCGCCAGCGCTGCGACCCGCGTCCAGCGCCCGGCCGAGCGCCGCTCGATGACGACCGTGACCCGCTGCGCCGGCTGCACGGTCCCGCGCAGCACGGCGCGCGAGCCCGGTGCGATCACCTCGCGCTCGGCGCGGGCCTGGATCTGTGCGAGCAGGCCGACCCCGAGCGGCGGCGAGGAGGCCTCCAGTGACGTCGCGCGGACCTGCCCCGCGCGCTTCCAGACGACGCTCACACCGAAGCCTCCGTCGGAGGCTGTCGTCGCACGGGCGATCGTCGTCCATGCGCCGCCCAGCCCCTGCTTCTGGATCCTCACGGGAACGCCCGGCTGCGGCGCCCCCTCGGCGCTCGTCACCGTCCCCGAGAAGGCAGCCTGCTGGCCGTAGCCGGCGGCCGTGGGCGCTGCCAGCGCGACCCGCGCGGAGACTACGAGTGGTCCGGCCACGCTCGCCGATCGCGCGCGCAGGTCGGGGAGCTGCGCGTAGAGCTGGTCGCCGGGACAGGCCGTGCTGTCGCCGTCGCGGTGGCCGTTGATGCGCTGCAGCGCCACGCGCGTGCCGTAGCGGTAGCGGTTGGCGGGACCGCCGCCGGAGATCAGGACGTGGAACCCGATCACGGGCGCGCCGTGGTGGGGCAGCTTCCAGCCGATCAGCCGCGCGACCGCGTCGAGTGCGGCCACAGGCGCCGGCTCGCCGGTGAACGAACCGAGGATCGCGATGCCGGTCGAGCGCGAGTTGTACCCCTGCGTGTGGGCGCCGATCACGGGCAGGTCGATGCCCCCCGCGCGGCCTTCGTAGATGCGCCCGAAGCGATCGACGAGGTAGTTGTAGCCGACGTCGTTCCAGCCCTTTACGTCACGGTGGTACTTGGCGATGGCGAGCACGATCGCGGCCGAGTCGTCAGGGCCGTAGGCGTTGGCGTTCTCGGTGTGGTGGACGAACGCGACCTCGACAGCGCCGTAGGCAGGGCGCGCGCGCGGGATCACGGTCTCGCCGCCCCAGTCAGCCCGCGGCACGATCGGCGGCTGACCTCCGAGCTGAGCCGCGCGCGCGTCCGCGCCAGCGGCTCGCGCCCCGGCGATCGCGTGTGCCGCCGCCGATACCGCGACGACCTCCACGCGGACCGTCCCGCGCGGACGGCGCGAGGCGCGCAGCTGCAACTCGTCAGCGCGGCCGGTCCAGACCGGATCGCTCGCGCGCGGTCGCGCGCCGCCGTCCGGGGCGTGCGCGGCGTGCGCACGCACCCGCGTCCAGGCACTCCAGCGATGCCCGTCGCGGCGCGCGCGGACCTCGATGTCAGCGCCCGCCGTGAGCGGGTCACGCAGCCCGACGAGCACGAACCCGCCGGCGACGCGCAGCGCACCGCTCAGCCCGCCGCGGCCGAACGCCTCAGGTGCGAAATCGAAGCCGCGCCGGCGCGGCGCCGCGAGCGCGCCGAGTGGGGCCACGCCGCCGTGGGCGAGCGAAGTCAGGCCGGCGGCCGCTCCGAGAGCGAGCGCGCGGCGGCGCGTCAGGGCGCCGTCGTGTCGGGGTCGAGGCTCCATCCGTGAGGGCGGCGAGCCATCCGGCACGCCGCTGTCCATAGTGGCAAGAACGCTCGGGCCCGGCGCTTGTTGCGGCCCGGCTGGTCGCGAGATTGCAGGACGCTCGGTCCGTGCCGGGGGATGGCGTACCCCGTCGTCGCCTATCTCAGGGGATGAGTGACTTCCCGAGCATGAAGGCCAGGCGGCTCCTGGCGGTGCTCCAGCGTGACCCACTGGGATACGTCGTGGCCAGGAGGACCGCCGGTAGCCACAGAGTGCTCACCGCCCCGGGGCGCCCCCGCATAGTGTTCTCATTCCACGACAGGCAGACGCTGCCCGGCGGCATGGTGCGGAAGGTCCTCGTGAAGGACGTCGGACTTGCCGAAGACCAAGCACTGGATCTACTCTGAGGAGTGCACGTGACGCCGATACGAGTCATCTACCGCCGCGAGGTCGAAGGCTGGTGGGCCGAGAGCCCCGACGTCGATGGCTGGACCGCTGCCGCCGACACCTACGAGGAGCTGCGCGACCTCGTCGAGAATGGCGTGCGTTTCGCGCTCGAGACGGACGACATCGTCATCGAGCACTACCTACCCGCCGCAGCGTAGACGCCGACTCGGCGTTCAGACCGCGGCGGCTACCTGGGCGGCGTCGCCCTCGCACAGCCAGTCGCGACCGAACGAGCGCATGTCGTCGATGAGCGGCAGCAGCGCCTGGCCCTTGTCCGTGAGGACGTACTCGACGCGCGGCGGTACCTCGGCGAAGGTCTGGCGCTCAACGATCCCTTCGCTCTCGAGTTCGCGGAGCCGCAGCGACAGCGTGCGCGGGCTGATCCCGCTGAGTGAGCGCTCGACCTCGCAGAAACGTGACCGGCCCTCCGCCAGCTCGCGGACGATCAGCAGCGTCCACTTCGCGCAGACGATGTCGGCCGTGCGGCAGACCGGGCATGCGGGATCGAGGGGCACACCCTCACTTTACCAAGTAAAGCATTGGCCGCGGAGCCAAGAACGGCTCTGAGCGCACCGACGGCCAAGCTCTCAACTGTCTGCGTCGTAGAGCCTGAGCGCGGTGCATCGCGCCAGTCGGTCGAAGTCCGCGTCCGCGTGCAGCAGCGGCGCACCGGTGCGCACACACGGCGCCGCGATCAGGCAATCGAGCGTCTTGCGAAGGGTGACCCCGGCAGCCCTCGCGCTGCGATAGAGCTGGGCCGCGAGTACAAAGTCCTCGAGACCGTCGAGCCGAAGTACGGGAAACGCCCTCAGGTGGCGTTCGACGCGCTGCGCGTCGCGTTCGGACGCGAAGCCCTGAAGTACCTCGGTGAGGATCACGTCGGTGAGCGCAACCGGGTCGCCGCGCTCGATCAGCCGCACGCAGCAGGCCGCCTGCGGCGTTTCGTTCTCGTTGAGGACGTCGATCCAGACGCTGGTGTCGACGACGATCACGCGCGACCGCGCCGGCTCTCGCCGAGATCACCCTCCCACCGCACGCGACCGCGCAGGTCGAGCACGCCGAGCCGCCTCTGTCGCGCGACGAGCTCGCGAAGCGCGATGTCGACGGTCTCCCGTTTGGTGCGAGTTCCGACGAGCCGCTGCGCCTCGCGCAGAACGTCGTCGTCGATCTCGATGTTGGTGCGCATACACATCATCATACACATCACGATGTGTATCGTGTCGCGAGTCGCACCTTGCGGTCAGGCGACGGACTCCGCTGACAATTGCCGAGCTCGCTCAGGCGGCGAGCTGCTCGTCGCGCCGCTTCTCGGCGTCCTCGAGGTCGGCCATCGTCGTGCCCTTCTTGCCGTCGGCGGCGACGAGCAGCTTGAAGTCGTGTGGGCTGGACGCCGTGGCAACGGCCTGCTCCATCGTGATGCGACCGGCCTTCAGGTGCTTGAACAGCGCCTGGTCGAAGGTCTGCATCCCGTAGTAGCCGCCCTCTTCGATGACCTCGGGGATCTTGCCCGTCTGCGTGTGGTCCATGATCATGTCGCGGACGCGACCGGTCATCCGCAGGATCTCGCAGGCGGCGACGCGGCCGCCATTGGCGGATGGGACGAGGCGCTGGGAGATCACGCCCTTGAGCGTGCCCGCGAGCATCGCGCGAACCTGCTGGTGCATGTGCGGCGGGAAGAAGTCGATCAGGCGGTTGACCGTCTCGGCGGCGTCGACGGTATGGACCGTCGAGAACACGAGGTGGCCCGTCTCGGCGGCGGAGAGCGCGGTGTGGACGGTCTCCTCGTCGCGCATCTCTCCGATCAGGATCACGTCCGGGTCCTGACGCAGGACGCGGCGCAGGGCGCGCTTGAAGGAGGCAGTGTCCTGGCCGACCTCGCGCTGGTTGATCAGCGACTGCTTGTCGACGTGCAGGAACTCGATCGGATCTTCGATCGTGACGACGTGGCGGGCGCGCGTGGAGTTGATGTGGTCGACCATCGCGGCGAGCGTCGTCGACTTACCGGAGCCGGTCGTACCGGTCAGCAGCACGATCCCGCGCTCCTCCTCGGCGAGGGTGCGGACGACCTCCGGCAGGTTGAGGTCATCGATCGTGCGGATCGAGACGGGGATCGCGCGGATGACGATCGACACGTACCCGCGCTGCCGGAACGAGTTGACGCGAAAACGCGCAAGGCCCTCGATCGCGTACGAGTAGTCGACCTCGTTCTCCTCCGCGAACTCGCGCAGCTTCGCGGGGTCGTGCAGCATGTCGTGGACGGCCTTCTCGGTGTCCTCCGGGCTGAGCACGCCCATGCCGTCGATCGAGCACATCGAGCCGTCGATGCGGGTCTTCGGCTTGTTGCCGGCCTTGAGGTGGAGGTCAGAGCCGCCATTCTCGACGAGGTAGTGAAGGGCAGCGTGAAGATCGAAAGCCATGGTGCTGTCGCATCGGCCGCCGTCGCCCGATTGTTGACTTCCGGGTGGACGTTTGTACGGGGTCCGGCGAGCGGGATAGCTTGTCGGGCCGATGAGCACTGGCGCGGCCGACCCAGCGCAGCTCGCGGCCAGCTACCGGGCCTCGGTTCATGCCGCAGCACGATCGGGCATAGCCGTCGAGCCGGAAGCGCAGCTAACGGAGCCGGTGCCGGCGCTCTTGAAGGCGCTCGCGACGGCCGAGGGCATCGCCGACGCAGTATTTCTGCGCGAGACGCAGCTTCCAGGGGTACGCCCTGACTTCGGCGTGCTGCTTGGCGGGCGTTTCACCGGTTGGCTGGAGCTCAAGGCCCCCGGCATTGGCACGGACCCGGCGACCTGGGGCGGTCGGAACGCCCAGCAGTGGACACGCCTGAGCGAGCTCGAGAACGTCCTGCTCTGCGATGGCGAGCGGCTTCGGCTGTTCCAGATGGGCGAGCCCGATGGGCCTGCGGTCGCCCTCCCCTATGGCGAAGGCGTGTGGGACGCGGCGCCGGTGGCCGCGCTCCTGCGCCGGTTCAAGGTCAGCCATCCACGACCTGTTCGCACGGCCTCGGAGCTGGCTCGCGCGTTGGCCCCACTAGCCCGGGATCTGCGACTCCGCATCCGCGCGGGCCTGGATCCGCGCACGGCCGTGCCCGCGGTTCAACAGGCGCAACGCATCTGGGCCGACCTCCTGCATGACGACATCGGCACGGACCAGTTCGCTGACGCACTCGCCCAGGTCATCGCCTACAGCCTGGTGATCGCGACGCTCGACGCCGACGAGAACCTGGCCGAGGACGGCCAGGTGACCATCGAAGAGGCCGAGCACGCCCTCGAGACGTCTCACCGCGTCCTGGCCGCCACGCTCCGGCCCGTTCTCGACGTCCGCGGGCTCCGCGAGGCGCTCCGAACCGAGACGGGTGCTCTCGAGCGACTGCTCGGCGCCGTCAACGCTGAAGCGATCAGGAACAGGCGCGATCCCCGCGGCGACCCCTGGCTGTGGTTCTACGAGGACTTCCTCGAGTCGTACGACCCGGTCGCTCGCAAGAACACCGGCGTCTACTACACCCCGGTTCCCGTCGTGAACTGCATCGTCGGGCTCGTCGAGAACGTTCTGACAGAACGGTTCGGGCTTCGGCTGGGCTTCGGCGACGAGCAGGTCGTCACGCTCGATCCAGCCGTGGGAACGGGAACTTTCCCGCTCGCGGTCCTCGACGCGGCGGCCGCGCGGGCGCGCGAGGAGCGCGGCGAGGCAGGCCCAAGCCAGGTTGCCCGACGCCTCGCGGAGAACCTCTGCGGGTTCGAGTTGCTGCCGGGACCGTTCGCAGTCGCCCACCTGCGCGTCGGCGAGCGGCTGCAGCAGCTCGGGGCCGCCCTCCCGCCGGGCGGCGCGCGCATCCTGCTCGCCGACACACTGGACACTCCGACCGAGGACCCGTCTGCTCCCCAAATGGCACTGTTCGGGCCGGCAGCAGTCCTTTCGGAGGAACGGCAGCGAGCGCGGCAAGTCAAGCGCGATCAACGGGTGATGGCGATCGTCGGCAACCCACCCTACAACCGCGTTCGGCGCGAGCACGCCGGCGGGTGGGTGGTTCATGGCGACGGCGATGGGCAGGCGCCTCTGTTCGACGACGTCCTCGCCGTCGCGAACGAGCGAACGATCTTCAGCCACGTTGCGAGCCTCTACAACCTCTACGCGTACTTCTGGCGCTGGGCGATCTGGAAGGCGTTTGAGCACCACGGCGACGGGCCTGCGGTCGTCGGCCTGATCACCGCCGCGTCGTGGCTCGACGCACCCGGCTTCGTTGGCCTCCGCGAGCTCATGCGTGAGGTCTGCGACGAGGTCTGGATCGTCGACCTCGGCGGCGACAATCGGGGTGCAAACCCCGAGGAGAACGTCTTCGCGATCGAGAGCCCGGTGGCGATCGCGATCCTGGTGCGTCACGGCGCAACGGACCGGGCGACGCCTGCTGCGATCCGATACAGGCGTATCAGCGGGTCGCGGCGGGAGAAGCTCGAGGCGCTCGACGACGTGGCGCCCCCGGGCGCGCCAGATTCGGACTGGCAAGACGTTCCGAGCGCGCGCTGGGCGCCGTTCACTCCTGGCTCAGGTGACTCGGCCTGGGACGCGATGCCCGCGATGACAGACCTGTTCCCATGGCAGCAACCGGGCTGCAAGCTCAACCGGACCTGGCCCGTCGCGCCCGATCAGGGAACGCTGATGCGGCGCTGGCGTGAGTTCCTCCGTGACCCAAATCCAGAGCGAAGGGCCGCGCTGTTCCCAGACCCCGGCAGCGGGCGGGTTGTCACGACCCAGGTCGGCGACCTCCCGCGACTCGCTGACCTCGCGCCAGACGCCGAGCCCGGCCGATTCGCCGCCTACGGATGGCGCGCCTTCGACCGCCAGTGGACGTTCGAGGATCCACGACTCGCGAAGACTGAGAGCCCGTCGCTGTGGCAGGCGCAGGGGCCATCTCAGGTGTTCCTGCTAACGGATGCCGGGGCTGACCTAAAGGACGGGCCGGCTCTCACGGTCTCCCTCGGAGTCCCCGACCTCCATGCGTTTCGCGGGCGCGGAGGTAAGGATGTGCTCCCGCTGTACCGCGACGACGGCGCGACGCAGCCCAACGTCACCGCGGGCGTACTGACCGAGATCGGCGAGCGACTGCGCCAAATCGACCCCTCGGCGTCAGACCCGACGCCGGAAGACCTCGCGGCGTACGTCTACGCACTGCTCTCGACGCCGGCCTACCAGCAGAGATTCGCGGAGCCGCTCGGCGCAAAGATCGTCCGTGTACCGCTGACGGCCGACCCGACGAACTGGTCGGAGGCCGTCGCGCTCGGCCGCCGCCTGCTGTGGCTCCACACGTTCGCCGGTCGCTTCGCCGATCGGGCAGACGGACGCGGTGACCGCGTTCCCCAGGTCGAGGGCCTCGGGTGGACGCGCGCTGTGAACGCGATCCCGGAAGCACCGTCGGCGATCCGCTACGACGACACCACGCGCGAGCTCCACGTCGGCGACGGCATCGTCTCCGGCGTCCACCCCGAAGTCTGGGAGTACTCAGTCAGTGGCTGGCCGGTCCTCCGTCGTTGGCTCGAGAGCCGCACACGGGCGGGCCGCGGGCGCCGCAGCAGCGAGCTCGACGTGATCCGTCCGGATTCCTGGCACGACACGTGGAACGACGAACTGCTCGACCTTCTACGGGTGCTCACCCACACCGTCGACGTGCGCGTCGCCCAGGACGAGCTGCTCGAACGCGTCTGCGAGGGCCCACTGATCGCCGCTGCTGACCTACCCGAGCCAACCTCAGCCGAGAGGGCCGTACCGCGGACCAACCCGCGAACCCGCGCATCCGAAGCGCCAGCTCAGCTCTCGGCCGATCCCGAACCCTCCTGAGCAGACGCGCTGTCCGCGAGACGGTGAGGACCCAGCAGTTCACGAAGTGTCTTTGACCTGTTCGGTCGCAACCTCCGTCTTTCGCGGCAACACGTTGTCCACGAGTCTTCGCGACGGCGCCGGAGGGCGAACCGACAAGGCGTCGGAGCGACCTGACAGATCGCATGGTCGGCTGACCGCCGGCTGGGGTTCGAGTCCCCCGCCCTCCGCCGCCTGAGCCTTGCGAAACGGGTCGCCGTGAGCGACCATCAAGGCTCTGTCAGGTCGCGCGGAGCATCGCTCCGTTTCGCCCCGGGCCCCGCGTACTCCGCGGGGCCCGTCGCGGTCAGTAGCCCTCGAGAAGGCGTCAGGCCACGTCGCGGAGCTTCTGCGCCTCTGCGAGCGACTGGAGCTTTTTCAGCGACTGGTTCTCGATCTGGCGGATGCGCTCACGCGTCACGTTGAACGTGCGGCCGACCTCGTCGAGTGTGCGCGGATGCTCGCCGCCGAGGCCGTAGCGCAGCTCGAGCACGCGGCGCTCGCGGTAGGAGAGGTTCTCGAGCGCCTCGCGCAGCGCCTCCTTGGTGAGGATCTCGGCGGCGCGCTCGTAGGGCGACTCGGCGCGCTCGTCGGCGATGAACTGGCCGAACTCCGACTCCTCTTCGTCGCCGACGGGCTTCTCGAGTGAGACCGGCGCCTGCGCGGAGCGCTTGATCGAGTCGACCTCTTCGGGGTCGATCCCCGTGACGTGTGCGATCTCCTCGGCGGTCGGCTCGCGGCCGAGCTCGGTGACGAGCTTGCGCTCCGCGCGGCCGATCTTGTTGAGCTTCTCGACGACGTGTACGGGGATGCGGATCGTGCGCGCCTTGTCAGCGAGCGCGCGGGCGATCGCCTGCCGGATCCACCACGTCGCGTATGTCGAGAACTTGAAGCCCTTGCGGTAGTCGAACTTCTCGGCGGCGCGGACCAGGCCGAGCGTCCCTTCCTGGATCAGGTCCAGGAACGGCAGACCCTGGTTGCGGTAGTTCTTGGCGATCGAGACGACGAGGCGCAGGTTCGACTCGACCATCTTCTGCTTGGCGTCGAGGTCGCCGCGCTCGATGCGCTTGGCGAGATCGACCTCCTCTTGTGCCGTCAGAAGCCGGACCTTGCCGATGTCCTTGAGGAACAGCTGCAGCGAATCCGTGGTCATGTCCGGGCGCAGGTCCAGCCCGGTCGCCTTCTTGGCCCGCCGTCCGCGCTTGTCGGGCGCCCGCTCAACGGCCTGTGCGTTCGGCGCCGCCGGGTCGTCCTCGACGAGCTCGATCTCCTGCGACTCGATCCAGTGGGAGAGCTCCTCCCGATCGGCGTCGTCGATGTCGAGCTCAGAGGTCGCTTCCGCGATCTCGGCGTGCGTCAGCGTGCCGTTGACGTGGCCGCGAGCGACCAGCGTCTTGATCTCTTCGAGTTCCTGGAGGTCGGTGACTGACATTGAGGTCCGTTCGTCGCCGGAACGTGCATCGGGGCGGTCCGGCTCGCGTCTAAGTTGAAGGTGATCGGTTGCGGCGCAGGCCAGCCGACCATATGTTGTGCCTCAGGGTACTGCCGTCCCGAATACACCGTCAAAGACAGGCGATCGGAGCGATCCTGAGGGTGATTGCGGCCCTCTTTCGGACCGCCTTCCCCGTGGATCGGCCGCTTCCGTGGGAAGTCCGAGGCGAGGGCTGGCAGAATGGCCGCATGTCATCACCTGACGGCGGCGCGAACGACGATACGAACGACGTCCTGTCGAGCCTGCCGCGCAGCCGTCGCCAGCGGCCGACGGCCCGGCGCGAAGCCGCGAGGGCGCACCGCGCGGGTGCGTCACCGGCGCCCCGGGCGAAGGGCGTGTCGGCCCGCAAGGCGGAAGCCGGATCCAAGGCCGCAGCCACGAAGCCGAAGGCGGGGGCCGGATCCAAGGCCCCGGCCGCGAAGCCCACCACGGCCAGCGCGGCCACCGGACCGAAGGCGCTCACCAAGGCCACTGCGGTGAGCAGGAAGGCGGGCTCGAGCGCCGCCGTGAAGGCGGGGACGAAGCGACCGCTGAGCCCCTCGGCGAAGCGAGCCTCGGACCTCCCCCGCGTGCGCCCGCCGCGCAGCGCGATCCCCCCCGCCGGCTACGCGACGCCGGTCACCAACCGCGGTGACCGCGGATCAGCTGACCCCGGTGCGGCGATCGGGCGACTCGCCGGTGCGGGCGCGTCGGCTCTGCGCAGCGTCCTGAAGCGCCTGCCGCTCTGAGCGAGGGTGCCCTAGCGCCTGGGCGGTGGGCGGCTTTGACGACGCCCTGCGTCGCTGACCCATCCCACCTCCTGCGCATTGCCACCCGGCGCGTAACCGTCCGCATGTCCTTGCGGTAGGTTATGGAGAGTCAGCCGAGCCTGCGCGCGTCTTGCGCGTGTAGGGCGGGGGAACCACTGCGGGCCCTTTCCGGGTCCGCCGGGGCGAATCTGGGCCTTGTGGCCCGTAGCGCCGTCGTTCGGCGCGAGCCCGTCAGCTCACCCCGTAGGCCGCCGAACGAGACCGACCGTGATTCGCCTACGACTTCGACACGCGCTGGCCGCTGCCGTGGCCCTGCTCGCATTCGCCCACCCGGCTGCGAGCGCTTCCGAGCCGACCGGAGGCCTGGAGGCCGGCACGTCGGTCCTGACCGCGACGCCCACGCTCGTCGGTGAGACGATGCACTTCGCGGGGACGCTGGGCCCGTCGCGCTACGGACTCGTCGAGATCCAGCTTCGCGGACTCTCCGGCGACTGGAAGCGCGTCGCGACAGCGCGAACCGATGGGGCTGGGGCGTTCGCCGCCGAATGGCCGGCCTCCCAGACCGGAGCCTTCACCGCGCGTGCCGTTTCCACGACGGGAGCGCAGGCTGCGCAGGCGGCCGCACCACCGACCACCTCGGCGACCGTCTACCGCAGAGCGACGGCGACCTGGTACGACCTCGCGGGGCGCGTCGGCGCATGCGGGATCCGCTTGCGCAAGGGGACGGTCGGACTCGCTCACCGGACGCTTCCGTGTGGCACGCGTGTCGACATCACCTACGCAGGCCGAACGCTCACCGTGCCGGTGATCGACCGCGGTCCCTTCGTTCGCGGCGTCTCCTACGACTTCACCGCCGCCGCCGCTGACCGACTGGGCTTCGTTCGCGCAGGGCGCGTGCGCCTCGGCGTCCTGCCGCAGGCCGAACGCGCGCCGAAGAATCCGCTGACCGCCGTGCCGACACTCGGCGCTTCCGGCGGCCTCACGCCCGCACTCTGATCGGCCGGCTCCGCCTGGTCGCTCACGGCTCCCGAGCGAGACCGGCGCTCAGGCGATCGTCACGCCCGCCGCGCGCGCGGCAAACACACCCTCGTCGGCGTGCGCGACGAGCGATGTCGGGTCACCGCCGTCGTCAGGGCAGGCGGCGATCCCGATCGAGGCGCGAAGCGGCGCGCCGTGCAGCGACCCCGCACCCTCGACGGCGTCGGCCAGACGGCGCCCGAGCGCCCTGGCGCCCTCGATGCCCCCAGCCTGAGCGATGATCCAGACGCGCCCGACGCGCTCGCGAACCGCGGCGTCGCCAGGCCGCAGCTCGTCGCGCAGCGCGCGCTCGATCCTGTCGAGCACCGCCCGTGCCTCACCATGCACGTCAGCGGCGATCAGGCGCTCGGCGTCGTCGATGTCGACTGCGAGGACGGAGCATGGCAAGCCCTCGGAGACCAGCCGGCCAAGTCGCCGGATGACGACCGTGGCCCACGGCTCGCCGCGATCCTCGGCGTGGCCGGCGGCGGCCGTCGGGAAGACGTCGGCGGGGACCGAGGGCATGCCCTCATCTCGCGGCTGGATCGCGGCGGTGATGTCCGGAACGCTCGTCAGCCGCGGCGCAGCGGCGTCGGCCGGCGCGGGCGATGAGCCGGTCGGCTGAGGATCGGACGGGGCCGGATGTGGCGCGGGATCCGCTGCGCCGTCCGGCGACAGCGCGGGGCCGCGCACCGGGAAGGGATCCTGCGGAGCGAGCGCGGCTGCCGCGACGATGTCCGCCACGAGCGCAAGCCGCGACGCGAGCGCCGCGACATGCTCGGGCTCGGGCCGCACGAGCGCATCGACCAGCGCGCCCCAGAGCACGCCACGCAGAGCGCTCACCGCGGCGGCGGCACCGGCCGGGTCGACCGCCCCTGCCAACGCGCCGGAACGCGCGGCGAGGGCCGCCAGGTCACCCGCCGGCCGCAGCCGGTCGAGCTCAGCGTCGGATGCCAGCGCCGAAGTCATCGCGCCGCAGAGCGTCGGCGCCTCACGCGCAAGGTCGGCGGCCGGGACCGAGGCCGCGGCGGACAGCGGGGCCTGCGCGAGCAACACGAGCAGCCAGCCTTTGGCGAGCTCCTCCGTATCGGAGAGCGCGTGAAGCGGCGCGTCTGCCACAGGACGGGCCGGGCGAGCGAAGGGCGACCCCGTGAGCATCTGGCGGTGAATACCAGCAGACTCGGACGTGCCTTGTCCACGGGGATGGTCGTCCACCCGCCGACCGCTCACCCGCACGGACCGGCCGTTCATCCGTCCATATCCTCCGCTGACCATGCTCACCGTCGCGCAGGCGCGCCAGATCGTCCTCGCCACTTCGGCGCCGCTCAGCGCCGAGGAGGTACCCGTGGAGGACGCGTTCGGGCGCGTTCTGGCCGAGGAAGTCCGCGCGGCACACGACGTCCCTTCGTTCCACGGCAGCGCAATGGACGGCTACGCCGTCCGCTCCGGCGCGTCCGACCGGCGCGTGAGGATCGTGGGCGAGTCGCGGGCGGGCGCACCGACCGATGTGGCCGTCGGCGATGGCGAAGCCGTCCGCATCTCGACCGGCGCCGCGCTCCCCGACGGCGCCGACGCGGTGCTCCAGCAGGAGCTCGTCGAGGAGCACGAGGGCGCCGTGACGCTGCTCGAGGCGGTTCAGCCAGGCCGCAACGTGCGCGCCCCCGGCGAGGACATGCGTGCCGGAGAGCTGGTGCTGGGGCCTGGACGAAGGCTCGGGCCGGCGGAGCTCGGCGTGGCCGTGAACGCGGGCCGCGCCGCCGTCCGTTGTGGGCGCCGCCCGCGCGTCGCGGTGCTGGCGACCGGCGACGAGCTGCTGCCTCCAGGGGCCACGCTGGGACGCGGTCAGATCCACGACTCGAACCTGATCACGCTGCAGGCGATGGCGCGGCGCGCGGACTCCGACGTGGTGCTCGCCCGGCATGTGCCTGACGATGCCGGAGCGACGCGGCGCGCCCTGAAGGAGGCGCTTGAAGTCGCCGACGTCGTCGTGCTGTCCGGTGGAGTCTCCGTGGGCCCTCACGACCATGTGAAGGGCGCACTCTCAAGTCTCGGCGTCGAGGAGCGCTTCTGGCGCGTCGCCCTTCGGCCGGGCAAGCCGACCTGGTTCGGTGCCCACGGGCGCACCCTCGTCTTCGGGCTGCCGGGCAACCCGGTCTCGGCGATGGTCACGTTCCTGCTGTTCGCGCGTCCCGCGCTCGCCGCCCTGCAGGGGGCCGAGCCGCCGGTGGGGGCGCGCGCGATCCTCGGTGAGCCACTCAGCCCGCATCCCGACCGCGACGAATGTGTGCGGGTGCTGATCCAGGACGGCGTCGCCTACGCGACCGGGCCCCAGGGGTCGCACGTGATGCAGTCGATGGCACTGGCGGACGCGCTCGCAGTCGTGCCCCGCGGGAAGCTCGACCTGGCGGCAGGCGACGAGGTCGAGCTGATCGCGATCTGACGCGTACGCTCTCGCCGCCGTGCCATTTCGCGCTGCCTCCCTGATCCTCACCGCGCTGGCCGCCACCTACGCGGTCGCGTCCCGCGCGGCCACACGCATGCTCGGACGACCGACACGGATCGGCGAAGTCGTCATCGGGCCGATGTGCGACGACACGAGCGTCGACGACGTCGGCGCCTGCCGCTCGGTGCAGTCGGCGGACCTGCAGATGCCCGCCGCGGCGATCGACGCGATCTGGTCACCACTGCACCTGGAACGCCTCGCGCGGACGTACTGGCGCTTCCTCAGCCGCTGCACGCTCGGCCTCGTGCGCGTGCAGTACACCGACGAGGCGCGCTACGTCGTGTTCGTGAGCCGCCCGTTCGTGCTGCTCGCGTTCCGCAGCCCGGAGTACGAGATGGACGCGACCCGCGGCCTCGTGCGCTGGCGGATCGAGCGCGGAGTGCTCGTCGCGCGGCCCGGCGTCGGCGCCGAGGGCCACCTGGAGATCGACGTGCGGCGCACACCCGGGGCGCAGGCGGGCACGGTCGACCTTCACGTCGAGGTCGAGGTCGCCAACTACTACCCGCGAATCGCCTCGGCACTGACCCAATGGGCCTACTCCGTGACGCAGTCCCGGATCCACGTCATCGTCACCTACGGCTTCCTGCGCTCTCTCGCGCGGCTGAGTCTCGCCCCGTCGAGGGTCGGCCGCTTCGGGACCGCGGTGACCAGCGCCGCGATCGACGACGTGCCAGACCCGAGCGGACCGCTGCCCAGCGAGCGCGCCGGTGCGTACGGCGCCCGCCGCGCTCAGCCGTAGCGCGCGCCCGCCATCAGGCGCAGCTTCTCGCGGTTGTGACGTGCGTGCACGCGACGGACCGTGCCCGTGCGTGAGCGCATCACGATCGACTCGGTCGTCGCGGTTCCGCGGCCCTCGTAGCGCACGCCCTCCAGCACGTCGCCGTCGGTGACCCCCGTCGCCGAGAAGAAGCAGTCCTCTCCGGTGACCAGATCGTCCTGGCTGAGCTGCCGGCCCAGGTCGTAGCCGGCATCCACGGCGGCGCTGCGCTCGGCCTCGTCGCGCGGCCACAGGCGACCGACCAGGCCGCCGCCGATCGACTTGATCGCCGCCGCCGAGATCACGCCCTCCGGCGTACCGCCGACGCCCCACAGCAGATCGACTGGCGATCGCGTGCTGACCGCGAGCAGAGCGGCGCTGACGTCGCCGTCGCTGATCAGGCGCACGCGCGCGCCGGCTTCGCGGATCGCCGTGATGCCTTGACCGTGGCGCGGGCGATCGAGCACGACGACCGTGATGTCGCCGACGTCGACGTGGCGACGCTCGGCGACGAGCCCGACGGTCTCACCGATCGGGCGGTCGAGGTCGAGCAGGTCGGCGAGGTCGCTCCCGCCGGCTAGCTTCTCCATGTAGACGCACGGGCCGGGATCGAACATCGCCCCACGCGGGGCGATCGCGATCACCGACAGCGCGCTCGGCATCCCTTTCGCCGTCAATGTCGTGCCTTCGAGCGGATCGACCGCAATGTCGACCTCGGGTTCCGAGCCGTCGCCGACGCGCTCGCCGTTGTAGAGCATCGGCGCCTCGTCCTTCTCACCCTCGCCGATCACGACGATGCCGTCCATCTGCACGCCACCGAGCACCGCGCGCATCGCGTCCACGGCGGCCTGGTCCGCGGCCTCCTTGTCGCCCATGCCGACCAGCCTGGCGGCCCCGAGCGCGCCGGCCTCGGTCACGCGGACGAGCTCAAGAGCGAGGTTCCGATCTGGAAGCTGGTGTGAGGGCATGAGGCCGCAGGCTATCCGGCCCGATGGTTGATTCCGCCCTCGCGCGGCCGCGGCGGCTCGGGATCAACCAGCTAGGACTCGATCGAGGCGGCGACCGCGAACAGCGCGTCCAGCGCCCACGGCCCCTGGGCGGTGAGTCGCAGGAACAGGTCGCCGCGCTCCCACGCGATCTCGCGGACCAGCCTCAGCGAGGGCTGCGCCTCCTCGAGCGGCGCGGACCGCAGGCGCGCCGGAAGTCCGCGCACGGCGGCCTCGCGCTCGGAGATCGGACCCGGCAGCTCACGCGCGGGAGGCGCCTTGGCGCCGGCGTAGAGCGCGAGGCGGCCCGGCGTCCCCGGCCGCGTGTCGTCGAGGTTCCACTCGACCTCGACGCCGCCGCCGACCGGCGTCACCGCGGTCCAGCGAGCGAGTGGCAGGGCGAGCGCCGGGAGCGGAAACGGGCGCCCCAGGAGCGCGTCGGCACCGGCGATGCCATCCAGCGGTTCCACGGCCAGGCGATCATCTCACCATCGGCGGATAGGGTTCGCGCCCGTGACCTCTGAAACGCGCTGGGGGCTGACGCTCCCGTTCGCCGGCCTCCCGCTGCGTGAGCACGCCCCGTTCTTCCGCCTTGCAGAAGAGCTCGGCTACGACGATCTCTGGACCGGCGACACCGCCGGACCCGATGGCTTCACGCCGCTCGTTCTCGCCGCGGCACACACCGAGCGGATCCGGCTCGCGACCGGGATCGTCAACCCCTACACCCGCGGGCGCGCGGCGCTCGCCCAGCAGGCGGCGGCGCTGGCGGACGCCTCGAACGGGCGCTTCGTGCTCGGCCTCGGCGCGTCGTCGAACGTGATCGTCGAGCGCTGGAACGGGATCCCCTTCGACAAGCCGCTCAGCAAGATGCGCGAGACGCTCGAGTTCCTGCGGCCAGTGCTCGCAGGCGAGCGCGGCGCGGGCGGCTTCAAGCTCGAGAGCCCGCCGGCCGAGCCCATCCCGATCGTGCTCGCCGCTCTGCGCGGCAAGATGCTGGATCTGGCCGCCTCGCAGGCGGACGGCGCGTTCACGAACTTCCTGCCACTCAGCGGCCTGCCGCGCATCGTAGATTCGGTGCGCGCCGGCGAGACCGCGGCCGGACGCGCGCCGGGCAGCGTCGAGCTCGCCTGCCGCTTCTTCTGCGTGCCCGGGACAGCCGAGGAGGGCCTGGCCACCGCGAAGTTCCTGTTCGCGGCCTACGCGACCGTGCCGGTCTACACCGAGTTCTTCCGCTGGCTCGGCTGGGGCGAGCAGCTGGACCCGATGATCGAGGCCTGGCAGGGCGGCGACCGCGCCAGGGCGCTCGAGCTGGCGCCTGTCGACCTGGTGCGCGACGTGTTCATCTTCGGCGGCTACGACGAGCAGCGCGCTCGCCTGCGCGAGTTCACCGCCGGCGGGATAACGACCGCGATCCTCACGCCGATGTGCGGGCCCGACCGGCTGGAAGAGGTCATGCGCGGGCTGGCGCCCACATGAGCGCTCCGGCCGCGGGCGGCGCGGTGCTCGTGACCGGCGCCTCGACCGGCATCGGACGCGCCTGCGTCGTGCGCCTGGCGGCCAGCGGCGTGCCGGTGCTCGCGGGGGCGCGCAAGCCTGCCGACCTCGAGCAGCTCGGCGCGATCGCGGGCGTCGAGCCCGTCGAGCTCGACGTCACCGACCCGGCAGCGCTCGAGGCGCTTCGGGGGCGGCTTGAAGGAACGTCGCTGCGAGGTCTCGTCAACAACGCGGGAGTCAACTTTCCGGGTCCGCTCGAGGAGCAGCCGATCGACGAGCTGCGAAGCCAGTTCGACGTCAACACGTTCTCCTGCTTCGCGGTCGCCCAGATCGCCCTCCCCGCGCTGCGCGCGGGTCGCGGGCGGATCGTCAACATCGGCTCGATCGGCGGCCGCGTGGGGCAGCCGCTCGCCGGCGCCTACTGCGGCTCCAAGGCCGCTCTTCGCGTGATGAGCTCCTCGCTGCGCCGCGAACTGCGTCCTTGGAGCATCTGGGTGACATGCATCGAGCCCGGAACGATCAGAACCGAGATCTGGGGCAAAGGCGAGGAGGCCAACCGCGAAGCGCTGGAGCGCCTCTCACCCGAGGGTCGCGCCCGCTACGGCAGGCAGACGGACGCAATGGCAGCGGTCCTGCGCCGCCAGGCGACGGCCGGCCTGGAGCCCGACGCGGTCGCGATGCGCGTTCAGCACGCGCTGTTCGCGCGGCGACCGCGCGCATACGACACCATCGGGCGCGACGCGCACGCGCTGGGCGCCCTGCAGGCCGTGCTGCCAACCCGTGCTTGGGACCGGCTGATGGACCGAGTTCTCGGCCTCTGAGCGCAGCGGCGCACGGTGACGTGCATTCTTCGATGCGCGGCCGCCTGCGGCTGTAGCTTCTCTGGCCACGGGCACGCTCAACCGAGCGGCCCACGGACCCGACAAGTCTCGTACATGCAGCCCGCCAGCCACGACGGAGCGTTCGCCGGCAGCCCGTACCCGCCGATCGCCGACTACGCGTTCCTCTCCGATTGCGAGGTCAACGCGCTCGTCGCGCCGAGCGGCAACGTCGAGTGGATGTGCATCCCGCGGATGGACGGGCCCTCGATCTTCGGCGCGGTCCTCGACCGTGACGCCGGGTCGTTCAAGGTCGCGCCGATGGGCCAGCGCGTGCCGATCGGCCGGCGCTACCTGCCCGGGACGATGATCCTCGAGACGACCTGGGCGACGCGCACCGGCTGGGTCGTCGTGCTCGACCTGCTGCTGATCGGTCCCTGGCATCACGACGACGACCGCTCGACCTCACACCGCCGCTCACCCACGGACAGCGACGCCGACCATGTGCTGCTGCGGATGATGAGCTGCATCAACGGCCAGGTCGAGATGCACGTCGAATGCGAGCCCAAGCTCGACTACGGCCGCTCCCCGGTCCGCTGGGATTACGGCGACGGCGGCTACGGCGTCGCCGTCGGCAGTGCAGAGGGCCACGACCAGGAGCTTCGACTGACGACCGACCTGCGGCTCGGGTTCGAGCGCGGCCGCGCCCGCGCGCGCACGACGCTGCGCGAGGGCGACACTGCGTACGTCGCCCTGACGTGGACTGAGCACCGAGCGCCGAAGAGCTACGACGACGCCTATCGGCGGATGAGCTACACGGCCGATTTCTGGCACGACTGGCTCGCGCACGGCGAGTTCCCCGACCATCCCTGGCGTACCTTCCTGCAGCGCAGCGCGCTGACGCTTAAGGGCCTGACCTACGCCCCGACCGGAGCGATGTGCGCGGCGTCCACGACATCGCTGCCGGAGGATCCCGGGGGCGAGCGCAATTGGGACTACCGCTACAGCTGGATCCGCGACTCGGCGTTCATGCTCTGGGGGCTGCACTCGCTCGGCTTCGCCCAGGAGGCCGGTGACTACTACTACTTCATCGAGGATGTCGCCTCCGGCGAGCACGACCTCCAGATCCTCTACGGCATAGGCGGTGAGCGCTCGATCCAGGAGTCGGAGCTGCCGCACCTCGAGGGCTACGAGCATTCGCAGCCCGTGCGGATCGGCAACGCGGCTTACAACCAGAACCAGCACGACGTCTGGGGCACGCTGCTGGACTCGGTCTACATCCACACCCAGAACCGCGACCAGCTGCCGGAGAGCTCGTGGCCGATCCTGGTGCGCCAGGTCGAGCAGGCGATCGATCACTGGCGCGAGGTCGACCGCGGGATCTGGGAGGTCCGCGGCGAGCCGCAGCACTTCACCTCGTCCAAGGTCTTCTGCTGGTTGGCCTGCGACCGCGGCGCCCGGCTCGCGCGGCTGCGCACCGATAACGGGCAGGCTGACCGCTGGCAGGCGGCAGCCGATGAGATCCACGCCGATGTCCTCGCGAACGGGATCGACCCCGAGACGAACCGCTTCGTCCAGCACTACGGAACGACGACGCTCGACGCGTCGCTGCTGCTGCTGCCGCTGCTCCATTTCCTGCCGGCCGACGACGGCCGCGTGCGCAACACCGTCTTCGCGATCGCCGACGAGCTCACCCAGGACGGACTGGTGCTCCGCTACAGGACGGACGAGACCGACGACGGCCTCAGCGGTGAAGAGGGGACGTTCGCGATCTGCTCGTTCTGGCTGGTCGGCGCGCTGGTCGAGATCGGTGAGCTCGATCGCGCCCACCAGCTCTGCGAGAAGCTGCTCGCCTACGCCAGCCCGCTGGGCCTCTACGCCGAGGAGATCGACGCGCTCACCGGCCGCCACCTCGGGAACTTCCCGCAGGCATTCACGCATCTGGGCCTGATCAACGCCGTGATGCGTCTGGTCCGCGCCGAGGAGGAGCTGCTCGCCGCGACGCCCTCGATGGGAAAGTTCGACGAGGATTCACCAACTCCGCTGTGAGCGCGCCGCGCGTGCAGAGCGCGGCTGACTCCGAGGCGGCCTCGCTCGCCGCCGCGACGCTGCTGGCGCGGGCGGTGGACGAGACCGTCGCTACCCGCGGCGCCGCGCACCTGGCGCTATCGGGCGGGTCGACGCCGCGGCGCTGCTACGAGCTGCTCGGCCCGCTGGTCGAGGACTGGCGCGCCGTGCATCTGTGGTTCTGCGACGAGCGGTGCGTGCCGCCGGACGACCCGCTGTCGAACTCCCGGATGGCGCGTGAGGCGCTGGATGCACCGGGTGCGACCTGGCATCGGATTCCGGGCGAGCTCGGCGCCGCCGCGGCCGCGGCCGCCTACGAGCGAGAGCTTGCCGACGTCGTGCTCGACGCCGCGCTGCTCGGAATCGGCGAGGACGGCCACACCGCATCGCTCTTCCCGGGGCATCCGGCGCTCGCCGCGGCGGGGCGTGCCGTGGCGGTCCACGACGCGCCCAAGCCGCCGCCTGAGAGAGTCTCGCTGACGCTCCAGGCGCTGAACGGAGCGCGCGAGCTGGTGCTGCTCGTCACCGGGCGCGAGAAGGCTCCGGCGCTGGCCGCGGCGCTGGCTGAGCCGTCGCGGAGTGTGCCGGCGTCGCTGCTGGCGCGCGCTCGCCTGACCGTCGTGGCGACGCGGGACGCGCTTGCGAGCCGCTAGCGACCCCAGCCTCCCACGAGACGCGCCGCAGCCATTGCAGCCAGCGCGGCAGGTACCAGTTGCGCTCACTGAGCAGCTGCATGCTCGCCGGCAGCAGCACGCCGCGCACGAGCGTCGCATCGATCAGGATCGCTGTCGCCAGGCCGACGCCCATCTGCTTCATCTCCAGCTGGCCGAGCGTCGCGAAGACCGCAAACACGGCGACCATCACGAGCGCAGCGCTGGTGACCGTTCCGGCGGTCGAGACGACTCCCTCGCGCACGGCGTCGCCCGTGGCCCAGCCGCGATCCACGAGCTCGCGCACGCGGCTGAGGATGAACACGTGGTAGTCCATGCTCAGGCCGAAGAGGATCACGAAGAGAAACATCGGCAGCCAGCTGGCGATCGCGCCGCTGGACTCGAATCCGAGCGGACCTTCGAACTTGCCGTACTGGAACCCCCAGACGAGCACGCCGTACGCGGCGCCGACGCTGAGCAGGTTGAGCACGATCGCCTTGACGGGGACGACCAGCGAGCGGAAGGTGACGAGCAGCAGCAGGAACGCAAACCCCAGCACGAACGCGAAGACCAGCGGCGCGCGCGCCTTCATCAGGTCGTTGAAGTCGCGCGTGCCGGCAGTCATGCCCGTGACGTCGGTCGCGACGCCGGGGACGCGATCGAGCGTCGCGGGCAAGAGCTCTCCGCGCAGCACGTCGAGCGCCGCAGAGGAGCGCGCGTCGGTGCCGTCACCCTCGATCGGCAGCGCGACGATCGCCACGCGGCGTGAGCCTGAGACCTCGACGTCCGCGCTGCCCTCGAAGCGGCCGCTGGCCAGCGCGCGGCGTTCCAGGTCGCTGATCGCGGCGCGCACGGGCGCCGCCTGCACGTCGCGCGCCCGCACGACCACCACGGCCGGGATCTCTCCGCCGGGGAACGCGGTCTGCATGCGGTCGTAGACCTGCATCACCTCAAGGTCGCGCGGCAGGTCGTCGGTCCCTGGCAGCGCGGTGTGCATCGAGAACGCGGGGATAGCGAGCGTCACGAGCAGGCCGCCGCTGAGTGCTGCGGCCAGCAGCGGACGTCGTAGCGAGGCATCGACGATCGCGGACCACGCGCGCCCGCCGCGACCCTCCTCGCGACGCCGCACGAGTCGCTTGCCGAGCAGCGGTATCCGCCCGCGCTCAACACGGTCGCCGAGCGACGCCAGCAGCGCCGGCACGACGGTCAACGAGCCGATCATCGCGACGGCGACGACGATCATCGAGCCGATGCCGAGCGAGGTGAACAGAGGTTGTCCGGATCGTCGTGGAACTTCGGCGGCGATCCCGGTGGGTTGACGGTCAGACGGTAACGGGCTCGGCGACGTCCTGACGGACCTGGTCCTTCGCGGCGGCGGTGAGGGCGTGACGCTCG
>Ga0247727_10001223_pt1 | contig 62411 bp, 65 predicted proteins | sample WisWelCaveWW1625_FD_202498 | JGI IMG/M metagenome (GOLD analysis project Ga0247727, IMG submission 202498) | Biofilm microbial communities from Wishing Well Cave, Virginia, United States - WW16-25 | ecosystem: Environmental > Aquatic > Deep subsurface > Groundwater > Cave microbial mat | place...
TGTGATGGCTTGGAAAGAAATCCACAATCAGCATCCATTCGGTATACTTGAGGTCAGTCGAGTAGGTTTGGCTGAATTTGGTCATTCGCCAATCTTACCCGACTACTTAAGAAACACTCTCTAACATGATTGATTTCAAATCCAAATTTGGGCGCTTTGCGAAGAAGCATTTGAGGAGTGAATATTTCATCTGGCTGACGACTGTGGACTTCACAGGCACACCTCAACCAAGACCTGTGTGGTTTATATGGGAAAACGATTCAATCCTGATCTTCAGCCAGGTAAAAGCGCACAAGGTAAAACATATCAGGAAGAATCCCAACGTGGCGTTGCATTTCAACACAGAGGATCATGACGGCGAAAAACGGCTGATCATTTTACAGGCTTGGCAAAGATTGAAAAGAAGAGTTTACCCGCGCACAAGAACCACTCATATCTGCGAAAATATAAAAGTGGGATTCACGGACTGAAATCTACGCCTGAGCAATTCAGCGGCGAATATTCTGTTGCAATTCGAATTGCCCCCACGAAATTGCGGGGATGGGAGTAAAATCACGTACCCAAACAGAGGAGGCTGAAATGAAAGACACGGTCAAGACACTTCACCCGGAAAAGAAGCAGGGAGTGAACATCAGTAAAGAGAAATACGAAATCATTCGCAAGACCATTATGAGCGTATTGCGCGCAAACAAGGAAATGACGTTTATGAAACTCTCCCGCGCCGTGGAAAAGGAAGTGCGCGGCGACTTCGAAGGCTCGGTGCTGTGGTACGTGACCACGGTCAAACTGGATCTCGAAGCGCGAGGGGAAATCAAACGCGTTCCCAACTCCAGACCCCAACTCGTTCGACTCCCAAGATAGGGAACTTCATGGCGGACCAACCACAACTCGACATCACTGCCGCGCACAAACATTTTTCAGCAGAAAATTTCGACAAGACCTGGGAGTACATCGAAAAAAGTGATCGTTCGCAGGAAGAGGGCATGCTTATGTTGCACACTGCCATCGCGTCCCTGTGGCATTGGTCCCAGCGCGACGATGCAACATTGGAAAATTTATCGGTCGGGTATTGGCAGGTCTCGCGCGTGTTTTGCCTGATCGGTCAACCCGATAACGCACGGATGTACGGCAGGTTATCGTTGAACCATGCTGAAAACCTGGAGTATTTCTTCAAAGGCTACGCCTGCGAAGCGCTCGCACGCGCAGAGATGCAATCCGGCAACCGCGTCGCCATGCGTTTTTATCTCGATAAAGCCCATGAAATGGCATCGCAAGTTTCAGACGAGGAAGACAAACAACTGCTCCTCAAGGATTTGGAAACGATCAAATAACAAAATTTCCCCCGTCATTGCGAAGCAATCCCCAATAAGGACGGAGATTGTTTCGCCGCCACACTTCGACTTCGCTCAGCGCGAACGCTCCTCGCAATGACGGTTAGTATCTCCCTTCAAATCCGCCAATTCAAAATCATGCAGGTCATTGTATAATTCGCCGACTTCAACTTGAGGAATACCCTGCATGAAATATCGAATTCTTTGCATCACACTCGCCGCCACTTTGCTGGCGGCTTGCTCTGCCTCGTCCGGGCAGGCAACACCCACGCTGACAGCCAGCGAACAAATCGGGCAGTCGGTGTATGCGTTGCGTTGCGCGCAATGTCACGTGCTCATCCCCAACACGATTGTGATCGGGCCGTCGCTCGCAGGCATCGCCACTCGAGCAGGATCACGCGTCCCTGCGTATGACGCGCAGACGTACATCGAGACCTCCATCCTGCTTCCAAAAGATTTCATCGTGGACGGTTTTGCCGACACCATGCCGACAAACTTTGGAAAAGAATTGACGGGCGAAGAACTTGACGCAGTCGTGGCATTTTTGATGACTTTGAAATAACCCTCACCCTACCCTCTCCCAAAATGGGAGAGGGGAAAATTTGATGGAGGAGAAATGAAAACCTGGACGAAACGCATCGCTTCGACAAGGCTCAGCGCGGGCTTTCTGACGCTGGGCTTGCTCGCGCTCCTCGGCATTCTCTACGCCGCGTTCGCGCCCCTGCCCTACGACGAAGTTCTGCCCAAGGAAAAATGGGGCGCGGGCGCAAGCAGTGTGCTCCCCGCGTACAGCGGATTGCAACGCGAATTCCCTGCGCTCAACGGAGAGACCACACCCGAAAAAACCGAACTCGGGCGCATGTTGTTCTTTGACCCCATCCTTTCAAAGAATCAGGATATGTCCTGCGCGACCTGTCACAACCCAAGCCTCGGCTTCAGTGATGGATTGCAAACCGCGCAAGGATCAGACAATGCCACCCTCACGCGCAACACGCCCAGCTTGTGGAACGTCGGATACTCAACAAAATTCTTTTGGGATGGGCGCGCGGAAACACTCGAAGAGCAGATGTCTGTGCCGCTTCACGCGGAAAACGAAATGGCTGGCGACGATGCCGAAACCATCGCGCGCCTGAAAGCGATTCCAGAATATGTGCAACTTTTCGAAGCCGCGTTTGGAAACGATTCGATCACCATCGAAAATATGCAGTCTGCCATCGCATCGTTTGAACGGACACTTATTACAAAGAACAGCCCGTTCGATAAATACGCGGCAGGTCAATTCGATGCGCTCACAGCCCAGCGACGCCGCGGATTGAATCTGTTCCGTTCTGCGGCGACGCGTTGTTTTGAATGTCATGCCGCGCCGACGTTTGGCTCGGATGATTTCTTCGTCACAGGAGTCCCTGATTTACCAGGGCAGGATCACGATGCAGGGCGCGCGTCCGTTGTCAGTGATGGAAAAGATGGCGCGTTCAAAGCGCCCACTCTCCGTAACGTGGCGTTGAGCGCGCCATACATGCACAATGGCGCGTTCGCGACTCTCGAAGAAGTGGTTGACTTCTACGCCAAAGGCGGCGGGCGTGATGCAGGCATTGATGTGGATCGGCACATCCTCCCCATTGAATTAAACTCACAAGAGAGGGAAGACCTGGTCGCGTTCTTGTACGCGCTGACCGATGAAAGCGCGTTGCCTGAAGTTCCCAAGTCTGTGCCATCAGGCTTGCCTGTCGTGGAACAGGCCGCGAATCCCTCGCGTGAAGTTGTCAGCGTGGTTAACATTGAGGTGACAGAATCAGGCGTCCCTGCGCATGAGCCGACGATCGTCCGCGTGGGACCGAACGAGACAATCCAGCAAGCCGTTGATCGGTCGGGTCCAGGCGATACGATTGAAGTCCCGTATGGGATTTATCACGAAGCAGTTGTTATTGATTGGAGCGACGTCAAGTTGGTCGGCATCCCGAATGAAAACGGCGAATGGCCCATGATTGACGGCGAAGGCACGCGCTCGGATGGAGTCATTGCTTCGGGAAATAATTTCGAAATGGCGTTTTTCGATGTGAAGAATTACACGTCGAACGGCGTGCTGGTGGAAGGCGCGACAGGTGTGTATTTGCATGATCTGTATGTTGAGAATACGGGCGTGTATGGCGTGTATCCCGTCCGTTGCACCGATGTGATCATGGAACGCATCGAAGCGACGTTGATGAATGATGCGGCGATCTACGCGGGTAAATCTGAAAATGTGATCATCCGAGATACTTTGACGTATGGCAACGTGATCGGCATCGAGTTGGAGAATACGGTGAACGGTGAAGTCTACAATAACGTGGCGCACGACAACACCGTTGGGATTTTCATTGACCTGCTTCCGCAACTGCCATCCAAGGTGTCGCTGTACACAAAAGTTCACGATAATGTTGTTGAAAACAATAATGGCGCAAACTTCGCAGAAGCTGGCACTGCGCAGGCATTGATCCCGCCAGGGACGGGGATGCTCATTCTCGCCGCAGATGAAGTGGAGATCTACAACAACACGCTCAAAGGCAACAAGACGGGCGGTCTCGCGGTGTTCAATCTCGGAATCGGATTCGCCACCAACGAGATTGACGTCGGTCCGAACCCTGAACATATTTACGCCCACGATAACACCTACGAGAACAATGGTTATGACGCCGACCCATTCGTGAAGGATATGCTCGGAGGCGGCTTCGACATCATCTGGGACGGCAGTGGCGCGGATACTTATTTCGACGAAAAAGTCGAGTCATCGTTCCCGCCTGTTTTGCCGAAGACTTCGTGGTCTCAGCCGTTGTATAACTTGTATTGGAGGCTGGTGAATTTTGTGGTGGGGTTGGTGGGGTAGAAGAGTAATTGGTAAATGGTAAGTGAAGAGGGCGGGAATTGGAGATTAGAGACTGAAAAGAGACCAGGTCGCGCGCGAGCCTGGTCTCTCCCATGAAGGCTGAAGTGGTTCTTCAACAAGCAGGTTCACGTGTTATACTCTTTACACGAAAGGTATAACAACATGGTTCTCACAATTTCAAACAAAGGCTGGGTGGTTATCCCTGCCGAATTGCGAAAAAAATATGCTCTTAACCCAGGCTCTGCCGTAACCCTGGTTGATTACGGCGGAGTACTGGCAATTGTCCCTGCGTTAAATAAACCTGTCAGAGAAGCGGCAGGGATGTTAAAAGGCAGCGCGTCCTTAACCAAAGCCCTGTTAACCGAACACAAAAAAGAGCGTGAGCGTGGCAAATAAGAAGGCTTATGTTCTGGATAGTTTCGCCCTGCTGGCTTACCTGCAAGGCGAAGCGGGGATGACGCGCGTACAGCAAACGCTGGAAGACTCACAGAAGGGACGCAGCCTGGTTTCGATTTGCGTTATCAATCTCGGCGAAGTTCTTTACATAATCGAGCGTGAACGGGGAATGGTCAAGGCGCAGGAAGCGCTGGCGGCAATTCAACAACTTCCCATGGAAATTCTGCCTGCGCACGAGCAAATCGTTTTTGCCGCGGCGCACATCAAGGCAAACCATGCGCTATCGTATGCAGACGCATTTGCAGTTACCTGTGCCCAAAATCAGAACGCGATTTTACTCACAGGCGATAAGGAATTCGAGTCCGTCGAATCTTTGGTAAGCGTTGAGTGGTTGCCAAAGAATTGAAATCAGGGTTAAAAATAACTGCCTGTCAGGTTGAGTCGGCAGGCAATTTTGCTTTAATTTACTGATAGTCTCTACTTAATCAATCCCAACTTCTTCCCCGCTTCGCCGATCACATCCATGGCGCGTTCGATTTCGCTTGGGTCATGCGCGGCGGTGACAGTGGCACGCAGGCGCGCTAACCCTTCTGGAACGGCAGGTGAAACGACAGGCAATACAAACACATCATTGAGTTGAGATTCGCGGGTTACGGCAAAGGCTGTGTCGTCGTCACCGCATAATACCGGGACGATTGCCGTCTCTGTCAGCATGGTATCAAAGCCCATGCTTTTAAGCCCGCCGATGAATTGCTTGGTGTTCAAGTTCAATTTTACGATGCGTTCAGGTTCATCCAAAATGACTTTGAAGGCTTCATTTGCGGCAGCGGCTTGCGCAGGCGGCAACGCAGCAGAAAAAATGTACGCGCGGCTCGCATGACGCAGATACGTGATGATATCTTTGCTCGCGGCAACATACCCGCCCACCGAGGGGATGGTCTTGCTGAGCGTGCCCATCTTGATGTCAATCGCGCCGTACAAATCGAAGTGTTCTTCGATGCCTGTGCCTGTATTGCCAAGCACACCCAATGAATGTGCTTCGTCAATCATTAACCACGCGTTGTATTTTTTACACAGCGCCGCCATCTTCGGCAGGTTAATGATATCGCCGTCCATGCTGAAAACGGAATCGGCAATCACGAGTTTGGCAACATCCGCAGGCGCGTTCTTGAGCAAGCCTTCGAGATGCACCATGTCGTTGTGACGGAAGCGGCGGAATTCCGCGCCAGACATCAAACAGCCATCCACGATGGAAGCGTGGTTCAATTTATCCGAAAACACATAATCGCCGCGCCCCATCAACGTGGAGACGACGGTCAGGTTGGTGGCATATCCAGATGAATAAGTGATCGCCGCTTCGGTATGTTTGAAATTTGCAATCGTCTCTTCGAGTTCGTTGTGAAGCGTGAGAGTCCCCGCCAGAGTCCGCACACCGTTCGTGCCAGTGCCGAATTTATCCACGGCGGCCTTTGCCGCGGCGTTGATGCGCGGATGCCCCAACAAGCCTAAATATCCATATGACGCGTACATGCCCATCACCCGTCCGCGCACGCGAACTTTTGAGTCGCCGAGCATTTCCTCCACAGCCTGGTTGTAGAAATACAAGCCATTCTCCTGCAACTTTGAAATACGATCCGTCATCGCTTTGATTCGGCGGGTGACAGCGTCGTCGGTTTGATGGTAATCCATGCGAAGCCTCCGAAAAAGAATGACGCAAGTTTACCAGAGACTTGGAATGTTTTATAAACTTCAAGAATTCAGTCTCACTGGCTTCCCCACACGAGCAGACTCAAGAAAAGCGGAGATTACGGCAATATTGGCGCGCGAATCATCCAGCGAAACTCGCGTGCCGCGCCCAAGTAAAATTGAATCAGCCATATCTTCCACTTCGCCAAGATACAACTTCTGTCCCTTGATCTTGATCGTCTCAGTTTTATCGCCGCGCGTGAGATATATTTTTTCATTCACTCCAGGCTTGAAAGGGACGGGAACATTCAACGTCCCTTCGCTTCCTACAATTTCCATAAAAGCATGAAACGGGATGACAAAACTGGAGTCGAACTGGGCGTGGACGTCACCTCCAAACTTCATCTGCCCGACGAACGTCTCGTCGATTCCCGTCTGACCTGTGACCTGCCAGCCAAAAACTTCAAGCGGATTCTCCCCGACAATTGTCCGCGCGTAACTGATGGGATAACACCCAACATCCCAAATGCTTCCGCCTCCCCATTCGGGATTCAAGCGCACGTCGCCTTCGCGGGAGAGGAGAAAGCTAAAGGATCCGCGGATCAGTTTCAAGGTCCCGAGTGAACCGCTCTTCACGATCTCCAGCGCTTCCAGAGTTTGCGGATGATGCCGGTACATGAACGCCTCCGCGACGACGCGTCCATGTTTGCGCGCGGCATATTGGATTGCATCCACTTCATCCACATTCAAGGCAAGCGGCTTCTCGCAAAGCACATGCTTGCCTGCTTTAACGGCTTTGATCGTCCATTCAGTGTGGAGGTGATTTGGAAGCGGGTTATAGATCACGTCAATTTCAGGGTCGGCAAGCAAGGACTCATAGGAGCCATAGGCGCGGGGAATCTTTTGCTCTTTTGCATACGCATCCGCAGACTCTTGTTTTCGAGAGCCAACGGCAAGAAGATGATTTCGTTTTGAAACCTGCAATGGCGTAATGAGCGCGCGGTTGATGCGCGCGGTGGAGAGCAATCCCCAATTCAATGTTTTGGTCATGGCAATCTGCCTTTCTGATGGATTTTTACGTGGATTATATACACCACCCCCTACAAATCAATCAGTTGAAAAACAACAATCGGAATGCGGCGTGAGGTCATTTGTTGATAGCGCAAATAAGGCGGGTGTCGCTCGGTGGCGATGAGGTCAGTGCCTGTGGGGTTGGCTCGTTTGGCTACGCGCCGATAATTATTCAATCCACTCAAACAGATATTTCACATCATGCTCAATTTCGAACTTCTTGAGGAAGTCCATGTATTCATCTTTGAAAGTCTGCTTGGCGTGATACTTTTCCTGATTCAAAATGTAGTCATACACGTTGCCAATTTGCGAATGGCTGTACGAGAACGCCCCATAGCCTTCCTGCCAACTGAACTTGCCTTTAATCCATGCGTGATCGTTGATAAAATTGGATGAACTGTTCTTCACATCCCGCACCAGGTCAGATAATGCCATCGAGGGTTTTAGCCCTACGAACACATGAACATGATCTTCAACGCCATTGACGATGATGGGCTTTTGTCCCTTGTTTTTGATGATCCCTGACATGTATTTGAAAACTTCATCCCGCCATTCTTTTTGAAGGAGATTCTGGCGTCCCTGCACGGCGAAGACGATTTGAATATAAATCTGGGAATATGTTCCAGCCATGTTTTACCTCCAATTATGTAATGTGAAATTCGCTCAAGATTCAATAATCCCGAAGGGATGGAATATTTATAGAACAGGAAATGCAATTGTCCGAACCCCGAAGGGGTGTCATAGATATTGTTGTACGATCATGTCATCCCTTCGGGATTTGGATTGGGCATTCATCGCAATCTAGAATCATCACATCCCTTCGGGATTGTTTCGTCTTCCTCTGATCATCAACCCGCCAGCTTCTTCAATTCTTCTTCACCAATAATTTTGACCCCCAACGATTTCGCCTTCTCGAATTTCGAGCCTGGGGCTTCGCCGAGCACGAGGTAACTCGTTTTCTTGCTGACGCTATCCGTCACTTTGCCGCTGTGGGATTCGATGAGGGCTTTGGCGTCGTCGCGCGAGAAGGTAGGGAGTGTTCCAGTAACGACAAAAGTCAATCCATCAAACTTATTGGACTTTTTACTGCTCACTGACGTCTGTCCGCTCTGGGGCCACATACCCACAGACTTTAATTTCTTCAAGACCTTCTGGTTGAACGGGCGCGAGAACCAATCCACAATTCCCTCGGCGGTGTTCGGACCGACTCCCTCGATTTGCAACAGGTCGTCTACTTTGGCTTTGGCGAGCGCGTTGAGATCAGGAAATGTGCGCGATAGATCTCCAGCCATCACTTCACCGACTCCGTGAATGCCAAGCGCGGTGATCAAACGACTTAATGGCTGGCTTCGAGAGGCTTCAATGGCTGACAACAAATTCTCCGCGATTTTGCCAGGCGGTTCCTTTTCGGTTTTGCGTTCCTTCTTCGTGACTGCATCAAGGATGTTTGCGCGGGTCAACGTATAAATATCCGCAACATCTTTAACCTTGCCTGTCTCGATCAACTTTTCCACGATGCGGGAACCGAGCCCGACAATATCCATCGCGCCGCGTGAGACGAAATGTTCGATATTCCGCACCAATTGAGCGGGGCACGCGGCGTTGACACAATACCACGCAACTTCGCCTTCGAGATGCTCCACGGGTTGATCACATGCAGGGCAAGTCGTGGACGGCTTGTACTTTTTCTCTTTACCCGTGCGCGCATCCACGACAGGACCGATCACATACGGAATCACTTCCCCTGCGCGTTTGATGAGCACGCGGTCGCCAATGCGAATATCCTTTTCAGCGATGTAGTCGAAGTTGTGCAATGTGGCGCGCTCGACGACCACACCGCCGATCTCAACGGGTTCGAGCACAGCGTTGGGAATCAAGACACCCGTCCGCCCGACACTGACACGAATATCCATCAATTTGGTCGTCACTTCACGCGCAGGGAACTTGAACGCAATCGCGCCGCGCGGGTCCTTGCCCACAAAGCCAAGTTCCGCGGCAAGATTCAAATCGTCAATTTTAATGACCATGCCGTCTGTTTCATAAGGTAAGTTATCGCGTTTCTTTTCCCATGACTCAGTGTAGGCAATTGCTTTTTCAATGTTATCGAATCGCTTCGCAATGTCGGTAATAGGAAAGCCAAGCGCTTTGAGGTATTCAAGTATCTCCCATTGTGAAGTTGGGATTTTTCCGCCCTCGGAATGGATGATCTGATACACCAGCAAAGTGAGAGGGCGCGAAGCAGTCAATTTTGGATCAAGTTGACGCAATGAACCTGCGGCAGTGTTGCGCGGGTTGAGATAGGTCTTTTCGCCCGCTTCTTCGAGTTTGCGATTCAATTCAGCGAATTCCTCGATGGGAAGGAAGGCCTCGCCGCGCACTACAAGGTACCTCGGGACTGGTATTTTTTTAGATTGTTCAACAGGAACGCGAAGCGGTATCGCTCGAATCGTTCGCAGGTTGCTTGTTATATCCTCTCCCACCTCCCCGTCACCGCGCGTCGCGCCTTGCACGAAGATTCCGTCGCGGTAATGCAACACAACAGACAAGCCGTCTATCTTCGGCTCAACGACGAACTTCGCTTTTTCAACGCGGTCATCAATTCTCTTGATTCGCTCCAGCCAGGCGCGCGCATCGTCCGCGCCAAACGCGTTGGCGAGCGAGAGAATCGGCGCGGGGTGGCGAACCTTGTCGAAACGGTCGGCAGGTTTGGCTCCCGCGCGCTGCGTAGGTGAATCAGGCGTGATCCAGTCGGGATGCTCGGCTTCGATCTGCTTGAATTCGTTCAGCAGTTTGTCGAACTCCGCGTCGCTGATGACGGGTGCATCCAGGACGTGGTAACGATAATTATGAAAGTGGATTTGTTGCTTGAGTTCTTCGTAACGGGATTTTGTGTTCATGCCGCAATTATAACTTGGAGTCTTTCACAGATAGGATATACTTTCATCATGCCCAACCGCATTGGACTCTTCGGCGGCACGTTCGACCCGCCGCATCTCGGACATCTCATTCTTGCTTCTGAAGCGCAATCGCAACTTGAACTCAATCGCCTGCTTTGGATTCTCACTCCCGAACCCCCACACAAACAGGAACAACTCATCACATCCATCGAACATCGTCTTGCAATGGTGAATCTCGCGATTGCAGATAACCCTGCATTTGAACTCTCACATATTGAACTGGATAGACCAGGTCCCCACTACACACTGGATACCGTTAAATTGATCGCAGAGCAAAACCCAAACGCCGAGATCGTCCCCATCATCGGCGGCGACTCTCTGCGCGATTTACCGACATGGCATCGACCAAAAGAATTGCTCTACGCCTGTCATTGGGTTGGAGTAATGCGCCGCCCGAGTGATGAACCAAACCTTGAGGCGCTGGAACGCGAATTGCCTGGGATCAGTTCCAAGGTCCATTATGTGGACGCGCCGCTTTTGGAAATCGCATCGCGCGAGATACGAAGTCGAATCGCAACGGGGAAATCCGTCCGTTACTATCTTCCATCAAACGTGTACAAATACATTGCCCAACATCATCTTTATCAACAATAAGGTTTCGTCATTGCGAGGGCAGTGATCTTCTGCCCGAAGCAATCTCCCCCACAATGAGGTAACCCAACACAGTATGGGAGATTGCTTCGCCCTTCGGGCTCGCAATGATAGGTAGTTTTTTGGATGAATAAAATCACATGACATTACTCCTCGACTCCCTCTTCTCGTCCATCGCGCTCAGCCACCTGGTGGTGGACGTGTTCAACAGCGCCCGCCCTGTGCTATTAACTTATTTGGGTCTCACTGAAACACAGATCGCGGTCATCTCGACGATTTACATCTGGGCATCCGCGCTCACGCAACCGTTCTTCGGCTGGATTTCGGATCGCGTCGGTCCGCGCTGGCTGGCGGCGGGCGGCGTGTTGTGGATGACGATATTTTTCACGGGCGCGGTCTTCGTGCCTGGGACTGGCGGACTCCTCTGCCTGATCGTCGCCGCCCTCGGCTCTTCCTCCTTTCATCCTGTTGGCACAGCCCAAGCCACCCTGCAGGGACGGAATCACCTCGCAGGGCGTGAGACTACTGCCGCGTCGTTGTTCTTCATGGCGGGTCAAGTGGGGCACTTCATCGGTCCGATCATCACGGGCGCAATTCTGTTGTGGTTGGAGTTACACTGGCTGGTGATGACGACGGGCTTGGTGCTACTCGCTTCGCCGCTCGCTTTGCTGTTGAAAGAGAAAATAGCAGATTCTTCGCGTTGAGCGGAGCGAGCCGATAGGCGAGCACAGTCGAAACGCAGATATTCTTATCCAACTTGTCCTTCGACTACAGGACTTCGACTTGCACTCCGTCCCTCCGCTCAGGACGAATATATGGGGTGTAACAAAGTTATCCGAATTTTCCTGTACTAAAAATTATATATAATTTATAATGCGGACACTATCAAAGGAGTTCGATGGCTAGCCATTCATTGGTAAACGAAGAAACTGAATTAATTCAAAAGCGTCCTCTCAAAGAGGATATTTTTGACGTTCTGCACGAGAAGATCATCTCAGGCAAGTACAAGCCTGGCGACTGGCTTCGGCAGGATGAAATCGCTACGCAACTTGGCGTAAGCATGACGCCCGTGCGCGAGGGGTTGGATTTGCTTGTCTCCTCTGGACTCGCCGAACGTGTCCCCTATCGCGGCGTGAAAGTGAGGGAAATGTCCACGAAGGATGTAGTGGAAGCGTATGGCTTGCGGCTCGTCCTCGAAGTAGTCATTGCCCAGGATGCGGCAAAGCATATAACACGGGATCAGATTTCAGGCCTGGAAAGAACGATCCTCGAAATGAAGAAGCATGACTCGCTGAAAGAGATATCCATATCGAGAAAATTGAGTCGTGAATTCCATTCGGCAATTGCAGGCGCATCGAGAAATGATCTGCTGATCAAATTATATGAAGTGGTTGCCAACGCGTTTCCCGACTGGCTTTTATATGAGGCGATATTTCGCAAACCCGAACTGCTCGCAGACAGCATGAGGACCACCCATGAGGAACATATCGCAATTGTAGACGCGCTGAAAAAAGGCGATGGTGATAAAGCCGCACAGAAATCCATTGAGCACGTCATGGAATCGGGCAGATGGCTGGAGGAATATCTCGACATTCCCGCAGAATTATTGCGCGAAAAAGAAGAACGGGTTTTATCACTGATGAAGAAATCATAATAAGGAGATTGTTTATGTCGGAAGAACTTTACAAGCAAATGGCGCAGAGCATCATCGAAGGCGAAAAGGAAATCGCGATTGAACTCGCGCAAAAATCCATTGAATTGAACATGCACCCGCTGGATACGATCACAAAAGGATTCGTGGTCGGCGTCAATTACATCGGCGACCAGTTTGGTTTGGGTGAGGCGTTTTTGCCTGAACTGGTGATGGCAGGCGAAGCGATGAAAGCCGCTGTTGCTGTGCTGGAACCTGAATTACTCAAACTCGGTGAAGCGCGCGAGATTATGGGACGCGTCGTTCTCGCAACGGTTGAAGGCGACATTCATGAGATTGGGAAGACGTTGGTCGGCACAATGCTTTCCGCTTCTGGCTTTGAAGTGACCGACTTGGGCGTGGATCAACCTGCCGAAAAGATCATCGGCAAGGCGCTTGAAATCGACGCTCACCTCATCGGCATGAGCGCGTTGTTGACGACAACGATGGTTCGTCAGCGTGAGGTCATCGAGGAACTGGATAAAGAAGGTCTGCGACCGCGCATTAAGGTCATGGTCGGCGGCGCGCCCATCACGAAAGATTGGGCGGAGAAGATCAAGGCGGACGGCACATCTGAGGATGCAGTCGGCGCGGTGCAATTGGCGAAGAAGTTGCTTGGTAAAGAGTAAATTTATTTACCACAAAGGGCACAAAGAACACAAAGGTTTAATTGCATTAAGAGCTTGTTGATTTTCCATGAGCGATCCCGTGAGTCGTCAAGTCAGCTAAAACGGACTCGTTGAATCGTAGTTCATCTCTGGAAAGTCAACAAACCCATCACTCACTCAAAACTTAGTGCCCTTCGTGTCCTTCGTGGTAAAAAAGAAAGTAGAGGAAGTTATGCAACCGAAACTCATTCTCCTCACCGAAGACATCATCCAGCGCATCATCAACGAAGCCTATCAGTTATTGCTCAAGCCTGGAATCAAAGTCCAAAATCCCGAAGCGCGTCAACTGCTCGGTGACGCGGGTGCGCAAGTGGATGAAGAAACGCAAGTCGTTCGCATCCCCGCGCAGATTGTGCAAAAAGCGCTTGAAACCGTTCCGCACGAATTTTATCTTTATGACTACGATGGCAACCCGACAATCCATTACGGGGGCGACTCGGTCCACTTCGACCCAGGCTCGTCGGGCATTGCCATGCTCAACCCCGAAACGCTCGAACATGACACAACAGAAACACCTCACTTGATCAAACTACTCAAAGTCGCGGAGCAACTTCCACAATACGACGCGCAATCCACAGCGGTAATCTGTCATGACGTCAATAAAGATATTCAAGACTCGTATCGCTTATATCTCGTACTTCTTTACTCAAAAAAGCCAATCGTCACAGGCGCGTTCACAAACAAGACTGTTCAAGAGATGATTGACATGCTCGCGCTCTTTGCGGGCGGCAAGGATGCGATGCGTGAAAAACCACGCGCCGTGTTCGACGTCTGCCCCGCTCCCCCATTGATTTGGAGCAACTTCGGCTCTGGTAATCTCATCGCGTTGGCGCGCGCGGGTGTGCCTGCTGAAATCGTTTCCGTTCCTCTCGCGGGCGCGGCGGCTCCTGTTACCTTGCTGGGCGCGGTCACACAACACACCGCTGAATGTCTCTCGGGCATCGCGATTCATCAACTCGCGGGCGCGGGTTCTCCAATCGTCTGGGGCGGCGCGGCGGCGATCTTCGACATGCGCAAAGGCGCGACTCCCATGGGCGCGGTCGAATCCGCCATGCTCGATTGCTCGTACGCGCAGGTTGCCAAGTCGCTTGGTATGCCAACGCATACGTATCTCGGCGCGACCGATTCAAAACTTGTGGATGCTCAGGCAGGACTCGAAAGCGGCATCACAGCCATGATCGGCGCGCTGAGCGGCATCAATATGATCTCAGGCTCAGGCATGTTGGATTTCCTCGCGTGTCACAGCGCGGAAAAACTTGTCATTGACGCTGAAGGCATCGCCATGGCACAACGCATGGTCGCGGGCGTCACACTTCACACTGAAACGCTCGCCACTGGCTTCTACGATGACAACATCAATTTCAAAGGCGGTGATTTTCTCAAGCAACGCATCACCATGCAACTCTTTAGAAAAGAACAGCACCTGCCGAGCAGTATCATTGATCGGGACTCCATGCGCAATTGGAAGGAAGCAGGCAGTCTGGATACGTTCGGGCGCGCGAAATTAATCGTGAACAAACTTATCGCTTCCTATACCAAGCCGACTATTGATGAGGCTCAAGAAAAAGCGCTCCACGCCTTCATGCTTGATCTCGCCAAAAAAGCAGGCATGGACGCGTTGCCTGTGATTGAAGAGTTTCCTGTTGTTGTGTGAGGCAAACACGTAAACAAGGAAACACGTAGACACGTATACAGGTACTCCCTGTTTACTTGATTACCTGTCTACGTGTATACATCCACCCCATGCTCGACCTCGCCCAACTCCTCCGCGTTCCGCAAGTACATCCACAATTTGATATTTCACCTGATGATTTAAAACTCGCCTTCTCGTGGAACAAGACAGGTGAATGGCAAATCTACGAAATGTCTTTTACTCGCGCTGAGCGGAGCGATAGCGAAGTCGAAGCGGATGGTCAGGGAGAAATCGAACAACTCACGTCAGGGATTGGCGGAAAATTCAACCCGCGCTACTCGCCAGATGGCATACGTCTCGCGTATGTGTTGGATGTGGATGGCAGTGAAAATTATCATCTCATCATCTATGATTTCGCTACAAACCAACAAACAGATTTAACCCCAAACATCTCCCACGCCTTACAACCCAACTTCTGCTGGTCGCCTGATGGAGGGCAACTCGCCTTTCTCAGCAACGAGCATGGACATTTCAGCGCGTACATCATCTCTGCACATGGAGGCGATGCGAAACTGATTCTCGATACGGGTCACCCAGCCTGGCAGGTGGTATGGTCGCCTGATGGCAGACATCTTGCAGTCTGTTGCGAAACGCACGGACAGGATTATGGAATCTTTATTGTGGATTTGGAATCAAAAGAAATTATTAAGTTATGTCATTCTGAGCCGCGAGCCTCAAACGGCGAGTGCGGCGAAGAATCTCTACCATTATCTCGGAGACCCTTCGCTGTCGCTCAGGGTGGCAGACCCATCAACGCGCATGATCCCAAATGGTCGCCAGATGGAAGGCAACTCGCGTTCCATTCCAATCTGCATGGATGGTTTGATATCGCAGTTTATGATTTAGGATCAAAAGAATTTTCATGGCTAACTAAAAGTGAAGGTGATTCTCAATCACCAATATTTATTTCAAAATTAAATGTCGAGGCTCCTTCACTCGATCAGTATGCCTACACGCAGAGTAAAGGGGCGTTTAATTGGATAGAATTATGTCATGCTGAGGGGCGTTCTTTGCCTCGAAGCATCTCTACGACAATCCCAGAGACTCTCACCCGCACTGCAACAAACGCAGTGTGGCGCAAGTGTCGGTCGCAAGGTCTCGATACGTCCCGCGAAGAACACGCGGGACTACTAGACCAGGGGCTCCCTCAGAGCGACATAACAAAGATTCAGTTAGGAAAAGGCATCCATGACGGAATCAAATCCACATCCGATTTGAAGTGGATGGTGACGACGTTCAGTAGTCCCAGCCAGCCGTTCGATTTGTGGATGTTTAACGTTGATTCTGTTGAATCCATCCAATTAACGAAATCAATGCCAGAGGAATCGTCGAATGAAGAATTCATCATGCCCGAAGAAATATATTACGAAGGCATGGATAGAGTTGAAGTCCCCGCGCTGTTGTTTCGACCCAAACAAATTCCAGCGCCTGCTGTGGTGATGATTCACGGCGGACCGAATTGGCATTACTCGGCGGAATGGAATCCCATCATGGCTTATTTCGCTAGTCGTGGCTACGCAGTGCTCGCGCCGAATTATCGCGGCTCGACGGGCTACGCGCGCGAGTGGCAATACGCGGCGCGCTTCGACATGGGTGGCGTGGATACACGTGATGTCGCGGCGGGCGCACAGTATTTGATTCGTGAAGGGCTTGCGATTGAAAACAAAATCGCGGTGACGGGCAGGAGTCACGGCGGGTATTTGACGATGACGTGTTTGACTCAATTTCCTGAGTTGTGGTGCGCGGGCTCGGCAGTAGCGCCATTCATGAACTGGTTCAAATCGCACGACGATTCGCGCGAAGACCTGCAACATTGGAACATCGAAAACATGGGCGACCCGAAGGAAAATTATGAACGATGGTATAACGCGTCGCCATATTTCTTTTTGGATAAAATCAACGCGCCCGTGCAATTGATCTGCGGCGGCAACGATCCGCGTTGCCCCGCATCCGATTCGATGGATGCCCGTGATAAACTTGTCTCACTTGGCAAACGGGTTGAGTTTTTGTTGTATGAAGAGGAAGGACATGAGTTCTTGAAAATCGAGAACGTGCTGGATGCCGAGTTGAAGCGCGTGGAGTTTTTGGTAAAGCAAGTAGATAAGTAAACACGGAAACACGTACACACGTCAATGCACCACTTGATTACTTGATTACTTGTCTACGTGTCTCCATGTCTACGTGTCTACCTCCCCAAGGAGAACCATGGAACCATTAAAGTTCTTATCCGATGACGACGTGAAAGCCATGCACGAAGCGACGATGCGGATTATGCGGGACGTGGGCATCATCTGGACGCACAAACCCAGCCTCGAGATCCTCACCGACGCGGGATGCACGATCAAAGACAATCGCGTGTGCTTTCCTCCCGACCTTGTGATGGAAAGCGCGGCGAAGGCGAACAAACGTCCCGTGATTCGCGGGCGCAATGGGCAGGTCAATGAACTTGGGAGCGGCAATGTTTACTTCCACAATTTAGGCGGCGCGCGCGATGTCTTCGATGCGCGCATGGGAACACATCACACTGCCACGGCAGAAGATTGTGTCAATGCCACGCGCGTGCTCGATGCGCTGCCAAATTGCCATACTGTCACGCCATTTTTCACGCCGCCCGATGTGCCGAACGAACTCATGGCTTTGAACATGTATCGTCACACACTTTCAAACACAACAAAGCCAGTTCAAGGACCTGGCATTCAGTTTGGGCATGAGGTCAAATACGCGGTGGAGATGGCGGCAGTCGTTGGGACGCCCGCGTACGAACTCACACTCTCCCTCTCCCCCGTCAGCCCGCTCACGATGCACGATGTCGCGGCGCAGGCAATCATGGACATGGCAAACGCGGGCGTCATCCATTCCAATTTGCCCGCGCCCACAGGCGGCGCGACTTCACCGATGACCATCACGGGTAGCCTCATCCAACAAAGCGCGGAGACTCTTGCGCCTCTCGTGCTGGCACAACTCATCAACCCTGGATGCGGCGTCATCTATTGCGGACGGTTGGGGATGCTGGAGCCGCGCACGGGACTGATCTGGGGAGGAGTCGAACTCGGCATCTCCTCCGCCGCCACGGTTCAACTCGGACATTATTACGGATTCAGTGTCAACGTGTATGGATTCTCAACGAACGCGCATACGCTCGACGCGCAAAACGCCTTCGAACGCGGACTCAACGCCTCTCTCCCAGCCCTGGCTGGCGCGGACGAACTCTCGGGCATCGGCGAAATGGAAGCGGGGGTGATGGGCTCGTTCGCTCAAATGGTCTTGGATAATGAACTTGCGAAGAGCGTGCTTCGTCTGCGCGCGGGCTTGTCTGCGGATGTGGATCATCTCGCCGTTGAGATCATCGGTAATGTAATGGATACAAATCGTAATTATCTAGCCCAGAAGCACACACTCAAACATTTACGCGCGGGCGAAATGGCGCTTACCAAACTCGCCGAACGCAATTCGTGGGATACCTGGGAGGAAAAAATGGGACGCAAACAAATGGCAGATTACGCCACCGACGAAGCTGAACGGATCCTGCGCGAACACATCGTCCCGCCACTGGAGCCAAATCAGGAACAGGAATTAGACCGCATCCTTGCTGTGGCGGAGAGGGAAAAGGTCAAACCGAAAAAATAAACCTTATGACCAAGTTGCTTATTACAATGATTGATTGGGAATATCCTTCAGATGGCAAATTGCCTTTACCAATCGTTTGGGATTTACAAAAGGAAAATCAACTTATGGCTTTATATTTGTCCTTTGCAAATGGGATTATTTTGGAAATGAAAGCCGAAGGCGACACAGATGATTCTTTAGATGTCCTCAGAGGGATAATCTTAGGCGCAGGTTCGTGTGTAGCGATTACACTTTCAGACGAAGAGAAAAATAAGGCGTGGTTATATGAGGAAGGGTATGAATGTTATAAACAAGGTGAGAAATCGCCAGCCTATATTTTTATAAATCCAACACCTCAACCAAATAAGTTTGATAATTAGGAGAATACTATGCTTAAACAAGCACATGCAATTTCAGAGGAACTGATCGAATGGCGGCGCGATTTTCATATGCACCCCGAGATCGGATTCGAACTGCATCGCACATCGAAAATCGTTGCAGACGAGTTGGAAAAAATGGGATACAGAGTCAGGCGCGGGGTTGGGAAGACCGGCGTCGTCGCAGAGATTGGTGAAGGCGGCAAAATGGTCGCCATCCGCGCGGATATGGACGCGCTCCCCATCCTTGAGATGAACGAAACTGAATACGTCTCCCAAAATAAAGGAGCCATGCATGCCTGCGGACATGACTCTCACACAGCGATGGCGCTCGGCGCGGCTTTACTGCTATCAAAAGAGAAACTGCCCGGGCGTGTGCGTTTTCTTTTTCAGCCCTGCGAAGAGACAGTAGACAACGAAGGCAAGAGCGGCGCGCAACGCATGTCGGCGGAGGGCGCCATGGAGGGCGTGGATTATGTGATCGCCCAGCATGTTGACCCATCCACAGCGGTTGGGAAGATCGGTATCAACGCAGGTCCATCTTCCGGCGGCGTTGATTCGTGGCACGCAATTATCAAAGGCAAGGGCGGTCATGGCGCGCATCCCGATAAAACAATTGACCCGTTTTACTTAATGGCGCACGTGATCCTTGCCTTGAATGGAATTATCTCGCGCAGGATTGATCCGTTTGAACCTGCTGTTGTGAGCGTTGGCTCCATCAGCGGCGGGTTTACTCAAAATGTTATCCCGGAAAGCGTGAAGATCACCGGCACTTTGCGATTTACAAACGAAGACGTCCATCAACAGATCCATGTTGAGATCAAGCGAGCCTTTGAGATTGTGAGAGCGTTGGGAGGAGATTACGAACTGAGATACGAAATCGGCGGTCCGCCGATGATCAACGACAAATTTGTCTCGGAGGTCATCGAAAAAATCGGTGGTGATCTGTTAGGCAGGGAGAATGTGCAGGAGATCGGGAAAACCCTCGGCGCGGAGGACTTCGGTGAATTTATGAAACACGCGCCCGGCGCGATGTTCACTTTGGGAACACAGAAAGAAGGGCATGAGGAATACATGCTCCATCACCCCAAGTTCGATATTGACGAGCGCGCCATGCCGATTGGCACGGCAATGCTGGCAGAAACTGCCAAACGATTCTTAAACAGTTAGGTTCTTTACTCTGTCTCAGCCGCCGAGGCTTGCACTGAGCGTGTCGAAGTGACGGCGGCTGAAGCATATGGAGATATTCAAACAAAAGGGACGCTGAAAAACGCAGATGGACGCAGATTTTTTAATCAGCGCGAATCAGCGTTTATCGGCGTCCAAATAATATTTTAGGTTGATTAGGTTTGATTTATGGTTCAGACAATTTTATGTGCAGGTGATATGGAATCAACATCAAAAACCCGATGGCAATGACGATCTGTCCGATCAATACTCCGCTCGATTGCCACGGACCGAAGTACGGAACCAACGGCAGAGGCTGTGACCCCATGCCGAATACATCCGCCATGCCGGTAAAGACTGAGATTACGTATCCTGTGCTGACCAAACGCAAACCAATATCCGCGATAATGCTTCGTTGCTCCCTGCCCCACAACGCAGAAAGCCCAACATAGCCGCCAGCGCAAATCATCGCCAGCCCAATTAGAAAAACTGATATTTGAATAAACCCGACAACCGGGCTTCTATCCCAGCCGAACCAGTTGGGCTTTGCCCCAACGACGAAGACAAAGGATCCAACGGCAACAGCGATCAGGCTGAATCGGATTCGCAAATAAGAAATACGGATTCCCGGTTCTGTATTCATGCTGGCAGATGCTCCCGAAGAAATCCCAGCCAGTTACCGCCCAGTATTTTTTCCGCATCGGATTCACTGTACCCGCGCTCGATCAACTTCGACGCGACCACTTGTAGATTGGCAATCGAATCAATCCCAACGGGAACTGATTGCAGACCAAAGCCGCCGTCAAAATCCGTGCCGATCGCGGCGTGGTTTGCATTGCCCGCCAGTTGACAGATATGATCAATGTGAGCGATATACGTATCCAGAGGGACTTCCTCGCGGCGGCTTCCAGTTTTGCGGGACCATCCAGCCTTGAGGAAGGTATTGAAAGGGATCAAGCCAATGACACCGCCGCGTTCGATCAAGCCCTGAATGACGCGATCTGGCAAATGACGGTTTGAGTCCGAGCCCTGCATGAGCGCGGCGCAATTGGCGTGAGATGCCATCACGGGTCCTTCGTAGCGATCAAGCGATTCCAACGCGGAGGCTTCGTCCATATGACTGAGGTCGAGGATGAAATTGAAATCAGCCATGGCGGAAAGCAACCTACGTCCTTCCTCTGTCAGCGGACCAGGCTCACTCGTGCCGCCGCAATAACGCGTCCCTGCCCATGCCAAGCCGATCATGCGCAGACCCAATTCATACCATTCGCTTAATTCATTCGGGGAACGAATCCCCTCTGCGCCCTCCATGAGGAGAATCAAACCAATGGGATGACCTTCGTTTCCCTGCGCGGGCGTGGACCAATTCTCGATAACGGAATCAAGTTCCTTCGTCGAGGTAATGAGGCGGAATTTGTCAGAGTGAGAATCGGTTAATTTATGGTAGAGCAGGACCTGGTCACGATAGAGGCGGCGGGCTGTGTCAAAATCGGGATACCAGATCGAATCCCACAATTCCTTTTTGCGAGCGGGGGCGGCAAACAACGTCGAAAAAACAACAGCGACTCTACCGCGTTGATAATCGTTCCATCCGAGAAGCGAATCGCCGTTGCGTTCGGGGATGAGCGTGTTGGCTTCAAGGCGGCGCGTTTCAGCGACCGAACGCGTGTAATCGCGTTTGTACGTGAGCATGTTCCAGGCAATATCCTGGTGAGAATCGATGATCAGTGGCATATGATGAAAGAGCGCCCCGCCTTGAGCGGGACGCTCTTTTTATTCTTCAGTGGGTTCTTCGGGAGGCGCGGAGGGCGCATCGATGTATGGCTCCTCGCCATTGGCATCGAATTCGGCGGTGAGAAGTTTGAAGTCTTTATCGGCGAACGCGGCTGAATCCACTTTGCGGAGGCTCAAGCCAATGCGGTGATTCTCAGGGTCAATGCGAATGACGCGCAGGCTTTTGACATCACCTTCCTTAAGAACCTCCTTGGGATGTTCAATGCGATGTTCCGCAAGTTCGGAAATGTGAATCAGACCTTCGATATCGCCATCGAGGCGGGCGAAGGCGCCGAACTTCGTCAGGCGTGTGATTTTTCCTTCCACCAGTTGACCGACGCTGTATTTTTCAACACGCGATTTCCACGGGTCGTCCTGCAACGCGCGCACCGATAGACCGATGCGTTTCTTTTCGCGATCCACATTGATGACCTTGACCTTGATCTCCTGCCCTACTTCCAGCACTTCGCGCGGGTGTTCGATGTGATCCCACGAAAGTTCCGAGAGATGCACGAGTCCATCCGCGCCGTTGATGTTGATGAACGCGCCGAAATTTGCCAGGCTGGTGACGCGTCCCGTGTACACCTTGCCGTCTTCGAGTTCATCAATCACGCGCTCTTTGACAGATTGCCGCGATTCTGTGTTCGCGGCGCGCTCCGAAAGGATCAAGCGGCGCCGCTCGCGGTCTACTTCGATGACTCGCACCGAGATCGGTTGCCCGATCATTTTTTGGAATCGTTGTTCAGGCGTATCGCCAGTGGATTGACTGCGGCGAGCCGCGCTGATCTGCGACGATGGCACGAAACCGCGCAAACCTTCCACGCCGACGATCAACCCGCCTTTGTTGAAGCCAATGATCTTACTCTCAACCACTTCTTCGCCTGTCACCAGTTTTTCAACATTCTCCCAGGAGATCTGTTCCTGCGCGCGTTTGAATGACAGGACGACATTTCCATTTGAGTCTTCGGGATTGATCACGTAGACATGGATTTCCTGCCCGACTTTCAACGCATCACGTTCCTCAGCCGACAGTTGGTCCAATTCACGACCTGATACCACGCCCTCAGATTTCGCGCCAATGCTGACGAGGATCTGGCTCTGACTCATGCTGGCAATCACGCCCGTGCGAATCTCGCCAGATTGAGGCAGATCAACATTCAGCTCCTGCTCATTTAGCAGAGACTCCATGGTTTGATTGTTGTTGTTCGTATTGTTTTGTTCTCCCTGCTGGTTTGGATCGCTCCCTTGGGCGGGCAGGGCTTGATTCTGATCTGTCACTAGTGGCTCCAATTAATAAAAATGTAAGGGGGATTATACAGGCGAATGGATAAGTTGACAACCCAACATACATCGTCATTGCGAGCGAAGCGAAGCAATCTCCCTCAGTGTGTTTGAGATTGCTTCGTCGGGCAAAGCCCTCCTCGCAATGACATAAGAGGCGTTATAATCACGCCTCGGAGTCAAATTAATGCCGCCTATTTTCCCCTTCACAGCCATCGTAGGCCAGGAGCGCATGAGACGCGCGCTCATCTTGAATGCCGTTGACACGCGCATTGGCGGTGTGTTGATCCGCGGCGAACGCGGCACCGCAAAATCCACGGCGGCGCGCGCGTTAGCCGCGTTGCTTCCCAAAGTAAAAGTTGTGGATGAGTGCCGCTTCGGCTGTGATCCCGATAAACCCAACACCTGGTGCACTGAATGTAAAGAACGCTTCGCCGGAAACAAGAATGTTCCAGCGCACATTCGGACCACATCCTTCGTGAACCTGCCCGTTTCAGCGACAGAAGATCGCGTGGTTGGGACGCTCGATATCGAACAAGCGATTCAAAAAGGCGAGCGTCATTTCGAGCCTGGCATTCTGGCGGGCGCGAATCGGGGGCTCCTCTACATTGACGAAGTGAACCTGCTCGATGACCACGTAGTGGATGTTCTGCTGGACTCCGCCGCGATGGGAGTCAACATGGTTGAACGCGAAGGCATCTCCTTCATTCATCCCGCCCGCTTCATTCTGGTCGGGACGATGAATCCTGAAGAAGGGGAACTCCGCCCTCAATTGCTTGATCGCTTCGCCCTCTCCGTGGACATCGTCGGCATCCGCGAGGCGCGCGAACGCGTCCTCATCATGGAACGAAATCTCGGCTTTGAACTGGATGCAGACTCCTTCCGCAATACGTTCATGCCCAAAGAGGAAGAACTCTCACACAAAATCGAGCGCGGACGCGAACTCGTAGGGCAAGTCACTCACACAAGCCGCGACCTGCTCTCCATCGCCGCGTTGACCGCTTCGTTAAATGTTGATGGTCATCGCGCAGACCTGGTGATTCTTAAAGCCGCGCGTGCGCAAGCCGCATTCGAGGGGCGGACAAAGATCAACGACCACGACATCGCGCTTGCGGCTGAACTGGCGCTTCCCCATCGCATCAAACGGACTCCCTTCCAGCAAGCCGAGATGACAACCGAGCAACTGCAAGAGCGCATCGAGCAGTTGGCAGGCCAATCGGTCCCGAGCGAAGCGGATGATGAGTCCGAATCGCAAGAAGGCAAATCCGAGGAAAAAAAAACTTAAAACTCGAAGATGAGAGCGAGGAGGGTCCGCAGGAGGGCAAGCCCGAACCGATGCCGCAGGATGTGTTTGCGAACACGAATGCGAATTGGTGGGAGGGCGGGCAGAAGGTAAAGGCGGGTGAAAAGTTTCAGCCGCGCAAGTTGAACACGCCGCTCGATAAACTCGCGCGCAAACACGCGGGCAGACGTTCGCTCACCAAGACCGAACGTAAACATGGACGCTACATCAAGGCGCGCCCCGCGGGCGAGAAAAAAGATGACATCGCCTTCGATGCGACATTCCGCGCAGCGGCTCCATATCAAAAGAAACGCGTAGAAAAAAGAAAAAAACTCGCCTTTGCAATTGAAAAGGGCGACCTGCAACGCAAGATACGCGTCAAGCGCGTGGCAAATCTTGTTTTGTTTTTGGTGGATGCTTCGTGGTCAATGGCTGTTGCTGAACGCATGAACGCGACGAAGGGCGCGATCCTTTCACTGCTCACGGATGCGTATCAACGTAGAGATCGAGTTGGTCTCATCGTCTTCCAAAAGGACCGCGCAACGCTCGTCCTCTCCCCCACAAATTCTATTCAACTAGCCCAACGCGCCTTGATGGATATCCCCGTCGGCGGGAAGACTCCGCTTTCAGCAGGCTTATTCCTTGCCGCGGATGTGTTACGGCAAGAGAAGACCCATCATCCCGATGTGGAGCCGCTGTTAATCGTGATGACCGATGGAGCGGGTAATGTTTCAATCGGCGCGTTGCCCCCACAGGAAGAATCTTATCGCTTCGCCGAGCTAATCGCGCACGAGAAAATCAAGAGCGTGGTCATCAACATGGAACACGCCGCCTTCGATCAGGGACTCGCGCAACAATTGGCGAATCATCTCAAAGCGCCGTGCTACGCGCTGAGCGAGTTGAAGGCAGAGAATTTGTATCACGCGGTGAAGGATGAGATGGCAAAGCCAGTAAAGAAGTGAGTATAATAATCACATGGCAATTCCAGTTCCTCCCGCCATTGCAAAGATTGCGCCCGACGGCAACCTGACCCCGCGTCAGATTCGGCGTTTTATGATTGATATGGCACTGCGAAATGGAAAGCCCGGCACGGGAAGTGGACATGAATTTATGCGAAGGAGAACGGCTATGAATCCGTGGCCCGATTTGCGTCCTATCCTAAAAGGACTTGACTGGGCAATTATCGGCGGAGTTGCAACCCGCGCCTACATGCCTGAGCGTATGACCCAGGACATGGATATTTTGGTCTATCAAAATGACAAGGACGCCGCGCTTGCCAGATTGCAACAGGCTGGGTATGAAATGATCCAACCGCTTGCCATCCCCGGGTATGCATTCCGTTCGCCCGATGGCATCGAAGTGGATCTTCTCTTTCGGAACGATGCATGGCTCAAAGATGCGCTAAGCAAACCTGTGCTTGACCCGGCAGGCTATCCCGTAATCGCGTTGCCATATCTCATCCTCCTGAAAATGGGAGCGCAACGCACCCAGGATTGGGCGGATGTTTCTCGTATGTTGGGCTGGGCTCCTGACGCCGACCTGGACGAAGTGCGCGCCGTAGTAAAACAATATGCACCGGAAGATTTGGATGACCTGGAATCTCTGATCTTCATCGGGAGGAAGGAAAAGGAGTTCCCGCCCGATTCATAAAGAAGGATGAGCTGGCGAAGCCGATGAAGAAGTGAACAAAATCTCCGAGTTCTTAAAGAACTCGGAGATTTATTTAACTCATCTTACGCACCCCTGCTCGAAGGCGGTCTGTGACCGCCGTGTTTTGCCTCTAACACCGCAGGGTCACAGACCCTGCGGGAGCGTAGACTGCGTAAGGTGAGTTTTATTTAAGCGGCAATCACCATTCGCGCAACTTGCCTCTTTGGGCGGGAACGAACCAAATCATAGTTCGATTGCAGATTCAGCCAAAATTCTGGGGAGGTGCCAAGCGCCTCTGCAAACAACCAGGCGGTTTCAGGAGTGACGCCGCGCTTGCCGCGCACAATCTCATTGACGCGCTGAACCGGTACGCGAATATGCGCCGCGAAAGCGACTTGCGAAACATTCATCGGAACGAGAAACTCTTCCAGCAGGATTTCACCCGGGTGAGTTGGGATTCGGTTTTCAGGAAGCATATCTTCTCCAAGTCAGTTATAACGCTTACATGGCATCCATGCAAGAACACAACAACTGGCAATCCCCTCAAAGCGCCGTGCTATGCGCTGAGTGAGTTAACGGCGGAGAATCTGTATCACGCTGTGAAGGATAAGATGGCAAAGCCGATGAAGAAGTAAGGAGAATGATCGACTCCCCTCTCCCCGCGAAGCGTCCCCGAAGGGGATAGGGAGAGGGTCGCGAAGCACGCCGAAGGCGACGGGGGTGAGATCAGAACTACGGCGAGCGTGCGCAACGAAAACCAATGTGGCTGACGGTGACGACCGTCGGGGCGAGTGCGTAGCGGACGGCAGAGCGGACGGAGTAAGCGCCGTCGAGCCACGCGCCGCCCCGCACCACGCGCCATTCTCCCGAATTTGGACCCAGTGGATTGGACAATGGTGAACTACCATAATAGGTTTCATTATACCAATCTGCAACCCATTCCCAAACATTGCCGGCCATATCCAGCGCGCCATAAGGGCTGGCACCATTGGGGTACCCGCCAACTTCTGTTGTAGCTCCTACGGCGTTGTTATAGTTCAACAGGTTGTTATTCGGCGCGTCGTTGCCCCAAGGATACGTGCGTCCATCTGCGCCGCGCGCGGCTTTCTCCCATTCGGCTTCGGTCGGCAGTCGGCCACCTGCATAGGAACAAAATGCAGTGGCATCGTTCCAGGAAACAGAAACAACAGGGTGATTTGCATAATTGGAATCAAAGTATTGAGTTGTGTTTTGTGGCAGACTACATCTACCATCCTGTACACATAAGGCGTACTCGACATTGGTCACTTCGGTCTGGTCAATCCAAAAGGCATCCAAATACACTGTATGAACCGGTTCTTCATCTCTGTATCTGGAACCGCTATCACTGCCCATTGTGAAATTGCCAGCGGAAACATAAACAAGGGTCATACTAGGACGATTGAGCGTAGGTACTAAGGGAACGGACGTATCAGTTGGTGAAGGTTTATTCGTTGGGGGAATAGACGTTTTGGTCGGTGTGGGTGTATGGGTAATTGTCGATTTGGATGTCCGCGTTGCAGTGGGTGTAAACGTTCGTGTCACTACAGTTGGCTGCTCAGGAGGGGGTTCAAGCGGATTTTGGATAAGACTTGCGCTACCCCAAATACAAAGAATAATCACTAACAATCCGCCAACAATTCCTCCCCAGATTTGCAGATTGAGGTTCGATGCAACTTTTTTCTCTACATTTGGCTTTGACGGCTCGGATGAGCGCATTGGCATCGCAATCGGTTTTTCAATCTTTTTTTCTTCTTTCGGTTTCTCTCTTTGAATTTCAAAAGGTGCGGGTGCTTCCGGCAAGAATCCATGATCAAGTAGAGTTTCACCAGCTATCTTACGCAATACTAGGCTGTCATCGTTTTCCGCGATCTCGCGTAATTTCTCCTGCGCGCCGCGCGCCAAACCCAGATGCTTGCCATTCAATAAGCTGATCAAATCCTGAATGCCCACCTTCCTCACACTGGAGTTGGGATGGGAAAGCAATTCAAGCAAATCAGAGGGCAAAGGCACGGGTTTCACTTCGCGCGGTTTAATATTCTCACGCAGAACAATATCGCCCTGCTGTTTATAAGACCATTTCCCAGGAGTCTGTTTCGGCGTTCGGCGCACGACCTGTTCATAAGCGTAGTCGTATAACTCATCCACGTTGATACGACCATCGCCATCCCGATCCGCTTCGCCTTTGAGTCCCTCGATCAGAAAATGAGTGAAGACAGATTTTTGTGTGTCGCCAATGACCTTGTCCCCTTCCCAGGCGTATTGCGTGGCGTCGGTGGCGGTGAGGACGACGCGCCCAAATCCGCTCCCTTCAAAGGCGGTGGCAATACCCATGCTCTTCCCCACTGCCGCGGCAGATTTTGTGCCATAGGCAAACGCGCCGCTGTTGCAACAATCCAAAATTAGCAATTGCCGCTGTGAACGGCTGTTGTTCATGGACTGGGTCACAAAGTCGGCGGGAATGCCGCTGGCTTCGAGAATATTCTTTTCAGTATCATTTGCGGCGAGAAATAATTGCCCTACTTCGTTGCGGACGCCATGACCGGAGAAATACAACAGCAACAAGTCGTCGCGCTTTCGTTCTGCAAAGAAACGCGCAATCGAGCGGCGCGTCCTGCCTTCGCCTTCGTTGATCAAAACCTGCACATCGTCAAACGCGGCACACTCCGTGTCGCGCAGAACCTGGGCAAACTCATCTGCATCCTTACCTGGCGCGGTGAGTTTTGCGAAACTCGCATCCTGATATTCCGTATTCGCGATGACGAGGGCAAATTTGGAAGTCATTTCTTTTGCCTGTTTATTGGGTAATGAAATTATACGACGAAATCATTTAGACCCCCATCCCAGCCTTCCCCCAAATCAAACAGCGGATTTGGGGGAAGGAGCAATTTATCACTACTTCGCCTTCACCAACTCCTCTACCAGCGACTCGGGTACCTGCCCGATACCCACCTACTTGCGTTTCTTTTTTCGTTCAAAAGTAGGCGTTTGAGTTTGCCTGTCCTGGATTGTTCCGGCGGGTAAAAACTCCGCAACGGGCTTTCCATACATGGTGATGGTAATAGGCTTACCCAACTTAACGAGTTGAAGATACTCGTCGAAGTGCTTTCTCAAATCGCTTATGCTAATTGTTAATTCAGTCATGGCTGCTCCACACATCGAGATTATATCCCTGATTTCTTATTCAACAACTCTTCCAGCATGGACTCAGGCACCTGCACCGCGATCACCTCGCCGCGCACGGTGATGACTCCGTTGGCGACGATCCATTCTTCGATGACAACTTTGCGTCCTTTGAGTTCTTTCACTTTGGCGCGGATTTCGAGTTCAACACCCAACGGAGTCGGCTTGAGATAATCCACGTGCAGAGACGCGGTGAGGAAGCGCGTGTTGGGTTCGGAGTTCGGATCTGCTTCCTTTGCGGCGCGATATGCGACTCCGGCGGCTGTCCCTGTGCCATGACAATCAACCAGCGAGGCGAGCAGTCCGCCATAGACGTAGCCCGGAATCGCGATGTGATACGGCTTGGGCATGAAGTGACAGACAGATTCGTCGCCGTCCCAGTAACTTTTGATCTGGTGTCCATGTTCGTTGAGTTTGCCGCATCCGTAGCAGTGGGCGAGTGTATTGGGGTAGTAGTCCTGGAAGGAGGATTGTTGGGGCATAAATTATTTTCCTGTTCTTCGCCCTGAGCGGAGCCATCCGATCTTTGGATGGCGCAGTCGAAGGGTGAAATTGCAAAATAACAATTTGTTTACATTGAATTGCGCTTCGACTGCGGGCGACGAGCACGCCCTCCGCTCAGCGCGAGGGGAGAGAAAATCATGGGGTTCCAGTACCAGTTGTCGGCTGGGGAAGAAGCGGGGCGCTTGTCGAGTTGGGAATCGGTGACGTGGTGGGAGTCAAAGTTGAAGTGGCGATTGCAGTCGGCGCGTCGCCTTGCAAAAGAAATTGACCGACGACTTTCCATTCCAGCCCGACAAAAATTTGCACTTCGTATGTGCCAGGCAGGAATTGATCCGCAGGCGCTTCCCATTCGGTGAACCCGTAGCCGCCGGTTTCGCCGTCCCACGGAATCGTTTCGTAATGCACGAGTTCGCCGTTGCGAAACCACAGCGCGGTCCATTGCGAGCCGGGCAACATCTCGGCATACGAAAACACGGCGCACATGTAGCGGATGGGGTTTTGAAAAACTGTTGCGGCGGTGAAGTCGTTGAAGTTCGTGCAGTTGAGCGTGAATTGAAGCGGACTAAATACCGCGTTGGGATTCGGCGTGACGACGCTTTCAAACAACACTTCAATTGCCGGCGGAATGAACGGCGTTGGCGTGATCGTAGGCGTATCTGTGATTGACGGCGTGTCGGTGATCGTTGGAGATAACGTTATCGTTGGAGATAACGTGATGGTGGGCGAGAGAGTGATCGTGGGTGTGAGGGATGGAATTGGAGACGGCGGGAAATAACGATACGCGACTGGCTCACCGAAAAATGATAGCCAGACTGCGAATGACAGCAATAGGATCGCGCCCAGGATGGTGAACAGCCCGCCTCTTTCGCGCTGACGCCTGATTCTGTAAAACGTAAGTTTCCTCGCTGATAGCCATGCGCGGTACCCGGAGCGGAAAATTAATATGGCGCCGATCACCGATAACACGATTGCGGCGATGATCCCTGCACGAATATCCATGCGAAGATTATAGCAGGGGAGGAAAAAACGAGTAGACACGTAAACAGGGAAACACGTAGATACGTTGTCCTATCAGTACTTGTGTACCTGTGTACGTGTTTCCTTGTGTACCTTATGGGGTCGGCGTTACCAGAATCGCATTCCTCACGATGCGCGGCTCGACCCACAACGCGCGGTCACCTGACGCGTCTCCAAGCGAGAGAATCGTGAGCACGAATTTCACATTCTGCCCCGCCAGCGGACTCAAGTCCAAATCCACAGCGAAATAGTTTCCCTCGTATTGTTCACCGAATGCCCAGAAGTCGCGCACGAGTCCGTCTGCGAGTTGATAATCCACACGGAAGAGGGCTCCGCATTTCGTAGCTTTATCTTCGCAGTTGACGATTGCCTGCAAGCGATCACCGTTCAGCACTCTGAAGGATGGATACACTGCGCGGATGTAGCCGTTGAATATATTTTGCGGAACGGTCAACAGGCTGGGTCTTGGCAGGGCTGTGCCATCTTCAAGTTTTGAGGTTGTCTGTTTCAAGACGAATCCGTTTCGGTCATTGTTCGCGCCAGGACAATTCAATGTCCCTGCGCCGCTGAACCATTGCGCGGAACAGGCATTTGCAACAAAGTCATAGACCGTGCCGGTCAGCGCGGGGGTTCTCACTTTGATGGATACCCAGAACGGTTGGTTCGCCGTTGATGACGTCCCGAAGATCTCGCCTCTTTCATTTCTGATCTGCCAGTTGCCGCGATGATCACCGAGGAGGAGAGGAGCGGTGAGGTTCATGGCGATATCAACGGTCTGACCCGGAGCAACTGCCGCGGGAAGCGGCATTAGGTTCTGCCCGCTCATTTGCTGTCCGCTCACAAAAACGATTCGATAATTCGTCGTCCATGCGCAGGCGCCGTTGTTTTTCAACCGCCATACTTTCGTGAATGAGGAACCTGGCAGGAAAACGGAGTTATCGGGCACAGTCACATCTTTCACGAATTCAATTCGGTCACAGCCGCGATTCGGAGTCGGCGTACGCGTTTGGAATGGAGTCCGCGTGGGGGTAAGAGTTTTCGTTGGCGTGACACTCGGTGTCCGAGAGGGAGTGCGCGAGGGCGTAATGCTTGGTGTCAGTGTGCGTGACGGAGTCAATGATGGAGTCAATGTTTTCGTTGGTGTTCGAGTCGCGGTAAATGTCGCTGTTCGCGAAGGGGTTATGGAAGCAGTTTGAGTTCGAGTCAGTGTTCGGGATGGTGTCACCGTAGATGTCTTGGTAGGTGTACGCGATGGCGTCAGTGTGGCAGTTGGGGTTCGAGATGGAGTTATTGTCGCAGTCGGTGTTTTGCTCGGCGTCATAGTTGATGATGGAGTTTGAGTCGGTGTTCGCGAAGGTGTCACTGTGGCGGTTTTGGTCGGTGTCCGAGTTGGAGTCAGTGTGGCAGTTCGCGAAGGCGTAGCCGAAGCAGTTCGAGATGGAGTTAATGTCACAGTCGGTGTTCTGCTCGGAGTCACCGTTGATGATGGAGTTTGAGTCGGCGTGAAGGTTTTGGTTGGTGTAGTTGTCGGTGTGCGTGTTAGTGTAAACGTCGCAGTGGGAGTATTGCTTGGAGTTTGCGTTGGTGTGTTTGACGGGGTAGACGTCAAGGTTCGCGAAGGCGTAGCCGTAGCAGATGGCGTATTCGACATCGTCCCCGTAGGGGAAGGAATACGAGTCGGGGTATTTGACGGCGTTAAGGTAAAGGTTGAGGTTTGAGTCGGGCGCGGCGTTGACGTTGGCGTCAATGTTCGCGAAGGCACTGCCGTAGCAGTCGGGAGCGGCGTCCGCGTTGACGTAGGTGTGGATGTTTTGGTCGCGGTGAGTGTGAGGGTAAACGTGGCGGTTGGAGTCTTTGTTGGTGTGTTGGAAGGCGTGAAGGACGGTGTGTGAGTCTGTGTGGGTCGCGGTGTAAATGTTGATGTTAATGTTCGCGAAGGCACCGCCGTAGCAGTTGGCCGCAGCGTACGCGTGGATGTGGCTGTGAGCGTTCGTGAAGGTATAGCGGTTGCCGTCGCTGTGAAGGTCAACGTGCTCGTCGCGGTTGGAGTCCTTGTTGGCGTGTTGGATGGTATCCGTGAAGGCGTGAACGACGCGGTAGGTGTATTACTTGGTGTCACGGTTGGGGATGGTATTTGAGTCGCTGTGGTTGTTGATGTCCGTGTTGGCTGAGGCGTCCGCGTTGCCGTGGGAGTAAATGTTTTTGTGATCGTCGCGGTCGGTGTACGTGATGGCGTTTGCGAAGGTGTGATTGTCCGCGACGGCGTCACCGAAGCCGTTGGCGTGCTGGAGGGAATCGGAGTCGGGGTGTTTGATGGAGTCCGCGTGGGGGTGGAGGAAGGAGTCAGTGAGGCTGTGGCAGTTTTGGTCGGAGTCCCCGTTGGGGATGGTATCCGACTCGGGGTCAACGTCGCTGTAGGTGTGGATGTTGATGTGAACGTTGGAGTCCGTGAAGGAGTCTGCGATGGTGTAACGGTCGCAGTCGCGGTTGGAGTGAATGTCAGCGTGATCGTAGGCGTAAGAGATGGCGTTGCGCTTGGAGTGTATGCCGGGTCGAGACAAATCGGCGTTGAGTCACCGCGCGCGATTGGTTCGCGCGTGCCGCCGTATTGGTCGTACATCTTGACGAATTGAACTTCAGGGAATTGTTTGAGGTTCGCCATGATCGCCTGAGCGATGGTGTACAGTGTTCCGTTCGATTGGCAACTGCCCGCGAGATAGACGTGCGCGATGCCGTTTGCATATTCGAGTCTGCTGTATCCCGTGAAGCCATTGAGCACGAGCGCGAGACCCTGGTTGCGTTCCACATCACCAGGACCCTTGAAGTATTCATCGAGCACGGCGCCGATGAGGTTCTTCGCGGAGGGAACAAAACGCGTCACAGGGACCTCATAGGGCAATTGCCCGCCAATCAAGCGATTGTTATCTGTGAAGTAAACATTCACTTTTACAAATAGCGGCGTGCGGGTTGGTGTTGGAGTGTTCGTTGGCAACGGGGTGCGGCTTGGAGTGAAGGTCGAAGTAATTGTTGGCGTGCGCGACGGTGTGCGTGTGATTGTGGGTGTCAAGGTTGGGGTACGCGAAGGTGTGACTGAGGCTGTCAGCGTGGGGGAAAGCGTTGCAGTAAGAGTTTTGGTCGGCGTGCGAGTGAAGGTTGATGTTGGTTTCGGCGTGCTTGTCTGTGTAAGCGTGATTGTTGGACGCGGTGTGCGCGACGGTGTAGGTGTAAATGTTGGCTGTGGTGTACGCGTGGATGTAGCCGTGAGCGTTGCACTTGAGGTGAACGTCACCGTTGGGGTGAATGTCTTTGTGGCGGTCGGACGAGAAGTACGCGTCGCTGTTGGAGTCAATGTTGGACGCGGCGTGCGCGTTCGCGAAGGCGTAGCCGAAGCAGTGACGGTGAATGTTGCGCTGGGAGTAAATGTCAACGTGGGAGTCAGACTCGGAGTTTGAGTGGCGGTGTTCGTTGGAGTACGCGTGTTCGTGGATGTTGGACGCGGTGTGCGCGAAGGCGTGAGTGTAAGCGTTGGACGCGGCGTGCGGGTTGCAGTGGAACTGGGTGTCACACTTGGGGTAAAGGTGAATGTGGGAGTAAAACTTGCTGTTGGTGTCGGAGTGGTTGTCGAGGTCAGCGTGTTTGTGGATGTTGGACGCGGTGTATTTGTTGATGTAAGGGTCATCGTCGGGCGAGGCGTCCGCGTTGAAGTGGAGGTGGGAGTCGCGCTCGGAGTAAACGTCAGCGTGGGAGTCAGACTCGGGGTTTGAGTGGCAGTATTCGTTGGCGTCAACGTGTTCGTTGATGTGGGACGCGGCGTGCGCGTGAATGTTGGAGTCAAAGTCGGGCGCGGTGTACGAATCGCGGTTGAAGTTGGCGTATTGCTGGGCGTGAACGTTAACGTGGGAGTGAAGGTTGACGTTGGTGTAAGTGTCTGTGACGGGGTAAAGGTTGGCGAGGGCGTCAACGTAATTGTGGGAGTTGGACTGGGTGTGTTTGTGGGCTGACGCGTGGCAGTTGGACGCGGCGTGTTCGACGGTCTAACTGTTGAGGTCGGAATTGGCGTCCGCGTGGGTGTGAATGTGGACGAAGCAGTTGGGGTCAGTGTGATCGTCGGCGTCAGCGTGCTGGTCGGAGTCACCGTGAACGTGGACGTGGGACGCGGCGTATTCGTGGATGTGGCGGAAGGCGTCACGCTCGGAGTGAACGTCAAAGTGGGGGTATGACTCGGTGTTTGTGTTGAGGTTTGCGAAGGCACAGTCGTAGCAGTCGGAGTCAACGTATTCGTAGAAGTCGGTCTCGGTGTGCGCGTTGGCTCCGGCGTCTCAGTCGGGCGCGGCGTACGCGTTGACGTGGAGGTAGGTGTCAGACTCGGTGTGAATGTTATTGTTGGAGTGAAGCTCGCAGTTGGAGTCAGTGTATGGGTTGGAGTTAACGTATTTGTCAGAGTGGGACGCGGTGTGCGCGTTTCTGTTGATGTGAGCGTTGGACGCGGCGTACGCGTTGAAGTAGAGGTAGGTGTCGCGCTTGGCGTGAAAGTTAAAGTAGGAGTAAGGCTCGCGGTTGGGGTCAGTGTGTTTGTTCGCGAAGGTGTAACCGTAGCAGTCAACGTGTTCGTTGATGTGGGACGCGGCGTGCGCGTTTTTGTTGATGTAAGAGTCGGGCGCGGCGTGCGCGTTGGCTCAAGAGTCGCGGTTGGACGCGGCGTTCGAGTAGAGGTAGAAGTGGGTGTGACGCTTGGTGTGAAAGTTAGGGATGGAGTGAATGTTGAAGTGGCAGTAAATGTCTGCGAAGGAGTCAGGGTTAATGTTGGGGTGAGTGTTATTGTCGCGGTTGATGTGATTGTGCTTGTTGGTTGACGAGTTGCTGAAGGGCGCGGCGTGTTGGACGGTCTCACCGTCGAAGTTGGGATCGGCGTCCGCGTGGGTGTGAATGTGGAGGAGGGAGTCGGCGTTAAAGTTATCGTGGGTGTCAGGCTCGGTGTTTGAGTCAAAGTAATTGTTGGAGTGATTGAACTCGTCGCGGTGGGACGCGGCGTGCTCGTTTTTGTTGATGTAAGAGTCGGGCGCGGTGTTCGCGTCGGTGAGGATGTGGGAGTCGCGCTCGGCGTGAAACTTGCCGTTGCGGTTGAAGTCTGGGTTGGAGTGAAAGTGGAAGTAGGTGGAGGTGTTCGTGTGGATGTTGGCGTAATCGTTACAGTGGATGTCGGTGTGCTTGTCGGTTGACGCGTGGCAGTGGGACGTGGCGTGTTGGAAGGTCTCATCGTCGAAGTTGGGATAGGCGTCCGCGTAGGCGTGAAAGTTAAGGATGGGGTTGGTGTCCGTGTGCTTGTCTGAGTGAGACTCGCGGTTGGAGTAGATGAACTTGTCGGTGTGAATGAATTCGTTGGGGATGGAGTAAATGATTGGGTAACGGAAGCAGTGACCGTCGGAGTCCGACTCGGGGCAGGCGTTGATGTTTGAGTCAAAGTGGAGGATGGAGTCAGAGTCCCATCCGGTGTCCGCGTCGCAATGGGCGTCCCTGTTTGTGTTGGAGGTGGAACCAGAGTCGCAGTTGGAATTGCGATTGAAGTAAACGTTGCTGTGGGCGCGGGAGGCGGAGGGAAAATTTGATTGGCAACAGTCTGACCAAAGAGCGCGGAGGCGGCTGTGAATGAAAACAGCACAAACGCCAATACCAGCCATTGCCAGCCTGCGCGCATGCGCGCCTGGCGTGTGCGATAAAAAACTACAACACGCGCAGATTGAAGCGAGCGAATCCCCGCCCGCAAGGCAAGCAAGGCGCCCAATGCAAAAAGAATGACAACAATAATTACGCCCGTGCTCATAAGATGTGAGATTATACTTCCACTTGCAAGCAGATGACAGTCACCCGCTGCCCAAAAGTGACTGTCACCTTTATATATTAGACCTCTTGCATAAGTAATCCATTGCTTAGCCACAGAGTTCACAGAGACCTTTGAGAAAAACTCATTTTCTCTGTGGTCTCTGTGGCAAAGAGACTTTCGCAAGAGGTCTATTTATGATTACAATAGAGATATGAAAGAACTGGTCTTCCTCAAACTTGGCGGATCGTTAATTACCGACAAAACCCAACCCTACACTCCCCTTCTGGATGTGATGGACGACGCCGCGTTACAGATCGCAACGGCGCTTCAGATACCATCCCCGAAGGGGACTCAGCCGAACCTGCGTCTCGTTATCGGACACGGCGCCGGCTCTTTTGGCCACGTGCCCGCGAGCGAATACAAAACGCGCGATGGTTTGCCGCGCGCCACACCTCTTGCGATCCGGGAACGCGATGAGACCCAGGATAATTATTGGAAGGGTTTTGCGGAAGTGTGGTATCAGGCTTCCACATTGAATCGATATGTAATGCAAGCTTTGCACAAGGCAAATGTACGCGCGATCTCGTTATCGCCTTCATCCTGTGTGATCTCAAGTGATGGACAGGTGTCTGTTTGGGAGACCACGCCGATCCGCATGGCATTGGCTTCGGGCATCGTCCCTGTGATTTTCGGAGATACGGTATTCGACGAAGTGCGCGGCGGAACGATTCTTTCGACCGAAGATTTGTTCATGCACCTTTCGCGCGCGCTAAACCCCGAACGGATTCTGCTCGCGGGGCTTGAAGCCGCCGTATGGGAGGACTTCCCCGCGCGCACAAAGAAAGTCGAAAAGATCACACCGCAATCGTTCAATGAGATCAAGCAGGGAATCGGCAAATCCGCCGCCGCTGATGTGACGGGAGGCATGGAATCGAAAGTGAAGCAGATGCTCGAACTGGTCTCAGCAAACCCCGAACTCACCGTGCAAATTTTTTCCGGCGAAGAGCCAGGCAACCTCACCCGCGCGTTGATGGGGGAAGTGTTGGGGACGGTGATAACCGCATAGCAATTCTGCTGTAGAGATTGGGTCCCCAGCTCCTCAGGATAGGAAAGACGAAAGCAGAAAGAATCTTTATGATGGGTCAAATTTTTGTTATTTGCTGAAATCATGTGCGAAAAAGCAGGAAGAATACCATTGCCAAAAACCCGAAAAGTTTCGATAATTGGTGAGTTACGAAAACGTAGTAACGACTTAAGTCGTTTGGGCAAAAGCGACTAAAGTCGCCACTACAAACATCTCAGAGGAGCAACGAGCATGGCGACAAAATCAACCCGGGGAAAGAAATCCAAAGCAAGCAAAAAACCTGTAAGAAAAGTTGTAAAGAAGTTTGTCGTAAAGAAGGTGGTGGCGAAAAAGGCATCAGTAAAATTCGTGCCCACCAAACTTAAACTGCGCCGACCTGTTCCGTCTGATATTGAGATCGCACAGGAAGCCAGGATCAAGCCCATCTTGCAGGTGGCGGCGGAACTTGGCATCCGCGAAAACGAACTTGAGTTGTACGGTCCTTATAAAGCAAAGGTCAAACTCGAAATCCTTGAACGGCTGAAGAATAAACCAAATGGCAAATACATTGACGTGACCGCCATCACCCCAACTCCGCTTGGCGAAGGCAAGACCACAACCACTGTCGGTCTCTCACAAGCATTGGGCGCGCATCTCGGCAAGAAAGTGATCACCGCGATCCGTCAGCCATCGCAGGGACCAACCTTCGGGATCAAAGGCGGAGCGGCAGGCGGTGGATATTCGCAGATCATCCCCATGGAAGAGTTCAACCTGCATCTCACCGGCGATATCCACGCGATCACAGCCGCGCACAATCTCGTCGCCGCGGCGTTGGATGCGCGCGTGATGCACGAAAAACAGCAGGATGACGAAAAACTGTTCAATGCGCTCTGCCCCGCAGATAAAAAAGAGGATCGCAAATTCTCCGCCACCATGTCCCGCCGGTTGAAGAAACTCGGCATCAAAAAAACGAATCCCGGCGACCTCACCCCTGAAGAACGCACTCGCTTCGCGCGCCTCGATATTGACGAATCCACCATCACCTGGCGGCGCGTGGTTGACATCAATGACCGCTTCCTGCGCGAGATACAGGTTGGCTTGGGCAAGGAAGAAGTGGGATTTGAACACCGCTCCGGCTACGACATTACAGCGGCTTCTGAAATCATGGCAATTCTCGCGCTGACCACCGGACTCGAAGACATGCGCGAACGCTTCGGGCAGATGGTCGTCGCTGACAATAAACAAGGCGAAGTTGTCACAGCAGAAGATTTGGGTGTGGCTGGCGCAGTCACCGTGTTGATGAAAGACGCGATCAAACCCAACCTCATGCAAACACTGGAAGGCAATGCCGCGTTCGTCCACGCAGGACCGTTCGCCAATATCGCCCACGGACAATCCTCCATCATCGCGGATAAGATCGCATTGAAACTTGCAGATTATGTCGTCACTGAATCCGGCTTCGGCGCAGATATCGGCATGGAAAAATTCTTCAACATCAAATGCCGCTACAGCGGACTCGTCCCGCATGTAGTTGTAATGGTTGCCACCGTCCGCGCGCTCAAGATGCACGGCGGCGGACCCAGGGTCGTTGCAGGCAAACCGTTGGCAGTTGAGTACACTGAAGAGAATCTTGATCTTCTCCGCAAAGGACTTGCCAATCTCGAACGGCATATCCAGAATACGACGAAGTTCGGGGTCAAGGTCATCGTGGCGATCAACTCTTTCGCAACCGATACAGATTCAGAGGTCGAATTGATCCGCCAATCCGCTTTGGGATTCGGCGCGATGGACGCGATCAAATGCACACACTGGGCGGATGGCGGCGCAGGCACGAAGAAGCTCGCGGAAGCGGTCGTCCGAGCCGCGGAAGTGAAAAGCGATTTCAAATTCCTGTACGATCTTAATTTACCGATCAAGGAAAAGATCGAGATCATCTGCAAGGAAATTTATCGCGCCGACGGGGTGGATTACAGCGAAGAGGCGGATAAGAAAATCGAGTTGTACACGAAACTTGGATTCGACAAATTGCCAGTGTGCATGGCGAAGACCCATCTCTCGTTCACGACGGATGCTTCGCTCAAAGGCGCGCCAACCGGTTTCAGAGTCACGATCCGTGATATTCGCGCCAGCGTGGGCGCGGGATTCCTGTATCCTCTGCTCGGCGAAATGCGAACCATGCCAGGCTTGCCCACACGCCCATCCTATTATGATATTGATCTTGATCTCAAGACAGGCAAAGTGGTTGGGTTGTTTTAAGTCGTTTTAATTATGTCATTCTGAGCGCCAGCGAAGAATCCCTGCTTCAGTGGGAGAGACTCTTCGCTCCGCTCAGAGTGACATTATCTTTATTTACGCGCGCTCACTTTGTAAATCTCCCCCGCTTCCAATTTATAAACCAATTCCAGGTTTGCGATCTCTGCCAGCAGTTTCGGCGGGACGGCATTCCGATAAATACTGTTTGGCAAAATCCAGATGATGTAGCCGGGTTTATCCTGGGGCCAGCCGGAATACCTTTCGGATATTTCATTCATATCCATCGTAAACGAGCGCGGCATCACGGGCGAATCGCGCCGCGTGAAGAACCACACGCCATCTGTGTAATTGCTGTGTAAAACTGCATTCGGATTCTCAACCGCAATCTCCTGCATCAACTTGATGATGGGATTATCGTGGAAAGCGCGATTGTTGTACACGTTGTATCCGCTCGCTTCGCCTTTATCCATTGAAAGGGAAACATATTTCGTCAAACTCCAGACGGGATACACAGCAAACCAGACAAAAAATACCGGGCTTATTATTTTTTGAATGGTAGTATTGTTGAATTTCACATGGGGAAGAATTAAAGTATTCAACATTACAAACAGAATGACAGGAACAAGGGATAATAAACCCACGTAATACCGATCCGAGAAAAGATCAACGTGATCTTCGGTTGTGACTGTATACATCAACCCCAAAATCGTGAGCGCGAAAAACACCCACGACACGAACGGATAGGGTTGCATCAGGGCTTTGCCAAAATTCATCCAATTCTCCCTTTTATTGATCAACAGAAGAATCGCGGAAACAACTCCAACCACGATCCACGGGTTCGCAAAGACCGGCTCCAATAGCGGATGGTATGGCACAAACCAATGCAAGATCTTCGAAATGGACAACCGCAGATTCTCCATGGGTAAAACAATGGAGCCTGTCACACCCCAAAACGAATTGTATTGACCCAGGTTATGGAAGATGATCCACGCGGCAACCGGCAGCAAGGAAAGGACACCAAAAATAAACCCATCGCGGATTCCCTGCCAAATTTTGTCTCGGTTCGCATACAAAATAAAACATCCGCCTGCCGCGATCAGGCTCGCGCCCAAATATCTCTGCAACGGCGCCAATGCAGACATGACAATCATCCACCAAAAGGCACGGCGCGATCTCGTCTGCAAATAGTCCGCGCTGGCAATGAGGAAGAGCAACGAGAAAGTGACGAACAACGGTTCAGACGAAATATTGGCATGGACACGGATCGCCATATCCGACGTGACGATGAACAACCCGCCCAGATAAGCAAACACCGGTTTGTCTTTGAACGCCAAATAAATAATGACCCCATTCAAGAAAATATTAATGGCAAAAAGAAAAATATTCAGAACCCCGCCAGCCCGCACAATATCAAGCCCGGTCAGCCAGCGCGCCCCCGCGAGCGCGAGCGGATACAACGGGGGCCACCACAATAGCGGTCTGCCCGTATGATCGAAAAATCCTTTTCCTGAAATTATATTTTCCGCAATGGATAAATACTTCGTCGCATCGGCTGAAACCCCGGGTCCATATTTGGACGTGACGACTCCCGCCAGGACGGATCCGGCAACTGCAAGGACAGAAAGAAAGATCAGATATTTTTTATCAATTTGCTTCATCACAGGTCACAAAGAGCGGCAAAGAACCCTCACCCTGCCCTCTCCCAATGGGAGAAGGGGAAGTCGTCCCAACCAAAAACCGTCATGATCGGGGTGAGGGGAAACTCTCGAAATCAAGGTGGCAACTTGAGTTACGTACAAAATGGGTTCAACACAGCCGCAAAATCCTTCTCGTCTGTGCTCCCAAACCAGCGGTAAAGAATCTGCCTCGAGGAATCCAGCAGTGCAAACTCCGGAGACCCAAAGGGGAAAAGAAGATCGTGCCACTCCGACCATGCATGGTAGTTAACCCGCTCGAGGGTCATGCAACTTCTATACTTTCTCATTAACCCATTCACGATGGGCTGCATTTCACGGCACTCCACTCAGGTGATCGCGAAGAATTCCAGAAAGATCAGGTCATTTTGCTTGATCTTCACGGCAGGCGTATTTGTCACAGCAGGAATCGCAACGGCTGGCTCATCAACAACCGGCGGGGTTACAATCGTTTCCAGTGGCGCGGGCGTGATCGCAGGGACGCACGAAGTCATCAAGAGAGCGATGGAAAATAAAACAGTCAATCTATTCATATTTTCATTATAATAGATGTTATGGGTAATCACGACTTCCTGACCATTGAATCTGCCCTCACCCTCCTCCGTTCCAGAAAGCTGACCGCATCGGACCTAGCCGAATCCTGCCTCCGTCAAATCGAGCGACTCAACCCTCAGCTTAACGCGTTCATAACAGTCAGCGAATCAGCAATCAGCGATCAGCAGGCAACGGACAGCGAGCAACATGCTCAAACAATTCCACATGCGCTTGCAAATGCCTTACGTGGAATTCCCATCGCGGTCAAGGACATCTTCGACACGGCAGGGATTCGCACCACGGCGGGCTCAAAATTTTTTACAGACAACATCCCCAAGCAGGACGCGTTCGTGGTGGAGAAACTCAAGCAGGCAGGCGCGTTCATCATTGGCAAAACGAATACACACGAGATCGCGCTCGGCGTGACGGGAGGCAACCCGCATTACGGCACCGCGCGCAACCCCTGGGACGTATCCCGAATCCCCGGCGGCTCATCGAGTGGATCAGCAATCGCCATCGCAACGGGCATGGCGCTCGGCGCGCTCGGAACGGATACAGGCGGCTCGATCCGAATCCCTGCCTCGTTATGCGGAGTTGTCGGATTCAAACCCACCTACGGACGCGTGAGCCTGCGCGGCGTAATCCCGCTCTCATGGAATCTCGATCACGTTGGACCGATCACCTCCTGCGTTAAGGATGCCGCGTTGCTGTTGCAAGTCATTTCGATTTATGACCCAATTGACCCTGCCTCCATCAAAATGCTGACGGGCGATTATCTCGGTCATCTCGTGGACGATATGGGCGGACGAAAGATCGCGCTTGGCGTTGGCGAATTCATTGAATCCTCTGACCCCGAAGTATTGGAGGCAGTGCGCGAAGCCGCAAAAATATTCGAATCGATGGGATGCAAAATACAGGAAGTCAATGTGGATTGGATGCGCGACGCGGCAGTTGCAAACAAAACCATGACCCAGGCAGACGGCGCGGCAGTCCACCGCGATAGATTGAAGGAACATCCTGAAATGTTCGGTGAGGACGTTCGCCGCAGGTTGATGGATGGCGCGAAAACCTCCTCGACAGAATACGCTCTCGCAAGGCGGACCCAGGCTGAGGTCCGAAAAAGATGCGAGTCCTTTTTTGAGTCCCACGACTTTTTGATCACCTCCACAACTCCCATCGCCGCGCCGACCATCGAAGGCAATGACGCGGTCGAGCAAGCCGCGCGGCTGACGCGTTTCACCGCACCGTTCAATCTCGCGGGTCTGCCCGCGCTCTCCATCCCGTGCGGATTCACTAAAAGCGGATTGCCCATCGGCTTGCAGATCGTTTCCCGCGCCTGGGCGGATGCAAAAGTGTTGAACGCGGGCTACGCCTTCGAGCAAGCCGCCGAGTGGCATGAGCGAAGACCTGATATAGACCCTAAAGGTTTTTAAAACCTTTAGGGTCTTTGTTAAAAACATGCCAAACACCCAAAGATTCTATTACTCCGAACTGGACGGCTTGCGCTTCATCGCGTTTTTGCTTGTGTTTATTCATAATGCAAGCCCGATTTTATCGAATACTTTTTTGGAAACATTTTCTAAATATAGTTGGTTCGGCGTGGATCTGTTTTTCAGCCTGTCGGCATTTCTCATCACGAAGTTGCTCGTCACCGAATATGAACAAACGGGGAAGATCAACATTCGGAATTTCTACATCCGGCGAGCTCTGCGAATCTGGCCCCTTTATTTCTTTTACATCATTCTTGGAACTATTATTATCGCACCGGTTGAAGGTCGAAACATAAATATCCCCGGTCATCTGGCGGGGCTTGCGACTTTCACGTTTAATTTTGTGTACCTTTCCCTGCTTCCTTCTCCGATATTGATTTTCGTACACCTGTGGAGTATTTCTTACGAAGAACAGTTTTATGCAGTCATCCCCTGGTTCATTCGCAAACTGACAAATTCGACCCAGACAGTGAAACTCACATTACTTGTGCTCCTGTTTCTTACAGGAACAATTATTCGTGGTTCGTTCATTTATTTCAAGCTGAATTCAACTGCTATTTATTTTTTACCTATCACACATTTCGATTCGATGCTGGGTGGGATTGCCTTGGGACTAGGAGTATTTGATCAACCATTGAACAAAATCCACAGCGCGGTTTTATGGGTCCTCAGCATAATTTGCATTTCAGCAATTTTCCTTCTACCAAACAACAATGCAACCGGATGGGGATTGACGCTCACGTATCTGTTAGTTGGAATCGCAATGACTTTGATCGTTTTTTTGATAACCGAAGGAGAGAATTTGATTGTGAACAAAGTTTTGGGGAACAAAATGTTCATTTATCTAGGGAAAATATCATATGGGTTATACATCTACCATATCGGAGCCGCCGCATTAGCCGTGCAAATCAGCTTAAGTATCTTCAATATCGCACCTACCCAAATATCGTCTTATTGGATACTGCTATTAACTATGCAACTTGCTCTGTCGCTCCTTTTCTCGGTTCTTTCGTATCACGGGGTTGAATTACGATTTCTCAAACTAAAAGAACGATTTTCCGCAGTAGCATCCCATTCGACATGAAAAAATATCTTTGAAAGAGTCCTCAACCTTGACAGTTGAGGACTCTTGATATTCACGGTACGCAAGCTCCGCTATACATATCGACGCAACAACATAGTGCTGGATTCCAAGATGCCTTAAATGGACATCCATTCGCTGGCGGTTGGCAAGCGCCCGGCGTCTTGGTCGCGTCCGGCGTGCAGCCAATAAAGCCGATGCTCTCCACGACCGAGACAACTCCCTGCGCGGGGTAAGGCACGCACACATTTTGTCCAGGGAGGTAATACGTGCCAACAGGACACAATGGCAGATCAAACGATGTACCCTGCCCGGGGGCGGCGGTACAACATTGATTCGCAGGGTCATAGTTAAATCCGGGCAAACATGAGCCTTGTCCGCCTTGCGAAACACAGGTATCGCCCTGTTGCATGAAACCAGGAGGGCACGCGGGGCTGCCCGGAAGAGTCTGCTGGCAATCCGCTTTTACAGAGACGGTGCCTCCCGGCGGCTGGCAGGCATACTGGTTCGGGTTGCCTGTCGGCACGCAACCGTTTGGATCAAATGTTGCACCCGGAGGACCGATCAACTCCACATTGGTGACAGGCAGGAGTCCATTGCAATACGGATTTTGATTAATACTCACTGCCGGGCAAACTTCCGAAGGTGAACCGCCGCCGGAAGGAACGCCGCTTCCCGCGTCCTGCCCATAAACAAGGAGCGCTTCACAGTAGGGCGCAAAATGTATTGGGTCTTCCACCACACAACGGAAACCCAAATCGTTTCGCTGATCAATCGGGTTCGCAGAAAAACGACGCGCTGATTCCGATTCATACGCGGGCGAGTTGAATCCGTTCGAGCGGACGGAACGTTTAAATCCAAGGTCTGGTCCAAGCGGGTCATCCACCGGAGATTTCGAATAATAAAATCTCTCATACCAATCCGCGACCCATTCATAGGTGTTCCCCGCCATATCGAGCGCTTCGTAATAACTCATCCCATCGGGGAGCTCGACGACAGAGGTGGTCTTGAAATAACACGTGCCAAAGTTCGCCAGGTCGCAGATCGGTGTGGAATCACCCCAGGGGTAAATATTTCCTTCCGGTCCGCGCGCGGCTTTTTCCCATTCCGCTTCCGTTGGCAGGCGTCCATTCACCATTGCACAATACATGGATGCCTGTTCATGGTTCACACCCACCACCGGATGATTCGCTTTCAACGGATCGCCGAAATCCGGATTCTTTTCCGGCGGAGGCGGAGTGCATTTTCCCATTGCCACACAAAACCCATACTGTGAATTCGTCACCTTCGCGCGATACATCCAAAAATCGCTCACGTTCACAAGATGCTCGGGATTATCCTCACCGCCATGTCCCATCGTGAATTCCCCGCCTGGCACCGCAACCAGTATGCTTCCATCCACATACGGGAATTTCGATCCAACTTCCATGGGCGGACCGCTCAAATCAATGGGAACCGGCACAAGAACGGGAGTCTCTGTTGGCAGGATCGGGACTTCGGTCAGAATAGGCGGCTCTGTTCCAGCCGGAGGTTGATTCGGCTCAACCGGCTGGTCCACACCTGGAGGCGTCGCGCCCAAATTACAACCCACAAGAATCATCACCCCCGCCAATAGTATGGAAAAAAGAATGTGCAGTTTCTTCATGGAAATTGCTCCTGAGATCGGCGAGGAAATTACACGATAATTATACGTGTTGGCGCGTAAACTGCACCCTTACAAATGGGTGATAAATAACAATGTCGTCACACCTGCGCTTGCGCCAGGTGCAAGTGATGCGAGGAGCGTTCGCCGCGACGAAGCAATCCCCTCGACCCGAAAAGGAGATTGCCACGTGGCGCCGAGCGCCACTCGCAATGACATTTAGTTGTTGAGCCCGCTTCAAGTGAGTCCAGAGGCGGGTCTTCCATCCAGCATTCTAAACGTTTCACCGAAGATCATACTTCCAACGTGGTCGCTTTTCAAAAAACTCAATGGGAAGCCCAATTTGAAATCTGCGAGCGCGTTCAATTCATCCATGTGCGAATGGTCCAATTGAAAATCCAAACAGCCGAGGTTATCCTGTGCCTGCGCGCGAGTGCGACAACCGAGAATGGGAATGATGCTCCCGGGTTGCTGACGAACCCAGTTAATGGCAGCCTGCACGGGGGAACATCCGACTGCGTGCGCAATTTTTGCAACCGCCTCTCCCGCTTTCAATTCGCGTTCACCCACTTCTAATTCGCGGCGCGGCTCATCAGAGGGCTTGCTGTATTTGCCGGTAAGCGCTCCGCCTTCCAACATACCCCACGACAAAATTGTGAGTCCATGTTCGTGCGCCATCGGAAGTTCAGCGCGCTCCGCCGAACGATCCAGAATCGAGTATGGAACCTGCAACGCAACCGGGCGAGTCCATCCAAAGTCAACGGCTTTTGCTATTGCGTACGAAACCACCCAGGCGGGCGTATCTGAAAATGCGAAATATAAAACTTTTCCGGAGGCAACGAGATGATGAACCGCATGCAAAACCTCCTCCACCGGAGTCCTGAAATCCCACATGTGCAAATAGAGCAGGTCAAGATAATCTGTGTTCAATCGTTTGAGGCTGTTCTCCACCGAGCGAGTCATGCTTTTGCGCGAATTGCCGCCATAATTCGGGTCCGCGGCGTTCCCCGTGCCAACGCGCAATGAATATTTTGTTGCAGCCACAAACCGGTCGCGGTCGCTCTTGATAAATTCTCCAATGATTTTTTCGCTTGTTCCGTTTGTGTAATTGCAGGACGTATCAATGAAATTTCCGCCAGCCTCCGTGAACACGTCGAAAATCTTTTTGCTTTCATCCTTTGGCGCGCCCCATCCCCAATCGTCGCCGAATGTCATCGTGCCGAGACATAATTCCGAAACATGCAGTCCGCTTTGGCCTAGGTTTTTATAACGCATTGTTCTCTCCATTTAGCGTCATTGCGAGGAGGGTTGAGACGAATGCCGAAACCCGACGAAGCAATCCCGAACTCGCGAGGAAATTGCTTCGGGCGGGAAAGCGCCGCCCTCGCAATGACGAGACAAGAGTTATTTGAGAAAAGTTAAATATTCCATAACCCATTCAGGGATTCAATTTCAGCCCAGCCTGCGCCTTCTTCCACAGGTTTCACTTCCAAACCCGTGAAATAGGTATCCAGCACAGCGGCGCGTTCCTGTGCAAGCGGAGGGACGCAATAATCCTCCTCCTCCCACACAGCCCAATCCTCTCCCTGCGGGTCGAGCCGCGCATGGTCAAGGCTGTATTGCAATGCCCTCCCAAACGGGCGCATCTTGTTGATCTCTCCGCTGTCGAGCCGAGTCCTTAATTCATCCAGTAAATTTTTGTGATATTGGGCTTTCACAAGATAGTATGCCATAGGTTTCTCCTGTCGCGTCATTGCGAGCCGCCGATGTTCGTCGGCGGCGTGGCAATCTCCCTCTAACGCAGAAGATTGCTTCGTCGCTACGAACGCTCCTCGCAATGACATATTATTACTTTACATTTTTTCTATCTCCAACTGCAATTCCGTTACAAACAGATTGGATTCCTTGACCAGATAAGTGGAAGGCAATTCAAACCCCAACCCCTCCGCACTGTAACTCAAATACACCTCACGAATCGGTCCGGTCATACGATAGCCATTCGTTTCGATCCAGCTGAGCAACGCGTTGTAAGCCTGGTAGATCGTAACATAACTCCCGGTATGCACCACATATGCGGCTTTCGAGATGCGCGGCATTTCAACCACGCGGATCTCCTCATTGCCAGGGATCGCGGTCTTGAGCGGAACTGCCACTTCTGCATCAATGTCCTTGTCGCGATACTCCGGGTCGTGATAAATGGTCATGGGCGGTTTATCCGCGCGCGCGTCGAACCGCGCGACATATTTTTCCAGTTTTTCAAACATGAATTGGATGCGGTCATCGTCCTGCGCCACATCCCGATAGGATGCCACGAGTTGAGGTTCAATCTCGCGCAGGACCACGTCATATTGTCTAGAAGTCTCGCGCCCGTTCATCTGCAAAATTCGAGCCTCCAGCCGCGCGAGTCTCATTTGTTCAACCTGCATTTCCTGCTCGATCTCTGCGCGCTTGAGTTTGAGCATCCCCAGCAATTGATTGGAAGGCAGGTCGTCGGTCACCAAACCTGCGATCTGCTCCAGTGAAAACCCAAGGTCGCGCAAAGCCAGGATGCGGTTCAAGCGCGGCAACTGATCTGCCGAGTAATAGCGATAATTCGTTGAAGAGTCCGTGCGCGAAGGTTTGAGCAACCCAAGCTGGTCATAATGACGCAACATGCGTACCGATACGCGGGTTAGTTTCGAGAACTCACCGATGCGGAACATTCAGTTTTTGGTTTCCCGGAATATACACTCTGACACAATGTCAGAGTCAAGGGTTTGGGGAGCGGCAAATTCCGTGGTTGAACTGGGAGAATTCGCCACGGCGTGCACCGAAAACATCGAGTCTATTCTTTATTTCTTTTCTCTGTGCGCTCCGTGTTCCCGGTGGTGAAAATTTCCGCTCAATCATTCAGGTCACGCCGGGCGATTGTAGAACACGATTCCTGTTCCCGTTCAGGTTCACTTATTTGGGCAGAAACAATTGGGTCCATAGATGGTGTCGACGCAGACCATCTCGCTCGGCAGGCAGGTGCCAGACACGAGCGGGCATAACCCCGGTTCGTTGCCGGTCGGCTGAAACCCGATCGCGACACGGCAGGCATTATCAACTTCTGAAATCGCCTTGATCGGATAATAAAACTCGAACTCAACAAGCGACGAGCCAGCCTGATCCTGTGTGAAATGATCGTTCAAGTCGAACATGGAGGGGTCAAGATTTTCTCCGCCCGCCCATACCCCCGCCATAAAAGTTTGACTGCCGCCGAGCAGTGATGTCTTCACCGCCAGTTGGACAGTAAAAGCCTGTTGGGGCGAAAGGCGCGCCCATGCCAGGTCTGCGTCGTCGCCCTGTCCGCGGTCGAAGATTTTCGTTTCATATCCATTCCCTTTCCCCAGTTCATCGGCAGTGACAGATACGGAACCGCCAACGTCATTATTTGTATCAAACCAGACTTCCACATTATCCGTGGACCATTCCTTCGATGCGGGCTGAAGGTTGGTGATCAACCAGTCGCCGCGTCCATCCAGGTCGGAATCGATTTCAACCCCATATTTCCCTCCAAGTTTACGATCTACATCACCGCCCTTCAAAACGATGACAACATAAATCCACTTCGCATCCCGGTAAATAATATTTTCCTGGATATCGAGATGGGGAAAATACAAATCCATCGTATCGGCATTGAAGGGCCGCTCGAATCTTCCAAATGTAAACCGGTCCCCGCCGGGCGCGCGTTTCTCGGCAGATGTGATGAACGAATCCTGGTCGCCCGCGTAACTGCTGCGCTCGGCAGGTAATTCACCGGGTATCTCCGCGTGCGGGATGGCGGTGTTTGAAGCGGTTGGCACGGAAGTTGAACTGGGGATAATCACCGGGATCAGCGTGGGCGGCTCCACGAATACTTCTGTTGCCACAGGCGTTGACGATGAAATACATGCAAGCATGGCAAGAAAAAGAACGGAGAATGAAAACAACATGTTTTTATTTTTCTTATTCATGTTTCACCTTTTCAAAAAAGTTGGGTTGGTTCAGTCTGCTCTTTGATACAACGCCATCTCCCAGACAAAAAGTTTACGAACGGAGGATAACACAAAACCTTCGCGATTCAGCAGTGACTCCATTTCTGCAACGGGATGCAGAAATACGCGGAACGGATCGTTACCAAGCCGCTGGAAGAAATTGATCACACTCAATCCAATCCGCAGGTACCACGTCTCACGCGGGTAGGTCAGCGCAATCGCGCTCCAGCTGTGACTCGCCGCGGCTTTCAATAATCCGCGAAAATCAGGGTAGCAACACACCACGCGATCCAACGTCACAACATCGGCTGGAGGCACGTCAGGGGCGACGTCCGTAAAATCGGCGTGGATGAAATTCACACGTTCACCATGCCCGCGCCGCGCGGCTTCCTCCTTCGCTTCCTTCAAATAGGCAGACGACGCGTCCACATGCGTGGCTTCGCGCGCCACATCCTTCAACAACTCGTGATAGATCGCGCCCACCCCGCCGCCGATATCCAACAACGCGGCATCTTTCAAGTTCAAAGAACGCACTGCTTCCAAGATTAATTTCGTCTGGTTTGCCGGTCCGCGCTTGCGGTAATTTTTGATATCTGCCTTTGCTTCATCTTCCCCAAAGGTGTTATCTGTAATTTCGCAACAATTGCATGGCATATTTACTCACTTTCTCGTAGTAGCGACTTCAGTCGCCTATTTTTGCTCACGTCGCTATACTCGCTGAGAGTAACGACTAAAGTCGTTACTACTTTAACTGCGGCAAAATCTTCTCGTAATAATCCAACGACTCCGGATTGATCAACGCGTCTTTATTGCTCACGACGCGCCCGTTGATGATATTCGTGACCGCGCTCTCCACCTTTTTCATATTCAATGTATAGGGAATATCCGGCGTGTCGAGAATCAGGGCAGGCACGTGGCGGGGCGACGCGTTTTCGCGCAGGGTCTTGCGGATTTTATCTTTCAACTCATCGGTCAGCGTGAAGCCCGCGGCAAGTTTGATGAACAGAATCACGCGTTGATCGTCTTGAAAGTTCTGCCCCACCGCCAGGCTATCAGCGATCTCAGGCAGATTTTCCATTTGGGCATAAATTTCCGCCGTGCCGATACGCACACCGGACGGTTTCAGCGCCGCATCCGAACGGCCATAGAATGTGACACCGCCTGTGTCTTTGTGAATCAAAACATAATCACCGTGCCGCCACACATTCGGATAAACACCGAAGTACGCCTTGTGATATTTCGAGCCGTCGGGGTCGTCCCAAAAGTAAAGCGGCATCGAGGGCAAGGGCGCTTCGCACACCAACTCGCCCTGCTCATCCCAAATGGGCTTTGCCTTTTCATCGTACGACTTTATCTTCATCCCCAACGCCGCGCTCTGCAACTCGCCCGCATACACCGGCAGGATCGGGCTTCCCGCCGCGAAACAGCCATTGATGTCTGTGCCGCCCGAAATGGAATTAAAGTGCATGTCTGCTTTGATCTCGCGATAGACATATTCAAACCCATCCGCGGAAAGCGGCGAACCAGTCTGCGAGATTTCCCTCAGCAGCGAGAGATCGTAATCCTTGCGCGGCAAGACATTTTCCTTTTTCAAAAAATGGATGTAACTGGCGCTGCATCCGAACACCGTAACCTTTTCATCCTGGATCAATTTCCACATTGCGCCCGCGTTGGGATAATTGGGATTGCCATCATACAGCACAATCGTCGCGCCGACCGCCAGTGAACTGATCAGCCAGTTCCACATCATCCAACTACAGGAGGTGATGTAAAAGATTCTGTCACTGCGTTTGAGATCTGTATGCAACAGCAACTCCTTGAGGTGGTTGATCAACACCCCGCCCGCGCCCTGCACCATACACTTGGGCTTGCCCGTCGTCCCTGACGAGAACATGATGTAAAGCGGATGGTCGAATGGCAACTGCTCGAACTGAATTTCAAGATTATTTTCTTTTGAAAGAAAATCCTCGTAATGAACCGCATGAGGGATTTTGGAAATATCGGGCCGCTCACGCGTGTATGAAACGACGATCACCTGTTTCAGCGAAGGGATTCCTCGCGCCACTTCGGCGGCGTGACCTAATGTATCAAACGCTTTGCCCTTGTAAAAATATCCATCGGCGGTGATCAGCGCTTTCGGCTGGACTTGCCCGAGCCGTTCGAGCGCAGCGCTTGCGCCAATATCCGTCGCGCACGAACACCACATCGCGCCGAGACTAGTTGCCGCCAACATGCCGATTCCCGTCTCGATCAGGTTTGGCATATACCCAACGACCCGGTCACCCACACCGACGCCTGATTCTCGCAATGAGTGAGCGAGGCGTGCAACCGAATCGTACAACTCTGCATACGTCATTTGCTTTGATGCTTGCGTCTCGCCTTTGAAGATGAATGCGAGCTGGTCATCGCGATAGCGAAGAAGATTCTCTGCAAAGTTCAAGCGCGCGCCGGGGAACCATTTTGTGCCGGGCATGACGGATAAATCCGTCACTACGGAATCATAATGCTGAGATGCTTTGATCTCTGAAAAATCCCACACCTCCGCCCAAAAATCAGGGATGTTCTCCACCGACCAGCGATGGAGTTCGGCATACGAATCCAATTTCAAATTGTGACGAACATTAACCGAATCCATAAGGCGCGTAATGTTGGCATCGCGTTTGCGTTCGTCGGAAGGCGTCCAAAGGGGAGATTTCATTGAATGAATTATAACGCCGCCTATTTCGATTGCAGGCAGGCGATCAATTGAGCGACCACACCCTGCGGCTCGGGTTGCGTCATTGCCAGCACGGGCACCGTCGCAACAGAAAAGACTTCGCGCGAGTCTCCCGCCCTCCGATGTCTTGGTAGGATTCCGACTGCGTTCGATTCGGCATTCAACACATCCGACATCTGTTGCGGATTCACCGCCAGCATTGCAGACGAAGCCACGCTTCTTCCTTCCATCACGAACTGGTCGAACACAATTTGCGCATCCTCCCCTGACGCGTACACCCATACCTGCACGGACGGGTCTCCCAACCCCATGAACAACGCGCGCGCCTCATCAAGAGTCAGATTTTGTATCGGGCTTTGACGATGCGTGACAACGAGAATCTCTTCCGTGTCAATTTGATACGCAGGCGTCGAAAGAAACTCCGGCTCGCCCACTCGCAAGAGAATATCCGCGGAGGATGAATCGTCCACGCGGGAGATCACGGCAAACGATTCAGCGCACGCATACAATGGATCCAGCCAGGGCTGGGCGGCGGACGTCGAGTAAACAGAAACAACCTCGGGCGTCGCGAGAGGCGTGCTTGTCCCACAGGCAGGAGTCAGGATCAAAGTCAAGATGATCCAGTGGGATTTTTTCATGGTCATCCTCAATTATACGTTGCAATTTTGAAGAGTCACGGAATTGTTGTGAATCACATTTGACGCGTCATATAAAATGGGCGCAATGGTTTCGCCGTTTATTTCACCGACAAACGACGCGTCTCGAAGGGACGTTCAATCGCAAATTAATCGGGCGCTCGCTGGCGGGTTCACCGGCATGATGCGCGTTGAGTTTGCTGATAAGAAAGCGATGAGCCTTTTCGCCGTGAACGGCAGGGCGGCTCAGGTGTATTTGCGCAACCACCGACTGCCAAGCCTGAATTGGGAACGGGAACTGGAGGCGCGCGGCAAAGGTCAATTGACCCTGCGACCCATCCCCGCGAACGGGATCAGATTTGAAAAAATATTGCTTGAGCAACTTGAAACGGTTCTCCCTCAACCTGCATCCACAACTCGATTACAAACCATGTTCGATCTGGCGAAGCAGGATCATTCTGCCACGTTGTTCCACATTCAATGGAAGGACGCGGATGGTTATGTGATGGTTGCAGGCGGCAATATCCCTCTGGTGAAGCCGATCCTGCGCGCGAACGATTCAGCCGAGGAAGGGCTTGCGGCTTTGAACCAGATTCTCGCGTGGAATGAAACGGATTGCATGGTCACGACTCATCGCGGGGATATTACGAGCCAGGCATGGCTGGAGGCGCATCTGAATATCCTGTTCGAATGGTCATGCAGTCACATCCTGCAACAGTACGCAAAACTCACGGGGCTGGTGATGGTGAATTTGATCGTTCGAAGCCTGAAGGTGAATGCGGTTCAAAACAAACGGGAGATTTTTGCAAACGGCGCGAACCTGACAGACTCAACCATCTTCGGCACCGCGGCTGAGATGAGCAGGGCATATCGCAAAATGAAGTCCGTGATCGAATCCCATATCGAGCCGGTGATCGGCTCTGCCTTATTGAAAAATATTCTGGAACAGTCAAGGTCGTCCATGCGAGGAGTCTATGTCCGTATCTCAGAAGCCACTGAATATTTTGAATAGGTCATCCACGCCCACGGTTCATGCGATCAAACGCCGATATTTTTTCATCGGCGGCGTGATTGCTTTCCTAATGATATTCACCTACGTGTGGGTCTACATCTTTTACCCGTTCGCGGACCTGACAAACCTCCTCATTCTGGATGGTTTGACTGCTCTCTCTTCCTTGATGTGCGCGGTCCTGCTCACTCGCACGGCACGTTTCTTTCAACGCGGTGAACTGCCGCGCCTCATCTGGGTTTGTTATGCCGCGTGCATCTGGTTGTGGGCGCTTGCCGAAATCGTATGGGGCTATTACAACATCACCGTCGGCGAAGTGCCGAGTTTCACCATCGCAGACGCGTTTTGGTTTTTCGGGTACGTTGTTTTCACCGTGTCCATCGTGCGGCAATACAGGCTGGTGTATTTCAGCAAGTCAAATTGGATCCGAGCCATCGCGGTCATTGCATGGTTTATGGTTCTGCTCACCACCAGGCTCATCACCGAACTCATCGAAAGCGAAATGCCGGTTGAGGATTTCATCCTTTACTTTTATCCCGTTGTAGATTTTGCCATCGGCATCGCCGCGCTGTTTTTGGTGTATAAATTTCGCGGCGCAACGCTTGCCCTTCCCTGGCTTACTTTTCTGGGATATGTATTCACAGATGGTTTTTACGTCTGGGCGACCACCACCGGATTCTACGACTGGCAACTGCGCGGCTTTTCGATCAGCCTTCTGATGGATGCAAGTTACCTCGTCGCCTACCTCATCATGGGATGGGGCGCGATGCAACAATACCTGCTGTTAAAATACGGACCCGATTTACCAAACGCTTCAGCCCAAGCCGACGGCTGATTCTGTTTCGATGAACTTAAACCAAAACCTATAGAGCGGACACTGAAAAACGCTGATTCCGCTGATTCAAAAAAAAATAGAATCTGCATTTTCAGCGTTCATCTGCGTCCAACATTAATTTTGGGGTAATTATGTCTTCCATTTACCATTCCCGAATCAACTCTGCAATCAACTTCGCTTTTTGTTCAAGACTCTCTGCAAAAATACATTCCCGCTCCGAGTGATAGCCCTCACCTACCGCGCCCATGCCATCCAGCACAGGGATGCCGAGCGGCGCGACAAAATTCCCATCCGACGCGCCGCCTGTGCCGCCCGCTGTGAGATTCATGCCGATACGCGCGGCGATTGATTTTGCTTTCTCGAATGCAGCCTTCATCGTTTCATCGAACGGCATCGGAGGACGATTCAACCCGCCAGTGATTTCAATTGATGTGCCGTCGAGAATCGGTTGGAGTTTGCTCATTTCAGATTCAAGCCGTTCCCATTCGCCGGGCTGCATCACGCGGACGTCCACTTTGATGCTTGCTTCCTCTGGAACAACGTTAGAAACTGTACCGCCATGAATCACACCGACATTGAGCGTCGTTTGTTTTGAATAATCTGTGAGTTTTTGAATCGCAATGACTTGATGCGCCATTTCTTCAATGGCATTACATCCGTTTGCATGATCGCCGCCCGCGTGCGCGGCGCGCCCCTTTGTTTTGACCCGGAATTCACCCGTCCCTTTGCGCCAGGTCTTGAGCGAACCATCCAGCAATGCGCCCTCCATCACCAACACAAGCGCGGATTCTTTAGCAAGTGACTCGATCAACGCACGTGAAGTATGACTGCCAATTTCTTCATCTGAGGTGCAAAGTAATGTCACGGGGCGATTCAATCCATGAGTTATGGCTTGTTCAATCGCGGCGAGCGCGATGACGATGCCCGCTTTCATATCCAATGTGCCGGGACCGAAGATTTTTTCATCTTGTTCTCGATAGGGAGTCTTTTGAATCGTGCCGAGTGGGAAGACGGTGTCCATGTGGCAGAGGAGGAGGATTCCTGCCTCACCCCTAACCCCTCTCCCAGTGGGAGAGGGGGATCGCGCTAATATATGATCGCCTGTTTCTTTATTTGGAATGACTTCAACCTGCGCGCCGAGCTTGCGCGCTTCTTCGGCAACGATGACTCCGACACGGTCAACGGCGGCTTTGTCGTGTGAAGGAGATTCGGTTTCGACGAGGAGTTTGAGGAGTTGGGTTAGTTTCATAGTTTTGTAGTTGGGTAGTCTGGTGGTCGAGTAGTCCCGCGTGCACTTCGCGGGACGTATCGAGACCACCACTAACAGGGATTACTTTGCTTACATGGTGGTTTCGATACGGGCTCGACTATCGTCTCGCCCTACTCAACCACCGAATTGCCTATTACCCTATTTCATCAAAAACACAATCGCGCCAGCCACCGCACAATACACCGCAAAGACGTATAACGAACGCTTGCTCAGATAGTCAATCAACCACTTGATGGCGAACCATCCCACAATCGCCGCCGTGACGAATCCCACGGCGAGCAAGGGCAGGAACTCGCCGAGATTGGACATTTTGATCACATCCAATATTTCGTATCCGCCTGCGGCGAGCATGACAGGCACGGACATGAGAAACGCAAACCGCGCCGCGGAGGGACGGTCAAAGCCGCGGAACATGCCGCCTGAGATGGTCGTCCCACTGCGGGAGGCGCCCGGGAAGACTGCGATAACTTGCATCAGACCAACAAAGAATGCGTCGAGCCAGGTCATTGAGTCAAGAGAACGATTCTTCCTCGAGAGCCATTCAGCAAGAGTGAGCAATACTGCCGCAGTGAACAGACGAATGGAGGCTTGAAGCATAGGTTGTTTGAACAACGCTTCGACAGCGTCTTTCAAAAGATAACCAGCGAGTAAGGCGGGGATGGTGGCGATGATGATATACCAACCAAGTTTTGCCTCTGGTGAAAGACTTCCGAAGTCTGCGAGACTTCGGAAGTCTAGGGTCGCTTTGGCGATGGAAAGTAAGTCTTTCCAGTAAAAAGCAAGAAGCGAAACGATGGTTCCGAGTTGGACGATGACGAGAAACGAGAACATCGCATCATCGGCGGGGATGTTGAGTAGCCTTTGCGTGATGAGCAAATGCGCGGTGGATGAGACGGGGATGAATTCGGTCAGTCCCTGAATGATGCCGAGGAGGAAAGCGTGAAATAGATTCATTGATTTATCTCCAAGATGGTTTTTAACGCGAATTGCGCGAATTATCGAATGATGCGAATTGGTTTGCTCCCATTCGCGAAATTCGCCCATTCGCGTTATTCGCGTTCCACTCTTTGTTTTCCGCGCTCCGCATTCCCGTGCCATTGTTTCAACAACTCAGGCACATGAGACTCAAAGGTTCCTTCTGCAATATAGACTCTGATTTGTTCCACCAATCTTATCAACGCACGCAGGTTATGAATAGAGAGCAATGTCCCTGCCAGCAACTCCTTTGCCACGATCAAATGACGGATATATGCCCGCGTAAACGTCTTACAAGCATAGCAATCGCAGGTTTCATCTATGGGGCTTTCATCACGCGCGAAGGAGGCATTCATGAGATTCAATCGTCCCTCGGGGGCAAAGGCGGAGTGGTGACGGGCTAGGCGTGTGGGCAATACACAATCAAAGATATCAATGCCGCGTAATACGCCATTGATTAAATCTTCAGGGGTGCCGACTCCCATCAGGTAGCGCGGTTTGTTTTCGGGCAGGAGCGGAGTGACAATGTCGAGCATGTCGTGCATCTCTTGTTTGGTTTCGCCCACGGAGAGTCCGCCGATGGCGATGCCGGGCGTATCGAGGGAAGCGATAAATTTAGCGGAAGCAGTCCGAAGGTCCGCTTGAACGCCGCCTTGTATGATCCCGAATAAAGCCTGGTCTGGTCTCGTGTGCGCTTTGAGGGAACGCTCTGCCCAACGATGAGTCCGATCCATGGCGATGGCGCTGTAGGCTTTATCGTTGGGGTCGGAACATTCGTCGAATGCCATGACGATGTCTGCGCCGAGGTTCTCCTGAATCGCAATGGACTTTTCGGGCGTGAAGCGATGCATCGAGCCGTCAATGTGACTCTTGAAGGTCACGCCGTCGTCGTTGATCTTGCGAGTCTGCGAAAGCGAGAAGACCTGAAAGCCGCCCGAGTCGGTGAGCATGGGACGCTGCCACTGCATGAACTTGTGCAAGCCGCCCAGGTCGCGCACGAGTTCGTCGCCGGGGCGCAGGTAGAGATGATAGGTGTTGCTCAACACAAGCGTGGCGTTGATGTCCTTGAGATGTTCGGGCGTGAGGGTCTTGACTGTCGCCTGCGTGCCAACGGGTGCGAAGACCGGTGTGATGAGGTCGCCGTGAGGGGTGGTGAAAATCCCCGTGCGGGCGCGGTCGTTTTTGGCGGTGATGGTGAATTGGAACATTGAGTAGATTATACGATATTCGTTATTTGATAATCGAGAATACTTAACGCTCCCTCTCAGCGTTTAGCCTGTTTCAACGACCATTTCCCACCCCACTGTCCGCCCGACGATGAACCGTCGGGCTATTCCTATGAAGTCGGCGGAGCCGACTAGCCGACTTTCAGTCGGCTTCGTAAAACTAGCACGTGGGATTTATCCCCGTGCGGTGCGGGCGCGGTTGTTTTTTGCTGTGATTTGGAATTCAAACATCGGGCTGATTATACAGGATGACGAACCGCTTCATACTACGCTGATAGTTGATTATGTTTCGGGGTGCGTTATCTCATCTTTTATAGATTTTCTTGTATACTTGTAATGAGAAATGATATGACAAAAGAAGGCATCTGTCATCTTTGTGGATTGCACAAAAAGTTATCCTTTGAGCATATTCCTCCTAAAAGCGCGTTTAACGACCAAATGGTTGTCTTTCAAACCATGCAGAATATGCTTGAGGGTCGGAAGAAAACAAAATTCCACAGAGGAATGGGGAAGGACACTTTGTGTGAAGATTGCAACAAATTAACGGGAGCTTGGTATGGGAAAGCTTTCGTCGATTGGTCGCGACAAGGCTTTACGTGGTTTGACAGGGTTCAAAATACTGAAATCCCATATTTGACCTTTCACATCAAACCATTAAATGTCTTAAAGCAAGTATTCATTATGTCGATGGCAATGATCGCAGACGAATCTCTTTCGTATCATAAAGAGTTGGTAGCATTTTTACTGGATAGACATAGTACAACGCTTCCAACAAAGTACAGAGCATACGTTTACTTTAGTGCTGCTGGATCACCAAGATTTGCCACAGGCATGGCAATCATGCGAACAGATATCAACAGCATCGATTATGTTGATGCAGAAGTTTCAAGGCCTCCTTTCGGGTATTGTGTTACATCATCAACAAAAAGAGAAAAGAAGTCTTTAGCAGAAAGTCAAGGATTGTGCAATATTACTGGGTTTGCAAATTATGATTTTAATGAAAAAACCACAATACATTTGCATATTCCATTTCGCGAAACACATGAGCCACTACCGTTAGATTACAGGTCAGCAGAAGAAGTAAAGAAACACCAAGAGCGAACTAAGTAATGGTTCAAGAACTCGATGATAGAATTAGCATATGAACACTCCTACCCAACTCAAAATAGGATTTGAAGGTATTGACGAAGCTCAAGAGGAAAAGAAACCCGAACTTTCCAACCGCTTCGCGCGCGCCAATAAGCTAGACCCGCAAGACCGAGCTTTTCACGATTGGTATCGATTTGTTCTGTCTTTTCCGCCTCATTTAGTAAGGGACTATATCGAGAAATTCGGGCTGACTCAGAAAAGTGTGGTTCTCGATCCGTTTTGTGGAACAGGTACTACTATTGTAGAAGCCAAACTAGCAGGAATGAGAACAGTTGGATTGGAAGGAAATCCATTTCCGCATTTTGCGTCATCCGTCAAAACCGATTGGAATTTAAATGCAGATGAATTATCCGCAGGAGCACGGCAAGTTGCGGAAAAGGTATCAGCAATTTTCAAATCACAAGGAATTGATGACAATCTCTCGTTTGGCGATCCAAAAGACTTGGAACTTAAAACTCTTTCGCCTGAAACCGAAAAATTGATTCTAGGGAATTCAATTAGCCCACTTCCATTGCACAAAACTTTGGTTTTGTTTGAATGCCTTAAGCAATTTGAAAATGAACCCTTTTACCGTCATGCATTGTTGGCTTTGGGAAACGCTTTGGTCTTCAGAATCAGCAACCTGCACTTTGGACCGGAAGTTGGAGTCAAGAAACCAAAAGCCGATGCGCCTGTTATTTCCAACTGGCTCCTGGAAATCGAGAAAATAGCTAATGACTTGCGCCAAATTACAGGGAAGACCTTTCCCGATGCAAAAGTCCATTTAGCAGACGCGCGCAACTTCGATATGATCGAAACAAATTCCGTAGATGCTGTCATCACATCACCTCCCTACCCTAATGAAAAAGACTACACTAGAACAACACGGCTTGAATCGGTTTTGCTTGGGTTTATCAACAGCAAAGAAGAATTGAGAGAGTTGAAGAAAAGACTTGTCCGCTCGAATACGCGTGGGATTTACAAAGGTGATGATGACGATCAATGGATTTCTGATTTCCCAGAAATCCAACGTATTGCAGATGAAATCGAAAAACGCCGAATCGAACTGGGAAAAGATTCTGGATTTGAGAAACTTTATCCACGAGCCACAAAGTTATATTTTGGCGGTATGGCAAAACATTTGGCTGACCTTCGCAAAGTCCTTCGCCCAGGCGCGCAACTCGCTTATGTTGTCGGCGATCAGGCATCCTATTTGCGCGTGATGATCAGGACGGGGCAAATTCTGGGAGATATTGCCCAAAAATTAGGCTATGAACTTGTTGGCATTGACCTGTTCCGTACTCGGTTGGCAACTGCCACAAAAGAACAACTTCGCGAGGAAGTAGTCATTTTGAAGTGGAGAGGGTAAATCATGGAAAACAAAGAGCCAAACCGTTATGCTAAAATTCTCGAAGCGATCTTTGCCAAGCATTTCAAGAAAGGCGCAGCCGAAATTGAATTTGAGCGAACAGAGTTCAGCCAGGTTGCCGATAAATTAGGGATTGCATTGCCGAAGAATTTAGGCGATGTTCTTTACTCGTTCAGATACAGAACACTTTTACCAAAGTCCATCACATCGAAAGCTCCCAAAGGCTATGAATGGATTATCAGACCAGCAGGCAAAGGAAAATACAGACTTGTGGCTGTCAGGCAGTCAAACATTGCCCCTTCAAATGTTCTGGCAGAAACAAAAATTCCTGATGCAACGCCTGGAGTCATTGCCAGGTATTCAATGAACGATGAGCAGTCCCTTTTGGCAAAGCTTCGCTACAATCGTTTAATTGATATTTTCACTGGCTTAACTTGCTATTCTTTACAAAACCATTTGCGAACAACTCTAAGCGACGGTTCACAAGTAGAAACTGACGAAATTTACATTGGGCTTGATAAACGCGGCGCACATTATGTCCTGCCTGTACAAGCAAAAGGCGGTAGAGACAAGATCGGTGTTGTGCAAATTGAACAAGATTTTGAAATGTGCGCGCTCAAATTCCCACACTTGATTTGTCGTCCCATTGCCGCCCAGTTCATTGATAAAAACCTGATTGCGCTTTTTGAATTCGAACAATCAAAGGAAGGAATAAAGGTCTCATCTGAAAAGCATTACCGACTGGTAAAACTAGATGAATTATCGCCTGAAGAGCTACAAAGCTATTCTGTGCGACAAAGTTAACGCAAACAAAACCGCAGGCTCATCACCTGCGATTCATTTTTACATCTGCACCAACTCCGTCGTC